>Ga0247608_10000499_pt1 | contig 63153 bp, 51 predicted proteins | sample 176DNAGHGlowgp2_FD_193490 | JGI IMG/M metagenome (GOLD analysis project Ga0247608, IMG submission 193490) | Sheep rumen microbial communities from Palmerston North, Manawatu-Wanganui, New Zealand - 1766 DNA GHGlow gp2 | ecosystem: Host-associated > Mammals > Digestive system > Stomach > Rumen ... | reverse complement strand
AAGATCATGGACGACGAGGTGCTGCGGATGATCAATGAGCAGTACGAGCGTGCCAAGAAGATCCTTACAGACCACAAGGATGGTCATGCCCAGCTGGCTCAGCTGCTGATCGACCGCGAAGTGATCTTCGCTGAGGATGTCGAGAAGATCTTCGGCAAGCGTCCCTGGACTTCCCGTGCCGAGGAACTCCTGGAGGCTCAGATGCGTGCCGATGCCGAGCGGATGGCTGAGGAGCGTGCGAAAGAGCTCGAAGCCCAAAATGCCAAAGAAGAGAAAACGGATGCTGTCGACGATGAACCCAAGACGGTTGATAGTGAAGATCAAAAATAAGAACGCGTATGAAGAACTTTATAGTCAGAACGATTACCGCGGTCTTCTTCGTGGCCGCTATCGTGAGCTGCTTCCTGCGTCCGGAGGCGATGATGTTTCTGTTTGCCCTTGTCACGGGCATGACGATCTGGGAGTTTACCGGACTGGTGAACGAACGTGATGGCGTCGCCGTCAACCAGATGATTTCTACGGTGGCAGGCGTGTATTTCTTCCTGGCGATGGCTGGTTATAACAGCGGCATGACGCCAGCAGCCGTGTTCATCCCTTACCTGCTCACCTTGATCTACCTGTTGGTGGCTGAACTCTATCTGAAGCAGGAGGATCCAGTGAACGACTGGGCCTATACGATGATGAGCCAACTCTACATCGCCCTGCCATTCTCGCTCTTGAACGTTCTGGCGTTCCAGTCCGATGCCTCAGGTGTCCACTATGTCTGGACCGTTCCCCTTTCCGTATTCGTGTTCCTTTGGATCAACGACGCAGGTGCCTATATCTGCGGCTCGCTCTTGGGCAAACACAAACTCTTCCCCCGTATTTCACCAGGCAAGTCGTGGGAAGGTAGCATCGGTGGCGGCATACTTGTCATACTCGTAGCCGTGCTGGTGTGGTATCTTTTGGAACAGTATGGCGAGAATGCGCTGGGCCTCTCGGCCTTCGAATGGATGGGCCTCGGCCTCATAGTCGTCATCTTCGGTACATGGGGCGACCTGGTAGAGAGCCTCTTCAAGCGCACCCTCGGCATCAAGGACTCTGGTCACATCCTGCCTGGTCACGGCGGCATGCTCGACCGTTTCGACTCCACGCTGATGGCTGTCCCCGCCGCAGTGGTCTATCTTTACACCCTGTCATTCTTGTAGAAGGTCAACAATATCCCCGCTTGGAAAAAGTTAAAACTACGTCGGTGATTTATCAATCATCGACGTAGTTTTATTAATCACCGTCGATGATTTAACAATCATCGTCGTGGATTTAACTTCACAAGGCACCTTTTTGCCATTTACAACGGCATTTTCCAACCTTTTACAGCGTATAAACCAAATAAGAAGAGGATGTGCCTATTTTGACACACCCTCTTGAGAATATGAGAGGGGGCTGGAGGAATTACTTCACCAGCACCTTCACGGTCTTACCGTTGCTCAGTTTGATGATGTTCAGACCCTTCTGCGGAGCGGCAATGCGCTGGCCGGAGACATTGTAACGCTCGCTGATGGTGCTGGCCTTCTCGTTGAGAGACTTGATGCCTGTTTCGGCTTTGTCGCTGAGGGCAACCTCGTTGGCATTGAGCACCTCGCCAGTCTGCTTGTTGACCAGGAATGCTACCACATGGAGCTTTTTGTCCTTGATCAGGTCGAGCACGGTGACATGGTCGTCGGGGTCGGAGCTGGTTCTGTCGGTACCGATGAGCAGGCCATCGAGGTCGGCTACAAACTGACCGACGATCGGCTCACCAGCCTTCACGGCGCCCTTGATGCTGCCCTCTACACCGTTGGTGGCTCCCCAGGCGGCTACTGCCACATGGTTGAACTCCATGCCAATGATGTATTCGTCCATCTCTGCCAGCTTCTGGAGATCGCCGGTGACAGAGGCGTTTCCTGAATAGTAGTTGGCCTGAGCCCAGTCGCGACCAGTGCCCTTCAGACCGTCGGCCACGAGTACATAGCCGATGGCCATCGACGGCTCTGCCTCGTCGAACATGACCTTGGTCTCGGTCTCAATGTTGATCTTCGTCTTGGCATCGTTGGCCCAAGCGGCCTTCACGGTGACGGCTGCAGGAGCGAGGTCGGCCTTGGCTGCCTCGACATCGTCCTTGACGGCATAGTCCTTATAAGTGATTTCATCGCTGCCGTAGTAGGGATCGATGGTGCGTGTGCGGTTGATGGACAGGCTGGGGAAGCCGGTGGCCATGGCTCCGACGACAGGCTCGAAGGCGTCGATCTCCATCGGGTCGCCATTGTGTACGGCATATATGACGGCATCGTCCTTGAAGTCCTTGGTGAGCAGATCAAGTGCCACCCAGCCGCGGGTGCACCATCCGCACCAGGTGCCGGTGTACTCCTCGACGAGGGGTTTCATCTTGGCCGACTCTGCGAGCACGAAGATGGCTCCCTTGGCAGAGGCCTTTATCTCGTTAGCTTCGCCATTGACCTTGGTGATGGTCAATAGGATGTCCTGAGTGCCGCTCTTGTCGCCAGTGGGGAATGTGAGGTCGATGGTGGTCTTGCCCAGGAGCTTATCGACGGGGCTGTTGAGTTTGATGGTCTTCTCGCTGACCTTTGTGCCGTTGATGGCCACCTCGTAGGTGAAGTCCTGGATGCCGTTCTTACCGCTATTGGTCAGTGTCACGGGGAAGGCCACTTCCTTGTTGATCAGAGCGTACTTCTGTCCGAAGTCTTCTACGGAAACGGCATTGTTCATGAACTTACCACCGCCGATGAGGGCGTTGAGTGCGACGGCATAGCCATAATCGCTGTAATCATCCCAACCTATCGAGCTCAGATAGAGGTCAGCGTTGGCAGGATCCAACTCGGCATAAGTGCGGTACATGTCGTCGAAGGCATTGCAGGCGAACAGCATGGTTCCGTAGATGGGCTCGTCGAGGAAAGACCCGAAGAAGGGATAGGCATCATTGAGATTATCATTCAGCCAAGGCATATAGACGTCGTAATACCAATTGTAATAGTCGTCGTCAGACACCTCGCTGTCGTCGGGAGCTTCAGGCAGCCCTTCTATCTCAAACGAAAAACCAATCCAGAGTCCGCTCTGGGGAATCTCATAGCTCTTTGAGAATGCCACCTCGGTATAGCCTTTGAGGTTCACATCAGAGGCGGCCATTTCTTTTACTTCGAGGTCGGCACCCTTGGCATAGTTGCCTGGTTTTGGCAGAGTGGTTCCTACCCATGCTGTGATGTTCTTGGCCTTGGCAGACGCCAGCATGAAGCGCAGACCGTCGACGGTAGCACCCTTGCCGGCAATTTTCTCATACGGGATGAAAACGGCGAGGGTGTAGTCGGCATCCATGGCCAGACCCATGTTTTCAGCGTTTTCATCGTCGCCATAGCCGAACCATGCCTGGTCGCTCGTTAATGTGATGCCTCTGCCGAAGGCATGGGCCTTCATCTTCTTCAAGGCCTTGACATCCTTGACATTGGGTTTCTTGACCATCAGGCGTTGTGGCTTCTTGGCATCTTCACGCAGTGTCTGTGCACTTACCGCTCCTACAACAGCGAAGAGCAGCATGAATGTGAGTAGTCTTTTCATCATAATCTCTTTGTTTTTGTTATAATATGTCAATATTTCAATTATTCATTTTTTCAATTTTTCAATTCTTCAATTATCTTACGCCGATCTTTCGCGTCTGTTTGTCTGTCTTGATGACATAGACGCCTGAGCGCAGACCCTGACGGGCGGCGGCATCAGCGCCAGAACATACCAGGCGACCGCTCAGATCATAGACTTCAGCAGATCCCGCTGCGGCCGTCATGGAAGTGATGCTGGTTTGCTGGCCGTTGGAGAACTCAATATACAATGACTGGCTCTCGCTGCCTACGGTGACGTCGAGCTTAGCCAGAAGATGGCCTTCCTGACGGATCGTGAAAGCATCGAGGAGCACCTGGATAGATGTGCCCTCGAAGGTCTTGTCGAGTTCGGTGACGTCTTTGATGGGGACACAGAGCCCGCCCATGCACCACTGCAGGGTCTTGGCCTTGAAGGTATGCTCCAGGATGGTCAGATGGGCAGAGCCGGAGATGTAGGCGCCGTCCTTTCCTACGATGAGGAGTCCGCCGTCAGGATCGGAGGAGGGATTCGTCTCGCAGGCCAGCTCGCCGAACATGTCGGTCTCGGCATTGATGACCACTGTCGAGCCGTCGGCGCAGACTTCGCCCTTGTACTTGAATTCAAAAGACTGGGCATAGGCCATCATCTGGACAGCTAATGCCAACATGATAAGTGTAAAGCTTTTCTTCATAAGCGAATTATTTTATTGAATGTTTAACTTACAACGGATGACCTGTAGCACGCCCTGGTCATTGTAGGCGAAGGCCACGATGGAGAGATGTTCCGGCACCCAGTCGGCGGCAAAGGTCAGCGAATAATCGTATTCCTTCACCTCTCCCTCCTTGATGCTGAAGTCCTCGCCCCATTCGCCATTGACGGCTGCACGGAACACATGCTGGTGGATGTAGTCGGCATTGGCTTTGCCGTCGGGCATCAGCTGGATTGCCTTGATATCGTCTTCGACTACCCAGAGCTGTAATTTGGCGGTGGTGTTTCCGTGCGTCCCTTCAAGACTTAGCTGGATCTTTCCCGACTTGGCCCCCGCCATTTGATAGAAGTTGGCAACAAGCGCGACGGGAGCTGTCTTTTGCAGTTCTTCTCTGACGAGGCCTTTCCAGTTGGTATAGGGGGTGACACCGCCACGGTTCACCATGCCCATGGGCCATTGCTCCACTTTCCAGTAAGTGTTGTAGTTGTCGCCAGTCTCCGTGGCTAGTCCCACGATACCCCTTTCGGGATTGGGCCAGACGGCCATCGGACCTCCGTGGATGCCCACTGCGATGATCATATCCTCGCCATACTCCTGTTGCAGCGAATGGATCTCATCGGCAGCATTCGGACAGTTGACGCAACGCTGACCCGTGAAGTCCTCGATGAGCACACTGCGGTTCACCACTGGTGGCGCCTCGTAGATCAGACGGTCTTCCTCAGCGATGGGATCGCAGGATAACAGCCATAAAGCGAGGAGGTATAGGATGTTTCTTGGTCTCATAGCCTAAAAGTTGTAGTTGTAAGAGATGGTGAAACCCTTCTGGGCGGGCACGTAGCGACAGACGCCGCCCGAGCAGTTATAGCCTGCACGGGTGCGGCCATAGCCAGCCTGGATGCGGTGGCTGCCTGTGTTGAAGGTGACGAGTCCCTGATAGTAGTGGGTGTCGGTGTTGCCGCAGTTCCACATGTCGCTGACGGTGATCATCCAGTGAGGCACAAGCGAGAGCTCCAACAGTCCAAAGGCCCAGTCGCCCTGATCCTCCTTGGTAGTGAGGTACTGCAGCTCGCCACGCAGGGTGGTCTTCTTCGAGAACTGGTACTTGCCGTCGGCGATGAAAATGTCGGAGTGGATCATGCCGCCCTCGCCCTCCACGACACTCTTGTTGTAGCGTTGGTTCATGTACATCAGGTTGAGACGGAAGTCGCGGGTTATGCGGCGCGAGATCTGGATGTTCAGATCCTGATAGTAGGTCTCATCACCCCACTTGAAGAAGGGCGACTCGTAGTCGTAGAAGGTGATGCCTGCCAGCTTGCTGCGTTCGGTGCCGTCAACAAACTCATGGGGGATGCTACGGACATAGCTGTAGTTGACTCGGACATTCATGCCATACTTGCCGCCGAGAGCCGTCTTGCGCTTAAAGTTGTAACCCAGTTCTGCCTGATAAGCCCACTCACCGTCGGCCAGTTGCGTGGCGTAGGGATAGAGGGCGGCAAGGGCATAGGTCTGATCCTGCGTAAAGGCGGGCAGGTGGTTGATGGCCGAGGAGATGCCCAGCACGTCGGCACTCTTATATGACATGTTCTCCGAACGCTTGGCTTGGAGCAAGACGCTCAGTCCCTTGTCTGAATACGAGCCTGAGAGCATGGCCACATGACCTTTCTTGAAGACATAGCCATTGGCAAACGAGGGGTCGGCCTCCTTCTGGGCATATTCTGCCAGAAGGCTCCAGGCTCCGGCATTCAGGTTGGCACGCACGTCCCACGCGTTGACGTATTTGGGGAAGTTGATGCGGTGCGTATGGTCTACATAGACGTTCTCTTCTATCTTCTGATATTTGTTTACCCATGAGCCGCCGATAGTCAGACGGGTGCCCGACTGCTGCATCTTGGGAATCCACTGGTCGATGGCCACTTCTGCATCGGCTCCGCTCACCAGACCCTTGTTCCACTTCCAATAATGGCGCTGGCGTCCTGAGAGCAACTTCACGGTGATGCCTTCAACGGGCTTCAAAAGCAACCGCCCGCCTAAGAGCGAGTTGTCGATGCCCAACGACCGCTCCTCATATGCACGGAGGATGAAGCCAGAGCCAAACTGCTCGTATAAGGTGCCAAGGGTCAGCTCCAGGTTGCCCAGTTTTCCCTTCACCCAGAAGTTGGGCACGCCCCACCCCTTGAAGTCTTCCTCAAAGCCGGGCAGCGGGTGTTCCAGATACTCCAGACGTGCACCAGCATCCACATATGGGCTCTGAAGTTGCAGGTCTGCGTAGGTGTTCGTGAGGAAATCCTCCGTTTTCACGGCTCCTGTCTTCTCATCGTCCTGCGGGATGAGCATGTCGCTCTGGATGCTGCCCGAAAGGGTCACACCCTTCTGCTCTTGGGCATTTAAAGGTAAAAGGGTAAAAAGGTAAAAGGGTAAAAACAGAAGCAGACTCTTCTTCATTGCATCACCTTATTTGATCAGTTCGCGCACCTTGTCAATCAGTTCGATTTCTGCACCGTCGGTATAGCCGTTGTGCTTATAGACGATGTTGCCCTGTCTGTCGCAGACCAGCACGAAGGGAATCATCTGGATGCCTAAGGCACGCTTCATGTCACCATTGGGGTCGAGTAGCACGTCATACGTCCATCCGTGGTTGCTCACCAGCGGCTTCACCTTGTTGATGTTCTGTGCCTGGTCGATGGAGATGGCGAAGATTTTTACGCCTGTCTCCTCCTGCCACTCCTCATAGACCTCGGCGATGGCATCGAGTTCGCGGTTACAGGGCTTGCACCAGGTGGCGAAGAAGTCGATGATAAACGGTTTTCCGTTGTTCGACAGGGTATCTGTACGGATAGACTGACCGTCAATCGTCTTGAGCGTGACTGCGGGAAGTTGTGCATGGATGGAAACGGCGAAGGCTGCCACCACAGCGGCAATCAGTAGTCTTTTCATTGCTTGATATTTAATAGTCCTTGCAAATGTCCTCTTTTTACTCCCATTCGATCGTGCCGGTGGGTTTCGGCGTGAGGTCGTAGAGCACGCGGTTCACGCCAGGAACCTCGGTGATGATGCGCTGGGTGATGTGGTGGAGGAGTGCGTAGGGGATCTCCTCGATGGTGGCGGTCATCGCATCGCGGGTGTTGACGGCGCGGATGATGACGGGCCAATCCCAACTGCGCTTGTTGTCCTTGACACCTGTCGACTTGTAGTCGGGCACGATGGTGAAATATTGCCAAACCTTGCCTTCCAGTCCGTTCTTGGCAAACTCCTCACGCAAGATGGCGTCGCTCTCGCGAAGGGCTTCCAGACGGTCGCGGGTGATGGCTCCTGTGCAGCGCACACCCAGTCCGGGGCCTGGGAACGGCTGGCGGAACACCATGTTGTCGGGCAGGCCCAACTCCTTACCCACAACGCGAACCTCATCCTTGAAGAGCAGTTTGATGGGCTCTACCAACTCGAACTGTAGGTCTTCGGGCAGACCACCCACGTTGTGATGAGACTTGACGGGACCAGACTCCACGATATCGGGATAGATGGTGCCCTGGGCGAGGAAACTGATGCCCTCCTGTTTGCGGGCCTCCTCTTCGAACACACGGATGAACTCTGCGCCGATGATCTTGCGCTTCTGCTCGGGATCGGCCACGCCTGCCAGCTTATCGAGGAAGCGGTCTGTGGCATCGACATATACCAGATTGGCATTGAGCTCGTCGCGGAAAACCTTGACCACCTGCTCGGGCTCACCCTTGCGCAGCAGACCGTGGTTCACGTGAACGGAAACCAGCTGCTTGCCGACTGCCTTGATGAGCAGGGCGGCCACTACCGATGAATCAACACCACCGGACAGGGCCAGCAGCACTTTCTTGTCGCCAATCTGAGCACGGAGCTCCTTGATCTGTTCGTCGATGAATTTCTGGGCCAGAGCGGAGGTCGTGATGCGCTCCATATCGGCCGGACGTACGTTGCTTGTTATCATAAGAATCTATATTATAAGATGTATAATCGGGAACTATTTGCTCTGGTAGAGAACGGAGAGGGTGGGCTTGTAGGTGTTCTCGAGGGTGATGGTGATGAAACCGCCGTCGGCCTCGAACTTGGCAATCTTGTGGTCATCGCCATGCTTGGGCATGTTGGGCCAGGCACCAAGGTCTTTCTCGAACTGGTCGCGCAGCTCCTGCCACATGCGGCGCGTGCTGTCGTTGGTGGAGATCTGGTAGTTCTCCTGCAGGGCCTGCACCAGACTGTCCTGACGGGCAATCACCAGACGGTATTTCTCGGAATCCTTAGCCATGACCACTCGGGTGAAGTCGGAATCGGTCTTGGCAGAGTCGATCGCAAAGCCCCGCTGCTGGAGCGAGTCGATGAAAGTTTGGAAGGGCAGGGCCATCGAGAGGCCACGATACGAGAAGTCTTTCTTCTCACTGTTGCAGGCACAGAGTGCGACAATTGCCATTGCGGCGAATAAGATTTTCTTCATAATGATTGTATAATGTATGGTTTATGGGGACAAAGGTAATGATTTTCTCGCAGATATTCAAGAATTTGAGAAAAAATATGTACCTTTGTGCCCATGTTTTTACTCAATATACTGGTTTCGTCATTGCTGGTCCAGCCAATCGCCGAGGAAGACACCATCCGGAGTGAGCGTCTGGACGAGGTGGTGATCACGTCGACATCGGCCCGTCAGCGACTGCAAAATGTTCAGACAGGTGCCGAGGTGCTGCAGCTGGAAGACCTCACGTCGGCCCCACAACTGTTTGGCGAGGCGGACATCATGCGCAGCATACAGCTGTTGCCAGGCGTGAAGGCGGAGAGCGATGCTTCCAGCAGTTTTCAGGTGAGGGGAGGAACGTCGGCACAGAATCAGGTTCTCTTCGATATGGCACCCGTCTATAATGTGGGGCATCTAGGGGGACTGTTCTCTGCCTTCAACGACGATGCCCTGGCTTCAGCCACACTCTACAAGGGCCTGTTGCCGGCTCAGTATGGCGGCGCCTCGTCGGCTGTGCTCGACATCTCCGGGCGGACAGGCGACAAGAGCCGATGGCATGGGGGGGCCAGCATCGGAATACTATCGGCCAAAGGATCGATCGAAGGGCCACTCGTGAAGGACAAAATGTCGTTTCTGCTGACTGCACGGCGCACCTATATGGACATGTTCTTGAAAGCCTCTAAAGACTTCAAGGACAATACCCTCTATTTCTTTGATGTGAACGTGAAACTGGACTGGACGATGGGGAGGCGCGATCAGCTGTTTCTGACGTTCTTCACCAGTCACGACAAGACGGCTGTGAAGAAGATGACTGATATCCGCTGGAATAACATGACGGCCAATCTGAAGTGGCTGCACCATTTCAACGGCGATTCTTACGCGCAGACTACGGCGTTCTATAGCAACTATCTGACAGACAATGGCGTGGACTTCCTCAAATTCAACCTCTGGTATAAGGGGCATATCCGTCAGATGAGTCTGCGACAGGATTTCTCCATCAGCCCTTCATCGTCTTCACTCCTTCTGAAAGCAGGGTTGCAGACATCGCTTTACAACGTGAAATCAGCCGAGTGGCAAGTGCTCAACAAGTATAATAATGAGCAGCGGCGTGCCTGGGAGAATACGGTCTGGGTGAACGGTACATACCGTTTCGGGGACCATCTGGAGGCTTCTGCGGGACTGCGGCTGAATGCCTTCTCGCCACTTGGCGGCTCGCTCTACTACGACATAGAGGAAAACGGGGATATCGGGTGGTACTACAACTATGGCAAGAACGAGATTGTCAAGACCCATCTGACCCTGGAACCTCGACTCTCTGTGAACTATAAACTGTCTGCACGCCATTCCATCAAACTAGGCTATGCGAGAACGTCGCAGAACCTGCACGCACTCAGAAACCAGAGCACGTCGACACCCTTTGACCGCTATACAATGAGCAGTAACATCGTCGAGCCGGAGATTGCCGACCAGTGGAGTGGGGGATTCTATGTCATGACGTCTGAGCAGGACTATGACCTCAGCCTTGAGGCCTATTACAGGAAAATCCAGAACGTGCTGGACTATCGTGACGGCAAATCGTTCAGCAGTGAGATAGAGATTGAGCGGTTGACGTTGGCTGGCGATGGAAAGAGTTACGGCGTGGAATGGTGCTTGCGCAAGAACACCGGCAGACTGACAGGATGGCTGGCCTATACGCTGTCGTGGTCGAGGACACGTATCGATGGTATCAACGGCGGGCGGTGGTATGACGCCAATAACGACCGTCGGCATGACATCAATATCGTTGGAACGTTCCGTCTGAACAAGCGCTGGACATTCAACGCTGCGTGGGTGTTTAACAGCGGTCAGGCCTTTACGGCGCCCAGCGGGAAGTATCAGATCATTGACAACTGGACGTATTACTACGCCGAGCGCAATGGATACAGGGCTCCCGACTATCACCGTCTGGACGTGAGTGCTATCTGGACAAGCGGACAGCGGAAAGAGACGGGCGAAAAGCGGAAGGTGGAGAAAGAGTGGGTGTTCGGCATCTATAATATATATAATAGGTATAACCCCTACCTGATCAACTTTGAGGACAGTGAAGACGGAGCCCGAACAAGTGCCAAACAATACTCGCTGTTCGGCATCGTGCCGTCAGTGGCGTTTAATATTCGTTTTTAGTGGAAAGTGGAATGAGGAAAGTTTTAGTTGAAAGCGGAAAGTGGAAAGTGGAAAGAGATTACTTCTGCCGCAGAGTATTCTCCTTCCTCCTTCCCCTTTCCTCTTTCCTCGTCATAATATCCTGTGAGAAGGAGATAGACATCGACTATCGCAGTGTGGAGCCGATATATGTGGTGGAGGCCTCTGTCTCAGACGATGGCATGAAGGCCCGAGTCAGTCAGACACAGGATATGGACAACAACAATACGACGAGCGACGTGGCAAATGCCCATATCAAGGTGACAGACAGTGACGGCAGCGAAACCAGTCTCTCGTATAGGAATAAAGGCCTCTATCAATCGTCGGCTACAGGGAAGGCTGGGGTGACGTATCAGATAGACGTGGAGATCGACGGACATCATTACACGTCGTCATCCATCATGCAGCGGAAGCCTTCCATCAACAAGTTCCATTTCATCTGGAAGGACATCATGGGCCAGCGCTTTCTGGTGGGCGAATTGTTGTTCCAGGACATTCCCAACCAGGACAACTGGTACTTTATGCATATATACCGTAACAATATCGGCTACCGTTGGGCAGTGAAGCGCGATGACTCGAATCCGAATAAAGAACAGCAGCAGTTGTTCTCTATTGCCAGCGAAGGTAGTAACGACAAAGATATGCTCAGGGAAGGCGACTATCTCCACATCGAGTTACGGACCATCGACAAACGGGCATACGACTACCTCTATTCCATGCAGATTATGAACAATACGGGAACCAACCCCATTGCGAACTTCACGGGCGGATGTCTCGGGTACTTCTCTGCCTATAGTCAGGTGACGCTCGAATATGTCTACCATGAGGCAGACGTGGATGAGGAAGAATAGAGTAAGGAGAAAGGTTAGAGTTTGCGGATGATGAGGGAGACGGAGATGTCAACTTCCTCAAAGGTGTATTTCAGACAGATGGTGTCGTCGGTAAACGAGACCACTTGTGCCAGGATTGCCCCCTCGATGGTGGAAGGCTCCAGTTTCAGGTTGTGGTTGTCGCACTGATAACGGCCTTCGAAAATGATCTGGCCCCTTGTATCGTATGCGATGAAGGTGCCCTTGCGCACCATACCGTTGTAGCTGCCGTCATCGTGGAACTCAAACTTGTCGTAGGTGAAGTTCTCTGGCGTCAGTTCCGTCTCGCCTTCAAAGACAACGTCACCTTCACCCCAACCACGCTGCCAGGTGCCTACTATCAATTCACCCAGTCGGCGGCCGTCATCGTCACCACTTCCGCAGGCTGAGAGAAGAATAAGGGCAGTCAGAAAGACTGCCCTGATTGTTGTTTTACTTGACATTGCCAACCTTCACAAGGTACTCTGCTATTTGAACGGCATTGAGGGCAGCACCCTTGCGGATCTGGTCGCCAGAAAGCCAGAACGTCAGACCACAATCATCGCTCAGGTCCTTGCGGATACGGCCAACATAGACATCGTCCTTGCCAGCTGTCTCCAGCGGCATGGGATAGGTCAGGGTAGAGGGATCGTCCTTCAGCGTACAGCCAGGAGCAGCAGCAATGGCCTGCTGAGCCTCCTCGACACTGATAGGCTTCTCTGTCTCAATCCATACACTCTCGGAATGGCTGCGCAGTGAGCTGACACGGACACACATAGCCGAGCACTTGGCATCGGTATGCATGATCTTACGGGTCTCATTGTACATCTTCATCTCCTCCTTCGTGTAGCCGTTGGGCTGGAACACGTCGATCTGGGGAATCACGTTGTAAGCCAACTGGTGGGCGAACTTTTTGATGGTCTTCACCTCACCCTCTTCTACCATCTCCTTGTACTGCTGCTGGAGTTCGGCCATAGCTGCAGCACCTGCTCCAGAGGCACTCTGATAGCTGGCGACGTGGATGCGCTTGATGTGAGAGATCTTCTCTAATGGCTGGAGCACAACAACCATCATAATCGTGGTACAATTGGGGTTGGCAATGATGCCACGGGGACGGTTCAGGGCATCCTCGGCATTGCACTCAGGCACGACAAGGGGCACATCATCCTCCATTCGGAAGGCACTGGAGTTATCGATCATCACGGCACCGTATTTTGTGATAGTCTCAGCAAATTCCTTCGATGTACCGGCACCAGCAGAGGTGAAGGCGATATCAACGTCCTTGAAGTCATCGTTATGCTGGAGAAGCTTTACTTCTATCTCCTTTCCTTTGAAGGTATACTTACGGCCTGCACTCCGCTCAGAACCAAACAACACCAATTCATCCATCGGGAAATTCCTCTCGTCGAGGATGCGCAGGAACTCCTGTCCTACGGCTCCACTTGCACCTACAATTGCTACTTTCATGTTACTTATGACTAATAAAATTCATATTTCGGCTGCAAAGTTAGTGATTTTTCCACAAAAATCACTAACTTTGCAACCAAAATGATAGTATTGGCATCATATTTTCCCATCACAGACCCCACATTGATCTTCTTTGTGGTGTTACTGATTATCCTCTTCGCACCTATCGTGATGAGTAAACTGCGTATTCCGCATATCATCGGCATGGTGCTGGCGGGTGTGATGATCGGACAATATGGCTTCGATATTCTTGAGCGTGACAACTCTTTTGAACTGTTTGGAAGAGTGGGACTTTACTATATCATGTTCCTCGCCGGACTGGAGATGGATATGGAGGGCGTGAAGAAACATACCCGAAGATTCCTGATATTCGGACTGCTCACCTGTTTTGTGCCACTGATTATGACTTATGTGATGGCGATCACCATCCTGGACTATTCTCCTGCAGCATCGTTCTTGCTGGGTTGTATTATGGCATCGAACACGCTCATTGCCTATCCCATCATCGGGCGATATGGTCTGCAACGCCATCAGAGTGTCGGACTTAGTGTCGGATCGTCAATGATCTCGCTGTTTATGGCTCTTGTGATGTTGGCGGCACTGTCTGGTTCGTTTGAGAGTCGAAGTGGATGGCTGTTTTGGATACTCTTCATCGTGAAGTTTGCGGCATTCTGTGTGGGTAGTGTCATCTTAGTCCCCAAGCTGACGCGCTATTTTCTTCGCCGTTATAGTGATGCGGTCATGCAGTATATCTTTGTGTTGGGTATCATGTTCCTCAGTGCTGCCCTCACATCGCTGATAGGGATAGAGGGCATCTTCGGCGCTTTCTTTTCCGGACTGATCCTTAGCAGGTATATCCCCCGCGTGTCGCCTTTAATGAATCGTATTGAGTTCATCGGTAATGCTCTGTTCATTCCTTATTTCCTGATAGGTGTGGGTATGCTCATTAACGTCCGCACGATTTTCTCAGGCATTGAAATGGTTTGGATTGTGTTCCTTATCGTCTTCTTTGGCACCTTCGGCAAGGCTGTTGCTGCCTATTTCTCAAGTCTGTTGTTCCGTCTGTCCAAGGCTGATGGCAACATGATGTTCGGTTTGACCTCCGCTCATGCTGCAGGCGCTATCGCTATGGTGATGGTTGGCATAAGTCTGGAGGTGGCGCCAGGGGAATATCTGATCAATGATATTACGCTTAATGGTGTTGTCATGATGATACTCTTCACTTGTGTGATTAGTACGTTGATGACAGAGCATGCCGCCCAGCAGATTATCATTCAGGAGAAGACTTTTTTGCAGACAGAGACTCCAAAAGATGACGATGAGAAGATCCTGCTCTGTGTGAAATATCCCGAGATCGCCCCGCAGTTGCTCTATCTGGCTACGCTGATGAGAAATGAACGACTGAAGCGAGATGTCGTGGCGCTGAATGTGGTTTATGACGATCAGAACAGCGCCCAGGCAAGGGAGCAGGGACTTCGATTGTTAGAGCGGCTTCAGCAACAGGCCAGCGCCTCTGATGTTACAGTACGCACGCAGGTGCGATTGGCTACGAATATTGCGAACGGCATCAAGCATGCGTTTCGTGAGTTCGGCTGTTCGGAGATTATCATGGGCATGCATATCCATACCGACGTGAATCCGCGTTTCTGGGGTGAGTTTATCCAAAGCCTGTATAACGGACTGAATCGACAAATCATTCTGACGCGTTTTGTCCAGCCGATGTCTACGCTCCGCAGAATCAGGGTGGCTGTGCCCTCCAGGGCAGAGTTTGAACCTGGTTTCCATCGGTGGTTGGGACGTTTGAGCAGACTGGCTGGACAACTGGATTGCAGGATTCAGTTTCATGGGCGAAAGGAGTCATTGGTGCTGATAGCGGAATATATCAATAACCGTTATCCGAGTGTCAGGGCTGAGTACACGTCAATGGGACATTGGAACGAGCTGCCACGTTTGGCTGCTGAAATTTCTGAAGACCACCTGTTCGTTGTGGTGACGGCGCGTAAGGGTACGATTTCCTATAAGACCGCACTTGAGCGTCTTCCTGATGAGCTGCAGAAACATTTCTCGGGTAAGAATCTCATGATCATTTTCCCTGACCAGTTTGGTGATACGAAGGAAGACCGTATGAGCTTCACTGAGGCACAGCACCATGAGGAGAAGAGTATTTATGATACCATATCAAGGTGGATACATAAGAAAAGATAACGTATGATGATTGAAATCAACAATATTACAAAAAGTTTTGGGGCACTGCAGGTGCTGAAAGGCATAGATCTCCAGATTGGAAAGGGGGAGGTGGTCAGCATTGTAGGTCCCAGTGGAGCGGGGAAAACTACTTTGCTGCAGATTATCGGAACCCTGGATAAACCTGACACAGGGACAGTATGTATTGATGATGTTAATGTCACCTCTCTCAGTCAGAAAAAGCTATCGGGCTTCAGGAATACAAGACTGGGCTTCGTGTTTCAGTTTCATCAACTGTTGCCAGAGTTTACGGCTATTGAGAATATTATGATTCCTGCCTATATCGCAGGGAAATCCCGAAAAGAAGCCCGTATGAGGGCAGAGGAATTGCTGCAGTTCATGGGGCTAAGTGAACGAGCTTCACATAAGCCCAATGAATTGTCGGGTGGTGAAAAACAACGTATCGCTGTGGCACGTGCTCTCATGAATAATCCTTCCGTCATTCTAGCTGATGAGCCTTCTGGCTCTCTTGATACAAAGAATAAGGAAGAACTTCACCAATTGTTTTTCGACCTGCGTGATAAGTATGGTCAGACGTTTGTCATTGTCACCCATGATGAATCATTGGCGGCCATTACCGACCGTACCATTCATCTGCGTGACGGCTTAATAGAAACCCCGGAAATATGCTTAAACTCGGAGACTACAATACCCTCAGAATAAGGAAACGTACGGAATACGGCCTCTATTTGGATGGTGGTGAAGAGGGTAATATCCTTTTGCCTAATCGTTATGTGACTAAAGATATGCGTATCGGTGATGAGATAGAGGTTTTTATTTATCTTGATCAGGAAGAGCGTGCGATTGCAACGACAGAACATCCTATTGCAAAGGTCGGTGAGTTCGCTTATCTGGAATGTGCCTGGACGAATGAGTATGGTGCCTTTCTGCGATGGGGACTTATGAAAGACCTCTTTTGTCCGTTCAGGGAACAGAAGACCCGGATGGAGATAGGGAAGACGTATTATGTCTATATTATGGAGGATGAGAAAACCCATCGTCTGATGGCCACTGCGAAGGTCGAACGATATCAGAAGAATGACGGTCGACAGAGGGTACTTGATTTCGCAGAGGTCCTGCTCCGTTATCTTTATGAGCATGACGGCCATTGCGATTTGGGTGACAAATCACCTGCAGAAGGGATATACGAGCGTTTCCAGGTATCCAAGAAGGATTACAAAAAAGCCATCGGCGACCTCTATCGCCGACGGCTTATTACTATTTCGGAAGAAGGAATCCAGCTTATTTAACCGATTCTTCAACTGAGCCCTAACAAAGGCTTGAGGTCATCTTCTTTGTACAGAATCCATACAGAGGTGGCCAAGAAAGCCAAGAATAGGTAAATAATACACATTTGAGCACGTTTAGGCCCCGTCTTCTTAACAGGGACAGTAGCACTTTGAAGAGTCGTGAATGCTGGCGTTTCTTCCTGTACTTTTGCCTCTGCCTCCTGTACTTGAGCTGCCACTTGCTGGTATATATTTAATTGTAGCTGCATTTCATTTTGGAGATCAGCTTTTCTTGTTTGCGTATGTTGGGATAAAACATCGCGGTTTGAATCCGAAAAGCGGGCATAGCGGTCACGAGCCTGTTCATAACGGGCTTTCGCCTCACCGTAAATCTTCTTATTATAATCTAAGTCAACCCGAGCCTTGCTAGTACGGTAATCTGTAATGAACTTCTGTAAGCGAGTCTTTACGGAATCGGCCATAGTTGCACAGATAAGGGCATTCTGGTCTGTCACGTTAATGGTGATAACCATTGTCTTCTTATCCACATCGCAAACAACTTTTTTATTCAAAGCCGTTACAATCTCTGCTTGTTCTTTAGTCAGTCTGAAAGGATCCAGTGTCTTGCTTTCTTCCTCTTCTTTATCTGAAATCAAACTCTTTATCCAACCAATGAGTAGTCCTGGTGCTTTAAGAACTGATGACCACCACGGTGATTTCTGCTCATTCTCCAAGTATTCGTAGTAAGTCATAGTGCGATCCGATTCGCCTGCATCCTTATTGCCTTCAATCGTCACGAGTACAGGGAAAAGCGATGTCTTGAAGTCGACGGAGTTCATCAAATCTGGATAGAGTGTAGGGAAGAGGGCTTCAGTCGCATTACCCATGGCACCAGAGATGTTAATGCCGAAGCTACTGGCCAAGGATGACAAGGAACTTGTGCTTCTCCTGCTGGAGAGCTCCGGGGAGAGTTTTACCTCGCATTGGTAATAATTAGGGATGCTTAATGCAATGAATGCTGCGATTACGAAAGTGATGGGAAGCACTTTATAATAAAGCTTCTTGTGCTTCAGTAAGTCGCGGAAGATTTTGCCGAAATCGATTGATGACTCTTCCTCTTGCTCTTCGATATACTTATTTTCCTCGTTCATAACACTTCTACTTTAGCAAGTTTGCAACACTAACAAACATGGTAGCCAATGAGGCTGCACTGGTACCAAGTCCCATCCACTGAGCCACGGACATGTTGTCACGTGGTCCCTTTGTTGGAACAACCACCTCACATCCGGGTTCAATCGTTCCCTTGGAAGCTTTGGCAATAGTACCATTCTGATAGATGATAAATACACTGGATTTGCGGGCACGACGACCATAGCCGCCAGCTTGCTCAATATAATACTTGTAATCCTCTTTCTCTTTATAAGCTACAGTATTTGGCTTCAATATATCGCCAGAGATACGTACAGTGCGACTATAACGAGGAATGATCAGTTGGTCACCGTCTTGAACCTCCACATCTTCGTCTCCACCAGGATTGGCCAAAGCTTCGTCAAGGTGAATGCCAACAGTATAAGTTGTTTCAAGTGCCAACTGCTCCAGACTTATGGAATCCTTGCTGTCGGCTGTCTGCTTCGCCATTCTTAAGAGATCTTGCATACGGGCACGTTCCGCTTCGGACATCTGGCGAACGAGGCGTGAACCACGTACGTAAGCACCTGGTAACACACCACCTGCAGCCTTAACCACATCGCTTACACGCTGATTCTTCTGATCCATTGTATAACGTCCTTGGAATGCAATTTCTCCTTCAACACTGACACGGATTGGATTTTGGAATACTGGACTCTTACGTACTTGAACAATATCATAGGGCTCTAGCGTAAAGCCGTCTTCACCGTTGTATTCAAAATCTGGTTTGAGCTGGAAACTGAACGTCTTAGCTATCTCCATAGTGGCATTGGTTGCCTCCGGATCTCGTAATCTTCGTGTGACGTCCACCTTGACTGTAGAGGCCGCATCAGTCAGTCCTCCAGCTTGAAGAATCAGATCTTCAATTTTCATGTTGTCTGCATATTCATAAGTACCAGGGAAGATAACCTCGCCGTCAATGGTTAACGTACGGAGGTTTTGGTGCTCTGCCAAGGTTGGTATGAAGAGAACATCCTCATTTTTGAGAGGCACGTCAGCGGTTGTGCCGTTGAGAATACCTTCAAGGTCGATGGATATTACTTCTTGAGTACGATTAGGCTTCATGCGTCGCATCACTGCACGAGAGGTCATAGCCTCTTCTGTCACACCGTCAGCATTCTCGATCAGCGAGCGTATACTATTGACCTTTTCACCTAACTGATACATTCCAGGCCGGAATACAGCTCCCTTTACCTCTACCATGTTCTCATAGCGGTCATAAATGGAGTCAACAGATACAACGTCACCATCGGCAACCTTAAAGTTTGAAAAGTCAAACTCCTCAATATTGTGTACACTCTTCATCTGGCCATTGTTGCGCAGAACCCGCAAAGACTTCTTATAGGCATTGCTGACAAAACCTCCACAATAATTCAAGAGTGTTGCCAGACTTTCGTCCTTACGCATCTCATAGGCCATCGGACGCTTCACTTGACCCTCTATATCAACAATACTCTCATAAGGACCAACTTGAATGACATCATTATCCACCAAATGAACATTACCTGCCAAACGACCATTAAGGATGAACTGGTATACATCAATCGTAGAGATGAGTTTCCCTTGACGGTATACCTTGATGTCACGTAGTGTTCCCAAATCGCTGATGCCTCCAGCCATATACAAAGCATGGAATACGGTAGCAAAGGCACTCAGCGTGTAGGTTCCTGGCGCACGGACTTCACCCATCACGTTGACAAGTATAGACCTTGTCTGTCCTACAGACACTTTGATGTCAGAACTGGAATAATAGGTGCCTAACTTACTGCGTATGCGACTTTGAGCAGATGCAACGGAGAGTCCTGAGACATGTACGGGTCCATAGTCTGGAACAGTCACGTCGCCTTCAGGGCTGACTGTCAGTTTTTCACTCTTTTGGGTATCACCGTAGACATCGATAATGAGTTGATCGCCAGGGCCTAAAACATAATTTTGCGGTGTGGCGATATTCATTTGGGGCTCAAATGTAAGTGACTTTTTATTAAAGATGTCGCGCCCGAAGACCTTCTTTCTATGGGTAGTTCCTGGTCCTGCAACATATTCAGGTGCTAATGCTCCTTCATGGGTGACAATGTCATTGTCATTGACTTCATTGTTGGTACGCATTCTGTCTTTAGCATTACCCAAAGCATTATCAACAGTATCGTCAAGTCCTCGATTTGTGATTTGCTTGGCGTATTGTTGACGCATCTGCTGAATTTGTCCCATTGTGGCTCCTTTCTGTAAAAGTTTAGCCGCAATGTCAGATTCAGAAGCACCGGATTTCTTTTGCTGGATAGCATATTCAATCACCTGACTGTCTGTCATTTTTTGTCCAAATGACGAGACTGATGTGCAGAGGGAAACAAGGGTAATAAAGAATATCTTTTTCATACGCTATAAAATGAATACCTATTATTGCTTATAAGATTAGAATTCTGCCGACTTCGGCGTTCTGGGGAAGGGAATGACGTCGCGGATGTTTTGCATACCTGTGACGAAGAGAATCAGACGTTCAAAGCCCAGTCCGAAGCCTGCATGTGGACAGGTTCCCCAGCGGCGGGTGTCAATATACCACCACAGGTGGGTCTGGTCCATCTCGCGGCGCTCAATCTCCGCCATCAGTTTATCATAAGATTCCTCACGGACGGAACCGCCGATAATCTCACCGATTTGTGGGAACAACACATCTGTGCCCTGCATGGTAGGACCGGGGGCAACGGCACCCTTGTAGCCAATAGAACCATTCTCTCCGGTATCTCCAGGTTTTCCGGTAGTTCCTGGATTCTGTTTCATATAAAACGACTTAAAGGCACGTGGATAGTCGGTCATGATAACGGGCTTCTTGAAATGCTCCTCCACAAGGTAGCGCTCATGTTCAGAGGCCAAGTCATCGCCCCAATTGCAGGGGAACTCGAACTTCTTGCCGTTCTTGATGGCCTCTTGCAGAATCTCGATTCCCTGGGTGTATGGTAGACGGACGAAACGATCCTTCAGAACTCCCTCCAGACGCTGGATGAGGGTCTTGTCAATCATCTGGTTCAGGAAGGCGAGGTCATCCTTACAGTTGTCAAGGGCCCAACGCACGCAGTATTTGATAAAGTCCTCCTCAAGGTCCATCAGTTCTTCTTGGTTGAGGAACGCTACTTCGGGCTCTACCATCCAGAACTCTGCCAGATGGCGTGGTGTGTTGCTGTTCTCTGCACGGAAGGTGGGACCGAAGGTGTAGATGGCTCCTAAAGCCGTGGCTCCGAGCTCTCCCTCTAACTGGCCGGAGACGGTCAGTGATGTCTGCTCGCCGAAGAAATCGTCGTCGTAGATGATCTTTCCCTGCTCGTCTTTCTTCAGGTCGTAAAGGTTCTTTGTTGTTACCTGGAACATGTTACCGGCACCCTCGCAGTCGCTGGCTGTAATCAACGGTGTGTGGAAGTAGAAGAATCCATGCTCATGGAAATAGGTATGGATGGCCATTGCCATGTTATGCCGGATACGCATGACTGCACCAAAAGTGTTGGTGCGAAGACGCATGTGGGCATTCTTGCGCATAACTTCGAACGACTGCCCCTTCTTCTGCATCGGATAGGTGTTGTCGCAAAGACCATATATCTCCAGTTTTGTAGCCTGAATCTCACTACTCTGTCCGGCTCCCTGGCTTTCCACCAGCACACCTTCTGCACAGATACAAGCTCCTGTGGTAATATCCTTCAAGATCTGCTCGTCGAATTTTGTCGGGTCAACGACCACCTGTACATTCTTAATGGTGGAACCATCGTTCAAGGCAATAAAGTCAACTGCTTTTGAAGAGCGGTGCGTGCGCACCCAACCCTTCACGCAGATGTCTTTACCATATTCTGTACTTTTCAGTACATCGATAATCTTTGTTCGTTTCATTCTAAATTGTCAATTATCAATTACTCGTAAGCTCCCATGCGCAGACGATCTACCTCCTCCTCTGTGAGGTAGCGCCAGTCGCCACGCTTCAGGTTCTTCTTCGTCAAACCAGCAAACTGCACACGGTCGAGTTTCTGTACACGATAGCCTAAGGACTCGAAGATTCGGCGCACGATGCGGTTCTTGCCACTGTGAATCTCGATACCTACCTGCTTCTTGTCGGTAGGACTTGCATATTGCACGTCGTCGGCCTTGATCTCACCGTCTTCTAGTTGGATGCCATCAGCAATCTGCTGCAGGTCGTGGGCTGTTACGTTCTTGTCAAGGTAAACATGATAGATCTTCTTCTTCAAGAACTTCGGGTGAGTCAATTTCGAGGCGAGGTCTCCATCGTTGGTCAGCAGGAGAACACCTGTGGTATTGCGGTCCAGACGACCTACGGGGTAAATGCGTTCCGGGCATGCGTTCTTCACGAGGTCCATCACGGTTTTACGTTGCTGGGGATCGTCGCTGGTTGTCACATAATCCTTTGGTTTGTTCAACAGGACGTAGACTTTCTTCTCGATCTTTACGGGCTGGTCGTGGAACATCACCACGTCAGTGCGCAGTACCTTCGTTCCCAATTCGGTCACTACCTCTCCGTTCACCGTCACTACACCAGCCTGGATGAACTCGTCGGCTTCACGACGGCTGCAGATGCCTGCGTTGGCTAAAAACTTGTTCAAACGAAGGGGCTCGTTGGGATCGATGTTCACCTCCTTATACTCGATGCGCTTCTTCATGCTGTATTTAGCATTCGGATCGTAATCGGCACCATGCTGACGAGGCCCTTTCTTATAAGGATTGTAGGGCTTGCCATAAGGCTTCTGGAAAGGTTTGCCATAACCACCCTGACGCTGGTAACCCTGACTTTGGCGGGGCTGATAACCGCCTTCTTGTCCCTGACGAGGTTGGTAACCACCCTGTCCCTGACGGGGCTGATAACCACCCTGGCGAGATTGGTAGCCGCCTTGACCCTGATAACCGCCTTGACGAGACTGATAGCCCCCTTGGCGAGGTTGGTAGCCTCCCTGACGAGACTGATATCCGCCTTCTTGTCCCTGACGAGGACGATAGCCTCCGTTGTAGTTGTTACGAGGACGATACTCCTCACGTGGTGTACTGCTCTCACGAAGGGCTGCTCCGAATCCCTCGGGACGGAACCCGTCTTCGTCGCTGTCGTGTCGACGGTAGTCTGTACGCTCAAAGGTGGGGCGCTGACTTGTATGTATACGTGGACGCGGTGCGCGTCTTGTCTCTCTCTGAAAACCTTCCTGTTGTGTTGGTTCTTCTTGCTTCTTTTCGTTATTCTCGAAATCCATGTTCTGTATGTTTTTGATATTGAAGATAAATTATATGCCTGTGTATGTGGAGGGACTGATGGCGCGGAGCTCTTCCTTTACGTCATCGCTCACTTCGAGGGTCTCGATAAAATCGCGGATCTTCTCTGCCGTCAGTTTCTCGTTGGTCCTGGTCAGGGCCTTCAGCGTCTCATAAGGGTTGGGATAGGCTTCCCGGCGCAGGATAGTCTGGATGGCCTCTGCCACGACGGCCCAAGTGTTGTCAAGGTCTTCTGCCAGCTTTTCCTCGTTGAGAATCAGCTTACGGAGGCCCTTCAGCGTACTCTGGAAAGCAATCAGGGCATGTCCCATGGGAACACCTACGTTGCGTAGTACGGTAGAGTCGGTGAGGTCGCGCTGCAGACGGCTTACCGGCAGTTTGGCAGCCAGGAACTGTAGGATGGCATTGGCGATGCCAAGATTCCCCTCAGAGTTCTCATAGTCAATGGGGTTCACCTTATGAGGCATGGCGCTGCTGCCCACCTCTCCGGCCTTGATCTTCTGCTTGAAGTAATCCATGGAGATATACATCCAGAAGTCGCGGTCCAGATCGATGATGATGGTGTTGATACGACGCATAGCGTCAAACAGACCTCCCAGCCAGTCGTAATTGGAGATTTGGGTGGTGTACTGCTCACGCTCCAATCCGAGCTTTTCGCTGACGAACTGATTACCGAACTCCCGCCAGTCGAATTGTGGGTAGGCTACATGGTGGGCATTAAAGTTGCCGGTGGCCCCGCCAAACTTAGCTGTGAGGGGAATCTCCTTCAGCCCGCGAAGTTGTTCCTCCAGACGATAAACATATACCATGACCTCCTTTCCCAGTCTTGTGGGAGAAGCAGGCTGACCGTGGGTCTTGGCAAGCATCGGGATGTTTTTCCACTGTTCAGCGTAGTCGTTGAGTTGTTCAATCAATTCCTCCAACAGTGGGATGTACACATCCTCCATAGCCTCCTTAATGCTCAGGGGCACGCTGGTGTTGTTGATGTCCTGTGACGTCAGCCCGAAATGGATGAACTCCTTGTAAGCTTTCAACTCAGAAAGCTGCTGCTGTTGGTCTATCTGCTCCTTAATATAGTACTCCACGGCTTTGACATCGTGGTTAGTCACTTTCTCAATGTCCTTGACACGTCGCGCGTCGTCAGGAGTGAGGTTGCGGTAAACGTCACGGAGTGGTTCAAACAGCTGATGGTTGACTTGTTGTAGCTGGGGCAGGGGAAGTTCACACAAAGCGATGAAGTATTCTATTTCCACACGCACCCTGTAGCGAATAAGGGCGTATTCGGAGAAATAGCCTGCCAATGGTTCGGTTTTACTTCTGTAACGGCCGTCAATAGGCGAGACGGCAGTCAGTGCATTTAAATTCATGTTTCTTAAAACTAGTACTTTATTACAATAAGCGCTTATACCTTAACCCGAAACCACAACCTCAACGGCTGCGGACGAGTCTTCTGTTGTGTTGTGGGCGCTGACGGATTCGAACCGCCGACCCTCTGCTTGTAAGGCAGATGCTCTAAACCAGCTGAGCTAAGCGCCCTTCTCTATTTGCGGCTGCAAAGGTACAGAGAAAAAACGAGACTGCAAAATTTCCAGACGCAAATTTTGCAGTCTCCGCCTATTTTATAGCTGATAGAGGTCACTGGCCGCCATCAGTTCCACTTTCTTCGCTGCCAGAATGTTCTCACAGGCGTCAAGGTCGGTGGGACGGATGACTACTGTGGCTACGTCGCCGTTGGCAAACGAATACATATACTCGATAAATACCCCGTTGTCAGAAAGATGACGGAGTACGACGGCCAGCGAACCGCTGGTGTTCGGGCAGACGAATCCGATGACGTCGGTGATCTTGACGGCAAAGTGGTTCTCTTTCAATACTTGGTAGGCCTTGTCGGGATCAGAGACGATGCAACGCAGAATACCAAAGTCACTATTGTCTGCGATACTCATGGCAGACAGGTTGATGCCTGCATTACCCAGTACGTCGGTTACCTCAGTCAGACGGCCTGACTTGTTCTCAAGAAATACGGATAGTTGTTTTGCTTTCATATCTTTATTGGTGTTTGATCATACCTTATTATATACATTATAGCTTACGGTTGTCGATGACGCGCTTGGCCTTGCCTGTGGAACGCTCGATGCCCTTCGGCTCGACAAGCTTCACTTTGAATCCCAGGCCGATAACGCTGCGCAGCTCGGCTTCCAACTTCTTCTGCAGGCCGACCATCGTTGCCATGTCGTCGGTGAAGTACTCTTCCTTGACCTCTACCTTCAACTCCGAGGTATCCGTGTTGTTCACACGGTCGACGGTCAGCAGGAAGTGAGGCTCGTACTCAGGCAGCTTCAGGATGACATCCTCAATCTGCGACGGGAATACGTTGACACCACGGATGATGAGCATATCGTCGCAACGGCCAAGGATGCGGTCCATTCTGACGAGCGTACGCCCACATTCGCACTTCTCATAATGCAGGGCCGTGAGGTCGTGGGTGCGGTAACGTAACAGAGGCATACCCTCTTTCGTCAGGTGGGTGAACGTCAGTTCTCCGAAAGAGCCTTCGGGCAGCGGTTCTCCGGTATTGGGGTCGAGAATCTCCGGATAGAAATAGTCTTCGTTCAGGTGGGTGCCATGCTGGCATTCGCATTCATAGCCCACACCAGGACCGGCAATCTCCGAGAGTCCGTAGATGTCGTAGGCCTTGATGCCCAGGGATTCCTCCAGCTTGAGGCGCATCTTCTCCGTCCAAGGCTCAGCTCCGAAGGCGCCGATCTTCAACTTGAACTCCTCACGTGGCCACTCACACTCCTTCATGGCCTCGCCGAGGAACATGGCATAGGAGGGCGTACAGCAGAGGATGGTTGTGCCGAAGTCGTGCATGAGCGTCATCTGCTTCTGGGTGTTTCCAGAGGAGATGGGGATTACCGAGGCCCCGATATTCGTTGCACCATCGTGTGCTCCCAGTCCACCAGTGAAGAGTCCGTAGCCGTAGGCCACTTGGAAAATATCGTCTTTCGTGGCACCATAGGCCGTGAAGGCACGGCTGATAGCCTCTGCCCACATGGCGAGGTCTTTCCGGGTATAGAGTACAACTACAGGTTTACCCGTGGTACCTGAGGATGCATGGATCCTGACAATCTGGCTCATCGGCACTGCTGCCAGACCAAAGGGGTAGTTGTCGCGCAGGTCCAACTTGTTGGTGAACGGCAGCTTGACGATATCGTCAATACTCTTGATATCGCCAGGTTCCAGACCCATCTCCTGGAACTTCTTCCGGTAGAAGGGTGTGTTGTGATAAACGTATTCTGCCATCTTCACCAGACGGCGACTCTGAATCTCGCGAAGCTGTTCGCGATCCATGCATTCAATGCTTTCGTTCCAAATCATATTGCGTTGTAATCTAGTTTGTTTATGCTCACGCCTCAGCCTTGCTGTGTCTTGTTTTCAGCATCGATAGCCTTGATCTTCTCCTTGACGAGGTTCATGTCGTCCTTGAGTTTCTGCACCTTGCGGTTCATCTCCTCGATGAGACTGCTGCCTTTCTTCGAACTGGCGTTCAGGAATCCCAGGTTGTTCTCGTAAGTCTGGATCTCCTGCTTGAGTGTCTCGTATTGGCGGAACAGGCGTGCACGCTCGGTATCCAAAGCGTTCTCCCCACGTTCTGCCACCTGCTTGAGGCTCTGCTTGAAGTTGTTCAGACGACGCTTGGCTACGGAGATGTTCAGGTCTTTATAGAGACGGTCGAGGACGGCGTGATACTCTTCGTAGAGCTTGTCTTTCTCCTTGAAAGGCACATGGCCAATGGCCTGATATTCATCCACCAGCTTCTGAACTTCTTTCTGAACATCCTCACCGGCTTCTTCCGTGATGGCTTTCAGTTTCTCGACCACCTCACGCTTCTTGGCCAGGTTGGCATATTCCTCGCTGTGCTGTCCGGCTCCTGCGGCCTTGCGGGCCTCAAAGAACTTGTTGCAGGCACCCAGGAACTCTTCCCACAGCTGGTCGCCGAGCTTCTTGGGTACCATGCCGATGGTCTTCCACTCTTTCTGCAGGGCGATGAGCTTGTCGGCGGTAGACTTCCACTCGGTGGAATCCTGCAGGGCCTTGGCCTTCTCGATGAGGGCACGCTTCTTGTCAGCATTATCCTTGAAGGAGTCCTTCAGCGAACGGAAATACTCGGCCTTGCGCCCGAAGAAATCGTCGCAGGCAGCACGGAAGCGCTCAAAGATCTTGACGTTCATCTTCTGGGGGGCAAACCCGATGGTCTTCCATTCCGTCTGTAACTCGATGATCTGCTTGGTGTGCTTCTCCCAGTCGCCGCTGCCCTTGTTCTCCTCGGCAGCGATGGCCTCAACCTTCTCACAGAGTTCGGTCTTGCGAGCCAGGTTCTCCTCTTCCTTGGCACGGATGCCCTCGAAGTGCTGCTGGTGACGCTTGTTGATGACGGTGCTGGCTGCCTTGAAGCGGTTCCAGATGTCTTCGCGCTCTTCCTTGGCCACAGGACCTATCTCGCGATATTCCTGATGCAGCTTCTGCAGCTGGTGGAAGGCGCTGATGATGTCGGGCTCGTCGGCCAGCTTCTCTGCGGCCTCGCAAAGATGTATCTTCTGTTCCTTGTTCTTGCGGAAATCGTATTCGCGGGCTTCGCTGTTCAGACGGAGCATATCGTAGAACTGCTCGACGTAAAGCTGATAGTTACGCCACAGCTCGCTGGCCTTCTCGGCAGGTACATTCTTGATCTCGCGCCACTCCTGCTGCAGGGCCTTGAACTCCTGATAGCTCTTGTTTGCCTCCTCGGGGGTGGTGATCATGGCCTTGATCTTATCGATGATTTCAAGCTTCTTGGTCAGGTTGGCTTGTTTCTCTGCCTCCTGTTCCTTGAAGAGCTTGGCACGTTTCTCCTTGATGATGCCCATCTCGGCCTTAAAGGCCTCTTCCTGTTCGTCGGGAGTGATTTGGTATTGCTCCGGGTCACCGCCTCCGTCGGTATATGCTTTGAAACTGGCTTCACGCTCTGCGATGTGCAGCTTGTAGAAGGCGGTCTTCAGGTAGTCCACCTCCTCCTTCTGGGGAGCCTCGTCGCCATGGGCGATCTCCCTGATGCGTTCCAGGATCTCGGCTTTGGTCTCATAGACCTTGCGCGGGGTTTCTACTTGAGAAGTGGTCTCCTCTTCTGCTGACTCCGCCTCAGGCGCTTGCTCTTCGACGGTCGTTTCTACTGCAGTGGCAGGCTCCTCAGCCGCTGTCTCTGTGGGCTGTGGGGTCACTTCTTCCTTCATCACTTCGTTGTTACCCATTTCGAGGGCATTCTCTTGAGAGTCCATCATTTAACTTTGTTAGTTATGACACATATTCTTACTAATGATGCGGCGCATCATCACATTTGGCGTCAAAGGTACTAAAAAAAGTAAAAATAAAAGCTTCAAATAAAGTTAAAAGATGCTAAACGAGCCGTTTATGCCTGAATATGAGCCACGCGACGACTGAAACAGCCACCGAAAGCACCATTGCAAAGACAAATCCCCACGTTGCATCCTCCATGCCGTTCACCAGATTCATGCCGAACAAAGAGGCGATGAGCGTGGGACACATCATCATGATCGACACCGATGTCAGCGTACGCATCACCGTATTCATATTATTATTAATGATAGAGGAATAGGTGTCCATCGTCGACTCCAGGATGTCGGAGTAGATCGAGGTGGTCTCGCGGGCCTGCGACATCTCGATGTTCACGTCCTCGATCAGGTCTGCGTCGAGTTCGTCGATCTGCAGTTTGAACTTCAGTTTCTGCAACAGGTTCTCGTTGCCGCGGATGGAGGTCTGGAAGTAGGTGAGTGAGTCCTGCAGACGGCTGAGGCCTATCAGACTCTCGTTGTTCACCTCCTTGTCGAGGTTACGCTTGGCCTTGTCGATGAGCATCGATATCTGCTTCAGGCGCTTCAGGTACCAGACGGCACTGCTGAGGAACAGTCGGAAGATCATGTCGACATAGTCTGTGAACCCTTCGTTGCGCTTCTGCTGGAACGAAACGAAGTCGATCATCATGTTCGTCTCGTAGTAACAGACGGTAATGGTGACGTCGCGCTTATGGATGATACCCAGGGGCACGGTGGTATAGGGCGTCCTCGAACGTATCTCCTTGACGTAGGGGATACGGAGGATGATGAGCATCCAACCGTCGTCGTACTCATAACGGGCACGCTCGTCGGTATCGCTGATGTCCGACATGAAATAGTCGGGGATGTTGAACTGCTGTTCCAGTTCGTGCTGGTCCTCTTCGGTGGGGCATGTCACCTGTATCCAGCAATTGGGCTGCCACTCTGAGAGTTGGTCCAGTCCGCCTTGGGTGTTCCAGTAAGTCTTCATTTTGCTAATCCTTTTCTTTTTTCGGTGGCGCGACGGTGCGGGAGGCACGGTGGCGCGAGAAATGACTTAGTGGCAAGAGGATTAGCGGTCTTGCCTGCTATCCTCCGGCCTAAAACTTGTTACTATTCGCCGGGTAATCGTCCATAATTTTGTTAATACTTTGATGAATTTGGGTGCAAAGATACGAATAACTGAGGAATAAACCAAATTTTATTCAGATTATTTCGTGTAAAAGGTGTAGGGAAAGTCTGTCGGAGGGTTATGGATACTGGTCGGGAAAGCCGTGTAAACCGTTTGCTGACTCCAGTCAGCAAATATGATGACTGGAGTCAAACAATCATTTGACTCCAGTCAGTCGATCAGTTGACTCTATGTCAACAGGCAGTCTTATTTCTCAGGAATGTCCTCCAAAGTCTTCTTCAGCAGGGTCCAGAAGGGCTCGACGGTCTTGATGAGTGCGCGCTCTGTCGTGGTGTGAGGCGATTTCATCGTGGGACCGAAGCTGACGACGTCGAGGTGAGGGTACTTGCCGAGGATGATGGAACACTCCAGTCCGGCATGGTCTACCTGGATGATGCCGTCCTCGCCGAAGAGGTCCTTGTACTCCTTCAGCAGCAGGTGCAGGATGGGAGATTCGGGGTTGGGGTCCCAGCCGCCGTAGCTTCCAGCGGTCTCCACCTTCATGCCTGCCATGTTAAAGCAGCTTTCGAGCGTCTTCACGATATAGTCCTTCATATCCTCGCGGCTACTGCGGGCCAGAATCTTCAGCATGGCTTTGCCTTCGCCGATGTTGATGATAGCGAGGTTCGAGGAGGTCTCCACAACGCTGGGATAGCTTGGAATCATACGGACCACGCCGTCGTAACAGCCATAGATGGCATTGATCAGGTTATCCTGGATCTCAACGGGTACCTCCATCTTCGGCGTTTCAACATCTTCGCAAATCACCTCGATGCCGCTCTCAATGCCTTTAAACTCGTCGGTGAAGTCCTCAAGCCAGTCTGCAGCGAGTTCCTTCAGGGCCTCGACATTCTCCTTCGGCAGCGTCAGCACGGCCTCAGCCTTGAAAGGAATCGCATTGCGCATATTGCCGCCCTCCCAGCAGGCCAGACGAGCCTCGCACTCTTCGATGGCCTCACGGACGAGGCGCACCAGAAGCTTGTTGGCATTGCCGCGACCTTCGTGGATTTCCAGACCAGAGTGTCCGCCACGCAGACCTTTGACGGTCACCTTCACAGCGGCATCTTCCGGATCGGTCTCCACCTCTTTATAATCGAGGGTGGCTGTGATGTTGATACCTCCAGCGGAACCAATGACGAACTTTCCCCAGTGCTCCGAGTCGAGGTTCATCAGGATGTCGCCCTGGAGCTCGCCCTCTGGCAGGTCGTTGGCACCATACATGCCCGTCTCCTCGTCAGCGGTGATGAGGGCCTCGACGGGTCCGTGCTTCAAGGTCTTGTCCTCCATGATGGCCATAATGGCAGCCACACCCAAGCCGTTGTCGGCTCCGAGGGTTGTACCTTTGGCCTTCACCCACTCGCCGTCGATCCAAGGCTGGATGGGATCGGTCTCGAAGTTGTGGGTACTCTCAGGTGTCTTCTGCGGCACCATATCCATGTGGGCCTGCAGGATGACGCCTTTCTTCTTCTCCATACCTGGCGAAGCGGGCTTCCTCATCACGATGTTGCTGGCAGGATCCTTAAAGGCCTCGACACCTGTCTCCTTGGCGAAGTCGAGCAGGAACTGTTGGATTTTCTCAAGATGTCCGCTTGGGCGGGGTACTTGTGTCAGTGCATAGAAGTTCTTCCAGATGCACGCCGGGTTCAGATTCTTAATTTCACTCATAGTTATGTTGTTTGAGGGTTTAAACGTTTCGTAAACGAGAGGGCGGCCCAGGCATAGATGCCGAGGGCAATCACGAGCATGGTCTGGACGGTGTGAACGATGAGCACAAACCAGAGGGCCTGCTCATCGGCCACGCCATAGAGTATCAACATCGTCTTGATGGCAAAGTGCCAAGGGCCTGCACCATTAGGCGTTGGCACGATGACGGCGAAGTTGGCTACGACAAAGGAAACCAGCGCACAGCCTATACCAAGGTCTGTCGTGAAGTCGAAGCAGAAGAACGTCAGATAGTAATGCAGGAAATACATCACCCAGATGCCGATGGAGAAAAAGAGGTAGAGTGGGAGGTTCTTGACGCCCCTCAAGGAGAGTACCCCTTCCCAGATTCCACTCAACGTCATCTTCACCTTATTGTATATAGAGAAGTTCTTCAGCAAGAGGTGCAAGAGCACGAGGACAGCCAAGCCGCAAACAGCCATCACCAGCCAACCCGTCAGCGAGAAACCTTCCAGAATATGGTCGAGCGAGGTGCCTGTCTTTTTAAAGAACGTGCCAAACACGCTCATCTCTACCAGTAGGATAATGCCAGAATAGAGCATTACAATCAGCGTATCGACAGCTCGTTCTGTCACCACTGTGCCTAATGCCTTGCTGAACGACACCCCGTCGTATCGTTTCAAGACAGCGCAGCGGGAGAACTCACCAATGCGTGGGATGATCAGGCTGGCAGCATAGGAAATGAATACAGCATATATGCAAGTGGCGCTACGGGCCCGGATCTTCTGGTTGGAAGGTGCTTTGGCTGTGCTGGGCGACAAGTCTTCGATGGGATCGAGCGTCTGCTTCCATCGCCAGCCGCGGAACATCTGTGCCAGAATGCCGAAGGGGAAGGAGAGTAGCATCCAAGTCCAATCCATCTCCTCCGTCAGAACATGCCTGAGCTGCATGAAATCCTCGCCGCGATACATCCAATATAAGATAGCCCCGCCCAACAGGATGGGGGCGATGATTTTGGCCACATTGGTGAGGATGGTTTTCATTTCCATGGGGACAAAGGTACGAATAAAAATTGATACGTGTCAATGAAACCTCCTTTTTTCGCCTTTTTTCCATCAAAATCTTGCCTGTGTACGTAAACAGACGTATCTTTGCATCGTCTTAAGACAAACAGGATAACGTTTCAAAGATTAGAGAAAGGAAAAAGTTATGGTTTTAGGTTTTATGGTTACATTCGTCATTGCAGTCTGTGTGGCTGAGACCGTCAAGGCCAACAATGACATGAATTTAGGACTTAAGTAAATAGTTTTTAGAGAGAAAGCATAGACAAGAGCGGGCTGGATGTGAATCCGGCCTGCTTTTTTTAGTGTTTTATTTGGTTTTCTTCTCGCTTATTCGTACCTTTGTCCCCCAAATGAAGCAAGTAAGACCTAAGAAGAATCTCGGCCAGCACTTCCTGACTGACCTGAGTATCGCCAAGAGAATAGCAGATACTGTAGACGAGCCTTTTGCCGATCTCCCAGTACTTGAGGTGGGACCAGGCATGGGTGTCATGACCCAGTATCTTGTGGAGAAGCCGCGCCCATTCAAGGTGGTGGAGATTGATCGTGAGAGTGTGGCGTATTTGCAGGAGCATTTTCCCAGCATATATAATAATATAATAGGTGGAGACTTCCTGAGGATGGATCTCCGAGAGGTCTTCGACGGGCAGCCTTTCGTCTTGACGGGCAACTATCCATATGACATCTCCTCGCAGATCTTCTTCAAGATGCTCGACAACAAGGACCTCATTCCCTGCTGTACTGGTATGATTCAGCATGAGGTGGCTCTGCGCATGGCCTCGCAGCCTGGTCATAAGCAGTATGGCATCCTCTCCGTTCTCATTCAGGCTTGGTATCGGGTAGAGTATCTCTTTACCGTCGAACCTGGCGTGTTTAATCCACCGCCCAAGGTGCAGAGTGCCGTTATCCGCATGACCCGCAACGATGTAACGGACCTTGGCTGTGATGAACAACTCTTTCGTCGTGTTGTCAAGACCACCTTCAACCAACGCCGTAAGATGCTGCGTGTCTCCCTGCGCCAGTTGTTGCCATCAGAGTCTCCTTTCTTCGAAATACATGCCTCACTCCTCACTCGCCGTCCAGAGCAACTCTCCATTCCTGAGTTCGTGGATTTGACGAATAAGGTGGCAGCAGCGCTTTAAGTGTTAAAAAGCGTTGTTTTCGCACACAATTATGGTGTGTTCGTACACAACGGCTTGATTTATGTCAAAAGAAAGCCCCTTTTTTGAGGAAAAGGGAATAAAAATATTGCGGCATTTGAAAAATCGTCGTACCTTTGCATCGTCAAAAGACAACAAGTGATCTTCAATAGAAAATCTGCGATAAAGCAGATGTATTAGTAAGGTAAAGATTGAACAGGTTTTAGTTAGAGTAATAGTTAGTTAGAGTTAATTGTTAGTTAGATTTAGGTTTTAGGTTTATAATTTTTGATTGGCAATAGGTATTTCTAAGGCGTTAGGAAGAAGGATTGCAAGTAAGGATAACAGACGCAGTGGTGACACTCCGTTTTTTCCAAGAAAAAGGTTTTTAGTTATTCATAGATTGTTGGTTGCCGCCCTTGAGTCGTTGATGACCCTTGAGCGGCTTTTTTGTGTTTATTTCTTTCGGACTACTTTCTTGATGACTTTCTTTTGTGTAGAGCCTTTCTTTGTCTCAGCTTTGGGCTGGGGCTGGTCTTTCGTTACTGTTGCCTTCAGAATTCGGATATCTTCCAACGGGCGGTCGTTCTTGTCTGTCTGCACCTGTTGGATCTTCTCTACGACATCCAGACCCTCAACCACTTCTCCGAAGACGGTGTATTGTCCGTCGAGATGAGGCGTACCTCCGATGGTCTTATATACCTCTATCATCTCTGGTGTGAGTTTCACCGTTCCTTGGGTGGCGGAGTCGAGACGTTCCTGAACTTTGGCGATAATGCGGTCGTCGGTGTAGATTTTTCCCCAGACGATATAGAACTGGCAGGCTGAGGAACGGCGCTCAGGATTCACCTTGTCACCTTCACGGGCCATAGCCACTACACCACGACGATGGAATATCTGCGGCAAACGGAACTCGGCCTCTGTCGTATAGTCGAAATCACCTGTGCCAAGCAGTTGCCCTGGTTTGGCATGTTTGCTGTTGGTGTCGCCGCTTTGGATCATGAAGTCCTTGATGACCCGATGGATGAGCAGGGAGTCATAGACGCCCATCTTTGTAATCTTCAGGAAGTTGTCACGCGTCAGGGGCGTCTCGTCGTAGAGGGCGATGCGGAAGTTGCCAGCCGTGGTTTCAAATAGCACCTCGGTGTTCTTCGTCTGTGACCAGGAAGTGATGAACGAACAGTGAAAAGCAAACAGCAAAAGCAGGAATCTGTGCATGTTGGTAGTCATAATTAATCATCTTTATTGTTAATTCTCCATTTTCAGTTTGAGCTTCTCTACCCATCTGCCTTTGAAGAGACGGACGAGGAAGATGGTGCCTCGGAAAGTCAGTTCGATGGCCATAGCGGTCCATACACCCTTCAGTCCGAACTTAGGAGCAAGACCGGCAGCAAGTGTCAGACGGACGAACCACATCGAACAAAGACTCATGACGGCAGGAATCATCGTGTCGCCAGCTCCAATAAAAACACCGTTGCAGACGATGGCTGCAGCAAACATCGGCTCTGCCCAGGCTTCGATGCGCAACACCTGGGTTCCTTGGGCGATGACTTCCTCGACAGGCGACATGATGCCCATCAGCTCTGGGGCGAAGCACCACATCAGAATACCCATGAAAGTCATGACGGCGATGCCCAGGGCGACAGACATCCTTGCAAATGAGCGCGTCAGTAACTTCTGTCCTGCACCAATGCCCTGTCCCACGAGGGTGGTGGCAGCCTCGGCGATGCCGTAACCCGGCATGTAACAGAGACTCTCGACGGTGATGGCCAGTGAGTGGGCGGCGATGGCGATGGTGCCCAGGGGGGCCACGATGAGGATACTGACGATATATGCACCTCCCATCAGCATGTGTTGCAATCCCATCGGAGCACCGATTTTAAAGGCAGTGCTGACGGTATCTGATTTGGGCTTGAACGAACCTGGGCGACTGATCAGGGAGAGCATCTTTGATTTCACCAGTAGGAAGTACAGCATCAGCACGGCCGTAATCAGCATTGCTAAGCCCGTCCCGATGGCTGCTCCCATCACCCCCAGGTCCATTATATATATAAATAGGTAATTAAAGCAGACGTCCATCACGCACATGCCAATATTCAGGATCGAGGGAATCTTCATGTTGCCTGAACACTTTAGCATCGAACCTGCCAGACCCTCCATTTGGAAAAAGATGCCGCAGAGTCCGAAAATGGCGAAATAGACCGAGGCATCGTGGGCAATCTCCTCCGTCCCCCCCAGCCAGTAGGGTAGGAACGGTGAGATGATGACAGACGTCAGCGAGATCATCAGGGCCCAGATCATGCAACAGACGAGTGACTGACGGAGTACCCGCCTTGCAGCCTCGAAGTCATTGGCTCCTATGAAATGGGCCACCTGCACAGAGAAACCCATATTCGCTGCTGAGGCCAGACCACCCATGAGCCAGCCTGTCGACTCCACCAGTCCGATGGCAGCAGAGGCCTTGGCGCCGAGGTGTCCCACCATCGAGGCATCGATAAAGAACATGACGGTAGCGGATATCTGCGCCAGGATGGAGGGAATACTCAGGCTGACGATAAGCCACAGTTTTTCGCTTTGGCTCATCGTGCGACCATCCCGTATGTAGGATAGCAAAACTTCGCTATTTCCTTTCATCTGTTATCTTGCCGTTTCAGTTAAATCATGCTGCAAAGGTAGATAAAATATTTCAGATTTCGTGTCGTCATTTGCCTCTTTGTGCATTTTTTGCCGAAAAAGTTTGGCCTTTTCAGTTCTAATTCGTACTTTTGCAACGAAATAACCGTTATTACTAATCATTAAAATGTATGAGATTATGAAAAAGTATCTTGCAGAAATGGTGGGCACGATGGTGCTCGTGTTGATGGGCTGCGGTGTAGCCGTGAGCCTGGGTTGTGATCCTGTGGACAATATTCCCGCAGTCGTGGGAACGGCTTTTGCCTTCGGACTGTCAGTGGTGGCCATGGCCTATACCATTGGTGGTATCAGTGGTTGCCACATTAATCCGGCCATCACCCTCGGTGTGTTCCTCAGTGGGCGTATGTCGGCTAAGGACTGTGGTATGTACATCCTCTTCCAGGTGGTCGGAGCTTTCATCGGCAGTCTGCTGCTGTTCATCCTGACAGAAAATGTTCCTGGTCTGGAGGGAACTGGCGCCAACAACCTGCAGGCGAATGTGAGTGTACTTGGCGGTTTGCTCGCTGAGATTATCTTTACCTGTGTGTTTGTGCTGGTGGTGCTGGGTGCAACATCGAAGACCAATGGTGCGACGAATAATTTCGCTGGACTGGCCATCGGTCTGTCTCTGATTCTCGTTCATCTGGTGTGCATCCGCTATACAGGCACCTCTGTGAATCCCGCCCGATCCATTGCTCCTGCTTTCTTCGAGGGTGGCGCGGCACTGGAAAACCTCTGGATCTTCATTGTGGGTCCGTTCGTGGGTGGCGCTTGTGCTGCCGGTATCTGGAAGATAATCGAGCCCGCAGACAAATAATGCCTTTTGGTGGGGGAAAACAGCATTTTAGACTCGTTTTTGCTGAAGAAAAGTGGCCACTCGTTGAAATTTTCGACGGATGGCCATCTTTTTATTCCCTTTTTTTGGCATTTTCCAAATAAAAATTGTACCTTTGTCGACGAAATTGGTAAAAGTATAGAAGATTATGAAGAAATCATTGTTAGTAATAGGTGTGATGATGTTGGGAACGGTCCAATTGTCTGCCCAAAAAATGTGGACACTCCAGGACTGCATCGACTATGCGATGGATAACAATATCACGCTGAAGAAGTCGCAGTTGCAGAAGCAGAGTGCGACAGAGGAACTGAAGGGTGCCAAGGCCGCCCTGCTGCCGACACTTAGTGCATCGACGAACCAGAGTCTCGGTTACCAGCCCTGGAAGGATACTGGTATGTCGTATGTCACTAACGGGACCGTCAACACAAAGGTTGACAAGACCTCGTATAACGGTTCTTATTCGTTGAGTGGCCAGTGGACGGTATGGAATGGAAACCGCAACGTCAATACCATTCGTCTCGACGAACTGTCGGAACAGCAGGCAGAGCTCTCGGCTCAAGAGACGGCTAATAGCATTCAGGAACGCATTGCCCAGCTTTTTGCCCAGATCCTCTATCTCGATGAGAACGTGAAGGTGAACGAGCAGATGCTAGAGACCAGCCTTAAGAATGAGGAACGTGGTAAGGAGATGGTCGAGGTGGGCAAGATGTCGAAGGCAGATCTTGCCCAGTTGTCGGCTCAGCGTGCTAACGACGAGTATAGTATCGTCGAGGCACAGAGTCAGTTGTTGAACTATAAACTCCAGCTGAAGCAACTTCTGGAAATCACTGATGAGACGGATTTCGACGTGGCTGTGCCTGAGATCAGCGATGAGCGTATCCTCGCAGAGATTCCCTCGTTGCAGTCGGTGTATGAGGCGGCCCTGTTGAGCCGTCCTGAGATAGAACGTTCCCAGTTGGCTGTGAAGAGCAGTGACGTGAGTCTGAACATCGCCAAGGCAGGATGGATGCCGAATGTGAATCTGACAGGTGGCGTCACCACCTCTACGAACTCGCTGAGTGGTACTGGCTGGGGCTCACAATTCAAAAGTAATGTGAACACCCAGCTGGGCGTGGGCGTCAGCGTACCTATCTATGACGGACGCTCCACGAAGACGGCTGTGAACAAGGCGAAGATCCAGCAGTTGCAGGCACAGCTCGACTTGCAGGACCAGCAGAAGACGCTGTATACCGATATCCAGCAGTACTGGTTGAACGCGATGACGAACCAGCAGAAGTACAAGGCAGCCTCCAGCAGTGTGGAGAGTGCCAAGCAGAGTTATGACTTGCTCTCAGAACAATTCCGTCTGGGTCTGAAGAACATTGTCGAGCTGATGACGGGTAAGGACAATCTGCTCTCTGCCCAGCAGAACCAGTTACAGTCGAAGTACCTGGCCATCTATAACAAACAGATGCTGGACTTCTACCGTGGAGGGGAAATAAAGTAGATGTCCTGTTTGAACAATAAACTAAAAAGAGATATATGAAAAAGATTGGAAAGAAAGGTTGGATCGCAATCGGTGTAATCGGCGTCATCCTGATTGCATGGTTCTTCCTGCGTGGTGGGAAGAAAGAAGAGAAAGTGTCGTTTGAGATGGCCAAGGTTGAGAATGGCAAGATCCAGACGAGCATCACGGCAACGGGTACCATCGAACCTGTTACCTCGGTGACCGTTGGTACACAGGTGTCTGGTATCGTGAGCCACCTCTATGTGGACTACAACTCGGTGGTGAAGAAAGGTCAGGTGATTGCCGAGCTGGACCGTACGAACCTGATCAGTGAGCTGAATACGGCGAAGGCTAATCTCACAAGTGCCCAGAGCACCGCCAACTATGAGCTCTCGAACTACAACCGTTATAAGACACTCTACGAGAAGGGTCTGGTGAGTGCCGATGAGTATGAGAGCGCCCAGCTGTCTTATCAGAAGGCCAAGGAACAGGTGAATACCTCCCGTGAGAGTGTGCGCAAGGCCCAGACGAACCTTGGCTATGCCACCATCACTTCGCCCATCGACGGTGTAATTCTCTCGAAGAGCGTGGAGGAAGGCCAGACGGTGGCTGCCTCGTTCAACACCCCTGAGCTCTTTGTGATTGCCCAGGACCTGACGGACATGCGTGTGATTGCAGATATCGATGAGGCTGATATCGGTGGTGTGAAGGAAGGTCAGCGTGTCAGCTTCACGGTTGATGCCTTTCCCGATGACACCTTCGAGGGTCATGTGACCCAGGTGCGCCAGGAGGCAACGACGGAGAGCAATGTCGTCACCTACGAGGTGGTGATCTCTGCTCCCAATGCTGATCTGAAGCTGAAGCCCGGACTGACAGCAAACGTGACGATCTTTACTTTAGAGAAAGATAGTGTGCTGACGGTGCCCTCAAAGGCTCTGCGCTTCATTCCCAACGAGGCACTCCTGAAGAAGGGTGAGACGATTGACGACTGTGAAGGTCTCCACAAACTCTGGACGAAGGAGGGTAACGTGTTCAAGGCCTACAAGGTGGAGGTTGGCACGACCAACGGAGTGGTGACAGAGATTGTGAGTGGTATTGCTCCTGGTACTGAGGTGCTGGCCGATTTCGATATCTCTGGTGGAGAGATGGCTATGCCTGAACAGCAAGGTGGCAACCCCTTCATGCCGCGTCCAGGCGGAAACAGGAATAATAACAACAAGAGCGGCCAGGGTGGTAACACCCCGCAAAGGAGATAGTCTATGGAAGAAAGAAAAGTAGTCATCGAGCTGCAGAACGTCAAGCGCTACTTCCAGGTGGGCGAGGAGACGGTGAAGGCTCTGCGTGGTGTCTCGTTCAAGATCTACGAGGGCGAGTTCGTCACCATCCAGGGCACCTCAGGCTCCGGCAAGTCAACGCTTCTGAACCAGCTTGGATGCCTCGACACCCCCACTTCGGGCGAGTACTTCCTCGATGGCATCTCCGTGCGCACGATGTCGAAGACCAAGCGCGCCCGTCTGCGTAATCGTAAGATTGGTTTCGTGTTCCAAAGCTACAACCTGTTGCCCAAGACAACGGCTGTGGAGAACGTGGAACTGCCGCTGATGTATAATTCTGAGTACAGTGCGGCTGAGCGCAAGGCGAAGGCCATTAAGGCCCTGGAGGCTGTAGGGCTGGGCGACCGTCTGTACCACAAGTCGAATCAGATGTCGGGTGGTCAGATGCAGCGTGTGGCCATTGCCCGTGCCTTGGTCAACGATCCTGCCGTGCTACTCGCCGATGAGGCTACCGGTAACCTCGACACGCGCACCTCATTCGAGATGCTTGTGCTCTTCCAGGAGCTTTACAGGCAGGGCCACACGATCATCTTCGTGACTCACAATCCTGAGATTGCCGAGTACAGTTCGCGTAACATCAATCTGCGCGACGGCAAGATCCGTGAGGATACCATTAATACGAATATCAAGTCGGCAGCCGAGTTCTTGGCCCAGCTGCCGGTGCCAGTGGATGATTAATTATGTTTACGGTTTACGGTTTACAGTTTACAGTTGATATGACTGGAGGCTGTTCTACCGCAGAGGTAATCACCTGTAAACCGTAAACTGTAAACTGTAAACAAAAAAAGGAATGAATATACTGAATCTATTAAAAGTAAGCCTGCGGGCGGTGGCGAACAACAAGATGCGCTCGTTCCTCTCGATGCTTGGTATCATCATCGGCGTGGCAGCCGTGATCATCATGATGAGCATCGGACAGGGTTCGAAGGAGAGCATCCGCGCCGAGCTCTCTACGATGGGTACCAACCTGCTCACCATCCGTCCAGGTGCCGATATGCGTGGTGGTGTCCGTCAGGATCCCTCTTCCATGCAGACTCTGAAGATGGCCGACTACGAACGAATCGTGCGTGAGAAGAAATTCGTCACGAAGGTGTCGCCCGAGGTGACCGCCAGTGGTCAGGCCATCTATGGTAACAACAATACCAATGCCTCGATGTACGGTGAGAGTATCGATTATCTCGACATCAAACAGTGGCCTGTGGAGGAAGGTGAGTGCTTTACGGAAGAGGACATCCGAAAGGCCGCCAAGGTGGTCGTGGTAGGAACTACCATCGTCAAAGAGCTCTTCGGCGAGCATACCGATCCCATTGGCAAGACCATCCGCTTCAAGTCGATTCCCATGCGCATCGTGGGTGTACTGAAGTCGAAGGGTTACAACTCGTGGGGTATGGATCAGGACAACGTGATCATTGCCCCCTACACTACGGTCATGAAGCGTATCGCTGCCCAGACCTATTTCTCCAGCATCGTCTGCTCGGCGGTGACGGAGGAACTGAGTGATGCCGCCATCGAGGAGCTCACGCAGATGTTGCGCGACAACCATAAGCTGAAGGAGGATGCCGACGACGACTTCACCATCCGCTCCCAGGCGGAGATGATGGAGACGATGTCGTCGACGATGGACACTGTGACCATCATCCTTGTGGTGGCTGCTGCCTTCTCGTTGTTGGTGGCAGGTATCGGCATCATGAACATCATGCTCGTCTCTGTGACGGAGCGTACGAAGGAGATCGGCCTCCGTATGGCCGTTGGCGCCACTGGCCCCGTCATCTCCCTGCAGTTCCTCATCGAGTCGGTGCTCATCTCAGTGACGGGAGGACTGATAGGTGTCCTTGTCGGAGTGGGGGCGAGCAGTGCGGTGTCGGCTATCGGCATGCCGTCGAGCGTGCCGGCTTGGAGCATCTATGTGTCGTTCCTCGTCTGTGTCTTCATTGGTGTGCTCTTCGGCTACATCCCTGCCCAGAAAGCCGCTAATATGGATCCTATTGAAGCTATTCGTCACGAGTAAATTTCAACGCCTATGATTAACAAGCGGTTAAAACTATTCATGCACATCGCCTTTTGGGCGTATATGTTCCTTTCGCCTATGCAGTTTATGCGAGGCACGGGGCTACCCATGACCCAGTACTGGATGAACTGTATGGGACAGTTGCTGATGATGGTGATGTTCTACACCAACTACCTCTGGCTGACCCCTCGCTATTTTGTAGAGGGCAAGCACCGCTATTTCCTGATGTTCAACACCGTGCTGGTGCTCTGCTTTGTTGTGTTCCTGCATTACTGGAGCGACTTCACGCATCTGATCTTCCAGCGCAGTGCCCTCATCGTCAGGCAACCTGATGCTATCGACGAGATCTTCTACTACATCCGTGATTTCGTCAACATGGTGATCTTTGCCACGGCAGGAGCCAGCGTCGCCCTGGCTTCGCGGTGGTTCTGGGCCGACGATGCCCGTAAACTGGCTGAGACCGCCCGTGTCAAGGCCGAAACGGCCCAGGTGAAGGCAGAGCTGAGTAATCTGCGCTCGCAGATCAACCCCCATTTCCTGCTGAACACGCTCAACAATATCTATGCGCTGACAGCTTTCGACCAGCAGCGGGCGCAGGATGCTGTCATGCAGCTCTCGAAGATGCTGCGCCACATGCTCTACGACAATCAGCAGGATAGCGTGAAGCTAAGCGAGGAAGTGACATTCCTGGAGAACTACGTCAACCTGATGAAGATCCGCTTGCCGCAAACGGTCGACGTACAGTTCCGCACCCAGCTTGCCAACCCCGACACGCGTGTGGCTCCCCTGCTGTTCATCTCGCTGGTCGAGAATGCCTTCAAACATGGCATCAGCCCCACGGAGCCATGCTTCGTACACATTGACATGGAGCAGCCAGACGATGGCCATCTCTTTGTCACCATTAAGAATTCTAACTATCCGAAGACGGAGAACGACCGCAGTGGTCATGGCGTAGGTCTCCAGCAGGTGCAGCGACGTCTCGACCTGGCCTACAGTGAGCGCTACGAATGGACCCATGGCGTCTCCGACGACGGTAAAACGTATTTATCCACTTTAAAAATTGAATTATGACCATTACATGTGCCATCATCGACGATGAGCCTCTGGCAGCAGGACTGCTGGAGAGCTACGCCCGTAAGACACCCTATCTGTATCTCGCAGGAACCTACAACAGTGCCATCACGGCCATGAAGGACCTCCGCGAAAACCCCGTACAGCTGCTGTTCCTCGACATCCAGATGCCGGAGCTCAGCGGCATTGAGTTCGCCAAGATCCTGCCCAAGGAGACGAAGGTGATCTTCACCACCGCCTTCCCGCAATATGCCGTCGAAGGCTATAAGGTGAATGCCCTCGACTACCTGCTGAAGCCCATCTCCTACGATGACTTCCTCAAGTCCACCGACAAAGCGCTCGAGTGGTTCTCGGTGCTGATGAAGCAGGATGTCTACCGCCGCGACCGTTTCATGTTCGTCAAGAGCGACTACAAGCTGCAGCGCATCAGTCTCGACGACATCCTCTACATCGAGGGTCTGAAAGACTATGTCCGCTTCTATCTGAAGAATGGCGACCGCATCATGTCGCTCATGTCGATGAAGAAACTGGAGGAGTATCTGCCGCGTCCTGAGTTCCTGCGCACCCATCGCTCCTATATCGTCCACATGACCGAGACGCCCCTCGTCGACCGTTTTCGTATCGTCTTCGGCGAGACCTACATCCCCATCTCGGAGAACTATAAGGACGATGTGCAGAACTATTTCGACCAGCATACCCTCGTGTAAGATTGCAAACTGCGTTTTGCAAAGGTGAAAGAGTGAAAAGGTAAAAAGGTAAAAAATTGATAAAAAAGACGATCGATTAGAATCTTTTACCTTTTCACCCTCCAACTTTCTCACCATTTTTTCGTACCTTTGCGCACGGTTAGAAAATTGTTACTCATTAATAAAATAAACAATTATGGTAAACTACAAAGATTTAGGACTCGTGAATACCCGCGAGATGTTCAAGAGAGCCATAGCCGGTGGCTATGCTATCCCCGCTTTCAACTTCAACACCATGGAGCAGATGCAGGCCATCGTGATGGCTGCCGTCGAGACCAAGTCACCCGTCATCATGCAGGTGTCTAAGGGTGCCCGTAACTATGCCAATGGCACGATCCTTCGCAACCTGGCCAAGGGTGCTGTGGAGTATGCTAAGGAGCTCGGTTGTGAGCATCCTGAGATTGTGCTGCACCTCGACCACGGTGATACCTTCGAGCTCTGTAAGGACTGTATCGACAATGGTTTCTCTTCAGTGATGATCGACGGTTCCTCTCTGCCTTACGAGGAGAACATCGCCCTCGCCAAGAAGGTGGTCGACTATGCTCACCAGTTCGACGTGACTGTTGAGGCTGAGCTCGGCGTACTCGCTGGTGTGGAGGATGAGGTCAGCGCTGCTGAGTCTCATTACACCAAGCCCGAGGAGGTCATCGACTTCTCTACCCGCACAGGCTGCGACTCACTGGCCATCTCTATCGGTACTTCTCACGGTGCCCACAAGTTCACTCCTGAGCAGTGTACACTCGTCAACGGCGTGCTCGTTCCGCCTCCCTTGGCATTCGACATCCTCCACGAGATCGAGAAGAAGCTCCCCGGCTTCCCCATCGTGCTCCACGGCTCTTCATCAGTGCCCATGGAAGAGGTGAACACCATCAACAAGTACGGAGGTCATCTCGAGGCCGCCATCGGTATCCCCGAGGAGCAGCTGCGTGAGGCTTCAAAGAGCGCCGTCTGCAAGATCAACATCGACTCCGACTCTCGTCTGGCCATGACTGCTGCCATCCGCAAGCACCTCGCCGAGCATCCTGGAGACTTCGATCCTCGTCAGTATCTGAAGCCTGCTCGCGAGAACATGAAGAAGATGTACATCCACAAGATTGTGAATGTGCTCGGTTCCGACGGCAAACTCGCTCAGTGCTAAGCAAGAGAAAGCAAAATATATTCAATATTCAAGGGGGCTCCATTTGGAACCCCCTTTTTGAATGTTATTTCTGGCTCATGATCATCTTCACAAGCGTCACCACGTCGGCGGCATCCACTTTCTTGTCGTGGTTCAGGTCAGCGTCGGTTAACTTGTTCTTGTTGGCGCCCATCCTTACGCTCAAAAGCACCACTATGTCGGCAACGTCCACCTTCCCGTCGCCGTTCAAGTCGCCCTCTGGCTTCACAGTGAAGTATCCAGGATTATCCGTTCCTCCATCAATGTGGGCATATGTGTGGTTGGTATGATTTGCATCATAAGTTGTGCCAGCGCCGCCTACAAGGTTCGTACAGCCATTGAACATATAAATACCATCATCATTAACATTTGTGGTAATCCATTCTTCGCCTGCACAGATAGTAGTCAGGCTAGAACAGTTATAGAACATCATAGTCATGTAACTCACCTTGTCCGTCTTGAATCCCGTCATATCAATGCTCTTCAGGCTAGAATTTCCATCGAACATACTGACCATTTTCGTCACATTGGCGGTGTTGAAGTTACTTAGGTCGAGGCTCGTCAGGCCAGAACAGCCAGAGAACATACTGCTCATGTTCGTGACATTGTCCGTCTTGAATCCCGACACATCAAGGCTCGTCAGGCCAGAACATCCTTCGAACATACAGCTCATGTTCGTCACCTTATCCGTCTTGAAGCCCGACACATCAAGGCTCGTCAGGCTGGAACAACTACTAAACATCTCAAGCATAGACGTCACATTGTCCGTCTTGAGGTTGCCGATGCCAGTAATGGAGGATAGATTTTTAAGGCCATAGAACCAGTAAGCCGTGCTTGTCAGCGTGGAGCAACCAGCAAACGAGGCATCGAAGATGACTTTGGTAATGTTTTCCCTCTGTGCATACCACCCGGAATTGACGTAAAATTTCGCATAACCACCTACTATATCCATTGAATATTTAAACGGCCCGACATCCATACCGTTTCGCTTTTCTTTTTGGTCGTCAAAATAGAATGTCAGCACGGTATTGTCGTCGCTGAGCACAGCGTAGGGCACTGTATTCTTATCCGTAAAGTATCCAGGATTTTCCGTTCCTCTGTCAAAGTGGGCGTAAGTGTGGTTGGTATGGTTTTCGTTATATTGAGTACCAGCGCCACCTAAGAGTTCATGACAATCAGCAAACATCATTTCACTTGATGTTACTGCCGCTGTACTCCAATCTGCCCCTACATAGATAGTTCTCAAGCCAGAACAGCCATTGAACATAGCACTCATGTCGGTCACTTTCTGCGTGTTGAAGCTACTCAGGTCAAGGCTCGTCAGCTTAGAACAACCACTAAACATCTCACGCATAGATTTCACCTTGTCTGTCTTAAGATACTGAAAGCCTGTAATGGAGGTTACATTAGAAAAACCAGAGAACCAAAAAGCCGTTCTGGTGATTTTAGTGCAGTTGGCAAACGACGGGTCGATCACGATAGTAGTGACGGATTTATTACTCCACGATGGTGAAGAATAGACAGATCCGACATGAATTCCACGACGAGACTTCTTAAGGGTGTCATAATAGAATTTCAGCTCAGTATTGTTATTGCTCAGCACGGCGTATGGCTCCGGGCCGTACGGATCGAAGAAATCGCTCTCCTGCGGATTAGGATCAGCAATCTCTCCTGCCTCGATCTTCTGAATGATACGAGCCAACATCAGGAAGGCCTCACCACGCAAGCATTCAACAAAAGGATGAAATTCCGTATGCTCCGTCGTGATAATGCCCAGTTTGGCGGCTTGGCGCACATAGCCCATCCTGATAGGAGATGTTTCTGCCAGCTCGGCTATACCAGGATCATCAGGGAATGGATTATCCGTTCCTTCCGTATCAGGCTGGATGTTGAAGGCTTCCATCAATTCTTTCAGGACATTGATGCGCGACTCACTATAATCAGGGAAGAATCCATCGCGGTCGCGGTCAAACGGGGTGATATCGTCACCATAATCAAGATAAAGCAATGCCTTTGCTGCCTGATAATAAGGTGCATCGGATTTCAAGTCATCATATACGGCAGGATACTGATCAGAGACAAACGTGCTGGGGATTTCCCTGCCATTCAGTGTAAAGAGACCACGGAAAGTGATGTTCGCAAGATGCTTGCGTAACAGCTTCTCTTCAACCGAATACTTTCCGTCATCTCTTGAACCGTAGAGCACTCCTCTTTCACACAGGAAACTCGTTGCTGCATAAAAATCGTTGTCTGACGGAATCTCCGACATATCACATCCTCCTCCTTCCACATACTCTATCGTAATACTGCGTATAAAGATATCAGCCTGACCACTCGTAATATAATCAAGTAACAAATGACCCTTATTGTCACTTGTTATGACATTCTCAAACACATAGTCATCGAATTTGATTCTGGATTCATCGCCAGCGTACGCAGATGTAGTCATGGTCTTAAGACTTACTTCTCTATTATTAAGTTTCAGACTTGTTGGACCGTCACTCCATGCACCCGCATTGATCGTTACTTTCTGAATGACTTCAGGATAGGTCTCCTTTGACCAGGTGTATACGCGACTATATACGCTGCAACGCGCTCCAACAGCAGAGGCTCCGGAAGACCAAAAAAGAGAGCCAGAAACATACGACCAGAAGGCCTTTTCACCTCCTCCCCAAGGATTATTGCTCACAAGCCCATCATCGGATACTCCTGTGAAATAGTAGGTCTCGGTTTTTTTGACAGGGGCTCCAATGGCTACTATTGTTAAAAAATTCCATGCCGAATTGCGCTTATAAGAATAAACACTTCCTTCAGGCACATGGAGTGTAAATCGACAACCAAATACCATACCATCAACATTTGGCACCGTCTCAGCATAGCAATAGACATCCCTCAAACCAGTACATTCTAAAAACGCATTATATTCTATCGAACTCAAGGTACTAGGGAATATGACCGTTTTCAAAGACGTGCAACTATGAAAAGCAGAGTTAGATATTGTTGTAACACCCTCAGGAATCGTTAGAGAGGTAAGCCCAGCACAACCATAAAAGGTATTTCTCTCTATTGTGGTCAGACTGTTGGGAAGGATGATGGACTTCAAATTTTTGCATTTCCAAAAAGCATAGGATGCTATGGAGGTCACGCCATGAGGTATTGATATAGAAGTCATATTTGTACAGCCCGAAAAGGCACTACTGCCAATGGTTTTCAGACTATTAGGAAGCTTTATCGAAGTGACCTTTTCACAATCAAGGAAAGCAGACGCTGCTACAGATGTAACAGGGTAGTCAACTCCCTCTTGTGTGATAGCTTCCGGAATAACAATATCACCAGAATAGTTTTGTTTATTTAAATAGGTATAAGATACTTCTGCTGTCTGTAACACAGGATTAAGAATATACTTGATGCCGTTCACATCCACATAACCAGCACTAGCTGCAAGTGGAAGAATCATTAGGACGATTAGGAATAATAATTTTCTCATTGTTGATATCGTTTTTAATTTATTCTCACTTAATACCTCAGGAGGTGGGGATGATTGTTCTTATTTGGGCTGCTCGGCGTCGAGGCGCTCGATGGCTCCGCTGAGAGGGTTGAGCCAGAGGCGTGTGGTGTAGCGCTTGTTGAAGAGCGAACCGCTGAGCAGTTCGACATTGCCGAACTGGCCTGCGGGGAACTCACCGCTGATGATGGCGCGCTGGCCGTCGGTGACGGTGGAGCGCAGACGCCCGGGAATGTTGACGAAGATGCCGCTGACGGGCTTCAGTTTCTTCTTAGGATCGACAGGTGCAGGAGCGGGAACAGTGCTCAGGTCTTCTATATTTATATAATAAGGTACGCCCGCGAGGTCGTCGGCATCGACAAGTCCAAGTTTCTGCGAGAAGCGGAAGAGGATGCGCCCCGTGATGGTGGAGTCGGGCACGACGATGAAGCTGTGGCGGGTGGTGTCGCAGACGGTGGTGCCGCTGAAGAGACTGGTGAGGGCATGGTCCTGAAGGTCGAGTTGTGAGAGCATGAGGCGCAGCTGCTCACCGTCCTTGGGCATGTTGTCGGCCTGGCCGCGCACAAGCAGGCTGCGGCTTTCGCGGATCTCATAGATGTCGAGGGCTACGAGCTCGGCCATCTTGGCGGTGCTCCCCGCGGCAAGGGCTTCCTCGTTCATGTACTGGCGGGGGTTGACGGACGGTTGACGGAGCGCGGAGGACGGCTGTAGCTGGCTGCTGGCAGCGGAGTTGTCGTCTTTACGCTCGTCGGTATTGATACTTTGGAGGACGCCGTTGGAGGAGAGGCGGACGTTGGTGGCTGCCGTGCGGGGGGCGAACTTCACGGCGTAGCGCTTGGTGGTGTCGGCCACGGCCACGGGCTCCTGACGGATGGCGGTGATGCGATAGCCGACGGAGGGGGTGGGGGAGACATCGCGCAGGCGCAGGTAGCGCTCGGCATACTGGCAGAGGTCGCCAGGGGTATAGGTGGTCTTCTCGACCTCGACGGTGACGCGCACGGCGGTCTTAGGCAGGAAGTAGACGGCTCCCTCGGCGGTGACGCCAGGCTGGTAGAAACTGCTCACGGTCTGCGCAGATGATGTCAGAGGTGAGAGGTAAGAGGTGAGAGGTGAGAGGACGAAAAATATGAGCAGTGCTCTTTTGCCTATCTTAGAAATCATTTATAAACTATAAACTCTAAATTATAAACTCTAAACCGTAAACTATTCCTTAACTCGCTTAAAGGCGTAGGGCAGGTACTGGATGAGGTCGCTGGCGATGACGCTCTCCTGGCCGAGTTCACGGGCGGCGATGTCGCCAGCAAGGCCGTGAAGGTACATGCCGACGATGCAGGCGTCCTCACGCTGATAGCCTCGGGCGAGGAGGCCGGTGATGATGCCTGTGAGCACGTCGCCACTGCCAGCGGTAGCCATGCCTGCGTTGCCTGTGGTGTTGAACACGATATGTCCGTCGGGCAGGCAGAGCGAGGTGTGGTGACCCTTGAGCAGCACGTAGGCCTGCAGGCGCTCGGCGAGGTCGCGGGCTTTCATGAGGCGCTCGAAGCTGTCGCTACTAGGGCCTTCGAGACGGTCGAACTCCTTGGGGTGGGGCGTCATGATGATGCCTTTGGGCAGCTGCTGGAGCCAGGCACGGTGGTTGGCGAGGATATTGATGGCATCGGCATCGCATACGAGCGGGCACTGGGTGCGTCGCAGCTGGGCGATGATGGCGATGGCGGTCTGCTCGCTGGTGCCCAGACCCGGGCCGATACCCACGGCATTGAAGTCATCGGTATCGACGGCCTCTGAGAAGGTGGTCTCCTCACGGTCGAACTGCAGCACGGCCTCGGGTACGCTGATCTGCAAGATGATCTGATTGCGCTTCGGGGTGTGGGTGGTCACGCGGCCAGCTCCCACGCGCAGACATGCCTTCGTGGCGAGGATGGCAGCCCCGCCCATGCCGTAGCTGCCGGCGATGATGAGGGCATTGCCCATCTTCCCCTTATGGGCGAAGGGATCGCGGGGCAGGAGCCGCTGGCGGATGTCGTTCTCCTCGAGCAGCGTGTACTGGGCGTCGGTCTTCTCGATGCCTTCCTTGCTCAGGCGGATGTCGAGCACGCGAAGGCGGCCGATGAACTGCTGGTTCTCGGAAAAGAGGAACGACAGTTTCTGATGCTGGAGGGTGAGCGTCTCGTCGGCACGGATGATGTTCGCGCGTACATTATATGTGTTATCCTCGGTCATGAGTCCCGACGGCATGTCGATGCTGACCACCTTCGAGGGTGAGGCGTTGATGTATTTCACCAGTGAGGCGAAGCCGCCTGCCAGCGGTTTGTTCAGTCCGGAGCCGAAGAGTCCGTCGACGACGAGCGTGTTCTCGTCGAGCTGTGGGGGCTCGAACTCCTGTGTCACCTCGATGAGCGACTTCGACCGTTTCTCCAGTAGCCGCTTCTTGTTGGTCGAGCAGTCTTCGGAGAGATGGCCTGTGATGTTGAAAAGATAGGCCGTGACATCGTAGTCGCGGTCGAGCAGCATACGGGCAATCGCCAGTGCGTCGCCACCGTTATTGCCAGGGCCTGCGAAGACGATGACCCGCCTCAGGGTGCTCCAGTCTTCGACGATAGCCTGGGTGAGGGCCTTCGCTGCGCGTTCCATCAGGTCGATGGACTTGATGGGCTCGTTTTCAATCGTATATTTGTCCAGTTCGCGGATCTGGACGCTCGTGAAAATCTTCATAATGGTGCAAAGGTAGGAAAAAGATTTGGTGATTCCAAATCTTTTTCGTAATTTTGCCGAAAAATTAGTGAATTTGTGTATGGAGACGATTCAAATCAAGGACAAACGTTTCAGGATTTCCATTCCGGAGGAAGAGATCAAAGCCCGCGTGAAGGCTGTGGCAGAGCAGATTAACAGGGATATGGCCGACAAAAATCCCCTGTTCCTCTGTGTGCTCAACGGCTCGTTTATCTTCGCAGCCGACCTGATGCGCGAGATCACCATCCCAAGCACCATCTCGTTTGTGAAGCTGGCCTCGTATGAGGGTACCATCTCGACGGGGAAGGTGCATGAGGTCATCGGACTGAACGAGAGCATCACGGGTCGCACCGTGGTGATTGTGGAGGATATCGTGGACACGGGTCGCACCATGCGACGGATGATGGAGCAACTGGGTACTCGTAATCCTGCCTCTGTGCACATCTGCTCGCTCTTCGTGAAGCCTTCGAAGTTGGAGGAGCCTCTCGACATCGACTATGTGGCTTTTTCGATTCCCGATGACTTCATTGTGGGCTACGGCCTCGACTATGACCAGCAGGGCAGGAACTTGAAGCATGTGTATACTATTATGGAATAAGGTTTATAGTTTACAGTTTACAGTTTATAGTTTACAGTTTACGGTTGACAGTTTACAGATGATTATGAAGAATATTGTGATTTTCGGTGCTCCAGGCTCTGGCAAGGGCACACAGAGCGACAAGTTGATTGAGAAGTATGGCCTGGAGCATATCTCTACAGGCGATGTGCTTCGCAGTGAGATCAAGAAGGGAACGGAACTTGGCAAGACGGCCCAGGGGTATATCGACCAGGGACAACTGATCCCCGACGACCTGATGGTGAGCATCCTCGCCTCAGTCTACGATGCCTTCGGCCGTGAGCACAAGGGCGTGATCTTCGACGGTTTCCCCCGCACCATCCCGCAGGCAGAGGCCTTGAAGAAGATGCTTGAGGAACGTGGCGACAAGGTGGCTGCAATGATTGAGCTGGACGTGCCAGAGGACGAGCTGATGAAGCGCCTGATCCTGCGCGGACAGCAGAGCGGACGTGCCGACGACAATGAGGAGACGATCAAGAAGCGTCTCGTGGTGTATCATTCCCAGACGCAGCCCCTTATCGAGTGGTACAAACAGGAGGGCATCCACTATCACATCAACGGCCTGGGCGAACTCGACCGCATCTTCGCAGATATCTGCGCTGTGATGGATAGGATTTGAATTGCTTAAAAGAGAATGGAGAGCAACTTCGTAGACTACGTGAAGATCCTGTGCCGCTCTGGAAAGGGCGGCAAGGGGAGCATGCACTTGAAGCACGTGAAGTACAACCCCAACGGCGGTCCCGACGGTGGGGATGGCGGTAAGGGTGGCAGCATCATCCTGCGCGGCAACCATAATTACTGGACACTGCTGCACCTGAAGTACGAGCGTCATATCTTTGCCGAACACGGTGGCAACGGCGGCAAGGACAAGTGTCATGGTACCGACGGCAAGGACGTGTATATCGACGTGCCCTGTGGCACCGTGGTCTATAATGCCGAGACGGGAAAATATATATGTGATGTCACCTACGACGGACAGGAGGTGATGCTGCTGAAGGGCGGACGTGGCGGACTGGGGAACTTCCAGTTCCGTAGTGCCACGAATCAGGCGCCCCGCTATGCGCAGCCTGGAGAGCCCATGCAGGAGATGACCATCATCCTTGAGCTGAAGCTTCTGGCCGACGTGGGTCTCGTGGGATTCCCTAATGCCGGCAAGTCGACGCTGGTGTCGGCACTCTCGAATGCCCGTCCGAAGATTGCCAACTATCCCTTCACCACGATGGAACCCTCGCTGGGCATCGTAGGCTATCGTGACAACAAGTCGTTCGTGATGGCCGATATCCCCGGCATCATCGAGGGAGCCTCGGAAGGCAAGGGTCTCGGACTGCGGTTCCTCCGCCATATCGAGCGCAACTCCCTGTTGCTCTTCATGGTGCCTGGCGATACCGATGACATCAAGCGCGAATACGAGATCCTGCTCAACGAGCTGCGGCAGTTCAATCCCGAGATGCTCGACAAGCACCGTGTGCTGGCTGTGACGAAGTGTGACCTCCTTGACGACGAACTGATAGAGATGCTCCGTGAGACATTGCCCGGGGATCTGCCTGTAGTCTTCATCTCAGCAGTGACGGGCTTCGGACTGGAGGAACTGAAGGATGTCCTTTGGCGGGAACTCAATGCTGAGAGCAACAAGCTTTCAGTGGTAATGGCCGAGGACACACTTGTGCACCGCGATAAGGACATGAGCCGCTTTGCCGAGGAAATGGCCGATGAGGGCGAAGACGAAGATATCGAATACATCGATGAGGACGAGATAGAGGAGCTTGATGACTTCGAGTACGATGACGAAGAGGTGAAATGACGAATGTTGTTAATCTTTACCAATTTTAAAAAAAGTTCCGATTTTGTAACTCTATATCGAATCTTTTGCGTATATTTGCAGCGAAATTTCAACCATTCGGTCTCAGACCGATAATTAATTAATTAAAACAGTTCTAATTTTATGCAGAAAAGATTGTTTTTGCTGGTTGTTACACTGTTGACACTCTCGTTGACAGCTGTAGCACAAATTACCACTTCCAGCATGGCTGGTAAGGTGACTTTCGACAATGCTAACGGCGAGGAAGTCATTGGTGCTACTGTTGTAGCTTTGCATGAGCCGTCTGGTACTCGTTACACAGCCGTAACGAATGTCTCTGGTTTGTTCAGCATTCAGGGTATGCGTACTGGTGGCCCTTATGAGGTAACTGTTACCTATATCGGTTACCAGCCAAGGGTTGTCAAAGGAATAACCCTCCAGTTGGCAGAGACTTACAATCTGGCAGTATCGATTTCTGAGGACGCTACCCAGCTGACTGAGGTAGTGGTCAGCGGAAAGGCTTCGAAGTTTGCTGCTGAGAAGACTGGTGCCTCCACCAACATCACTAGCACTCAGATTACCAATATGCCGACGGTGTCGCGTAGCATTACCGACTTCACCCGTCTCTCTCCTTACGGAGGTAACGGCATGAGTTTCGCTGGTAGTGACGGTCGTCTTGGTAACTTTACCGTTGACGGTGCCAACTTCAACAACAACTTCGGTCTGAGCAGTGGCCTGCCTGGCGGTGGCAATCCTATTTCTATCGATGCCATTGAGGAAATGCAGGTGGTGATCTCTCCCTTCGATGTCCGTCAGACCAACTTCATCGGTGGTGGTGTGAACGCCATCACGAAGTCGGGTACGAACACCTTCAAGGGTAGTGCCTACATCTATCACAAGAATGAGAATATGCAGGGTGACGCTGTCGACAGAGAGCAGATCAGCGGTGCCCGCAACAAGGACCAGAACACCATCTACGGTTTCACCCTGGGTGGCCCGATTATCAAGAACAAGTTGTTCTTCTTCGTGAGCGGTGAACTGGAGAACACTCCGAAGGTCGTGAACCGCTGGCGTGCTTGCGACGAGGATAATCCTGCCGATCCTGACAACTATATCAGCCGCACCACAGCTGCCGATATGCAGACGGTGAAGGACTTTGTCAGCAAGAAGTACGGCTATGATACTGGTTCTTATACCGACTATCCCGCAGAGGATACCAATAAGAAGCTGTTGGTGCGCTTAGACTGGAACATCACCGACCGCCATCATCTGGCTCTGCGCTATAACTATACGAAGAATACCGACTGGCGCTCTACCAACGCTTCCTCTATGGACGGTGGCTCGCGTATGCCTAACGGTCGTCTGTCGAAGTCTTCGATGTCTTTTGCTAACTCTCTCTACTCTCAGGACAACAACGTCAATTCGTTCACGCTCGACTTTAACAGCCGTTTCAGCGAGAGCCTTTCTAACCAGTTCCTGGCTACCTACTCGAAGCTGGACGATATCCGCGGTACGGATTCAGCTACGTTCCCCTTCATCGATATCCTGAAGGACGATGATAACTACATGTCACTGGGTTATGAGTTGTTCACATGGAACAACGGTGTGCACAACACGGTGTGGAACATGAAGGACGATGTCACCTATTATATGGCTAAGCATAAGATCATGGGTGGTGTCAGCTTCGAGCACCAGATGGCCGATAACGCTTACCAGCGTAACGGTACTGGTTACTATCGTTATAAGTCACTGGATGACTTCCTGAATGGCGCAGCTCCTGAGATCGTCTGTCTGACTTACGGTTACGGTGGTGAGACGAATCCCGCTGCCCGTGTGACCTTCAATAAGTTGAGCGGCTATGTGCAGGATGAGTGGAACGCCACCGACAAATTGAAGCTGACGCTGGGTCTGCGTGTCGACGGACTGTTCTTCGACAACAGCGACCTGATGACCAACCAGAAGATCTATGACCTTGATTATGACGGACGTCATATCGATACAGGCAAGTGGCCTGATTCAAGTGTTACCTTCTCGCCCCGTCTGGGCTTCACCTACGACGTATTCGGTGACAAGTCGCTGAAGGTTCGTGGAGGTACGGGTCTCTTCTCTGGCCGTCTGCCTCTGGTGTTCTTCACCAACATGCCTACCAATGGCGGTATGGTGCAGAACCGTGCACAGGTGAACGCCAAGAACGCCAAGGCCATGGGCTTCACCATGGACGAGTTCGCAGGTGGTCTGGTGACCGATGGTAATGGCAATGCCACCATCGAGGCTCTGTTCAACAAGCTCGTGTCGCTTGGATATCCTGCCAATATCACCCCGACAGAGGGTGCTGTGCCCGATGCTATCGCCGCTGTGAGCAGCGACTTCAAGATGCCGCAGGTATGGAAGACCTCTCTGGCTATCGACTATCAGCTGCCGACATCATTCCCCCTCTCTGTGACGGGTGAGTTTATCTTCAACAAGACCGTGAATGCTGTCTTCATCTCTGACTGGGCAACACCGAACGTAGGTGGTTTCGCACGCTTCAATGGTGTGGACAACCGTCCTATTTATCCCGATAACTATCGTACTAACAAGAAGGCCTTCGTGCTGGAGAATACGTCGAAGGGTTATGGTTGGAGTGCCAACGTGACGCTGAATGCACAGCCCACCGAGTGGATGAGCCTGATGGCTGCCTATACGCACACCGTGAATAAGGAGCGCACGGGTATGCCTGGTTCTGACGCAGAGTCGGCATTCTACTACACGCCTACTGTCGAGGGTCCTAACAACGTGAGACTGCACAACTCACAGTATGTCACTCCTGACCGTATCGTTGCCAACGCCACAATCCATGACAAGAGCGGCAACCACTACAGCCTGATCTATGAGACCTGGCGTGGCGGTAACAACACCTCGTTCATCATGGCTAATGATATCAACAACGACTCCTATAATTACGACGCCATCTATATCCCCACAGATGAAGAGGTGGCCAATAAGGAGTTCCGTTTCGTCAGCGCTGACGATGCTACGCGCTTCATGGACTTTGTACACGGTAACGACTATCTGAGCAGCCATCAGGGTGAATATGCTGAGGCTTACTCATATTATAGTCCTTGGATCCATCGTGTAGACTTCAGCTACAAGCACGATTTCAAGGTGAACGTCGGCAAGACCAAGCACACTCTGCAGCTAAGCTTCGATATGAAGAACGTGCTCAACTTCTTCAACAGCAGTTGGGGTGTGGCTAAGATTGCCAACCAGGAGTTCAGTACCTCTCCGAGCAGCGGTGTACAGTACTCACAGATCCTGAAGTATGAGGGTGTGGATGCTGACGGCTATGCTACCTTCTCTACTCCGAAGAGTATCAATGGTAACACGGGCATGTGGCAGAGCTACCATGCGTTGAGCCAGTGCTGGTATGCCTCTATTGGTATCAAGTATATCTTTAATTAATTGAAAACGGACTATTGAAAATTGAAGATTATGAATAAGATATTTAAAGCTTTCTGTAGTTGTCTGATGGTCTGCGGCTTTGCCATGACTCTGACAAACTGCTCAGACAATGACGATCCCACGTTCCTCAGCGAGGTACAGTTGTCACAGTCGTATGTTGCCATTCCCCAGACTGGTGGCTCTACCACCATCAAGGTGAATGTATCTACCAACTGGAGCATCTCTAACATCCCCGAGTGGCTGACGATCAGCCCTGCTTCTGGTAGTGCTGGTGAGAACCAGATTACCTTCTCTGCCGATGCTACTGCCGATGGTCGTAGCTGTGAGGTTCTGATGGATTGCGGTGGTGCCATCCAGCGCATTAACGTGATTCAGGGACTCTCCGTTGTCTCTCAGGTAACGGTTGCTGAGGTTATGAGCGGTCCTGAGAAGACCTATCGCACAACGGGTACCGTCACCAAGATTGCCAATACCTCTTATGGTAACTGGTATATGAACGACGGCACGAGTGCTGAAGACCTCTATATCTATGGTACGCTCGACAAGGCTGGTAAGGCCGGTGCCAACAACTCTATCGCCGCTTGGGGCATCGAGGTGGGTGACGAGATCACCATCGAGGGTCCGAAGCAGGTCTACAACGGTACTGTTGAATTGGTGAACGTCAGCGTCATCAAGATCAACAAGTCTCTGATTAAGGTCGACTCTCTGAGCATCAACGACGCTACCCTTCCTGTGGAAGGTGGCGATATCACCGCAGTGCTGTCCTGCAAGGGTGATGGTGTGACGGTGAAGATTCCTGAGGAAGCCAAGGATTGGCTTTTCATGACCAGTATGATTGCTGGCAGCGCTCCTGAGGTGAAGTTCCACGCTCTGGAGAACAAGGGGGCCGACCGTGAGGCAACTATCGTGTTCACGACCAAGAGCAGCGGTAAGGAGTACACCGCCCAGACCACTATCAAGCAGAAAGGTGTTGCCAAGGGTAAGGGTACCGATACCGATCCGTTCAACGTGGCAGCCGTGCTGAACTATACGAAGGCCCTGGGTGCTGATGTCGTTTCTGAGAAGGATGTCTATGTGAAGGGTATCATCTCCAGCGTGAAGTACACCTACAGCGCAGACTTCGGTACTGCAACCTATAACATCTCTGACGATGGCACGGAGTCGGGCGTGTTCACGGTCTATGCCAGCTACTACTACGACAACCAGCCTTGGGTAGAAGGTAACGAGCAGATCAAGGTCGGCGACGAGGTGATCGTTGTCGGTAAGGTGATCTACTACAAGGGTACCACGCCTGAGTTCGCTAGCAAGCAGAATTGGCTGTTCTCGCTCAACGGCAAGACCTCGTCTGTGACCGCTACGGTTGCTGAGTTCCTGGCCGCTGCCGAGGATGACACTCGCTATAGCCTGACTGGTGTCGTGACAAGTCTCTATGAAAGTGACAAGCAGGGCAAGAGCTTCTATATCAAGGACTTCAGTGGCGAAGCACTCGTCTATCGTACTGACGGCTTCCTCGATACAGGCATCAAGGTCGGTGACGTGGTGACGGTTGTCGGTAAGCGTGGTAGCTATAAGAACAATCCTCAGATGGTGAACGGTAACTGTGCTTTGGAGCATGCCGTGACACCTGTCACGATTGCTGAGTTCCTCACCAAGCCCGATGATAAGAACACCTATTATATGGTGACTGGTAAGATTAGCTCGCTCCTTGGCAGCAATGGTAAGGAGAACGACTATGGTAACCTCTATATCACCGATGGTACCAACGAGCTGTATGTCTATGGCACCTATCCCGGATGGGGCGCTACAGGCGACTTCCGCAAGTTCTTCATTGCCGACAACGGTCTCCAGGTGGGCGATGAGATCACCATCATCGGCTATAAGGATACCTACAAGGAGCTCGTAGAACTCTGTCAGGGAGTCTGCTTCTCTTTCAAGAAGGCTAACTAATCGATGTGTTATATAGCGCTCCCGATGCCGACCGTGGTGTCGGGAGCGTTTTTCTTTAAACAGTCAACAATATGAAGAAACTATTACTATTTGCCCTTTCCCTTTCGTGTCTCACTTCCCTGGCACAGCCCGCAGGGACATATTATCAGGCTGCTGACGGTAAGAAAGGCACGGAGCTGAAGACCGCCCTCTTCCAGATTATCAGTCCCCATGAGATGCAGTCCTATACCCCTGGGGTGTGGAATGCCATCAACTCCTACGACATCCGTGAAGACGGAAAGATCTGGGAAATCTATTCTGGCATCTCCAACTTCACGCCAAAGGTTGATCAGGACAAGGGTGAGGATATCGATGAGGAAGGTCGTGTCTACAATCGTGAGCACGCCATGCCGAAGAGTTGGTTTAACGAAGGCTCAGGTGCCACCGACTATCCGATGTACACCGACTTGCATCATCTCTTCCCTACAGACCGTGCAGTGAACAGTATACGCTCTAATTGGCCTTATGGCGAGGTGGATAAGTCACGGACTCCCACGAAACAGTCGGCAGGAGGCTTCTCCAAATTTGGCATCTGTGACCCTTCCATTGGTTATACCATCTTGAATGGAACGGCGCGTGTCTTTGAGCCCAACGATGAGTATAAGGGTGACCTGGCCCGTGTCTATTTCTATATGGCTACCTGCTATGAGGCGTATAAGACTGGTGGCGGAAAGGATCGTAGCCCGAAGGACTGGGATAAAGGCGACAAGACGATGCTCGACGGCACCATCTTCCCCTTCTTCAAGGAGTGGGCTGTCAAGATGCTGCTCCGCTGGGCGCAGCAGGATCCCATCAGTGAGAAGGAAGTCAAGCGCAACGAGGGTATCTATGGCATCCAGAAGAACCGTAACCCCTTCGTTGACTATCCAGGACTTGAGCAGTACATCTGGGGTTCCTACACCGATGTGGCCTTCAGCTATGACAACTACGCGAAGCCCGAGACTACGGGCATCTTAGAACTTCACAAGGCTCTCGCCCCATCAGCTGATGATAACATCTACGACCTCCGTGGCCAGCGCCATGATGGCAGTCGTCTGAAGAAAGGCGTTTACATCCGCCGAGGCAGAAAGGTGGTTGTCAAGTAAAAGAAGAAATCACCAAAACACAAAGAATCCTCACCGTTTGGTGAGGATTCTTCGTAGGGACACCCGGGCTCGAACCGGGGACCTCTGCAATGTGACTGCAGCGCTCTAAACCAACTGGGCTATGCCCCTATTTTTGCATTTGCGGGTGCAAAGGTACGAATTATTTTCGAATTACCAAAGGTTTTTGGAAAAAAACTTTCATTTGAGGGAACAGATACGTATTCCTCGACAAAATCAAGCCATCTGTTTCTGCTGGTTCGATAAAGGAATAGCGTCTGAGAGTTGATGGTTCCGGGTGCTGACACAGAGTCAACACATCGACTGACTTTTAATCGGAAGATCTGCTGACTATATGTCGACAGGTCTGCTGACTTGTGTCGGCAAACGCTTTAAACGACTTTAAGAGATGGAAAGTGGCGTGTGTGCTGTTTGTTTACCGACGATAGTACATCAGTACATTGGCTACTTTCTCGGCTTTGAGATAGGGCGGGGCCTGGGTGCAAAGCTCGTCGAGCCAGCGTTGGGCCACTGCTCCTTCAGCACACTGATGACGGCATTCACGTGACTGGCTTCAGCCGCGTTGTAGGTTTTTACCTTGCTGATAATATAATCCTGATTAAGCGCAAAGTCGGTCTCATGCCTTACGTGGTAGGTCTCCCTGCCTTCTGCATCCTTGAGCGGATTACGGTGTACACCAAATTTTATAGTATTTCCCATTGTCGTAATATTTCTGTCTTCTATTGTTTGCAAAGGTAGTTATATATTCTTAAACCTGCAAATTTTCTAAGGTAAAAGGCGATGGATTCAAAATTAAATATGTACCTTTGCAGCCGAAATTCGAATTTATATCATAATTATGGCACAAGAAGATGTATTTAAGAAGATCGTGAGCCACTGTAAGGAGTACGGTTTCGTGTTCCCTTCGAGTGAGATTTACGATGGTTTAGGAGCCGTTTACGACTACGGTCAGAACGGTGTGGAGTTGAAGAATAATATCAAGCAGTATTGGTGGAAGGCTATGACGATGCTGCACGAGAATATCGTGGGTATCGACTCGGCCATCTTCATGCACCCGACAATATGGAAGGCCTCTGGACACGTGGACGCCTTTAATGATCCCCTCATCGACAACCGCGACTCGAAGAAGCGCTATCGTGCCGATGTGCTCATCGAGGATCAGATTGCGAAGTACGACGAGAAGATCCAGAAGGAGGTCGAGAAGGCTCGCAAGCGTTTCGGCGAGAGCTTCGACGAGGCGAAGTATCTGGAGACTTCAGAGCGTGTGAAGGAGACGAAGGAGAAGCGCGACGCGCTGCACGCCCGTTATGCTGCTGCTATGCAAGGGCCGGATCTCGACGAGCTGAAGCAGATCATCCTCGACGAGGAGATTGTCTGCCCCATCAGCGGAACCCGCAACTGGACGGATGTTCGTCAGTTCAACCTGATGTTCTCTACGGAGATGGGTGCCTCGGCTGATGCTTCGATGAAGATCTACCTGCGTCCTGAGACCGCTCAGGGTATCTTCGTGAACTATCTGAACGTGCAGAAGACGGGCCGTATGAAGATACCTTTCGGTATCGCCCAGATCGGTAAGGCTTTCCGTAACGAGATCGTCGCCCGTCAGTTCATCTTCCGTATGAGGGAGTTTGAGCAGATGGAGATGCAGTTCTTCGTGCAGCCCGGCACAGAGCTGGAGTGGTTCCCGAAGTGGAAGGAGACGCGTATGAAGTGGCACCAGGCTCTGGGCTTCGGCGCTGAGAACTACCGTTTCCACGACCACGACAAGCTGGCACACTATGCCAACGCCGCTACCGACATCGAGTTCAAGATGCCGTTCGGCTTCAAGGAGGTGGAGGGTATCCACAGCCGCACGAACTTCGACCTGAGCCAGCATGAGAAATACTCTGGCAAGAGCATCAAGTACTTCGATCCTCAGACCAACGAGAGCTATACGCCGTATGTTATCGAGACGTCGATTGGTGTAGACCGTATGTTCTTGAGTATCATGTGCCACGCCTTCGAGGAGGAGAAGCTGGAGAACGGCGAGACTCGTGTAGTCCTGAAGTTGCCTGCAGCCCTGGCTCCTGTGAAGTGTGCCGTGATGCCGCTGGTGAAGAAGGACGGCCTGCCCGAGAAGGCCCGTGAGATCATCGACCAGCTGAAGTTCCACTTCAACTGCCAGTACGACGAAAAGGACTCTATCGGCAAGCGCTACCGTCGTCAGGATGCTATCGGCACGCCCTATTGCGTCACTGTCGACCACGATACCCTCAACGATGGCTGCGTTACCCTCCGTTTCCGCGACACGATGGAGCAGGAGCGCGTGGCTATCAGCGAACTGAACGCCATCATCGAGGATAAGGTGAGCATCGCAAGTCTGCTGAAGAAACTTCAGTAAGAAATGGAAGATAAAAGAAGAAATATGAAGATAAAAGAAGATAAAGGACAAAAGAATGGAAGGCGGCGCTGTCTTGCAGAAAGACTGTTGTCGTCTGTCTTCTTCTGTCTCCTTTTATCTTCCTCTGTCTCCTTGTTGTCTTGCTCTGAGGAGGACACGGAGGAAGAGGAGTTCGCCAACTGGCAGGTGAGGAATGATGCCGCCACCAACGACTGGGCCGCCAACAGTAGCTTTAAGAAGATACTGACTTATACGAAGGACCAGTCGACGGGCATCAAGAACAGCGACTACATTTATGTGGAGGTGCTGGAGACGGGCAACGGCGAGGAGTCGCCTATCTATTCCGACACGTGTCGTGTGGCCTATCGCGGCAGGCTCATCCCGACAAAGAGCTATCCAGAGGGTTATGTGTTCGACCAGAACTACTTGGGAGACTTCAGTTGGAGCACGTGTGGCGCGACAGACTTCGCCCTCACCAGCAACCTGCGTGATGGCTTCGCCACAGCCCTGCAGAATATGCATGTCGGCGATCGCTGGCGTGTGTATTCCTCCTATACGCTGGGTTACGGAGCCACGACATCGGGAAGCCTACCCGCCTACAGTAATCTGATCTTTGATATTGCCCTGATAGATTTCTGGCATCCGGGGGAGACGAAGGGAACTTTTAAGAGTCGTTAGGACTTT
>Ga0247608_10000498_pt1 | contig 63182 bp, 112 predicted proteins | sample 176DNAGHGlowgp2_FD_193490 | JGI IMG/M metagenome (GOLD analysis project Ga0247608, IMG submission 193490) | Sheep rumen microbial communities from Palmerston North, Manawatu-Wanganui, New Zealand - 1766 DNA GHGlow gp2 | ecosystem: Host-associated > Mammals > Digestive system > Stomach > Rumen ... | reverse complement strand
CGATCACAAGGGGGTAGGGGACGTTTTAGGCACCCCCTCCCCCTTAAAAAGCGCTTATTTTTATATTATTAAAGCCATATAAAAGCTCATTAAATGGTTTTATGTTATGTTTTATGCCATTTTGCGAGCTCTAATAAGTCGTTAATCCGTCGCTTTCGCGCCATTAAAGAAAAGAATGCCAACTAAAAACGCAAATTAGAAAAATACATGTTCGTAATTCGTCTAATAAAGTGTTAATAGAGAACAATCTTATTAACTTTTTGTTCAGCACCGAAATCGATCTAGAATCTACTAACTAAACGAGTTAGAGTGACAAATGTTGGTCTCTGATCTGAATGCATACGATCAGATCGTTGCCTTCATGAGAGACAATGATTGTGCGAGCGAATGACTTGGTAATCTGATAAGTAATTGATTACTCATCATTAGTCAGCATTTGAGTCTTCAGCGCTATCGTTGCTTTTTATAGGATTGCCAACAACTTTAATGTATGAAATGCCTTCATGCGTCCACGAGATTAGATTCAAAAGGACAGCTTCATCTATAGTTCTTTCGAGATCTTCAGCATACGAACCATCACCGAACTCAGACGTAGCTATAGACACTCTAGCTAAGTACTCAGCTGTGCCGTATCCTTTCATTCTATCGTATGCATCCCAACTATCGTAGTCCGTAATAGGATTGTAGGGATTGTCTGACGTACTCAAGGCGATTTCAGAGTATGTGGTTTTTTCCATACTAAAACCTCCTTGTTTGTCTTTTTCAAAGCAAAATGAGTATGTTCCGATTATGAGCGTAAACAAATATGCGATTTCAACAAAATTTGTTGGCTTTCGGGATGTAAAAGTACGTCATAACGACAGATTATGTAATATTTTTGAATCTGCGGTATGAATATAAAAGTACAGGACCCATAATGGAAATGCTGTATAGTGCTAAGAACTTTAGTGAATACAAATATAATTTGTATAAAAGTAATAAATTGCTAAACGGTTAGTAAAATGCAGAGCAAAGCTTAGGCACAAATGCTATATAGAATTTGAAATAAAGCATTGCTAAATATAATTAGTAACTGACTCGTATAGCTGTATGGCGCTGCATGTGCATTACTGCGTATAGTAGCACTAATTGCAAATATAATAGCCGCCAATAAGGCAGTATAGCCATTGCAACGGCTTGTTTTATATTCGCCATAAACTATGGTTAATTACAAAGTTGCTCAAATGAGCACTTTATAGAGCCTGTTTTATATTACCAACAATGCTTCGTAAATATAATAGTGTGCTATCGGCTCGTTTTGGCATTTGCTGTTTTATATTCAGTGTCGATACTTGAGCCGAGTAACAGAAAATATAATTACAGCATAGCTTTCTGAAGAGTAGAAACAGACACATCAAGTGCTTCAGCAACCTCATCACGAGTTCTACCCTGAGCCATCATTGATTTCGCTCTTGCGATCTTAGCGTCAGACATAACCGGAGAAGTACGAGGCATAGCCAGCTGCTTAATGTGATCCATGTCACTGTTGTTTAATATTTTTGTAAGGGTATTGTACGAAATAGCATGAGCCTGAATAGCAGCCCATTCTTTGTCAGATATAATAATGCGATCTTTCTGAGCACCAACGATCTGACGGCATTCTTTGATAAGCCGACCACGAAGCTTACGAATATCGTCGTGATCAAGATCTTCATTTTCTGCCAAGTAAGCTTTCAACTTCTGAGCCATAAGAAGCTGTGCCTTGCGTTCTAGAGGACGATTAAGCTCTGCTAAATATAATTTTCTATTCAGCGATTCAACTTCCTCAGCATAAGCTTTCTTGGCAGAAGGGGAGTACTTATCAGGAACTGTCATTAAAGCAGCTTTACGGGCTTCATTGGCCAGGGTCTTAAGCCTATTGGCGAAATTGGCATAAATAGTTTCTTGAATTGTGCCGGAAGAAAGAGTCATGGCATCATCGGTATCCGCCATGTTTGTAGATTTGGTCTTGATCAGTACCTCTTTACCGGTTTTACGGTCGATTCGGGTTCGACCAGTTTCGACAAATATTTTTTCGCCATTATAGAAACGTTCTCGCTGCTCTTTTGTCATCTTAGAAGGGTTTGTAAGCAGCTTCCTTTCATTAGGATGCGTTTCACCCTTGGCTTTAGAGATGAGCGTAGAAGCGCCAGCATCAGGTCGACCTTGGTATTTGGCCTTAAGCTCGCGAATACCGTTATCCAAAGCAGACTGACGCCAATCCAAATGATGCTTTTCAGCGTCAATGATGACCATCGAGTGCTTAACTGCTCTAACAAGCTCGTCAGTGTCAGCGCCTTTGATAGTCATGTCTGTAATGAGGTTTGAAACCTTACCCATTTCTTGCTGTTTATGGAATCCATGCTCGCCATCAACTTTCGGAGCGTCAGGTGGAAGCTGATACATGTCAGTATCGAAATTCCTAAGAGCATCCAAGAATGGTTTAGTCTGAATGCGGTGATCGTTGTTCGGAATGACCAAAACTGTATCGCCATCAAAGTCTGCACCAGACATTTTCTGGGCCGCAGCAGGATGAATGCCGACAGCGTCCATAGCATCTCGGCCATCGGGAGTCTTGAGAAGGCTCTTTGCTTTAGCATCCCTGTTATTTACGGTTAATTCAGGGATCTCAAACAAACCAGCATGAGGGTATCTGATTAGAACTACCTTTTCTCCGTCATGATAGTTTGGAGCATAAATTTCGTTCTCCTTAAGCCAAGGCATTGGTAATATAACTTGACTTCTCTGACGAGGCATTGAAGCGCCTTTAAGATGTACTGCAGCAGCATCGCAGTCGTCTGCAAAACTAGAATATAATTTTTTGCGAACTGCCGGATTAGTCAGCATCCCAATTTCGTCAAATTCGTCTTTACGAATGTCATAGGCTTCCTTAAGCTGGGAACGAATCAGCGAATTGCTCTGCTTAGCAAGAAACTGACTTGAAAGAGTCTTGGCCCATTCGCCCCAGTTACCTTCCTCATTGACGATATTTAACGCGGACAGATGCTCTTTCCCGTCTTTACCAATATAATGACGCTGAGCACGAATCAGATACTCATCTTCTCTAATAGTTGCGCCAAACGGATTTGTAGGATCAGCATTAGCCTTAATAGGCTTAAATACTGATGTGTCGGATGTTTCTCCATATGCTTCTGTTCCACGAGGTTTTTTCGTGTTGAAGACAATGTCGTATCCTTTAGGGATGTCATCAGAATATAATGCCATGCCTTTCAGGTAATGAGTGCCTTCTGTAGCATTGGGATCCTGTTTTACGGCAATTCGAACCTGAGCATAAAGAGCATTATGGAGACTAATATCTTCCACATTACGCCGAAGTTCAATAGTTCCGTCTCGATCTTTACCGCCATCTTCACCATAGCGAATATAAACTCGCTTTCCATCAATCGCCAAAGGCGGTTCAATCTGACGAAGAGTGTATCCATGGTCTTCTGAATAGTAATTGGGAATAGCAATGTCTCCTCGATGCTGATTAATCTCAGATCTCGGAACATCAGCTTTTGTAAGAACTTTAACTGTGGTCTTGTAAGGAGTACCAGCCTGCTGCGTTTTGAAAGTTGTTACTTTATATCCCTCTTCTTCAAGAAGAATACAAGTGTTTTTAAGTTTCTGCTCTGATACATTCAATCTGAGTTCAGTACCACCGCCAACGTCGACATATTTTTTATCATCGACTGCGTTTTTAAGCACATTCATCAGATTTTCGGTTTGACTAGCACGAAGATTACTCTTTTCTTTAAGAAGGGAACGAACTGAGCTTTCATTTGGAAGGCCCATTCTCTTTGCAATGGCACCGTTAGAATAACCCTTATCCTTGAGTTTTTGTGCAATGTTCACTTGTTCACGACGAAGTGTATCCGATGCATAAGATACTTTCGCTCTAAGAACAGTTGTTGTCATACCCATGCTCTTGGCAATTTCGGTTTGGCTGAAATTCTGGTCTTTCAACTTATAGTAATTGGCCAGAAAGTCAGCATGTCTTTGATAAGGGTTATCGCCAGAGCCCCAAGGATATCGTCCTGAATGTCGCGGAGTGCCGTAATGTTCCAAATACTCTTCATCTTGAAGAATATAATCCATTTGAGCAGTCCATTCAAAAGGCCGGTCCATTTAATCATACCTCCATAGTGTTCTTCACCAATACAGCATTTCCGTGAACTATTTTATCCATCACGGTCTTAATCTCATCTTCCGTTGGATTGCTGATGAGAATCTCTTGGTTCTGGTAAATACGAAGTTCGATCTTCATAGTTGACGGACGATAGTCTCTTTTGTATTCAAGAAAAAAGAGGCCAGCGTAAATCAATAGCTGATCCATGCTTGCAGGTGTCACACCGGTTTTTAGATCGTGGATTCGCAACTGGTTTCTTCTAACACCAATTGCGTCTGCCGTCCCAAAGCAGAGGTCTGAGTACTTTAGTACGATCTCACTTTCCATCTTGTATCCAATTGCATCATTTACATACAAAACAAGATTGTAAAATATACGATCTAAATCTATGGCCTTAAACGGTATCCCATGTTTTAGCAGAAACACAAGAAGTGAGTTCTTGGCTTCTTCATTCTCAGCATCCATCGGCATCTTGTATCTTATTCGATCACAAGCATACTCATGTACCAATGTTCCTATCTCTGTGGCGAAGCTTGAAATATAATTTTTAATCAATCCGTCGTCGTCATAGTTCAACCAATAATGTTTGCTTGGACTGAGAATTGCATGTTTTCCCTCAAGTTCTGAATGCTTGTTGAAGATCATTCAAGACTTCCTCCTCGTTCTCAGGATAGATGAAACGTGCAAATGACAGTTCGTTGGCCTTGTCAATATAATACTTCTGGTTCGGCTGTCTTTTTGCATCTTCTTCTTTTTTACATTCGAGAAACGCCCATCGGTTAGTCCATAATACTGTTAGATCAGGAATTCCTTGAATATAATTCGCGTCATTCTTGAGAACGAAGCACCCAGGAAAGAGGGATTTCAGTCGCTTGATTAGTTTAGCTTGAAATTCGCTCTCCTTAGACATGTAGGCACCTCTTCCTGGAGACAAAAAGAAAAGTTAATGTTCTTACCTTAGAATATAATTAAGCAAAAGAAAGAGAAAAAGAGAAGTTCATGTTTCGGTACAACAAGGGAATGCCGTGGTTCCGATATTTAATTTTTATTTCAAGGTAACAAAACACGAGCTTTCTCTTTTTCAAAAAAGAAAAAGGAGACTTATTTTGAGTCTCCTTCCTTTCCATATATGTCCATGTTTTTCACGCGAGGTCTAAACGCCTCTTTTAAGAAAAGCGTTCTCATTAAAGTTCTTTTTGTCTCTCAATGATCGAGCTATAGCTAAGTCGATCTTACTTGTGCTGCAAATATGATAGTACCAAAGGTCTCGGTAAGGAGTATTCAGTCTATCAATTCTTCCAGCAGCTTGTATCATCGCCTTATAGCTATAGCTTTCGCTGTAAAATATAATTGTGTCGGTAGTTATACAGTTCCATCCTTCGGCTCCTGCAGAATACTGAACCAAGTACGCCCAACTATCGCCCTCTGGCAATGGTTCGTGCTTATGGCCATTCCACTCAGCTATTGTTGTCTCGAGCGTTCTAAGGATTTCAAGCTCATAGTCGTAATTGTAAAATATAATTACCTTCGAATGAGCCTTCATGATTTCTCGAACCTTCTCAATTCTCGAAGGATCTGATCCAACAAGTCTCCTTAGTGTTTGACACAACTCGCTTGCTTCCGCAATCGGTTGATTTTTGTAGATGTTCCATCTTGTTCGCATGATCTCGGAATACTTTTCTCGATCGTAATCGACGACGGTCTTCTCATGGTGAGCAACCGTCTCTCTTTCGAAGTCCATTGTCACAAGAATATAATTCCTTAAACGATTAAGGTGATACTCCTCAACGTATCGGCTGACTTGCGGATACTTTACAAAACGGTTGTAGATAACATGTCTTCTACAGAAGTCGGTTTTGTTCTTATAGAATCCATTTGCTATGAACACTGGCACATAGTCCATCCAAGTGTCACCTGGAGTAGCACTAAGCAATATCCAATGGTTCTTTTTGGCGATCTTCAGAAAGCTCTTAACCCATGCACCATATCCGACAACTCTTTGCTCGTCAAATATAAAGAATGTATTCTCATTGTTTTCGTACTTCTTTATGTTATTCCAGCTGTCGATTGACACATGAATGCCGTGAATGCTCGATTTGGGATCATCTCTTGATAATCCAAATCTAGCGCATTCATGGTCCCATTCTAAAGTGTCTCTTTTTCGAGCTGTAGTTATGATGCATAGGTTGGGCTTTTTATCTACAGGAGCTGGATCAACCTCTTTTAAAATATAATAGGCTATTCCAGTGATACTTTTGCCGCTTCCGACTCCACCACATAAGATGGAGCCGGAATGCAGCTTTTCCAGTGCTTTTTGTTGATGCTCAAAAAGCCTAGCAGTCATCATTTATTTATCTATGTCCATTGACACTATTTTTGTAATCGTTTCGCGTTTTGGATAAACACTAGTCGTAACTTGGATCTCAGGAACAACCATCGGATCGTCGGTTTCGGACGGAATGTTGATCCAAATATCTATGTCCTTAATGGCCTCAGTGTTGACAATCAATTCTTCAGCCCGATCAATCAGTTCCTGTCCGGCCATTTTACAAACTGCAATAGCCTTATCTCGATAGCTCATTGTAGTCACCTCATTCCACACAGTCGATCCCATCGAACATGTCGGCCATGTCACTGTCGCTACCAACTTCTACCACCATCTTCTTAAGATAGGCGACAACACCGGTGTAAGTACGACTTTCCATCCAACGACCAGTGATTGTGACATTACACTTGAGGATTTCATCGTTATCCAAGGTCTTAACCGTCTCTTCATCCAGACGAATCTTCTCGCCATCAACGACTTTGAAGATCATAGGATTGAGACCGCTTCGACTGTCTTCAATCGGGAACCAATTGGCATGCACACGAAGGTACATAGGCGGAATATAATCCGGATCAGTGGACGGACGAGAGTCAACCTTGATGTTCCATCCTTCACTACGGAGCTTTTCCACATCCACCTTTTCGGGATCGAGGTAAATAGAGAAGTTGCGAGCACCAGGCTTGTCAAACTGACCAGGATTGTTACCGCTGAAGTTACGAGTCTTAGAAACAATGCGCACATCTTTGATGACAAGGGGTTCGATGAACTTACGGGGGGTGTTATTATTGTTGTTATACATAGTTAAAATTCTCCTTTTCAAGATATAATGTTTGGATTATTGCCATAGTCAGTATTAACCGCAAACCAATCTTTCAGATTGTATCCTTTGGCGCACTTAGGCGGGATCTCTGAAACCTTAAAGTAAGGACAGTCATAGCAGTTCATGTACTTTTCGTCTCCACAAGGAGGAGCCCAAGGACTTCTGCCAGGTTCTCCGGTAGCTAATGCCAGAGCTTCACCGACTTCGTCGATGGGCCCAGAATATCTTGAGAAGTAATCGTAGCCTTCAGGGTACTCAGTTGTGAATTCGTCGAAGTCACCATACTTCTGAACAGCCTCTCTAGCTGCCATAGCAAGCTCTTCGAAATATCCCATGTCGATCATGTCCATTCGTTCGGCAGACTTAAGAGTTTCAGCCTCTCTCCAGCGATGACCTTTTGATCCAGTAGCAGCGCTATACTTACCATTAGAGGACTGACGGACAAGAATACCTCCACCAAACCCTGGAGATACCGGACAGAAACTGCCAGCTTTGCCAATGAAAATATAATTGTGGCCTTTGGCTATGCTTTCCTCGAGTGCATGCAGATCGATCTTCAGATCGGCAAGCTCATTATCGATCTTTTCGAAGTCTTGGTTGGAGCAACCAATATCATTTGCCATCTGTTTACGTGTCTTTTCAGGAATGGCTATCCATTCTTCATAAGACGTAGAACAGTTAACCGATTTAAGGAGCTTCTTAACACGACTCGAGATCTTGTCGTATTCTTTCTCTTCGGCACTAACATCGGACAGATTTTCGTTCATGTCCAAATATAATGCACTGGTCACGCTCTTTGTTTCACAGAGATCGTAGAATTCAACTTCTTCTCCGCTAAACAAATGCTTGAACACATATGGATGTTGGAACTGAGCACCAGTAGCGGTCCACCTTGTCGGCTGAATATAATTCGTATGAGTTTCTTCGGCCTTCTTCTTAGCCTTTTCGCATTCGTCAAGCCAGGAAGGATCCTTTCTGTCTCTAAGCGCGATGTAAACAGCGTCATTTACAAGGCAGATCTTCTCATAGATGTCTTCAACCTCGAAGTTATACCCCCACTGTTTGCCGTAATTGAGAATATAATTCGTGACCTCTTCTGTCGGGTTCTCAATCTTTATTGAGTCGGTCTTAATGTGAACGACCTTAGCACCCATCTTCTCAACATTAAGTCTGAGTGTTTCAATAAAGAGAGCTCCTCTCTTGGCGACCCAATTATCTTTATTCCTTGGATCTTTAAACTTATTGTCAAAACCTGCTGCAGTCAAACCATAAACGCTATTGATTGCGATCTTCAGAGCCTGAGACAAAGCTTTTGCTTGATCTTTGTCAGTCAAATACTTTGCAAGCTTGCCATCAAGCATGGTCTTTGCCTTTTCGAAGTCCTTATGCTTGATAGCAATACGAATATCCAGAAGCTGCTTAAAGCGATCGGTATAAATACCAAAGCCATTCTCTGCAATGATCGAAGAAGGATGCATGCTAGCAACGTCATAAGTCACGACATGGTAGTAAATCCCAGGATTGGCATACACTCTTCCACCTTCACCAATCTCTTCATCAACGACAACGGTTCTATTGTCTCCGGTCCACCTGATGTACCGATCCTTGTAAATATCTTGGTAGTGCTGAATCTCGGTCTTTGAATTGTAGATAAGAGGAATCTCATGCCGATAATAGCTCTTGCCATTTGCAAACCGATACCCAGGAAACTTTGCGGCCAGATCAGGATAGATAAACTGGCGCTGAGGATTTGGATCATCGCCAAATATAATTTTGGTTGTAAGGCTGTTTGTTGTATCGTTGACTGTCATTCCAGCAATGTCTGCAAGAATCTCTCTAGCCTTGAAATCACCAGCAAGCTTATTAAAGACTGCTTCAGTCGCTATAACGTCATTGTCGCAGTATTTCGCAACTTCGGCCCATCTCTCTTCAGGTACAGGCTGGTCCCAAGGAAGCCCAAGCTCTTGATGGTGGATCTTTAATTCAATTTCCCACTTCTTCAAACTCTGCTTCTTTGCGGCGAAGTCATACACATCTGTATAGGACAGATTGAATGCCTCACCGAACATGGCATTCTTGCTTCCTTCTATGATTCGCTGACTCAAACGATAGATCGCTGGAATATCATAGCCACGCAATCTGGCATAAAGAATGTGGTTGTCGTATCTTCTGCAGTTGAACCCCACCAGCTTCTTGTGAAGCAACTCGTTTATTTCGGATCTGGTAGGATTTATCATGCGGACAATACCTTTACCTTCTCCGGCTTCTTTCCAGTTGACAAGAAGAAGATTCGGGAATACTTCGCAATCAAAAAAGACCAACGTTTCGTCCACGTTTTGTGGCATTGGTCTAGTTTCAGTCAGTTGCTTTGAACGCAGAATATAATCCTTACTCTCAGATGCCTCTATTTGCCCGTTTTTTGGCCCTGTGAGCGTTTCTGGCTCTTTAGTCGATGAATTATCCACCGAAGAGCTGGAGGCCGTTACAGCGCGATTTATAGGGGTTTCCGACGATTCAAAGTTTTTGCTGCAATAATGTAAGTCCATTTCCATCTTCATACAGGTTTCTTTCTGATGTGAACTCTTTGCAGCGAATGCCCTGATGGCAGGACGCATGTCGCGAATATCATACGAGATACCGGACTCATATGCGTCATCAAGCGTCTTCTTAATCAAACTCATGGCTGGCGCTGTATACGGCTGGGCAATATCTTTTCGCAAACATTTGGATACGATGTTTATGAGGTGCTGTTCATTCTTTACTGTTTCGAAATCGATCACCTTATTACCGCCACCCTCTTTCTTGGGGAGTCCGCTTCCATCAATGGTTGCGACTGGGATGTTGTTACACAGAGAAAGACGCCTTCTGACACTCTGCTTTCCAGTGTAGACCTTGATCTCAATATCATTAGCATAAAGCCTTTCGAGTTCTGTTGGATCTCCATTGTAAATATAATGGAGATGAATTCCTTTTCCGCCTTGACTGTACTCAGCATAGGTCTTCGGCCATTTGTCAGCTGCTTCAAGATTCAGAAGAGCGTCTTTTTCACCTTTTTCGTTCTTCAAATCGAAGTCTATAACAATATGATTGAGCGGAACTCGAACGAAATGCAATTCATGAGTATCGAGGTCTTTAAGAGTAGTCTTACAATCGTCCCAACTTACTCTAGGTTTGCTTCCACCTTCCGGTTTAAGCTGACCGTACTGGGCCATACAGTCCTTGAGCATCTCGTCAAGAAGACTTTCAGTCTTATCAAGAACTAAACCGAAAGTTGGATCATCATGCGGAATATCTTTTTTGCCACGGAACCCATCTTTGAACTTTTTGGAGTTCAGATGAGTATACCATCCACGATAGGTTTCTTTGCCGATCTTTTTGTATTCGTCGAACTGCACAAAATATGATTTTAGTTCCTCTTTGAAGACATAGCGCTTCATGTAGTTCTGCATTCCAGTCTCATCACAGTACTTTTCCCACAGACTGAAAGCCTCGCCCAAGAATATCCCGTCTTCTTTGTCCAGTTCGTCATACTTGTCAAGAATGAAGTTGTAGAGTCCGTTGGTCTTTTCGACCATACTAAGTGGTTTATAGCCGTTGTAATAGTTCTTACCCAGATTCAAATATACTTCTCGGCAATGCCAAGCAATTCCACTAAGTTCAAATCCAATCTGACTCATGAGTCTATCGTATTCTTTCTTAGGAAGTGTATTACCGGTAGGACTGACATCAATCAATCTTCTGAGAATACCGCTTTTGGAATCTGTAATCTGAACTGGTTTATTCGAGGCCATGAACAGAAAGCACTTTGGAGTGAAATTATAACTCTGCTTGCGCTTTTCATTCATGACGATTGTCTCGTGGCTTATGAGACTGTTTAATTTTGTGTTGTCGTCAATTCTCGAAAGGTCGCCATCGGTCTGAAGTGCGATTAACGGATTACTTCTGAACTGCTCAAATGCAAAAGCATTGCTGTTGCTACTCAGTGACTTAGCATCGAACATTTCGTAATATCCAGGGAACAGCATTTGAATGATCTTAATGATCGTACCTTTACCTGCTCCTGGATCGCCATACAGAACTACGAACTTCTGAATATCTTTGCTGTCTCCAGTGACAATCGCTCCGATAGCCCATTCGAGCTTTTGTTTCTCTTCTGGAGAATACAAAGTTCCAACAAGTTCGTCCCAAGCTTCGTAACTGCCTTCTTTGAGTTCGTACGGCAAGCACTTAGAAATATAATCACTCTGCTTAACCGCTTGCTTGGCGAAACACAGCTTGTCATCCAGTTGGTGATAGTGATCGGGAAGGCTGCTTATGTAACTCTTATACTCGATCCAGGATTTGCTTCGGAACTTGACCATGTACCGAACATTCACAGAAACCAACTTGTCGTCAAAGACATGTTGACCTTCTTTTTTGGCTAATTCAGTATCAATATAATTTTTCAGTTCTTCATCGACGATTTCTTGAATCTTGAATTCGTCTTGCGTCCATAATCCTGTTTCTTTATCAACAACAGCATAGAACTTTCCGCCACGAATCATGAGGTCTTTACTGGGCTTCGCTTTGAAGTCTGGGTAGACGTCAATGAACTCATGTTTGTTCTTCAAATATTTGCTATAAGTCACTTCAAAAAAATCAAGTTTCATCCATGATCAAATCCTCCTTTCCAGCAACGTTTTTTATGGTAATTTTTACATGGTCACAAAATTCACACAATCTCAGTTAATTTCTAAAATATTAATTTTTTGATTTTCAGAAATTAACTTAAAAAAATGTGACTTTTGTGACCAAACCCGCAAACCCTTGGGCCCCAACGGTTACAGCGGTCACAAAATGGTCACAAAATTGCAAAAGTCACAAAATAATTTTGTGACCGGCCATTTTTGGGCCTCTAAAAAACGTCAAATTTTGTGACCTTTCAAAATTTTGTGACCAATTTTGTGACCAGAAATATCACTTTTCGTCCGTAATCTTCGCCATCTTAAAGCTGCCTTTCGACAGCTTTCAAACCACTTTTCAACCCAAAAGAAAAAGTGACAGAGCATGCTTTTCGCACACTCCATCACTTTAAAATATAATGCGTGGGCATAGGCTTTTCGACTCAAATCGTAAGCTCTATGTCGCTGTTTTCATTAAGCCACGCATGCATTTGATACCAGATTTCAACATTACGTTGGTCTTCTGTAGAATGCCTCAGAGGGAACAAACCCCCTTTACCATTGGCATCGTATTGGCGGTTAATGACTCTACACACTGCATCATCAACAAAGAAATCCCCATTCAATCGGTCCCAATTATCATCTGTCAGTTTGTCCAACCTAAGATTCTTAATCAGGACCCAAAAATAATAGGCTGTGCGATGTTCGGCTACATTACCATACATTTGAAAACTCATCTTCTTGGCAATTGCAACAAGAAGCTCTAACATCGTGCATCTACCACGATTCGTTGAAGAGCCAAGTTCGCCATATCTCTGCATAAACTCAACGCGCAAGCTTATGCCATCCATGGCTCGATTGCCGTCTGTGATAAGTTTTGCTCGGAACTCCATCGAATGAAGAGCCTGAGCCAACCGAATATAATTGCAGTTATTAGTAGTCATGCACAGCCAATCGAAATAAGGATCCTTTGCGCCGCGCATACTAGTGTTTAGTCACCTCCGTTAGTAATTTCAGAGAAACTTGTGTGATACCGAATGATCTCAAAGTCTGAATTGATCTGTTCATAACGAACAAACCGAATATCAGGATCTTCGTCAGGATCATTCTTCAAGAATAGCTTCGTTGGATCAAGTCCAACATGGCTCTCAATATCAGCAATCACCTCCTCATCTTGGTCCAAGAACGTATTATCGCCTTGGTACCAGAACACAGTCATTTTATCATACTCTGGACGTTCGTTGTAGTATTCTGAGAAAGATATAACATGCGGAGGCGTCACCTGGCCAGGTTCAACTTCCTCTGATTCAAGCATTTCAAGGAATTCATCGTCAAATCCCTCTTCCATGTCTGAATTATCTTCTATCGGCAATTCGTTCGCATTGTCCTCGTCTGAGTATTTACGAGTCGCCTCCCACACCGACGAATACTTCTCTTTTGCCTCCTTATCAGCACGTACGTAACTGATCTTGTTCTGAAGAGCGAGTTTCACCTTATCCGGATCGTCAAGAATATCATCCGTGAGCTTTTCGTTGACTTTGTCGATCTTCTTCTGATCGTCAGAAGTCTCTTCAATAGTATTCTGCATACTATCCCGAATGCTGTTTTCGATCTCTGCCATTTCTTCTTCAGAGATCTCTTCAAATTCGGTTTCTACAAGTTTCTTGTGGCAAAAAAATCCGGAGCCGAAACCGGCCCCGAATCCAATTACCACCCCGATTAATATCTTAATCCAGGGTCTCATTGTTGTTATTCTCCCTTCTTAGGATCGAAATCCACGACGTTATCTCCGTCCGTATCCGTCCCAGCATAAATATCCTCTTCAGATGCCTCTGTTTGCCCTTCTTTTGCCTCTTCCTGCGTCTCTACGGGCTTCTTAAGGTTATCCATTGCCTTTTCTGTAACGGCCTTAGCGGCGCTTACAATGGCCTTAGCGAGGGCCTCAGAATTCTCGGACTTGGTACTATTATTGGCACTATTATCCTTGCCCGAAGGATCCTTTACGATTTCGTAGTCGGCTCCGATCGGCCTGGTTGTAATAGAATATCCAGGAGCAATAGGATCCTCTTTTGGAGAGTTACCGACAGACTTGCTCCAGCACTTGTAGTAAGCCCTCCACTTGCTGGATTCAGAGGCACGCTGAGAAACCTTGTCGACAATGTTCAGTGCTTTGTTCGCAAGAATCCAACCACCAACACCAGCAAGAACAAGTCCTCCTACTTTAAAAGCGAACATATCACTTTACCTCCTTAATAGACTTCTTACCCTTGACAAGACTATTGCCGTGCTTATCGTAACGGTTTGAATGGTAAATGTTGCCATCACAATTGAAGTTCAAGACAACACAATTGTCCTGCATATCAATTACGCCTTTATTAATGGCCCTCATGATACCATAATCAATGTGACCATCGCCGTCACCATTCGGACGCCAACCAGCAATGAGAATATAATCGTTCCTAGGATCGTCCGGATCCAGATCGATGCCCAGATCCTCAAGAACCATACTCAACGTTACAGGCTTACCTGTGGACTGCATCCAAACGTTCCAGTACTTTTCCTGGCTCTTAAGGAAGCTGATGATGTTAACAGGATCCTTCGGACACCTATGCGAGGTCTCTGGCGAGAATATAAATGTATACATCGACGCGGCTTTGTCTTTATCGACAACCGGTACGAGACATTTAACCTCCTTTTCGTTACCTTCATCGTCCGTAATCTTTTCAGTCACTTCATTAGTTTCCTCAATGCCATAGCGGTAGCGCCTGTCGCACTCCTCTCCGTGCTCCGCTATGTTCATCTGACGGTACCTGTCAAATGTCTGCTGCAACGCGGCAAACGCTGCGGACACTTCACCAAACCGTTTGAACAATATCATGTGACCACCAATGATGAAACAGATGCCGCCTGCGAAAAGAATGCAAGGAATACCCATCAGGCAGAACATTCTGTAGATCGCCTTGACCTTGGCCTTCTTAAGATCCTTGCAAAGCTTGCTAATCTGCTCCTTATTACCTTCTTCCTCAGCCAGCTTCAGCTGTTCCTGAATATCATCGACTTCTGCCTGAGATTCAGACATTACTTCGTCGATCTTACGAGCGTTGTGGATCGCCCATATGAATGATCCGACGACAATAATCGCCCCTCCTACAACAAGAATTTGGGGCTTTGTCTTTCTAAGTACAAATATCACTTTGTTGCCACCGTGCTGCAAGACTTTCGGCACGATCCGTAGAGCTGTTAGTACGCCCATAGTTTGCCCTCCTAGAATATAATTACGAGATCATGTGTGCTGGCGGAAGATCGATCATCCACGGATACTTTGTATTTGCGATGTGAACGACCTTTACATTTGCCAACTCTTCTTTAGTCCAACCATATGCATCCCAAGTGTAGTCAATCCGCATCTTTCTCATCATATATAATGTATGAACACTCAATGTCGGATAGTCATATGACTGCATAAGTCCAAGGAACTTCAACGCATCAGACCTTTGAGTGAAGCACGGGTTCGTGAATTCATCATCAGCCTTGTTTTCTTCCTGAATATCATTGGACTTGCGAGTAGTCATGGCGGTAGTCGAGCTGTTTGACTTGTAAATCTTCGAATAGCTTACATTATTGCTACCATTTGACGGACTAGCGTTGCCCTTGTAGACGAACGCATCAATACTCGACACAACACTGTTCCTGAAATTATCAACCATTCCAGGAACAAGCTGGTTCTCAACCACGTCCATCAAGATTTCACTTGGTTTGCGGTCACTGAGAAACATCTTTCTCAGCCAAAGTACAAAACTTGACTTCTTTTTCCTCTTGACACTGGCCATGTCACCTTCGAACACCGGAATATCAGGACGATCGTCTTGCTTCTCGGCATTCTTGTGGCTGTTGTCTGGAAATTCGTCATTCAGATCATACTGCGACACAAGGTTTCACCTCTTTTTTCTTGTTCTTTCTGAATGTATTGCGCGCTTCGATAATAGCATCAGTAATCGCATCAACGGTTTCATTGAAATACTTCTCAGCAACGTCGCCGGCTTTGCAACTGAGAGTAAATATCCCAACTTTCATTGACAGTTTTACCAATCCTTTGGCGCTGTGAATCGGAACTCTGAAGGCTGCATAGACTGCAGCAGCGGTCCCCAAGGATATCACGGTACCTGTGACAAACTTGAGAACCGAGCCAGTAGTAATCTTTTCAGGCAAATCCATGCACTTATACTCCTTTCACGCAAAAAATAAAGGAGCAAGCTTTTGCTGTTATCTTACTCCTTTATGGAAATGGAACTAATGTTCGTTTTGGTCAATTTACCATTGAAATATCATGCGGATTCAGTTTCGTCCGAATCGTCAGTATCATCGTCGTCATTGTTCTTGCTAGCCCTACCAAGGAAGAACGACGCGACATTAGTCGCAACAACGCCGAGAGCAAGAAGGCCCCTTACTACCCACTTTCGTACGGTTCCTTTTTCCTCAACCTGCACAACGTTGTTCGCATCGTCCTTAATCTGGGACAGTTTGTCAGCAGTTTCCTGAGTCTGAATATTGTTATTCTGATTAGTCTGAGTCTTAGTCATAATAAATTCTCCTTTCTTATTTGAACAACAAACATTAGTTCCATTTATGACAGTGTTTTTTGCGCGAAAAAGAAAAGAAGGCTGCATGTTGCAGCCAACTTTGTTAGTCCTTGAATATAAGTTTTGTGATGAATTTGCACAGAGTCTTGATACCGTCGATTACTGAATCTACTCCAAGATAGATAAGCAGTATTAGTATCAATATAAAGCTAAACATTCCCACAAACTCCTTTCCTAAGTTCTCATTTATGGAAATGTTTTTTATGCGCTTTGTTCGGAGCCCTCATTCAGGTCTGTAACATTGAGAAGATTTGCTGTTTCCTTATACATTGAGAACAGTTTGCAGATCTTAACCCACTTCTGTTGAGTGTTGCGAGTTACGTTCAATATAATTCTTTCGGCTTCCGGATCACCAACCATCGGCTCGACGTCACCATACTTCTGCTTAACCCTCAAACCGATCAGCTGCTCCATCTCATGAAGAATATCTTTGATCAATTGACGACGGACTTCCCATTTGTCTTCACCGTTACCGATCCGCTTACGTCCGTACTCTTCGAAATACTGTTCGGCACTTTTAACAGGTACAAACATTAGTTACTCTCCTTAACTTTTTTCTTTTCTCTACCAAAAGTCTGAATAAGATGGTCAATACACAGTTTAGTCTCATTATCGTGAGCCGACGGCGGATTGCTTGCATCCCAGCCTTTGTTATACTTGGCTACCTCTTTGCCGTCCTTCATGATAGTAAGTTCAAATATCCTACTACCGCGAATGCCAAATGCGCTTTCTCCTTTACTCCTACGCAATATCCAGGACATTTGGTGCCCATTAATGACCACGGAGCCTTTCTCTTCCGGGTAGTTACGCATCGCTACTATTCCTTTCTTTGTTATTCCAGAATATAAATTCGTACAATTTGTCGGAGCACTCACCGCATAGATCAATGTTAGTAGATGGGTGACCGATTGTCATCATGTCACTTTCCGTTACTCTTAACAAACTATGCATATGTTTTTCGACATTCTCTATTTCCTTTCCGCATCTGTCACATTTTGTCACCTTCATGCGTTACCTCCTCTTTCTTACCAAAAATAAAGTCGCGTACTTCTTTTTGGCAGTCTTCGCACAAATCGACTTCTTCCCCAATCACTGTGATTTTCAATTTTGGATACACGTACATACACGATCCTTGATAGGGATAGGCGTTATTAACATCGTAAATATCTTTTCCGCATCGATCACATTTTGTGACAGTCATGTGAGGCTCCTTTCAAATATAAATCAGATCTCTCGGGGTTCGGGTTCAAACCAGATCGTACCGACAGCTCGATCCTTTCCACAGACATCCATACGCCGTGATGAAACACGGAATTTTGGTCCTTTAAGACCAAGTTTCTTCAACTCTTCGGCCCTCCAGACCAATCTACGTCCGGCATCACAAGTTCTGGCACCGAGTCTTTCTAGAGGAGTATTCATGAGAAGAATGGTATCGCCATGATCGTCCCAGTCATTACCATCAGCCAGGTCATTCTGAGTCTTAAGTTCGGCCAGTTCAATGCGGTTTGTGTCGCTATAGATCCACTGTCCGACATCCTCGATGAAGAACAGCTCTTCTCCATTACCGGTTGCGATAATATCTTTTTCACTATTTGGCTTATTGTCTTCTGCTTTCTGTGAATGAATATCATCGATCACAGCAGCAGCCTTCTTAGGTCCAAGAGACTCGGTAAATTTCTCTTCAATGCGCTTAGCTGATTCAACAGAACTTGTGTAAGCGCTTGCCATAATGGCCAACCTCTTTGCATTGATCTTGCCATTGCAAAGAATCGCCGTAGTTGTGATGATTACCATGCCAATCGTTGGAATGAAACACTTCCAAACTGTCTTAACAATCTCTTTTGTTCCGACAGGCTTCACTTCTTCATAGAGTTTGACAGCTTTGATTGTCCCTTTAATCGCAACCACAGTTGTCGCTATGACGCCAGCAGCGCTTACGAAGGTCAGAATCAGATTGCTGTTCTTAGATACAATTTTGAGACCTGTTTTTGTGATTCGCACGACTGGCTTCAACGAAAAGCTCATTTGCAATTACCTCTTCTTACTCTTTTTGTGCTTCTTGTAATTGATCCGTTCGTTCACTACGAGGTCATAAATATCATCGTAGTCGTCTGTTAAGTCTTGTCCTTCTCCTGTGCCTGATTCTGGCTCTGCATAGTCTTCAAACTCTCCATAAACTTCTGGAACAGAGACGACAGCATCGATTTGATCTTGTACTGGCCGTACGCATTCCCCGCTGAGAACCCGATTATCGCACACAGGATCATCATCAGAACTGAATTGATCGTAATCATCGTGTTCATCGTTCATTACCTTCCATTTCCATTCGCGAAATTCAATGTCAGCTTCTCTATATGAATCACGGATAGCCTGAATATCTTTTTCATAACGTTCATGAAGATCATTCAGCCATCTTTTCAATCCGAGGCACATTCTTCTTTCTCCTCTTTAAGACTTTGCGCTTTGAGGTATTTATTACACACATCAGTGGTCACGTAAGTCCACTGAATGATGAACTCCAATTCATCAAGAATCTCATCAAGACGACGTAGATGGCTGTTGAGTAATGCTTGCTCTGCCGCTGTGGATCCATTATTCATTGCAACGTTAATAGCTTCAATCATGGCTTTCCTTTTAGCCATAAAGTCTGCATAAATTTCTTTGTAAGTCATAAAATATCAATCCTTTCAATTGCTGATAAAAAGAGACCGGGTAAGCATTACGCTTACTCGATCTCCAGTAGTGCGACGAGAGCTTTTCTGGCGGCTTCATCCATCTTTTTGCCAAATATCTTTTTGATCATCGGGTTCACTGTCAAATCTGTAATAGAGTCCAATTCAATCGGTATGCGAATAGGAAACTTTTTGCCGCTAAGAACCATTCTCAATTTCTCAATTGAAATATCATTCAATACGTCAGCCTTTTCTTTCGCCTCCTTTATGAGTTCTACCAAAGAGTCAACATCGCCAAATTCCAAATAGATCTGTCCCATTATTTGTCACCTCCTTTCTCGTCATCATTAACCATGTTGCTTGCGCGATCTTCGGTCCAAGGAATATCTTTGAAGAACGCAGACATGGCATACCTAAACCGTTCGTACTCTGTGTTGTCTTTAAGCACAATATGATTCTCATATCCGGTTGGGTGAAGATCAGCCTCTTCATTGCAAAAGCGAGTGATCTCCTCTTCAGATATCTTTATGAGACCAATACCGGCCATTGATGAAAGAAATGCCCTTTGCTTGAATCTCTCATTCGGTCCAAGTCGAACTGTAACTATGTGTTCCATTATTTAACCTCCTTTAAGATGAAAATATCATAATATTGTTCTTGAATCTCGTACTTTTCGACAAACTTGAAATATGGAACATTTTTATCGATGGTTGCTATCTTTTGTTCACCATGTACTGTAGCTACAAACATTCCGATTAATAACATGCCAACAGCTAAAAAAGTCGTTCCGATATACATGAGTGTGCCATCGCATTTGTCGTCAATGTAGCATTTTGTAAGTGCTCCAAATCCAAATACCGCAAAAGTAACAACAACAATCCAGGCGATTACCGGCATCTCTTTTGCTGGAATCGTCGCTAAGATAGTTACTCCGTCCAAAAATATCACCTCTCGTACTTTTCGATCATTTCCTTGAGGAAGCTTTCGCAATCTTCAACGTTGGTCACCATTTCGTCAGCAGTGTCAAGCATCGTTTGTATGAGAGTCATAGCGCGGACGTCGGATTCGGAGTCTTCATGCTTCACGGCTTCATCAATGAGAGTCTGAAGATATAAGTTACAGCTACTAAGTTTTTCATAGATGTCAGAAAAGTCGAACATTCGCAATCCTCCTAAAAGAAAAACTGAGAGAAGATGTTTATTCTAGGCTTCGAACCTAGGTTTTCTGAATTCTCTCAGCTGTTCTTAAGTCGAATGACTTCTCCATTAAACTATTAAGACGGATAGTTTTAAAAACTGATCTTGCCGGAGCTCACAGCCCTCCGTCGGGTTTATGCACTCCCATAAATATCTTCTCTCATTTATTGGAATGTTCTTGACGCGGTTCGGGTTTTGGTCCAGGAGTTGTGTCGTTCTTCGGAATTTTGACAATAGCGCTGATTCTGGTCGTGCCATCAGAGTTCCAATGATAATTCAGAACCACATTGTCACTGTGAACCTTGAAATGTTCACCAATAATACGCTTAATAGCAGTAGCTTCGAGTGTCAGAATACGTTCGTTAGCCATTTTTAATCAATTCTCCTTACTATAATATCAGTCTCTTCAAGCAATTGCTTGCTGAATTCATCTGGATAGCCGTTTTTGTATACGATTCTTTTAATTCCGCTGTTGATGATGATCCTTGTGCACATCGAACAGGGCATATGTGTACAATATAATGTTGCTCCTTCGATGGAAACTCCTAATTTTGCAGCCTGAATGATGGCATTTTGCTCTGCATGGACGGCATAACAGCGTTCTGCTTGCGTTCCACTAGGAATTTTAAGCCTTTCGCGCATGCATCCGCCTCTTTCAGAACAAGTTTTGAGGCCGGAAGGAGCTCCGTTGTATCCTGTAGTTAATATCCGTCGGTCTTTTACGATGATACATCCGACTTTTCGTCCCGGTCTCAAGCAACTAGACCATTCTGCAACTTGAAAAGCCAGATTTATGAAGCGATTGTCCCACCTTTCGGAAATATAATCTTCATTAAGCCACTCATTCAACTATGAAATCCTCCTCGTTCAGATGAATGTTGCCGCGTCTGTCGAATTTGACACCAGTTTCAGGATTCTCTTCAATTACGCCATTATTGAATCCGTCAAGAAGTTGAACCACTTTGTCGATAGCCGCATTTAATATAATTCCTCCAGCAGCAACTAAAGCCAACTTTTTAACAACATTCTTGAGACCTGCTCCTGGATCATTCCTCTTTGCCATTTCTAACACTCCTGCTATCCTTATTAATGTCGTGGACAATATCATTTGGATGATTACAGAAAGGACAGATACTTTCATTAGAGCCATCAAACGGTTTATTGAAAAAGACCTGATACATATGCATGTAGGTTTTTCCGCAAGTCTTGCAAGTAATATCAATGCGATAAGTCGGCTTGTCGTACATGAAAGTTATACCTCCAAATCCTCTATGCTCAATTGTACAGATGAAATATCATCCGGAGCTTTCTTTTTGTGTAATTCGTGCATACAGCTATGAAGTAATGCTCCGATTCGCTTGTTTTCTTTAATAAGATCGTTCAGGACAGTTAGGCACGTATCTGCATTTATGGCATCAAGTGTGTCTTTTTCAGCAATTTTACTGTTTAACCAAGTTAGACATCGTTCCATAGTCTTCTGATTGGGCATAAATATCATCCTTTGGCACAAATGAAAGAAAGGGAGAGCAAGTTAATCGTTCTTACTCTCCCTGACTGGTGAGGATCAGGCTTTTTGTCTAGAATATCTTTTAGAATTTCACAGGGAACAGCTTCATTACGAACTGCGCAAGCTTCATTGCCTTTGGATTCTCGTGATCCAGGCTGATTCCGAAGAATGCCAATCCTCCAACACTGGCGATCGTCAAAAGATCCTTTGGTGGAATATAGAATTTACTATCTTTATACTTCTTCAGTACGTCAAGCTGGGCTTTCCACTGATTCTGCAGAGTATCATACGTCTGCTGCAATTCAGCCAAATGCACCTTAAGCCGGTTGTACTTCATAAGTCCTTCGTTAGTATCCCGATCCACCTCAGACATCTGTTTGATTGTCTTGTTGATCTCAGAATTGACCCATTCGGTATTTTCCTTGATACGAGTAATGTTTTCCTGAATATCTTTCGCTGTAACTTTCTTCTTTCGGTTGCTCCTTTTGATAAGCTCTAACATTTCAAAACAACTCCTTTCTTAGAGCCATCTCCTCGTTTAATGAGATGTTTTTTAAGCGCGCATGAATTTCACATTCATAAGTTTGCAAATATCTTCAAATGAATTCTTGACTTTAAGTACGGAGTTGTCTGATAAAAGGACTGCGCATTTAGTATCGTCTTTTCCTTGTATTGGAGAGATTCTGATGATATAATCGCTATTCACCATAACAGGATGGCTAGTTACAGACTCCGTAAATACGATCATCATCATAGATCTTCTTCCTCTTCCATCGGAATGTTCTCACTTGTAATTATCCAGCTTTCCGGTAAAGTTGTAACCCAGTTACGAAGCTCCATCCATTCTTTGAGTTTATGACCTTTGCGCTGGAAGTACATCGAACGAAGAGCGGCATAACTCATCATGACAGTCCTACGTTGAATGAAACTTTCAGGCATATCAGAAATGATTTTCTTCCAGGCAGTCATGCGAGCTTCTTTGTCATCACGATTGCTATTGTAAATATCAATTTGGTTGTTAATCCTCGGAAGAACGTCGATCAGGAAATGCAGCTTGTCTTCCTCATCTGAATATGCAAAATCATCCTCGGTCAGATTTCGCTTTGCAATTGTGTGCATAGTCGAGCAGCTTTCTTTTTCGACACCCATGCGGTACGTGTCAAACTGTTTCCACCAATATAATGGCATCCACATTTCAGCCCATACAATGATCATTCTCATGTGCTTGCAGTGCTCAGTTCCAGCCATAGCTAACTTATTTGATAGCGCAGCGTCAATCGGGCCAATCTTTCCATGATGAGTGTCCGACTCCTTCCAAGAGTCATAAGGATTCCTCATAGCATGAAAACTGGGGCCAATACCTGCAACTTCAAGTGTCTTAATCATGAATATCAATCCTTTCTAGTTTTTGTAAAAAAGAAAGAGACGAGGTTTTAATTCGTCTCTTTACTTACCTGTTACTCTTGTTTAGAAGCTGCATCTACCTTGTCTTCTTTTTTATTAAACTTTGCATATGTGTCATAATGCGAGTGATAAATCGTAGGGCGTTTTTCGATCCTAAAATACTGACAGAACATGAATCCGCAAGCGAAACCGAAGACTGTAAATATCAGTAGAACGATAGCTGTAAGAAAACTCCAAAACATTTTTCTTCACTCCAAATACATATCAAAGAATCTTTCCATGATGAATTGAATGATGTTTTTTGCTTCGAAAATAGGCAGCAAGGACATGTTTAGTTGAGCTATTTTTTCTTTTCTACCATCAAGTAGTACGCCGATCGTCAAGATAGAGTCATAAGTACTGACTAAGAACACATCTTTACTGTCCGGGGCCGTCAAGTTAAGTTCAAGAGCCTTGATTCCGTGCCCGTCATTAAAAGCTGTATCAATCAGTTCACAAATATCAGTGCAGGCTTCACTGATCCATTCATTCCGTGTCATAATGTCAGTTGTCCTTTTTAATAATCATCGACTGCGAATATAATGAATAGGGCCTATAAGGACTAGGAGTCTCACAAGGCATCCATGCAATAGGAAGACGACCAAAGCCGAACAAGCTGTAACTTTCGTCATCAAGTGAGATCCATTCTTCCATGGCACGGTCATATCTGAACTGTTCACACCAATTTTCTTCTGGAGTCACACCAAGAAAAGAGAACCATACCACTTTATCCTCTTCATTAAGCGGCATTTCTTCGGCACACAATTTCCAAATATTCATGTTAATAGCCTCCTTCTTAATAGTTAACTTTCAATCCTTTCAAGAATTTCATAGTGGAAACGACCCTTACCAGAGTTTCTCCACTGACCGAATCCTCTCAGAACGCCATAATTGAGAGCCTCAATCACAGCCTTTTCATGAGAATCGAGAAGCATGCGAATTTCGAATATCATACTACTTCCTTCAGGAACAGTCTCAGAGCTGGCCAATGCAACGCGTTCACCTTGCATGGTCTGTGCCCTCAAAGGACGCTGGCATACACCGATTTCGGTGCCTTCAGGAAGAATGATCGGAATCTTTCTAGGCATTACGAATATAAGTCCGTCAATTTCCTTCTTGTATGCCTTGATTTTTCCGCATTCAGACTTTGGAACCTTCTTAAGGGATCCGAATGCGTCTTTCAAATATCCTTTCCACTGATAATCCCAGACGAAAGGCTTACCATTCGGATCCTTGGGGAACACAGTCATTGACTTTTCAATAGCAGCTTCAACACCGATTGACTCAATTTCTTCTTCACGAGACTGAGCATCTGGAGCATTGGACGAAATATAAGTGTCGTGAATGTTGGGGTCATTGCTAGCAGTTCCGAGTACTTCTTCGTCGAAAGAAACCTTGATCTTAAGAGTTACCATAAAATATCCATCCTTTCAATTTTTGTTGTTACGAGCTGTTACCGTTCTCAGCGCAACTTTGCCATTCCGTAGCCTTACCAAGCTAATCAGCGCTTTTCCATTACCTAGCATCGCGCTACTTCTCTTATCCCTCGCGTCTCTTCGCTATTCCGTTGCTCCACAGAGCTACTCCTTTCCGTGGCCTTGCCGCTCGCTGCTTCTCTAATCCATAGCTGTGCTTTGAGTTTCATCGCCATTCCGTTGCTATGCTAATCACTTCGATGCTTCTCTTATCCATAGCGTTACTCAGCGTTTCTTGGCCTTTCCGTTGCTGCACTTTTCCAGGCTTTTCCGTTGCTATGCTATTCTTCGCGCTTCCGTTGCTTCACAGAGCTCCTCTTTTCCATAGCCATTCCGCAGCCTTGCTTCTCGTTGCTTCTCGTATCCATAGCTGCGCTTTGCATCTCTTCGCAATTCCATTGCTATTCCACTCAACACTTTTCTTTGCTCTTCCGTTGCCCTGCCCTGCCTCGCTTTTCCATGGCCTTGCCGCAGCCGTGCTTCTCAGAGCCTTTCCACTGCATCGCTAATCCGCTGCTTTCCAGCGCGTTGCGTAGAGGTTCTTAGCCATTCCATTACCCTGCATATCTAAGCTTTTCCATGGCATCGCCAGACTGTGCTGTTCCGTCACATTTCATTATTACTCCTTTTTATGCAACTTTCTCGCTTCGCTCCCTCGATTGCCCAACCCAAATATACCTGAGCCTTCTCGAGATCCTCGACACCGCCTTTATACCTCCACCTGGAAATGTATTTAATAACGTTTCCGATGCAGTAGCCTGTATACTCCTCTGGTGTGAGTTTGTCGCGGATATAATGGATTACCTCGATAAGGCTGTTCGTGTAATGGCTAGGATGGTTTACAGCGTCGTTGGTTTTATTAGAATCCATAATTGTGTTCCTCTCTTTCTAAAATATAAAAGCCGGATTGTTTCTCTCTGGAAAACATTAATCCGGCTTAAATCGTGGCTACGGGGTAGGATTTTCCTACATACTGACATGGTTTTCTGTCAGCGTCCTTGTCTCCCGGTCTTTGGGTGGGAGCAGTTAAACGACCCGTTTAAATTACCTGTTTCTGCGTCTATGACGGACGTAGTTAGATTTTGGTTTAAAGAATTCTACAAATTCTTTTGTACAATCGTCACACAAATGCATCATGCCCTCGTCGAATACACCATTAAACAGCTGTTTCGGAGGATAGTTGTGAGTAGGGCCATGACGAGGCACAATAACAAAAGGCTCCCTAAGTTCGATCGATTCACCTTTTACCGTGTCAGATGTAAATATCTTTCCGCAACGATCGCATTTAAACAGCAGCGACATTCTTCAGTTCCTCCTTTTTGATTTGTTCGGGGAATGGCTTAGTCCTGTAAGAAAACTCAATTTTTGCGTTAAGGATCTTCTGTAAGGTGAAGACCGCTTCTCGCAAATATAGGCAGTCATGGATTACAAAGAAGTACTCAGGACACGGCTTGGCGAAATCTTCTTGAGCCATACGTTCCTCATCTGCGGGATCGAAGAAAGCCAAACGATACTTACGGATTACTCTGTAAAATATCCGTAAGTCGTCAAGCTCCATCGGAGTCGTACCTTTGACTTTGATTCGCAGGTACATCTTTTTGCGGTCGTAACTAGTCTGTGCCATAACAAGTGATCCCCTTTCAAAAAATATAAAGAGAACTGTTTTATCAATTCTCTTCATCTACAAGTATGTTTTTTACGCGATTTCCACAAACTTCTTCTTCTTTAATCGCACCCATCGTTTTGTATATATCGATCATCTCTTCTGGGGTTTTGTTTTTTGTATAATAATTCCAGAAATCATAGATAGCATTATACACGTTTGTGAACTGAAGCATATGCCACAAGGCTACTGGATGGCTATCTTTAACCTCATGGTATAGGGCTCCAACTAAACCGGAGGCTTTAACTAGTGACATTGTTGATCTTGGAAAATTTCCGAATTTTAACTCCATTTGATATAGATATCTAAGAGACTCCATAAAGAGGACTGAAGTATCGACAAGTGATTCGCAAATATGAATGCTAGATCCGCAAATCTTGCTATCTTTCTTTCTGTGGCCAGATAGTTCTCCAAGACCATCGACTTTAGAGCAATCAAATATAACTTTTGCATACACTCCATATGGATAGTAATTAAGGACGTCCAACGGAAACACACAAGCGTGAAAGCCAACCTGACACAGTTTTGGTGTTTTATCCATCGTATAATCCTTGCCAAGCTCATACCGGAATCCACGGCAGGACAAGTTTGGATCAAAACCTTTGTACGCTGTAATAATCATTGGGCATGCTCCTTTCAAAAATAAAAGCGAACCATGTCTTTCCAACACGGTTCGCCGTTACTGAGGATCAATCTATTTTTACATCCATTTCCAGCGGATCAATGTTTTCTTCGCTCTCGGCTCTCATCTTTTCAACACGCTGATTAGTTTCGTCAATACTTTCCCGAATCGCACTTACTCGTTTAGTCATCTGATTACGCGATGACTTTTTCTTGTAAGTTCGGAATCCAAAAAGTCCCAACAATCCCATAACGATTGCAGCAATAAGTCCACCAATGAGTTTCTTCATTTTTCCCATTCTCCTTTGTGAAATATTGTAGGATTTCTCCTCATTAGTAGACATGTTTTGTGCGCGAAAAAATACGAAGCACGAGTAAATCACTCGCACTTCGTAATTGGTCACGTTTCGATCTGTTTAATAGTTACATACATCTTCCAATTTGGGTTCTTCTTGAAGCATACTCCATAATGCGGAATGCCATCATCGTGGAATATCCAGCTCTTGAGTTTTCCGAATGGAAAGCCAACATCTACAGCATCCGCAATCTGCATATACCATTTCGTTTCCCAGTCCTCATATGTAGCATCAGGTGAAATCCCCATGGTTTTAGCCATTTGCTCACTCAGTTCCTTGCTAAAGGTCTTAGCAAACTCATAGCTATCCCAAATATCTCTCACCTTATCCAAAATACTGTTGGACATGGACGCGAACTGGTTATACATTGTTACGAACTGTGAATGCAGACTCTCCAATTCTCTCTCAGAAACATCTACTCCTCCAGCAAATCCGATTTCATGAAATACGCACTCGAATCTCAAATCTTCCATAACCGTTCCTCCTATGTTATTGTAGAACTTACGTTCCCATTAACATAGGTGTTTTTTACGCGTCATCTGGTATGCCATAATGTTTCATACATGCTTTCCATCCACAATTATAGGCGTCCACGTAACGTTTTTCGTCCGCTGTAATAGCCTGAATAAGCTTTTCTTTGTCAATATCAACGCCAACTTGTGCAACTCTCTGCATGATGTAACCGTCTAATTGTTCTTTAATGCTTCTTGAAAGCTCTTTATCATAGCTCGTGATAGGGGAGTCGTAATACCAATTGTCATTTTCCATCATAATTTCTCCCATAAACAGCCACCTCAATCGCTCCATTCTCGTTTACAATATAATAGGGAGTCATACTAAGTCTGTAGAGGTCGTCGGTTACAATGTAACATACTTTAGTCTCAGGTTCATAAGCGATAAAGCTGACGCCGTCCCCATATGTTTTTCTTTCCTTTAGAATCATTAGACCATAATAGATCTCTCTTTCATTGCCAAGGTCATCGACGGCTGTCGACCGGCATCCACAGAATATCAGTAAACATAGAATCATTATCATGAGTAAAGCAATGCGTTTATACATCAGACTCAACCTCCGGAATATCAATCCATCCAGTGACATCTAAAGGATCGAAATCGTTCGTAGCCGGGCAAAACCCAAATGGAGCATCGCAGTGGTATTTAGCCTTCATTGGCGTACCTTTGTTTTTAACTCGAACCAAGTAGAAATGGTGGTCTTTAAGCTTCTTATCACCGACCATTGGATCGTACTTGTGCCAGGTTCTTTTCTGCTCTTCACTCATTGCTGCACTGCCTTTCTGTAAGTTCTTTAAGAATATCTTCTGGGGTCCAGATTCCATCCAAGGTGTACTTAATCGTTTCAGTATTGGAATTTTTGAATGTGACGTATGTCTGCTTAGATTCCGCGTTGTACTCGACGCCAAGCAGATCAAAATATACAAAGCTCGGCTTTTGATGCATCTTTTTAGCGATCATTCTTGAGAGTTTCCTCTGAACTTTATCGCATTTTTCATCGGAAACACCGATGATCCGCATCGTGTCGATCATACCGTTCATCTCGTGATAAATATCATCGGCAGACATTCCTTGCCAGTTGGCGTTACTACAACGTCTGTCAACAAGAGATTCGATGCTCTCAAAAATATCTTTAGACTTCATAACGATAAAGTTCACCTCCTTTCTTTTCTAGATTCAATTAGTCTGATCCAATTTTCTTCATGAAAGCGTCACCAGAGCTGATCTTGCTTGGAAACTCCTCAATCTCTTCGTCGACGTAATCCTCCTCCAAGAAATGCGGATACACAACCATAAATATCTCTGTGATCCAGGGTTCGTCTTCACACTGTTTCAATGCGATGTCGATCCAAGAATATCCGTATGTGGTCTCACCGATGTACTGCTCCCAACCACGCTCCCATCCTTCGTCAATTGGATCTTGACCCAAGTACTCAAGGAATTTATTGAACGTCGCTGAACCCCTTTCATGGAACAGCCTGTTCAATTCATAAATGGCCGTCATGACATCAGCTCTAGTCGATTCGAACAGAATCGAGTGCCCTTGGAACACAATTCTGAATTGAGTTGGTTCTTCCCAAGGCTGCTTCTTGGATTCACAAATCTTCTTCTGCTCTACAGCCTTTTCTACGAATTTTGATGTCTCCTTGCCGACCAATTTCTCGGTCATTGTCTTGTATTCCTGGTAATCACGGATTTTAGATTCGGCTTTCTTAAGAGTCCTTTCATTAATAACTTCGGCTCCCGCAAGTGAACCAAGAGTCGCAACTCCAGCTGCGATCGTCGGAATATAAGCACCGACCTGAGCCTTAGCAGATTCAACAAATGTCAGCTGAGCATTCTCATCTCCTGTTTGTTCTCTTTTCTCTTGAAGGGCCTCCTCTTTACGCTTTTGAGCTTCTGGAGTATTCTTTGCTGCAAAATATGCAGTGACCAACATGCCAATTCCTGTTATAGCTATAAGAATCGTTTTAGGCTTGATCATTATCGTCATAGAATATTATTCCCCTCTTTTTGGTGGGTTTTACTTTTCCATATGCCTCAAGGTCACGAAGTATTCCATCCTTACCGATCTGCGAGAGAAACACGAGATAGTCGTCATAGTTCTCGAAGCCGAATACTGCTTTGTACGGCTTGTGCTGCCAAAGTGCTCTAAATATCATCCTCCTAACAATCTTGTCGGACAGTTTCTTGATCCTTTGCACAATACTTATTAGCCTGATAGCCTCTGAAATATCAATTACTGTAACAGATGCATACCAATTAGAATTCATTGTACTCCAACCCCTCTACTCCTTCCTTAGCCAGTTCAATCATGATCTCGACTTCTTCGATGATTTCCGGATCTTCTTCCATACAAATACCTCCGTAAAAAAAAAATAAAAAGAAGAATGACAATGTCGCAAGTCCGCACTTGCAATTATCGATAGAACGCGGGTCTATCATTACATTGTCACCTTCTTCATTTAGAGCCATGTTTTCAACGCGAAAAATGAAGGCTGCGTGTTGCAGCCCTCAAATATCAATCGAGCAGATCCAATTCCTGGAAGATCTCACTCAGCCTTTTACCTTCTTTCCTCTTCTGATTGATACGCCTGTAGTCGTCTTTCTTTAACGGTCTTTTAGTCTTAAGATACATGTTGAGACTATGATCGTAAATATAACGCTCTTTGTTGTAACGTTCCTTCTTGAGTCTGGAATGCATGTCGATCGAATGCGATACCTTCTTCGCAACTCCGATAAGTGTTCCTGCTCCACCAAGAATAATCGCTGCAGCTTGAGGGTTATCCTTCACAAACATAATCGCGTCCGTTGTCTTTTCGACCACCGTCCTTGCAACTCTTTTTGCACCATCCTTCAGTTTGTTGGTCCAATGGCTCTCGGTTTTAATTTTGTTGAGATCAATATACGGCATAAATCTGCCTCCTTTCATAAACATCAATGTTTCCAACGCGAAAAAAAAGAAGGAGCCATATTTCAGGCTCCGAAACCATTAGTCGTAGATTATGCTTTTATTAGTTTTCTTGTCTTCAATTACTCCGGTCAACCATCCAAATGAATCCCGTTCGCCAGAATGAATGCTGAATTCACCGTTCTTTTCAACGTAGGATATCGAGTCCCAATCGCACTTCCCATTTCCTCTTATTAAGAGCTCTGAGACCTTGTAATTGAGTTTCGAAGCCCACATGAAATATCCGTTTCTTCCGCATTTGAATCTAGTATCGGTATCAAATGTGTTCCGAAGATTAGAAATCAATTTATCTAACAATTGCTTCCATTTCTCGTCGAGTTTCTCTCCATCATAAATTACTCCTTCAAATTCCCTAGGCGGCACATACGGTTTAGACCAAAGTTCATCCTTAACTTTTTCAATTTCCTCGTCTGTCGGCATCCCGCAGAACATGTAAGCCCCGTCCGCTTCGAATCTTACAGTCTCGTCAACATCTTCACCCCAGTCTGTAAATGCGTAGCAATCACCGACGCTTAAACAGATCTCGGATATCGTAATTTGCCCTAAGACTGTGCCCCAATAGCGTGAGTACACGTAATACGTTTCTCCAACTTTCAAGTTTTCGAATGGAATAAATTTTGCCATTCGTATCACCATCCTTTCATAAACATCAATGTTTCCAACGCGAAAAAAAAGAGAGCGGATGCTCTCTATATCAAGGTCTTGTCAAACCGGTCTTTTGCCAGTCATACAAATTCTCTCTTTTTTCTTGTTCTTCGCTCTCTTTCTTTAGTTCCGCAAAGCCATAACCTTTTTCCAAAATTGCCTGTAGCATTTTCATTGCTTCTTCATTAATGGTCATAGTTTATGACCTCCTCTCATAAACATCCATGTTTATGCTGCGAAAAAGAAAGCGCCATGTTTCAGGCGCTGACTTTCGTCATAAAAGGAATTGGTCAATATCGTTTTTTATCACGGATACCATTTTTTTTCTGGCCACATGAAGTACCGGAACTAGCGTTAGGATCCCAATAACAACACGTTCAATTCCGTGGAATCCAGCGTACATTGCGCTGATTTCAAGTTCTAGACTTAATGAATTCGTTTTGACATGGTGAGCAAAATCGAATCTGTTAGAATCTAAACCTTTAATCTTTGCTTGCTTGTCCAGATAACCCCCAAGTTTTATACCTTGTATAAGTGTTAATGCGCCCTCGTAAATCGTTCCGACAACAGTGTACAGTACAAAAACCAGTAACCATCTGAATATCATGTTCATATAGAACACCTTCCTTTCATTTAAGGCTGTGTTTCAAACGCGAGATACTCGGTTTGCACATAGCCTCCCTTATTTATGTAGCACCATTCATCGGATTTAATAGTTACCTTCAACTTTTGTCCTGGTTTGAGCCAGCTTTTTCTTTTACCGTTTATTCTAGAATATAATGCCACACGTCCGTTCGCTTTGACTGTTGCTTCAATTTTAGTCCTCTCTGGCTTATCAGAAACCATGTAATAGCCGCAAACCCAGCCATAACCTTGTTCTGTAATATCTTTTACCTTATACCAAAGAGTGCCTGATTTGTCCGTAACCTGATCTATCACAGTAGCGTCCCAACCGAAATCCAAATATCCGCCAACTTTAGCCTTTGTTGACGGCTTTTCCCTCACATTCACAAAAGAATCTGTGCATATAGCATACATTGTGTACTCTTCAGCTGTAGCGATACTGAAGAGAAGAGAGATAAATATAATGAATGCGATCAGTTTACGAGTCCTCATCTTAATTCTCCTTATAAATAGCTGTCTTGATTAGCAAAGAACACAATGAGCAACACGATAAGCGCTAGGCACAATATCATAGCCAACATGCTTTCGTAACCTCCGTTTCCAGTTTATTGATTACGGTTTCATACATTTCGAGAAGTTCCTTATCGTCTTGAACGAGGTCACAATTTGCACAGTTTCGATCACATGAATTTGTTGAGTTTCGCCATACACATTCTCTTTCAATTCTTAGTAACTGGACAATCCGATCGTTAGACATTACTAGCCACCTCCTAAAAAAAAAATAAAAAAGAAGAGGCGCTTGCTTTCGAATAGAATATCTATTCTCCTTAGACCATTGCAGGTCTCTCTTCTTCATCTATAGACATGTTTATTACGCGAGAAAAAAATAAGGAGTGTTCGTCTCTAAGCGGTGCTCGTTCAATCCCAAACGAGTTGTTCCATCTATTCCTGTACTCTTCAATAACTGAAGTGGCTGCCATAGGCGACCACACCTCTTGGCCTGTCGTTCACTTAGTAAAAACCTCCTACCGGTCAGAGGTTAAGACTTAGTATGTGGTGACCGATTACCTTTACTTATACGTAATCTCATACTCTTTTCTCCTTCATAAAAGGGCATGTTTATTACGCGAGGTAAAAAGAAAGCGCCATGTTTCAGGCGCTGACTTTTTATTTAATTGCTTTTAATGATTGCTCCAATGACTTATCAATCCATTCAGTACTGTTAAATGGTACTTCTATAACTTCGAACTTCGTCATACAGATTACGTATTGCTTCTTGAGCGCGTCTTCAATCCGTTTTATTTGCTTTTCAGCCTCTTCACGAGTAGAGAACGCTCCTAAAATATACGTCTTCAAAAATTCCGATCCAGTAACTAAGTAGACCATTTTCATTTTTCATTCTCCTTTCTTTGTTCGACGAGTCACCGTCTTCATAGAAAGGAATGTTTTCAACGCGAAAAAATAAAAAAAAGATCATGTTCGCTATCACGATCTTTTTAAAGTAGGCTAATAGTAGGATTCGAACCTACAATTCTCCAGTAAAGCGTTTTGCCACTTAAACTATATTAGCTTAGAATATAAGCTGGATTGCCCCCACCAGCAAATTCACATCTCCGTCGGGCTGTTAACCCTTTGTTACGTTTTCCTTAACCCTAATATCAGGTTCGCGGATGCACTGTATGATCACATCTTCCTATAGCATGGTAATGTTCATCTCCCATTTAGCTATAGGCCCTTCTCCGATTTCTCGGATATTGCTTCTCGTCTATATCCAATTGCGTTAACATGCAATCTTCCATAAGACGGCGTTTATATTCCTCTTCATCTATATGCATGTTTATTACGCGAGGTAAAAAGAAAGCGCCGTGTTTCAGGCGCTTAATTGTGTCAAATGAAGAACAAACACGCGAAATATAATGCTACAGCCAGCACGATCATCGCTTGTCACCTCCTCTATAAGAATCAATGTTTTGGACGCGAAAAAAAAAAGAAGAAGTCCACGTTTTGTGAACTTCTCTTTTAAATAATTCTCACTTAGTAAACAAACCACAGATTCCATCTTTGGCCCAGTTAAAGCTATCTACGCACCAATCGCCAAACTCGACCGCTGTATCGGACACCCAATTGACGCCAGCATTAAACCCATTTCCAATAGCTTCTATCCAAGCGGGATGTTGATTCACCGTAATATCAATAAACTTATCGCCACCAATGGCAATGATATAGTAGGGTACTTTCTTAGAAATGGCATCTTTCTGAATAGTGTCTTCTTTGATGACATCTTCGTGAATAATGTCTTCTTTGATGACGTCTTCGTGAATAATGTCTTCTGTAATGACATCTTCCTGAATAACGTCTTCTTTAATGACATCTTCATAAAGAGTTGTTGCATCTTCATAAAGAGTTGTTACATCTTCAAAAAGAGTTGTTTCTCTTAAAATCGTTCCCTCAAGAATATCTTCCTTGATTTCAATTTCATTCATTGTAATAGGCTTCACTTGAATCTCGTTTATAACTATAGGATTGACTTCAATTTCATTGACTTCAATTTCTTTGGTGTCGATGCCGCCTGCGAGCGCATTGCTCACGATTGTCATCATAGCCATCACCATAACCAGCACAAACATTTTCTTCATAGTAGTTTCCTCCTGTTATTTTGTGATAGGGTTTCCCCTTCATTAAAATCCATGTTCATGCTGCGAAGAGAAAAAAGAAGAAGTCCACGTTTTGTGAACTTCTTTCTTTGGCCGGATCACCAAGCATAAACTCCAATTTCGTCATTTTCAAAAGAGCCATTAGCAGCATCTATAAAGTTTTGAATTGTTTTTACTTTTGAGTTAACATCGATCAGTTCCGGTAACACATAGTCATAGACCCCGTAGAGATATTCGCCGTCAGCGCGATAGACTCCGGCTGCCCCAGGTACACCAAGCTCAGATACGTTGTTTGTCAGATATACTACGATGTAGAACATTCCCGGTTCCACCGATTCAATATCATCGATCCGAATGTATAGAGCAAAGCGATTCCAAAGCTCGCCGCCTCTTTCAGCGTTTTTGTTGAATAATTCTTCGACAGGTCCAAGATCTAATTCGTTAGGGAGCACAAAATCGTCAGCACTTGCAGTAAACATCATAGTCATCACCATAATAGTAACCAGCACAAACATCTTTTTCATAAAAGTTTCCTCCTTAAAATTAATGTATTTGGATCTCCGTCCATTAATATCCATGTTCATGCTGCGAGGCGTGAAAAAAAGAAAGCGCCGTTTTTCAGGCGCTTGATTGTTTGATATGAAACGCTATTCGTTCTTAGCAAATCAGTGTCAATTCATGGTTGGACATAATTTCGCGATACTTATCATAATCTCTGATATCGAAAGTGTGGATAGTTCCATCCTTATCTCGATACTTCATGATAAATATCTCGTCAAATGTCGTTTTGTAAACCTCTTTCTTGTTTGTTTTCTTGCTTTTCTTTCCGAACATAGCCGGATCATCTCCTTTCATTAATATCCATGTTCATGCTGCGAGGCGTGAAAAAAAGAAAGCGCCGTTTTTCAGGCGCTTGCTTCTGTCAGATTTTGTCCTCTTCATTCCAACGGTTCCAAGACACATTTCCAAAGTAATCGGCGAGCTTATAGACATTGCGCATGAAAATATCCGCTCGCTTTATCCATCTGTCCATAAATGTTTCGTCAGTGAACATTTTGTAAAGCGTATAGATCCATACCACAGCGTTAATAGTAAGCCAAACCTTGAGCATAATAATTCCCTCCGTTTTTATGATAGGATTTCTCCTTCATTAATATCCATGTTCATGCTGCGAAGAGAAAAAAAGAAGAAGTCCACGTTTTGTGAACTTCTCTTTGGCCGGATCACCAAATGTAAACTGTATTTTCGTTATTACCAACATTCTTTTCCAGTTCGTCCCTAAGATTCCATATTGTCCTTGTGGTGGAATTGTAGTCTATAAAAGCAGCAAAGTCTTCATAAACATCGGATTGCTCCCACATGATTTCTCCGAAATTATTCAGTTCCGCATAGTAGACCGTCGGTTCAAGTTCGCTATCAGAGTCCTCTTTACCAATTAAGATCACTGCGTAATACCAACCTTCTTCATAATAGGCGGTAAGTTCGCTATCTTCAGTAACATGAACTCTGAAGGCTACTTTAAGCCAACAGTTTTCTTCGGAACCAAAAATCTCATCATCATTGGGAAGCAAATCTTTGAAAACGAAAGCACTTCCAGCATTAGCAGTAAACACCATCATGACCAAAATCATAGCAGTAACCAGTGCAAACATCTTTTTCATAGTAATTTTCCTCCTAAAAAATTTTGTTTTTTGGATCTCCGTCCATTAATATCCATGTTCATGCTACGAGGTGAAAAAAGAAGTTCACGTTTTGTGAACTTCTCTCAGCCGCGACACTTATTCGGTTAGCTTCATCAGCCTCCACTCAAGAAGATAAGCTGCGATCGCGATTTTTTGTTTATCTTTCTCATCCTTATCGAAATGATAGGCTACATCCAAAATGTTATCGAGAATATCATCACGTTGAGTGATCATAAATTCAAGAGTGTCGTATTCGGATTCGATCCTATCAATTACTTCGTAAAACTCCTCCATTTCATCTTCTGTAAGCTTGTTTTCAAACTTGTGAATGAAATTAAGTTTGAGCTGCTCATACTCTTTCAAATATCTGTCCGCGTACTTTCCCATAAAATGCTCCTCCTTTACAATAAAACAGAATAAAAGATAAGAGGCTGTATTTCAAGCCTCTTTCTAGTTTTAATCTTCGTCTTCGTCTTCGATTTCTGATGTAATTTTTGTTATCTTTTTTACCAGTTTGTAAAGAAGTTTCTGTCCTTTCTTTGTGCAGTAAAGTGCGTATATTGCAATAAGGCACAATACCATCCACATTATAGACGACATAAATACAGCTCCAAAAATAGTTAAGAACATATACATCGTTCCTCCTTTCATTTACATCCGTGTTTTTTATGCGAAAAAAAATGAGGCTATGTTTCAAGCCTCTTTAATTTGCATCGTCACAGAATGCTATCAACGTATTCTAACGCGGCATCGTAGTCACGAACGGCTTTATCTCTTTGCTCCTGTATCATCTTCTTAAAGAATTCCTTAAGCGATTCATTGCGCATCATTTGTCCGTCATACATGATCACTTTTACCCATGTCAAAGTATCATCAATTGACATTCCGGCACATTTACAAAACAAAGCTATCTTCAATCGAACCTCATTGCTTTTGCCGTAGTCTCGGCATTCCATTTTGTCTCCCTTTCCGTATAACGTTGTCGTCGGGGTAAGAATACCCACATTTGTCCAGTAATCAATAGTCCTTCTGCTAACATTGTACTTCTTTGAAATTTCACCAATGGTCATGCTTATGACCTCCTTTCATTTATAGCTGTGTTCCTAACGCGAATTTTGCTCAATTCTATTTGATCAAATATATGCCGTACAAAAAACACCCTCCTTTTACGAAAAGGAGGCTTTGACAATGCCTGAACTAAAGAAGTATACTATGCAAGAACTGGTTCAAATTATCAGTCAGCTCGAAAAGTCGGAAACACAGTTGAGTGAAATGGCTAAGAGACTTAAAGACAAGGTAAAAATCAATCAGAAAGAGGTGTGGATTAGCGGTTATTCAAATCAGGAACTATATGAGTCCTATGTGAATGCTTTGGAGAGGGAAGGGATCATCGTAAGAGTTGACCATAACGGTGATTGTCCGCTATTGTGTGACTACTTGCAATCCTATTTTGAAACATATAAGACTCATCAGCAGCAGAACACAATTGTAAACCGCGATCGGATCGTCCGTAACCATATTTTGCCTAAATTCGGCAATTATCGTCTCGACATGATCTCCACCAGTATGATCCAGACATGGTTCAACGACCTGGCAAAAGAGTATTCAAAAGAGACCATTGCAAAAATCAAGAACACTCTCAGTCCAGTTTTCGATTCTGCTGTTGAAGACGATCTTATAGCTAGAAATCCTCTTAAAAGCAAGCGCATAGAAAACAACGGTAGGGAAGTTGAGCATCATAAAGCCCTATCGCATGAAAAAATCCAGGAAATTAAGCTTGCGTTGCCGCAGTTTGAGCCTAAAGTACGGTATATGGGTGGTCTTCTCTGTTACACTGGCATGAGATACGAGGAAGTTCTCGGAGCAAGATTCGAGGATATCTCTAAAGACGGATGGCTGACGATCTGCCGAGCTGTTGTTCATCCGAAGCGTAACATGCCGGTCTTAAAATGCACGAAGACTCAGACAAGTGATCGGATAATACCGTGTCCAGACGCCTTGAAAGAGCTTCTCAGCGACGGTCCGAAGGAAGGATTTATCATGGCTACCGATAAGGATCCTTCAAGAGAGACACCGATGAGCTACACAGAGGCCAGACGTGTGTTCGACAAGTTCAAGAAGGCGTTTAATATCACAGAATACTCGCCGCATGACTTTAGGGACACATGTGCTACAGAATGGCGTGAAAACGGTGTACCTTTGGACGTCATTGCGAGAATGCTGGGTCACGCCAAGACGGAGACGACTGAGAGACGGTACGTAAAATATCGTACTGAGATCCTGGATAACGTTAGAAATATGATGTAAATTGGCAGCATTGACAATCTCAGAGACTTTGCCCCACAAGGGGTTTTAGCCTCTGTCTTTTGTCAAAAATTGGCAGAACGGGAACAAGCCCTACATATCCGTCTTTTTCAAACGGTTGCAGGGCTGAAAGCTGATAGGCGGATTTGAACCGCCGACCTCATCCTTACCAAGGAAAACCAGTTCAATCTTAGAAAGGATTAATGTTTCCGGACTTATCGACATAATATCATCAATAATGCAAAAAAGAAAGAGCCGTGTACTAGACGCGACTCTTTTTGCGTTGGGGGTTACTTCACTTAATAGGCTTGAATACGGAAATATCAGGCGAAGTACCGTAGATTTCTGTCCCTTTAGGTTTACTTGTGTTGAAGACAATATCATACCCAGGCGGAACATCGTCGGAGTAGAATGCCATACCTCTTAAGTAGTGTGTTCCTTTGCTAGTATTAGGATCCTGTTTTACAATGATCTTAATCATGGAATAAAGAGCATTATGAAGGTGAATATCTTTGATATCTCTACGAAGTTCGATAGTTCCCTCTCGTTCTTTTCCGCCGTCTTCTCCGTAACGAATATAAATTCGCTTTCCATCAATCACGAATGACGGTACAATTGCATCCCCTCTTGTCGGAACATCGAACGTACTTTTAAGTGGATTTTTTCTAATTAATTCTAATGGACAGTTATAGGGTCTTATTTGCTGAGCGGCTTGGTAGTCAAAATTTGTTCCGTCACCAGTATGAATAGCATAACACCAGCCGTCATGGCAGCAGATGCAATTGTCATAGCATCCATCCGGCAATTTATCAATAGTTTTTATAGCAAGCATATACTTTACTCCTTATAAACAAATGGGAAACCAGTATACGTTTCAAAAAGCTGGTCATAGTCTTTAGGCAGCAGCACAATTCTCCCGAGAGGTGTAACAACACGTGCTTTAAATATCTTTGCAATGAAACACTGTATTTTTTCAGTTACAGTTTCTGCTTTTTTGTAGTAAAGCTCGAATTCCAGACTATCTGAAATAAATGCAACATTAGTCATGTCATTTTTACCTCGCCAAAGTATCTTTAAACTTTCTGTCGTTACTTTTCAGACATGCTTTTTCTCGGCTTTAATCGTTCTGATCAGGTCGATAAATGCTGCTGTTTCTGCAAATCCACCAATTGGAATACCGCTGTTTATCTTGTCGTATTTATCGAGCATCTCGTCTACGTGTTCTTCCCCAAGATGCTTTGCAGTCCATGCAGCAACTTCTTCACGTAAGTTATACGGTTCATGCTTTTTGCGAAACTTTTTAAACAACATAAAATAATGAATCTCATGCACTTCAATGCCGTATTCAATAGCACATTCATTTTCAATTCGGCACCCTCGGGCGTCATCCCACCCTGGAGCAAAATAAGCGACATCTGCATCAGCAAGAAGTTCCAGAGATTTTGCGAGATACTTCAATCCTATGCTGCCGGTTGACGGCTTATAGTCATCAAAGTAACTGTCAATCAGTTCAGCGTCAGGAAAACGCTCTTTTGCATACTGAAATATGTTTGCTCGTTCTTCCAAGATTTCCTGTTCCGTCTTGTTAGCCATAGGCTGAGATATGAACACTTTAGTCATCGGTAATCACTCCTTATTCTTTTTGTGCTTTTCGTGCCACATCTTAATCAGCCGAATGCACTCTTCTTTTGAAATTGATCCGAATTGGTAAGCAAGCAAACAAAGTCCAGGAGGTGGTGGAAACTGCATTTATCAATCACTCCTTATTTGTTAAACTTAAAGTTTTATTTACGTTTCTTATCCCAATATATATACCAATTCTTGCCGAACCAGACGAAGAAATGAAAGAATTCCTTTTCGTTCTGCGGTAACAGTGGGTGATAAAACCATCTGAACTGATCCGTGCCGTACGCACGTTTACCTATGTAAATCATTTTAAACTCCTGTTTAAGGCGCTATTTAAGTCAAAGCCCCGTTTTGGGGCAATGCTACATAAACTCCTGGCTTCCGCTTGGATACATGGGCATCACCTCACTTTCAAACTCCTACTCAAATGTGTTATCGATACCATACACACCCATCGCACTCGTGAGTGCAGTAAGGTTTCTTGTTATTGTGTTCATAATATGTGCAACCTTTTGGGTTTTCTTTTTCGACAGAACACGGAACGACTTCGTCTTTTTGTTTCACTTGATCATACGCCTGTCTTACAATCTCAGTTATGGCCTCCACTTCCGCATTTCGCTTGCCTTCAGCCCATGCTTGTTGCACCAGATTCATGATCCCGTTTTCCTTGCCTGCAAGTATTTTTTTCGCTGTCTCTCTGGCTTCTCGCATAAATTCTTCGCGTGTCATCCTGTTTCGCTCCTTCTCTCCTTCTTTGGCTGTTTCGGTGCTTTCTAATGGCAGTTTTTCATAAAAATCATCATTAAAGTATCTGTGGCAATTTAAACATTTGTATCTGTATTTTTGTGAATAATCTTCAATCGACTCCATATACAGCAAAACCACATAGTTTGGGTTCTTGCAGTATGGGCAGATTCTGTTTACAAAATCCATGTCAGCCATCATCGTGCTCCTCCTTATAATCTGGCACCCAGCAATTTATGTGCTCAATCTCAATGTACATTGTGTTCGTCTTTCCAGCAGAATCGCGAATATACTTTTCCCACAGCTTATTAGCGCACTCCGGTGAACAGGCTTCGAAGCGTTCGTAACTCTCCACGCTATCATTTCCCCAGTCATCATGGTGCGTTGTGACTTCGTAATAGTCGTGGATTGGTTCTCCGTATCTGTGCGGAATGACTGTCGGCGGAATCTCTTTTCCGCAAATATCACATTTCTTACCAACAATGCATTCACGTGTAACAAGAATATTCTTGATCTCGATCATGTTTGACATTGCTCAATCCTCCAATAAAACCGCTTAGCGTATTCCAATGATATAAATTCCGAGTAGTCCAACCATTTCTACGTTGTGGTAAATTCGTAAGTGATTGTAATAGTATCCAGCACTATCAAATTTTTCTTTTACCATATCTATGCCATCATCAATCACGTATGAAGGAGCAACGTCTACTGCATCCATACGACTGTACGGGATAAACCAATCAGCGATAATCATCCCTTTTTGTATACCTAGCATATTGAAAATATCTGCTTTGGTTAACGGTTTTGCATCGCTGGCAGTTACTCTGTATCTGTTTGCCATTTCTCCTTCGGGCTTTACTTTGAATATCCTCTCGCATTGGATTTCGCACCCTGTATTGCTGAACGGACAATCACATCGACTGCTATTAAGGGAGCATGAGCCGAGACCTTGATTAAAGAACAAACAAAGAACGCCATCGTTATACGTGTTATTCATTCTCACTTCACCTTCTGTTCCTCCGGTTCCAATTATCTTTGGCTTCTTTTTCTGTTTCGCTTACATTCTTAATTGTTGCAGAGCAATTCGGGCAAGAAACCCAATACATCGGCCGGAGACCATCGTATTTCAAATAATTCATTTCAGCGTCTTGCCCACAAAACGGACAACTGAGTAGTTCTAGCAGCATCTTGTACTGTTTTATCTCGACCATGTTCGACATTGCTCAATCCTCCAACTTCTGTTATTCTAAACACAGCCCCTCGTAATCTGTAAATATAGGATACCTGTCTCGACATACCTTATGGAATTCGTCAAGTCCTTCGTCTCGAATTATCTCTAACAACCTGATAATAAGTCCTTCTGTTTCTGGATGAAAATATCTTCCTCTCCTGACTTTGTAATAGTAGTCAATTGGATCCGATTGTTTCCATTTACCTTTGTTATAGACTTTACCAGCTCCAATCCAGTCACAGACCATTTCGATGACGTAATCAGAAGGAATTTTGTTGGCAATTATCTTCCCATCATTGTCAAAATCGGTCCACCATTCCCAATGATGCTTGTTATGCCCTTTATGGTTGAGCCAAGCAACAGAATATCCGTCTTTTGCCTTCTGTACTTCGATTGGACTTTTGTCGCCTTGAAAATATCTGGCTGAAGAGACAAACTCAGTTGGACTAAATTTGGAGAGGTCGTGAACAAGACCTCTCCATCGAATGCCGCATTCTTTACACTCGTGATAGACAACTGCTTTATGACGACATACTGTCGTAAAGTGGTTCCGCATCATTTCCATTGTTTTCCATAAGCTCATTCAAATCATCCTCCAGTTCTTTCATTGTGTCATATGATCCGTAAAACTGTGAATTGACGTACAAAGCGTAATATCCGTGCATTTTTACAATGTAATGCGTACGTTCACTCATCATTGGCGGCATTTGTACCACGCTCCAATCCGTCACGAAAACCGTTGAGGTATATTTTTTCAAGATTTATCGCCATTTTATATGGACCTTTTTCGGCAAATGTGTAGTAAAAAATATCACCGTCAAGATCGAATGGAACAGACTCGTCATTATCCGTCTTTATTCCGTCCATTATTCCGCTATAAATATCTTTCATGTGAACAAGTGGTCTTGGCGCACACTCTTTAGTCAGATCATGGAATCCGTTCTTATCCCATCCCCAATGCTCGGGATCCACAAAGCATTCCGGATCCAAATCAATAGTCTTATAAAAATCTAAGTTCAGATAGTCCTTATATAGATCGACAATTGATACTTTTTTATCGCCTTCCAGAATATCTGTGTTGACCTTTTCGATAATTGATTCCAGCAACTTCTTGTTTTCGTCGCCATTCGTGAGATAGCCTTTGTCATACCATACAACCATTTTTCGTTCCTCCTTAGTGGTTTCTGTTTCAACAGAATATGGAGCCGGAATATCAGCGGGAATCCATGCCACTGGCTGCACATGGTAATCAATAAGAGTGAAAACATAATCATTATCGTTGTCCAGATAAGTCCAGCCAGTCGTCGGGCGATAGATGAACATGTCACACCAGTTTTCATTAGGGCTCTCTCCAAGAAATGAAAACCACACGATTTTACCGACTTCTTTTTTGGGCATTTCTTCCTCGCACAAGATCCACTTACTCATAACAACGTTCCTCCTTGAAAATTTGAAAAATAAAAAGAGGCAATCTACATGTCTCTTCATTAACATCCGTGTTCCTTACGCGAAAAAATAAAAGAGAGCGACTTCGCTCTCTCGAGGCTTTAATCAAGGTAATAAGCCTTCGCTTTACCTCTAAAGCACTTTTTATAGAGTCTGAAGTCGCTCAAAATTTGTTGTGGATCAGTATCCTCTGGATACTCGTTGATAACCAGCCATTTATAACTTCCTTTCGGCCCGTATACAAGATCGAGGTACTCCTTCTTTGTAGCGACCTTGAGCATTGTTACGTATCCGTCCATTAGTAAAATAACGGTTCTTTTGTATTCCTCATCCATAAGAACATCTCCCTTCATTAACAAGAGTGTTCTTGACGCGAAATATCAGTTATTTAATAAGTTCCTTCATCTTAGTTTCCATTTTGTCGAGACGTTGCATAAAGCGTTCACGTCTTGTGTAAGAATACGTGATATGCGATACAAACTCATCAGAAGATAAGTATTTTCCGAGAGATTTAGAGTTAGAATATCCGTTATGCTCAAATTTCGCTTCCGAGTATTCTTTTGAGAGCTCCGTATATAAGCGGTCAAATTTGTCAAACTCTTTTTTGGTTGCTTTATAGTTGGCATATAAATTGTGAATCTTCTTTGCCTTCTCGAGAATAGGGTCATTTTTTGGTGCTTTATAGTTGGCGTCTACATTGCAAATCTCAAAAACAGTATCGTTCATAAATATCCGTCCTTTCACCTTATTTCAATCTATTACGTAGTTCATAGTATAAGTCATAGTCTGATTCACGCGAAGTTAGAATAGTAGAAACTACCCCGATAATTCTGTCGTACATAATGCAATCAGCCATTTGCTGCATGTCAGTAACCTTTCTGGCATCCGATATTGATTCTCTAGCCTCTTTGAGTTTAGCTGTAGCTATCGCTTTTGCATTCTCCAACTGGTTCACAATTTCGAGAGCATTAAGCATTTCTTCTATAACTTCCTGCTTTTTTTCTTCGTTCATAAATATCCATCCTTTCATTTGTGAAAAAGAAAAGGCGACATGTAGTCGCCTAAGTCTTCTTAGCAGTCGAATTCCTCGTTTTCGTTCTTCTTCAGAAACATCATAGCATTCGTTTCGAGTTCGAGCTTCCCGTTGGTAGCAAGATTGCGAATCTCATGAGCTTCATCTGCCGTGCATCCTGTCTGAATTAGCCAGGCCACGAATTTAGAATCCCCCGGATTGCCTCCCTCGTTCGTCCAAGAAGCAATGTACCTTGAATAAAAAATACCATTGTGACTGATTTTGTTTTCGAACATAATCGAGTCATCTCCTTTCATAAATATCAGTGTTTCTTGCGCGAAAAAAAAAAGAAAAGGGCTATAAAGCCCTTATGGTCGTTACTTCTTCACAAAATAATCCACAAAATGATTATACCTCCTTTCAACTTCTCCGATCGTCGTATTTTTGTCGTAAATTCCAACCACCGTAACTGGTTCAATTTCAACCTGCCTTTTTAGCCACTCTGCTAATTCTTCTATACTTTCGAATTGGCGCATATCGACTGCATTAGCCTTCGGTCTCCAATAAATCACATACATGGTTAAAACCTCTTTCTTAAAAATATCAGACTTTCGTCTTCATTAAAATCCATGTTTGCGGTGCGAAAAAGAAAGCGCCATGTTTCAGGCGCAATCTTTTAATTAATTAAATAAACCATTCTTTCCGTAGAACTTCCAGTTATCTTCTTCAGGTACGTCTACAACACCCATCAGAACACACTGGCCATATAGTGTCATTTCAACCCATTTTCGAGGATTCAATCTATCGATCAACCTCGAATGTTTGATAACAGTATCATACACCATTTCGTCAGTAATTCTTCCTTTACCAGGATAGTCAATATATCCGTCCATCCTGAATTTCTTTTTATTAAACATAGAAATTCACTCCTTTCATAAATATCAGTGTTCCTTGCGCGAAAAAGAAAGCGCCATGTTTCAGGCGCTTGCTTGCCGAGTCAAAATGCTTACATAGCAATCTTCTGTTCGCGGATAATGTACTTATACCAGTCATTGCTTCCGTTGTGAAAGAACGTCACTTCGACATAGCCTTCACCGATCTTCCTTGTCTTCCTGTCGTATTCGTAGATGCTATAGTATTCGTTCTCCTCCAGATACTTCTCCAGATTGTAACATGTCACATCCATCGAACTCGTGTGGATTCCGAGGATCTTCTCGGAAATCTTGTTATCGACACACGTCTTTTCGCTAACCACATACCCAGTAATAATGTTCATCATGTTTATCCCTCCATAATATAATTGCTGTAAGGATTTCTCCTCATTATAGGGCATGTTTTGTGCGCGAAAAAAAAAAAAAAGAAGAAGGTATACTCACGGGTGGACTCGAACCACCTCTGTATGGCCACATAGCATTTCAGCTTAACTTTACGTGTTCCACTTCCATACAGGATTCTTCCTGAGCGTTTATTGTATTCTTCTTCATCTATAAACATGTTCCTTGCGCGAAAAAGAAAGCGCCATGTTTCAGGCGCTAACTTTTAATACTGGCGTCAGGACTTGCACCCGAATCGCACGCGAGACCCATGGCATGAAAATATGTGTGAAAGGAGGAAAGCACATATGAAAGAAGTACGTGCCGCATTACTTATGACGTACGCCAGCAAAGGCCCCTTTACAGAGGCCGAAAATATCAGTCTTCTACAGGAAGCTCGCCATTGGTCAATGCGATTCCGCTATAGAAGCTTTTGAAGACTCCTTTAGACACACGATAGCGACCTCTATCAGGATTGCAAATAACAATTTTGCCTTCATTGTTAATCCCGCAGAACACAACAAAGTGGTTATACATCCACCAAATGATTGCTGGTCGATCGGATGTGATTATTCCATCGACGTCTGTCCTATAATACTTTATATCAAGACCATGCGCGTTTCCGACTCTCTTAATATCTTCAGCTTTGCAGCCAATGAGTCTTGTGTTGCATTCTTTTGCTAGAGTCCCAAGTGGAATATCTTGTCCGTAATAGCTTAGAAGCATTTTAAGACAAGTTGCGCCGCAGTCTGTAGGTTTTGGAGATGTAATCGGTGTAATATCAAACATGATCTCACTCCTTACCTAAGCGGATCTGTAGGAATTGCTATCACATCAAAAGTAAAACGCTTTCCCTCGGCCAATGTCCGTCCCTCATCGTCAAGAGGATGAAGCTCAACCTTAGAAATATCTTTTTCTTTCTGGTTTAGGATTTCGTCCATAACATTAAGATCACGTTCCATAAAGTCACCTCATTAATATTTACATGAAATATATGCCTTCTTGTGGCGGAATTGCGACAGCGAGCATTTCTTCAAACGCTAACTGCTCTTCAGATTTGTCAATGATAAAGTATTTGTCCTCGATCGTGTAGTCGTCGATCTGTACAGTTTGCTTCGTGAGAAACTGAGTTTGCTTGTTGTAGTCGATTTCTTTTTCATCGTGAAGAATATGTTTAATATAACCAAGGCGCTTCCATTCTTCGGGGTTCTCATTAAAATACGCATGAACATTCATAACAATGTGACCCGTGATATGGCCATCCGTATCATTAACGAAATCTGCATAAATGCTTGTAATATTTCCGTCGCTATCGAGCTTGTCGTACGTCCATTTCTCTTTTTCCACGATCATTCACCTCATGCAGGAATTGTCGAATGTGTATTCATGAAACGCCAGATCTTTACACCATCCACGTTGTTGTAATGAAGGTCGACCATGTTGAGTCCGGCAGTTTCGGCCTGAGTATGCTCGGTTGCGATCTTTACTCCTTCCGGGACCTGCAACGTGGAACTGAAAGATCCGCTATGACGGAAACGGAATTCAAACCAGCAGCCATGTGTGTCGTCCTCGATTTCTGGAAGGACAAATATCTGTGGGCAGTCGATTGTTTCGTTAAGCACATATGTAATGTTCCTGGACATTCCCTCAAAGATTACTTTGCTATGAGTATAATAAGCGTCAGCAGGAATCTCTTCATCGACTGTTACTTCGGCTTTTGTATAAGTGTCCCCATCTTTTGTAAAATATGATTTGTTAGCAACGAATTTAGCATCCGTCGTCAAAGCGTACTCCCATGTCGTATACCGTGAAAGATCATAAACATAGAACGTCGTACGGTAATCAAGGTTACGAATCGCCAAGTCAGTCGCCTTGAAAGTAAAGTAATCGACCTTATCAGCGGTCCATTCGATCGAGACAGGAACAGACTGGGCATCAGTTTCAAAGCGTATAGCAAGTTTTACAAAAGTGTCGTTGAAAGAATATCCAGACGCGCCAGTTATAGTCGGTTCTGTGATATCGCTAATACCGACCGGTGCATCGACTCTTACAAATACATACCAGCCAGTGTCAGTTATTCCATAGTCTGAATACTGAGAAATATCCGACACAAACACCGGAATCCCAACCGCCTCAATAATTGTGCCTGTCGACAACTTAGTTTCATTCAGCGAAGATATGCGCTTTATAGGCTCAATATCTTCAACAATTTCCAACATTTTTGCGGCGTTATTGAGCGAGTTTATAGCTTGATCAATAACTGTAACTTTTTCTGGATCAGGATCCAATTCTGGAGGACGAGATCTTCCTACGACGTAGGTATTAATGCAATACATTGTTAGGCCAACATCGCCTTGATTCAAATACACCCAAGAATATAATGGCTTGCCGGTAGCCAGAAGTTCATCTGGAATCGGAGCTCCATTCGCATCGCCAAGAACTATGTAGGCGTCTTCGGACTGAGAATTGCTCATGTGCACCTGATATGCACTTGGCAAATCAAGTCCTTCTATCTTGAGGATTCGTCCGACGTCATACTGGCATACTGAGTGAGTTCTTGCTGTCTTAGAATCACCATTGAACGTTGCCACTACAACTTTCAGTTCATCAATATCCATGTAGTGTTACCTCCTAATAGTTCTTTTAATGCATCATCTTTTGTCTTATCGAGGAATTTGTGCTTACGATTTTCTTTGCACCAAAGACAACTACCGTGGTTTCGGCAGGACCTAAATATCAGTTTTGAACCGTAGTATGGTTTGCGATGTTCCTTGCCATGCTTTATCGCTTTGTCTAAGCTCATTTGCACCACGATCCTTTGCCAAAAAGAAAAATACCCGCAGATGGACTTGAACCGTCAACTCCCGCTTTATAAGAACGGTACTCTAACCAAATTGAGTTATGCGGGCAAATATAAACCGAGGATGATGCAACCACCGTCCTCGGAAAAGGTATTAAACCCGTCAAGCTATAACCATATGGTTGTCAAGCCGAATGGTTAATACGACCTCGGGTAAGGCTCGCCTTGGCAGATCCGTTTATGCGATTCCTCGAAGTGCTGACAAACACCTTGTAAATCACCGTCCCCAGAGTATGCTGCCAGGTCTAATAGTGCCATTTAAATGCGTATCTACCCCTCAACAATACGCCGTTTCGCCACCCTCAACCACCCGCTAAGAGCTAGGGCGAAATCCCCATAGATTTAAAGTGTTATATGCCCCCAAGTGGTTCACTTGTGTCAGAGACATATTTGGAACTGCATTAAAGTGTTATTTAAAACATTGATCTCAATTTCCCGGCAAGGATATGAGCATAGACTAAATTTCCGGTAGCGTTCAAATGCGTACTATCATTTGCATCAAAATAGGTGTCTGCCGTGTTGTAAGATAATGGCATTTTCTGATACATTTGAAGTGATTCTATGCGCTTATCTTTTGAATTTGCGTCAATGGCTGAGGCAATTTCCTTCAGCGTTGAAACATTGAAAACCTTATTGTCCCCATTTTGATTATCTGCTTTAGTGCCGAAATAACGCCATATTGGCGTAATAATCAGAATTCGGATTGTTGGATATTCTTCTTGAATTGCATCAATCACATCATTATATGCCGACGTGATCTGTTCGATTGTTGCTCCTGCGGCATAATCGTTCGTCCCCCAATCCATTGTAATGATATCAATTTCAGACATATCAACTGCTTTCAGCGTTGCAAGTCTGCTTGTAATCCACGGATATGATGATTCTAACGATTCAGCGGCGGCATTTTGATTTGTCCACGTTTGCGAACACAATGCCGAAACAAGTTGCACACCGTCAAAATAACGAAAATCTCCGCTTCCACGATCGCTGACCCGTGTCCCACCAAACGCACTGTTAATACTGTTTGCTCCTGTAAGTGTATGGATATCTTCTACAATCTCCCCATCATTCCCAAAAATGCTATCACCAAGGCAAAGGATTTTTTTCCCATACAAAATACTCGTCTGCACATTGTCCTTGATATATTTAATTACGTTATCCGGGATATTCTGTGTAAATTCCAGCGTACTCTCTGTTTTGGATGCGTAAAACGTTGTTCTGATAAATCCATCTGTTGGCGCAGTAAATGTACCGGAAATATATCCGTTAACGCCAGCAATTGTTTTTGTCGTATCAACAGATACCGCATTTTTCGATGTGTAAAAACATAAAACGGGTAGCGCCGCCGCATGACCCAGATTATATCTAATTGTCTGACCAGCACGTACAGGGAGATAGTCTGTTGTCCGATATAATTCATTTTCCTGTACATCCCCGTTCGCCTTGAGGAAACCGCTTACGGTTTCAGCGCCGACCAAGCTAAAAATTTTCTCATCAAGCAAGACCGTTTTGTTATCGACATCATCTATTTCGGTTTTTAATTCTCCGTTTATCGAGTACGTTGCGTATTTATCCGCAACATCGCCTCTTGTTGATAAAACGACATATCCATCAGCAGGGACAACATAAATGCCCTCATATGGGCCGCCTGTGCCCGCAACAGATTTTGTAGCATCATAAACCATCTGGTCGGAATAAAAAGCAATCATACACCCACGGGACGGCACCCTCAATTTATAGCTAATAACTGCCCCTTGGCTTACACTGAAGCTGTCCCCATAAACATATCCGTCTCTAATAGCAGTCGATCCAGTTTCTGGCGTACCATCAGCATAAAGGATATATCCGGGATTTGTCATGTTGGAAACATCGCGTGAATTCCCCGTGTATGATTCCAAAGATTCAAAAGCGCTCTTTAACTGAGCAATCCTATCCCCAGTAGCCTTCGCATCCGCGGCCATTCCGGAAACGGTCAACGTTGTGTCTGTCCCAAGTTCGGCCATCGACGCAATAGCACTCGCTATCGTCGCCTCCTGGCTTTCCAGATCAGCTATATCGCTTTGGGCGTTCAATACGGCAGTGTTCACTCTGTCTACAGCTGCTTGTCCGGCAGCGTATATATCGGCAACAGCGTCACCAGTTGCTCTATCCGTAACAATATTCTGCGGAAGGTAACCAGTGCCATCTGGGTTTTTCACAAACATCTTATTCGGTTTAAGTGTATAAGGCATATGAAAGACTCCTTTCGAATTAGCAGACTAAGCCTTCTCCCGACAGTCTGCTAGAACTTCACACCACAATAATCATGTGAAGCGTCCCCTAAAATATCATTTGCCGTTTCTCCCATTTACGGTGTCTTGGATCACGTTTCACCGCACCCGTCTACTCCGACAAGTACTCAATTGTTGTCATAAGGTCCATACCAATTGCGAGGCGGATAGTAACCGCTATTATGGCGCATACCCATATCATAGCCTTCAGAATATCCGTCTGCGTAGCTACGATTAATTCCACCTTCACGATTCATATAGCTTCTAGAAGAACGTTCTCTTGAGTCTATCATGGCCTTATAAGTGGCAAGACTTTTCATAGCGTGTGTGAGCATGTCAACGCGCTTAAGATCTGTCTCACTCATTTCGGTACCAGCTTTCAGCTTTTGCTCGATTGACTCGAGTTCCTTACACATTTCTTTCTCAAGCGATTCAAATTTATCCATAATAGTGTCCTCCTTAAGCAATCCGTTTCACTTTGACGTTAAGGTTACGAGAAGTTACGGTCTGAGGAGCTGTTCCAGCTGTCGAACTGACAGAGGCATTCACGACTGCAATATCAATGCAGCATCCTGCCGGAACGTCTACCGTGGTGTCTCCACTCACATGCCAAAACTGTGAAACTGCGGAAGGAGTGGCTGCTGCAATAGTCAATGGCCTAATATATCCGTTGACGCTCAGTGCCAACTGAATTTCACCGGCTGTTCCAGCAGCGGCGACCGCAATGTTACCGCTAAACGAAACATCATACTGGGCCCTGGCATTGCAACATGGATTACGGACAATTCCACGAAGAGTGACATTTGGAGACAGGTCTTCATGGATTACATTCTGAGGACATTTGTTACAAGGCTTTATTGTTTGAAGAATAGCTCCCTGACCCGGAAGAATATCCTGATCAGCGACATACCCGAATTCAGCAGCCATCATGCATCTCTCCAATCAAATATAGTCGTTGACTAAATAAGGGGTAGCCACCCGACCACCCCTAAATGACTTAATCGTTTAAGTTAGGCAGCATTGTATCCGCCGCATCCACCATAGCCATATCCGCAGCAATTGGGATTCTGCACAATATAAGCGGGACGAGCAGTGGGAGCGAGATACTGTTCAAGAGCTGTCGTCTGAGCAGCATTATCCGCCAGAATCCGAGAGCCAAGAGCATTACGATTAATATCACCACGAAGAGCCGCAATCTCAGCCTGAGCGTTGGAGAGCTGTGTCTGCATCGTACGAAGCTGACCTTCATAATTCTGCTTGACACCGTCGAGCTCAAGCTGGCAAAGCTTATCAAGGATCTTCTGATTGTTTGCATCACAATTGGCGCGAGTATTCGCCGCTTCATTTGCCACAGCATACTTAACATCCGCTACGGCGGCACGGTTTTCACAGCAACAATTCTGCTGAGTCATTGCCATACTGTTGAGCTGAGTGTTAAGAGCCGTCTGGAGCCCGAACATCTGGTTCATATCGGCCATCTGACGACCATTATTGGCAATCTCGGCCTGAGCAAAGCCGTTGCCAATCGCCTGCTGGACACCGGCAAATCCAGTGGCCATATTCTGATTCACACCAGCGAAGCCGTTGCACATACCGGTCTGGATGTTGCCAATACCAGTAGTAACAGCAGACTGATCGAAGCCGCGCTGAATATCCGCACCAGTGTTAGCTCCATTTCCACCAAAGCCGAAGCCGTTTCCGCCCCAGCCAAACATAGCAAGAAGAACCAGCAGGAACCAAGCACTATTTCCACCAAGAAAACCATCGTTACCATAACCGCCATTATAGGCAGGGGCAACAGGCATATACATGTTAGATGCGTCCGTCATTTCTACAAACTCCTTCTATGTTTATTTCGAATTAAGGACCAAAATCAATCAGCCCAAGGGAATCATCCTCTTTCGAAATCGGTCGAGAGTAATAAGTGCATAAATAAAAGCCCTATGCGGCCCCTGATCTTTCCCCTAAAAGATTCCCGCAGGGAGGACTCTTATTGCAAAAATATCACTTCTTGGCTGTGCAGAAGTATACTCCGAAGAAGTCGTCTTCAAACAGCTCCTTGGCAATGTCCTGGGCAAGACCATTCCACTTACCATCAATATCAGAAATATTGTCGTCGTGGAACTGAATTACTTCGGGTTCGAAGCAAACATACCCAATCTGATTCCCAGTGAAATCCGTAACCCTTTCAACAGAACGGACATGAGGATTGCCGTTGAATATCTTTGTGTAAAGTTCAATACGGTCATCTATATCCTCATTTGTATTTTCGAGATCATACAGACAAATGCGAACTGTTGCATTGCCGAATACCTTTTTCTTCTGCATTACCCGGTCAAGAGCCAGATACTTCTCATGATTCTTGACAGTAATATCAAGAACATAGGTGAAGAACTCATCTTCCACTTCACAAAGATCGCCAACATTAATATCTGGATCAGAATCGAACAGAGCCTTAACCTGCTTTGCGAAAGTATACCAAGGAGCTTCGATACCAAGCTTAGTCATAAAATATCTTTCCTTTCGAATTAGTACGTAAATGTCCGGTCGTAACCGGCACCGATTCTGGTGCAATGGATAGTCCCGTGGTTTGTGCTTTTCAGCATGGGTTCGATTGTGACAATATCAAACGACTGCTCATTAACTGTTGCTGCTTTGGAATAGGTGCAGGATTTAGACGCAGTCGTAATGTTTATCGGATCGCCGAGCTTAAGACCTTTAATGTAGGTCTTATCGGTGAAATCGTCCGGAGAAAAGAGGTTATTGTGATTATCGAAACTTTCAAGAAAATGCTTTGCATCAGCAACATTCACTTTAAGTTTGTAATAATCTTTTCCATAAACTTCCATTTTGATTTCACCGCCTTACAGCATATAGTTGTTGTCTTGGCCATAAATGCCGAACTTAAACACTCTGTCAGATCCGCGTCCAAATCGTGTTTCATAAAGCGTCTTGGCGTCAGTATCCACTGTGAAAATAGAGCAACAGAATTCGTTCGGTGTTCCTATAACTCCGTCTTTCTCCATGACGAAAGACCGGTCGACGCCGATGTTGCAATACCCGCCAGAATTGATGAAATAGTCGGTATGGCTGTGTCCATGAATGAGGATCAGAGGAATTGCACCCTGAACGTAGAATGGCGAAGTATACCCCGAGCTGGATGCAACGTTAATCCCCTGTGTGAAACTCGACAATATGTTCTGAAGAGTGATACTTACAGGAAGATTTGTAGACACAGTGGTCGAGTGCTTAAACAAAAGAACCGTCCATTCAGACGGGTTATCCTTGCTCAAGAAATTAAGAGCTTCTTCAACCAGCCAACGTCCTTGTTCGGTTCCGATGACTTGCAGCGAGTCTTTATTGCTTCCACACCAGTCATTGAGTACGACAATTCGGATCTTGAAGTCGTCATAATCGGTATAGAAGTAGTTGTTAGAGCTCCCAGAATACGGACGCTTTATCAAAGCAGGACTCTGAAACAGACTGTTGAAAGTCGTGTCAGATATCATTTGATCAGGCTCACCACTGGCACCTTCGGACCATGTGCCGCCGGACACATAACGAGCGTTCACGTCATGATTCCCATGTACAACAAACATCGGAACCTTGACTTTAGACAAATATCTGTACGCAGTATTCACATTGCCATAAGTCACAGACTTCTTAAGATCTGTTCCTTGTGTAACGTCGCCGCCATGGACCGCACAGTCTGCAAAATTACTAATCTCATCGAAGAGCTTTAGATTCTCGAGGCAATGATAGTTCTCTGCTTCTACAACATGAGTATCAGTGATATAAGCAATCTTCAAATATCTGCCAGTGCTCTGCATGTTAAGAATAGCAGGAAGTTTTGTCGCAATTAAATAGTTCCTTGTTTCTTCAGTCTTGTCTTTAGTGCTATCGAGAGTTGTCTCAACAGTGGTAAGACGCTGAGTTACTTCTTGCAAACGTTCAGCAATCGGCTGTGATGTGATACATGAAATTGCCGCTTCGAAATTATCAATGACTCGGTTCATGATGTACAGCTTCTCAGCGGATGCCGGAAGCGTGAACTCATAGTCATAGTTTCCAGAGACGCCATTCGAATCGGCTGTCGTAAACACAATGTTTCCAGAAGCATCTACACCGTAAATATAATGAGCGTAAGTATAATTGTTAAACTGACGAATACGAGCCTTCCACTGCTTTATTGAACTAGAATCGAAAATGTAATAATAATAGTTATTCGTTACAGCGGTCGTCAGTTTATCGCCTTTTTCGCCAACAAGAGCCCCATAGTTCTTGCTCGGAAGAGTTACAGTGCGGTAAGTCTTTGGCGAATCATCCTGTCCGATAAGGTTATCTATGATATAGCGATTAGAAGAAACAACTTGCTGGAATTCTTCCCAAGTTGGAACCTTGTATTCGGTTTCGGTTTCAGGTTTAATCCAGATTTTAATGTTTTCTCCGACAGGCTCGTCGTCGCTTACTTTTACAACATCATTCGCATCGTAATAACACTGCTTAAGGCCATCGACTATGGCATTTCGAACATCCTTGCCATAAATGGCATTCATTATGGCTTGCAGCTGATTAGTTATGCCAGATGGAAGATTGTTTTCAGTATCTGCCATTAGCCATGCCTCCGTAATTATTCATTAACTGATTTAATTGTTCGTTGGTTATGCCACGAGTCTGCTGCAAGTATCCTAGAATCTGATTTGGGTCATTGGCAATGTTATCTGGAATATCAGGAAACTGCTGCTTAACAAAAGCTGCGGGATTTCGCATTGCTTGCATAAACATATTCATTCTTTGCATCTGAGCATAAATCGGGTTCACTGATTTCCACCCCTATTCGACTGCGAAGACATGTTCCCATTTCCATTTTGATTTCGTCCACTCTGATTCGGTTTGAGCATTTCTCGAATCTCATTCTTAAATGAGTTCAGGTCGTCTTTCGTGACAAAGTTTTCATTCGTTGCGTTGTAATTGCCAGTAGAAGACAAACCTGAAGGCAGATAGTTTGCCTGCGGCTGATCTTCAAATGTGTACCGAAGTTTCTGAAGAGGATTCGGCATTCCCGCAGGGTTTATGCTCTTAAGATAGATGATTTTATCGTTTGTATCCCAAAGATCGATAGGCACACCGGCTGGAAAACCTGCCGGAAGCTGAAATGCCTTAGCTCCGACTTCTCCGTCGACCCAATTGATCCCAAAACTTGGCATCTGCGGCTGTGCTGCTGGAGCCAAATAGCTCTGATAGTTAGGCTGGGGAGCCTGATAATAGGAAGAATATCCAGGCTGGTTCATGAAGTTCTGCTGATTTCCATAGTACGGCATAATTGTTGCTCCTCTCATTTATCAGGAATTTTCCAGAAGAAAGATGGGATTTCATCACCTGAATCCCAGCTGTCATAGTAATCTCCATTTATTACGGCAACGGCATGATTGCCAGTGCCAATAATGTATATTCCTTTTGGATAGCGTTTTGCGAATTCACTGATTGTGACACATGAAGGACATGACTCGGGAAGAAGAAATGGAGTACAACCTTTCAGGTGCAAATAATGCCCCCAGACGCTGTCGTCCGAGGGCATGTTGCAATCCTGTCTTCCTATTAAATATAGGTCATCATATACGTCATACCAAGCCATATTAAAAGCAAAGCATATTGCCCGTATGACGCAATCCGAGACATATTTGTGCTTGGGATTCGGGTTTACACGCATCCACATGTCAATCTCGCCTCTAACAAGTTAATCGTAACCGTCGCCAACGCCAGTATATTTCAGTATTATCCCGGAATCGCCAAGCTCCAGAGTCGTCGAGTTCGACAAATACCCAAGGTAATAATAATATTTCCCCACAACCCTACCGGCCAGTTTAACAATCGTCGCGTCGCTTCTTAGCTTCCCCGAAGTCAAACTAAATTGCGCGAACAATTGATCCATGGCCGCAAAGCTGCTCGGAACAGTAAGACCTTTTATTACATCGGACAACGGCACTTCGGTGTTATAAATGACCTCGTCACTGTCAAACGTGGCGTTTTTGGCCTTTGCTACCGTGATATACACAATTTTAGTATGCGTCAAAACATCGTGGCCGGTGCTTCGTAGCATATAGATTTTGCCGTCTTCTTTTTGATATCCCAACTGAGCAGAGGATACTTCTCCACCAGCGATTAGAACCCCGTCCGAATGAGACAGCCTTGAATAATCACGAACTACGTCTGGCAACCCCGCAAGCTTTGTTTTTTCCTCGGACGTGTAGTTTTCGTCGGTGTACTGATTGACTACGCAAATCTTGGTTCCGTCATGTCGAAGGATTTTATGAGTCGGATACAAAGACGTTCTGTACCAGTCATACTGGCGACCGATATGGATGTACCAATATCCGTCATCAGTCGTAGGTAATGTCTGAGTAAGAGGCCAATCAGATGCCAGCTTAACTTTGCCATTTGCCTGAGGAATAACCTTCATGTAAGTGTCTTTATTGTCGACCAATCCGGATGCGGTTGCATCGGCTATATTGAAAGAATATCTTAGGTCAAAAAGACTGTAGGAATACAGCATGGCACCACCCGATAAGACAGCGCCAGCCGCTCCAGTAGTGGTCGTGGCGTAGTAGAATATATGCCCGAACGGGTCAAATTCGATATCGGTAAGTATGTCTTTATTGGTGCTATCGTATCCATTGTTAGTTGTGTTAAACGGGCTGACATGGTCCGCATCCGTCATTACAAGAAGCTGATTCCTGTAGACAACTCTATCCGCGATCCGGCCGCCATAGCCATGGGTTAGGTTTGCAATAGTTGTCGTGTTCGAATCATAATCGCCATCTGCGTACCATTTTTCGTCATAATACGTCAACGGTATGACGTAGTTTGCGCCGTAGCGGGTAGCCATACGGGTGGTTCCGTAGTAATATACAGGAACTGCTGCTGTCTCTGTTCCGTCAGCAAGTGTTAGTTTAAGTGTGACATTATTCCCAAGTGAATATTTACTGAAGAATATGATATGCTTGCCGTCATATAGCGATTCAGAAGCACTAACGCCAGTTAATGCTGCTCCAGCGGCGGTTCGAGTATCTTCAATGAACTCGGTCATTCCTGCTCTAGCTACCGAATCCTTGACGTTGTACTGTGCTGAATCTCCGGGTAGCTTAATCTTTGAAATATCCGCCATAATGTATCTCCTTTCTTATGATGAATATCAGAAAGATTAAGAGACGGTGACAGTCTTGCTGACGCCGGTGAAATCAGGTTCACTGACTGTACCAGCGGGTGTATACGATCCGGTGGATGCGACATTGTCTGTCGATATGTTGAATTCGATGGCATTTGTCGCGGAGAAAGTCTGATCCGAAATTGTCCCACTAGGTTTAAATGTACCTGTCGCTGTCGAGCTGGAACCTGTAAAGCTCATATGCACGTACTGACCAGTAAACGTCGGATTTGCAGCTAAAGCCGCCGAAACACTCGGAACGATATTCTGCTCAGCAAAGGTTGGAAGTGTAACATCTGTAGGAGTATTAGCCGTCCAGCCAATTGTCAAAACCTCATTTGAAACAGAAGCAGTCCACGAGGCAGCAGTTCCGTCGGTGACCGACCCGCCACCAGTCTGACTAGCGGCAACGTACTTCTTCACAGGGGTAGCTGTCACAGTAATGTTCGGCTTATTAATGCTTCCTTTGCACTGGAATGTCGCACCAGACGAGGTCGTATTAACTGTAGCGGACACTGATCCATTAGGTGTTCCGGTAACGCTAACATTACCGCTGGTTCCTGTAAAAGTTGCTTTACTAACAGTGCCTGCAGGTACTACATATTTAGGCCATCCGTCAGTTCCAGGCTCTGGCGCGGCACCACCTGAAATATCCACCTCAGTAAAAGATGCATTATTAACAAATTTGCTGCTTGACGTTACAGAAATCGTCGCAGCGGTTCCGGTAAAAGTGGGCTGAGAAACGGCACCCTCTGGTCTATAGCTTCCGTGAGCACTACTCTTATAAGCCAGAGCACCGAGTCCCGACATGTCACCAAACTCGTGCCATTTGGTGCCGTCGAACACATATTCTTTTTTATTGTAAAACACGGCGTCACCACTGTGAGCCGTGAAATCTGCGCTGTCAATTTTAATCGGATTGGTCGTAGCCTCATCTGTCAGTGCTGTAGTGGTAGCTCCTCTCAGAACAATTGCACCACTCATCATCTGTCGGGCAGTAGCATCCTTTATGTCATATGTTGTGCCACTTGGCAGTTTAATTTTCGAAATTTCAGCCATGGAATTACCTCCTAATTACGATTGATGACAAGCTCATCTCCAGAGATCGAGCAATTCAGTTTGTTATTCCAGAATGTGCGCTCAGCCTGCGTGATGTGACGTACGTTATCATTAATGTGATCATCAAGACGAGAGTTTACAAGATAGAAAAGTCCAGAACCAACAAAAGGCAAATCAGCGATATATGCACTTCCATCTCCTATTTTGATTTCTGGAAAACTACGGTTTCCATCGCCATCTGTGTAGATCACGATTTCACCCTTTTTGGGCACGTATGTTGGCTTCGAGTTCCATCCGGCAGCCGTGTCCTCGCTCATATATTTAAAATCCATAAGCGATAGATTGCCAATAAGCTCGACTCCGTCAATTTTAGGTTTGTTTTTTAGAGCTTCATAGTCGCCAATAGAAAAGTCAATAGGGACGCCATCTTCTGTAGCCTTGATGACTTTCTCGATAGCGTCCGCTATTGCCTCTCTAACTTCTCGCCCATATACGGCTTGGCGAATAGCTCTTAAATCTTGGTCAAGAGTTGGCACGGTATTCGCCTCCGTATTATTCAATTGGTATCAAATCTTGATCCTTTGTGAACGTGGATCTGCAATTTGAACAGAAATAGCGAATCTTCTGAAATGTCGTGCCTGTGTCAATTAAAAAACCAGATCTGTGACATAGAGGACAAATCTTGTCATTTACACGTTTAAACTCTGTCGAGTTAAAAGAATCGTCTACGAGGGTTAGAACCAACTTGAGAATGTCATTGTGTATTGGCATGTTCTTTTGTTTCCTTCGTGGATCCAAACTGTTGATGACCGCTTCGTCATATGCTAATCGTGCTTCACATATACAAAAAGACTCTTTATCCGAGAATCCTTCTTTGCAGTCTTTGCAAGGGTTTTCCGTCAACTTGGTTCACCTCGTATGTTACACCATGAAAAATATCCTCCAAATCCATGGATGCTTTCTGATTTTTCTTTCGACAAGCGGCATCAGCTCTTCATTGCACGTCTGAAAATTCCCGATGTCGATTAGTATTTCACCTTTTGGTATAAAAATATCATGAACCCAAGAACTAAACTTTTGGTACTCATCATGCGAGTTATTAGAAACTGAATGATATGCCGTTTCAAAAGCGGCCATATCCGAGTCTCGTTCTTTGTCACTCGTCAGATTCTTCATCTTCAACTGGGTCCTTCCAAGGCTCTTCATAACTGAGAGCACGCTGACTGTCACCAAGTCCGTTAGTCGTCGGATCCTGAATCACACCAATCAGAGTGAGAAAAGTCAGCACCTGTTTTGCCGCCTGAACAAGTGTATTCTTGCTAATGGTCGGGACAATGTCAAACATTTCAAGAATGGTGTAAACAAAACTAAGAATCACACCGATAAACGAAGCAAGCCAAACCGCATTCTTAAAACGGACTTTCCAATTGATCTTCATGTAAAAACACTTCCATTTTGATTTATAGTCTGTCTGCGAGATAGCGAGTCAATTCATCGCTAGCTTCTTTAACTTTGTCACTTTCACCTAGATTTCCGTAATTAGCAATCACCAGCAATGTCTTACAAATGGCCACTAGTCCTTCTTTTGTATCACGTTGCGAGTTAAGAATTTTACTTATGACCTGTTCATGCTCGTTTATTCGGTTTGTGTCTTTTGTGAGATTACGCTCAATTTCCTGGAATCGAGGTTCTAGAGTCTCGATAACTTTCCGACTTACCTTATCGGCAAGATCCGGAGCCTGGGCTTCTCTGATTTTATGGCGGCGTTCGATCTCATTTCTGATAGCATCGAACACCTTGTATACAAGCATAAACAAAACACATAGAGCTATAAAACCGTACAAAGTTGTCCACGCTACCTGCGGAGTAAAACCTTCTACAGTCGGCATACTAACGCCACCTTCCTTTTTTACTTTATTTAAGAAGTTCTGCCCAAGTCAGAGGTCCGCATTTACCATCAACTTTCAAACCATGGTCATTCTGGAAGCGCTTGAGAGCGTCAAGAGTTTCCTTACCAAAGTCTCCATCTGCTCCGAACTTGGGAAGCTGATAGCCTGCCTTGAGCAGAAGATTCTGCATTTCAAGCACTGCGTCCTTCTTCTTAGAATGAAGTGTGATCAGAGGATGATCTGTTACGACGACTGTTGTTTGGGTTCCATTTTGATTTGCTTCGACAATTTCCTCGCCGGGAATGAAATCGTATTCAACGCCCTTATACAGTCCCCAATAAGTCCATTTCCTGTTGGATAGGGGAGTGTGAATGACGCCCTTGATCGTGCTGGCCGCTTCGTTAACGCAAGTCGGAGTGACGAGGGTTCCAATGTGAGGGTGAGAATCAAAAGAGGAGCCGGTGAATATTGCGGCTCCTACTGGAAGTTTCATACCCTTTTCAATTTTGCCCTTGACCGACAGGCTGTTTCTCCAAATGGAGTTGCTACCATGCGGAATCTTGATGCCATGTTTCTTCAGGACGTCGTAAGGAAGACCTGAGCAATCCCATACCATGTGGCCATACCACTTTGAGCCATACAGTCTACTCTGCTCACGATTGGCATCAGTGGTTTTGTTGTATTCGCGCTGCTTGGCTTCTGTCCAGAGAACACCAGCCTTGCCCCAAATATAACCGCCTTTCATCTTATAGGCTTCTTCGACACCTTCGACGAGGACAGACGCTTTAATCATTGGAGGTCACCTTCTTTTTAAGAATCATTCGAACGTTGCCATTTGCAATACCGATGTCAACAAGCCGTGTGTAGTCGGCATATGTGTCGGTAGTGTCTGCACCACTGATGATGACGTTATGAACTGTAGATGTTATCACCGAAGTTTTGTTGGGATCGTTAAAAACCGTGAAGCATTCGGCAAACAATCCAGGATCATCGACTGTGACAATAAGAGAGTCCTGATCGGGGGTCAATGCGGCCACACCTTCATACTCGGTACCATCATTCAGGATCAGTTGCCGGATTAGCAACTTCTTCAGGTTCACTGCTGGTTCCATTTTGATTTTCCTCCGAAACTGCAGAATCGGTCGCTTTGATCGTCATATTGAGCAATTGGTAGACGAGGGACATTGTGGAAACACTGTCCTCGCCAAAAACTGGGATTTTAGCAAGCAAGTTTTTTACTGCTTTAAGTGCTTCAGAAACAGACATTAATAATTCTCCTTTACTCCCGTTCCTTAGGCAACGTCTTATAATACGAAGCATTGGCGATATAGTTATCAGATGTATAAATTACGCGGTTAGTGATAAGCACTGCGCCACTTTTATTGTACACGGTTACCCGATTCGTATCGTAAGCGGTAAGTCCGGCACGAGCGTTTACCTTATGCTTTTCCACTTCAGCACGACAGTCATTCCAGCCTTTTTTGTATCCGGATTCATAGCCCGAATCCCAACCTTTATTAAACGGTGTCTGAGCGCCAAGTGTTATTTTCTTGCTAGGATCATCGCTTCCATTGATTTGAGGAATTACATCGATTGTCCAATTAGCAC
>Ga0247608_10000497_pt1 | contig 63184 bp, 72 predicted proteins | sample 176DNAGHGlowgp2_FD_193490 | JGI IMG/M metagenome (GOLD analysis project Ga0247608, IMG submission 193490) | Sheep rumen microbial communities from Palmerston North, Manawatu-Wanganui, New Zealand - 1766 DNA GHGlow gp2 | ecosystem: Host-associated > Mammals > Digestive system > Stomach > Rumen ... | reverse complement strand
AGCCTTTATCAATAGTAATCAGCTATGATAACCCAGTATCGTGTTATAGTAAGTCCACAATTCTTGTAACGTGAAGTGGTCAATATCACGAGAGATATTTCCTGTCGCTCTCTACGACCCCCATACTTACTAAATGGTTGCCGTGATATCCCAAAGATATCACAATCTACAAAACTCCTTGCCTTTCTCACACTCCGCTCAGGCGATTAAATAAACTACGCATAATTTATTTTAATCGGTTCTACTAGACGCGCCTAATTAGAACTGCTAAGCTTTCACGGTCAATCCTAAGACTTCCGAGGGCCTTATATAATAGTATTTTTCTTAATTGATAAATCTATTATATAATATATTGGTTTTAAAAATCAAGTCTATTTATTTAAAAAATTATATATAGCATAAGGTGTAATTGTATATTTGTTTAATAATCTACCTTTATATAATTCTTTATTACTTGTAACCAATTCACTATCTCGTAAACGTAAAATAGCCCAGGTTAATTCATTGATAGATAATTTTTTCAAGTTTTCATTTTCACAGTTTTCTAGTAATTCCGGACCAAAAGCAGTTCCAGCAAACTCATCACTAAGGACCTGTAATACTAAATTTTGTTTATAACTTAATTTAATAGGTTCAAACTTTTTCATATTATCATCTCATTTCTATAATATAATTATATTATAAAACTGGACTAAAATTCAAGATTTAATTTTAAATTTTTGGTGCCCCCTACAGGACTTGAACCTGTACCTCGAAAGACTGGTTCCTAAGACCAGCGTGTCTGCCAATTCCACCAAAGGGGCAAATGGTGCGGGATCACGGATTTGAACCGCGGACCTATCGCGTATCAGACGATCGCTCTAACCAACTGAGCTAATCCCGCAAATATTGGTACGCCCGCATGGATTTGAACCACGATAACTGCTGTATAAGAACAGCGCCTTAACCGTTAGACGACGGGCGTAGTTTTTTAATTTTTTGTTCTAGTTCTTTATAACCAAATTTTAATAATAAATCTTCAAAACTCTCTGTATGATTTGGCACATAAATACGACAAGCTAACTCATATGCAATAGCATTAACTATTTCTTGGTCATTGTTTTTAATAGAATTTTCTAATACATCAATTAACAGTGCCGTAGATACTGTGCGTAATTTTTCTATATTCATATTCTCTCCTTAAAAACTGGTGTCCTGCCAGAGATTCGAACTCCGGACCGATGCCTTAGAAGGGCATTGCTCTATCCAGCTGAGCTAGCAGGACAAATGGCGCCGTGCACAGGATTCGAACCTGCAAATCGTTTCCGACCAACGGTTTTCAAGACCGCTCCCTCACCACCCGGACACACGGCATAACTGTCGGCTAATGGAATTGCACCACTAACAGCATGCTTTAAAGCTTAGCTTCTAGCTAACCGACATATGATATATTTAATTATATTCAAACTCATCATACATTTGATTATATGTCTTAATATAGTTATGGGTAACAATGCCTAATAAGACTTTATTACCATTTTCTTCTATAATATAAATGTATGCCTGATCAGTTGTAACCGATTCTCTACCACGAGGACAAGTCATTTTTTTAGCTACATGCTCAACAGTTTTCATATTTGTTGTGCTTAATTCCATATAACCAGCTCCGCCCTTGATATAAAAAATAGGCATACCGTTTTCTAATTTGGGGTGAGTATTCATAATTTGTCCACACCAATCAATATGATATTCACTATGTGTTTCACTGACAATTGGATGGGTGTTAACTTTAACTATCATTATTCTCTCCCTTATTAAATGAGTTAAAAAAATCTAAGATATTACTGTCAATCTCTTCCGTAATAACAGTTTCCCCTTGTAGAGCTGTCTTAGACCTGTGATGAGGATTGGCTTTTCTCCAACAAGGCAGACTATGTTTTTTAATTTCTGCTTCAGTAGTAAAACTTTTATTACAAATTGGACAAATATACATGCCATCTCCTCCATTCTATAAATTATAAATGGCACGGGCTGTAGGATTCGAACCCACACCTAAGGTTTTGGAGACCTTACTCTTACGGTTTTGAAGACCGCTGCGCTACCGTTACACCAAGCCCGTATATGGGTGGAAATAAGGGAATTGAACCCATATCATCTGTGCCACAAACAGATGCACTAGCCATTGTGCTAATTTCCACATATAAAAATGGCGTCCACAGAAGGGCTCGAACCTTCGCGCCAGCAAAACCGACCTAAGAGTTTAGCAAACTCTCCTCTTCACCAACTTGAGTATGTGGACATTGCTAACGACGGATTTAAACCGCCGGGCTTTCTTGTCAGCCAACAGAAAGTTTCTGGAGCTATATATATAGTATATATGTATAACTTATCTTACAACCTCAGCTCTTATCCGCTGTAGATCGAACAAACTCTTTTATACCGTCCTCATTCGTCGAAACGGTGTAGAATTACGATTGCTACGCGTGCTAACGGTGAGTCTTTTTACACGGGAATTGAGAACTCAACTAAACTCAATATTACTATTCGCTAATAAAAGTATATTTAGTTTTTAATTTACCTTCGTAGTTTTCTTTACTTTTAGAAACCTTATTTTTCTTTTCAAGACCAACTAGTGTCATTCTAATGGAAGGTAAAGTATATTCTTGATGGTCTTTAGCAATTTCATCTGCAAAAGCACCATTAGGATAATCGTTTTCTAATATATTTAATATTTTTGTTTGATTTTCCGTTAACTTTGTGTCCATAATTGCGTTTCTCCTTTCCTAAAATATTTACAAATTAATTATATCAAATTAAAAACCTTAATACAACTTATTTTTTCAAATTTCTGCTTTTTTCTAGGAATATATCGCCTGATCTAAATATCACCTATCATGGGCCCGCGCAATGCTTAGCCTAAGATGCACCTAGTATATATTCCCACAAAAAAGCAGAAATTATTTATCACTCATAATTAAATTATATAAATCTTCTGGTGTTTGTAATTTAATTATATTATCATTTGCATCCGTAATACAACCATCTGTATAATCCTTGCCAAAATTTAATTCCCACATATAATAATTAATATTATCATATTTATCATCTATTAAGATTTTTAATAAATCAATAAGGATTTGAATAGGTTTATTATATATATAACCTCCCCCAAACTCTGGATCAATTTGATGTAATATATTATTAAAATCATCTTGTTCTTCTACTAATTGCTGTATATCTTTTATAGTTTTAATAAATAAATCTTTATCCATAGTTTAACTCCTTTCATAATTTACAAAATAATTATATAATATATTTATACCATTTGTGAAGTATTTTAATTAAATATTTCTTAATATTTTTTGATAGCCATACATTTCTTGTGATTCTGGTGTATATATTTCAAGATAATAATATATATGACCATCTTTGAATAAACTAATAATATGTTTATCATAATCATCATATCCATTTTCTAATGTGCATTCAAAATCATATATTTCTGAAATAGGAACATATCCTAATACTTTAGGTTCTTCTATTATAATAGGTTGAATTTTTTGTTCTGTTGGTTTAGTGATAGTATTTCTATTTTTTATATTTTGTCCTATAATTAAACCTGTTATAAAATCCATCATATGTAACCACTCCTTTCTTTTTAATATCTTTTATTTCTTTATTACGATATAATTATATCATATCATTATCCAGATTACAAGTTATTTACCAAAATAATTTTTTTAAATATTATATATATAATAATGATATATAAAGAGTATTATATTTTATTAGTATAAGTCAAGTAGATTGACATAATTTTACATATAAAAAAATTAGAAAGGGAGCTGTAAAAATTTAAGTTTACAAATGGTCTAAATATTATATATAATTATGTTGAATAATTTAAAAGGAGAAAATATGATAAAGAAAATAAAAGCATTTTTCAAAAGAAAAAGAGCGTGCAAAAATACTCATTGCAACTATAATACAGGTAAAGAATGTTGCACATTAGATAGTTGCCACTATAAAAATAGAAAAATTGAAAAATAAAACTTGATTTTTGGAGCATAATATGATATAATTATTTTGTAATTGAAATAAATAGGGCATTTAATGGGCGCTTGAGAGTTATTTGCTTATCCTACTATATGAACTCTATGATCCGATATTGATTAAATGGAAATATAGGACTGATTAATCATTAGAATTATGAAACTATACGGAAGTTTATGATACTAGACAGTCATTTAGATAAGTGATGGATAGTCCTACAGGACTTATAAGACTGGGGGCAAAACTTATAATCAACTCAAATTACATTATTTGCGGAGACTCGGGACGAGTTGGGTAAGCCGGTGGGGGACTCGAAGCACTGTGGGGTGAATCATGACACTCGGATGTGTGGGTGAGAATCTATGATCTGCGCGGGTTATAGTATAAAAGCTCACCCGTCTAAAAACTATGAAGGAGGAAATACTTATGAATAACAAGTTGTTTTTAAACTATGTAAGAGAATTGCATGACTTGCAAGATGAAGAAAAAACTTTACTAAATCGTTGGCATGTATATAAACTTCGTAGAAAAATTAAAAAGATGATGAAAAAAGCTGCACAAAAACAAGCAGAAATCATTTATAAACAAACAATTAACTTATATGAAGAAATTTTAACATCAAATTTGAAATAAAACTTGAAATTTGGAAGTATTTTTTAATATAATTATTATAGAAAAAGAAATTATATCTTTTTTCAAAAGAAAGGTGAGTAATTATGAGAAAATATTATGCTAATATTAATTTAGATTTTGATGATATGAAGTATAGTATTGTTGGCGATTCAGACACTAATCGTCAAGGTATGATAGAGTTAATTAAACAATTTGCGAAAGATATAAATTGTTTATGCAATACAAAAACTTCAAGATTATTGGATAAAAATGGTAAAGAGATTGGAAAATATAGTATTCAATCTCGTGATTTTTAGGAGGCCGTTATGATCGAAATGAGTAATAAGGCTAAAATAGTATATGGTGCTCTCGATATGTTACAAGCAAAAGATAAACAGAGTGCTGTAACTTCATTTGCATTATCTGATTTTATTAGTGAAAATGAAGATTTACAAAATCATCAATATGTTAAAGACATTAATGAACAAGATTTTGTAGATATGATAATGGAGATGAATATTAAAAGTATAGCCGGTATTTTAAATGGTTTATACAAAAATCACATTATTGATAAAACAGAACCAATATCTATGAAGATTAATGGTGTAAACAAAAGTTTACGAAAATATTTTTTAGTTAAATAATTGACAAATGGTTATTTATTTGATATAATTATTTTGTTAATTTTTTAAAGACGATATATTTGAGGAAATGCTAATAAATCGTTTTATCTACTGACAAACAATAATTTAATTATTATAATTAATGATATACTTTAATTACCATATCTTTGATGATATTTGTAATTATCTATATATTAATTATATTTAATTGTATTATACAAAACAGTAGCGGTTTTTAGAGAACGATAATTGAACCTAATCAACTCAATTATCATAGCTGATTTCCATTATTATATAAAATATATTTGAATTAGTTAACTGATAGAAGTAGTAATACGACTAAAGGTTAACGACCTGCGGAGATAGTAGGCTCGTAAGAATAAAATCGTTATTTTGTATAAGTAATAATCAAACCAAAGAAAGAAACTTTGTAAAAAATAGCAAACATTTAACAAATATCCTTGTATGCATGGCCTGACATGTGATATGACGATATTAATGTATATGTCTATTATCGTCCTAATTGTGGGGAGTAATAAGTAGCGGATTGCTATTTCGATAATGATTATATGTTTGATAGTTTAATAGGAAAAACATTAATATGGAGGTTCAAATCCTTCTCTTGTTAAATGCGTTCTTTATTTTTGATTATTTTTTTAAAATAATCTTTTTACTTGGCAACTTAGCTCAGTAGGTAGAGCAAATGACTCATATTCATTAGGTCACTGGTCCGAATCCAGTAGTTGCTACCAAATTTTTATGGGGCTGTCCGGTTTCGACGGGAGGACCTATTTATTACAATATAAGTCGCAGTGATGCGTTATAATCTAAACTTAAATATAAATGGAAACATTTTATCAAAAATCGCTAATAAAGTTAAATCTTTATTCGCTACAAGTGTAGCTGCTTTTGCTTAGTCAAAAGCGATAGCGACTTCTGTGTGAGTAGTCAGTTTGTGGGTAGATTAAAACATAGAAGAATTACTAATCCAAGGCCCACCATATAAAAATTACCTTAGACGATTTTTATATTGATGAACTTTAAAGTCTTAGGCTGTTTTTAGAGATTTGCTACAGGGGTATAAAAAACAGATAGAACGAAAGTAGCCAAAACTTATAAGGTAAGAATGAGATTTGTAATAAATGATTTTTTCGGACATGGGTTCGATTCCCATCAGCTCCACCATATGGTGTGTAATAGGTAATACCTAAAGCATACCTCCTTTATAAACTCTTAAATAGTGTGGGTGAATAATGCTGTCCCATTTTACGGAAAGCTTTTTACTGTAATTATCAGGCTAAGGTGGAGATAAAACAAGGCTATTAAGAGTTTTTATTTTTAGAAAAGAAAGAGGCGATATATATGGCTCAATTAAATACATATTTTGTTTTTAGTGATGTTCATGGAGAATACGATGCTTTATTAAAATCACTACAAGATGCTGGATATAATTCAAATGATCCAACACATATATTGGTTTCTTTGGGAGATAATTTTGATAGGGGTCCAAATAGTAAGAAAGTTTGGAACTTATTACGTGGTAACGCATATTCTACAAATAAACCAATTTGCGTAAAAGGCAATCATGATGTTATGTTTCAAGAATTTTTAGAGAAGGGTATGGATGGGGAATTTGTATTATTTAATATTTTACATAATGGATTAGGTAAAACAATTCAAAGTTTTTCTGCTATCGATACCAGTACTTTTAAAATAGCAGACTTAAATAAAGCTAAAACAATAATTAATAGAGATCCTGTATTAAAATGGTTACAATCTCTACCATTATATTATGAAACTCAACATTTTATTTTTTGTCACGCTGGTATTAATCCAATGATAGGTGATTGGAGAGCTACAGACGAACATTATATGCTTTGGGATATTAAAGATAGTCATCTACCATGCGAAAATACTAATAAAAATGTAATTATAGGACATCACCACGCCTTTAGAGTGCGTGAAAATGCAATAAAAGCTGGGTATGGGGATGTAGACATTCAAACTTGTCGTTACACAGTTGGTGACAAAAGTTATAAATATAAATATTTTGGTAATCAAGACGAACATAGACCTTTTATTTGCGAAAATAAAATTGCTATAGACGGTTGCACTAATTATACCGGTAAAGTTAATGTATTGGTTATTCAAGATTATCCATTAGAAGATCCAAAAAATAAAACAAATGAAGAAAAAATTACCGTAGTAAATAATGATGGTATTTCAATTCAAGCAACATGAAATCCAGATATTAGTTTCCAAACTACTTTTGGACCAAATTTCTTTAATGACATATATACAAATTATTATACTACAAATACAAATGAAACACAATTATAGGAGGTAAATATGAGAAAACAAATAATTAGCAATGCTGAACAAAAACTAAATATCGTGATATTAAGTGACGAAGCTACTAATATTATAGCCAAAGGAATGGCTCGTTGCCATGACGGTGATGAATATAATGAAGAATTAGGTATTCAAATTGCTAATAGCAGAGCTTGGCTAAAATATTATGAAAAATTAGCAAAATATAACGAAAAAAGATTACAAGACTGGCAAGATTATGAAAATTGGTGTATTAAACGCAGAGAAAAGGCTGAATATACTATTAACCTTGCTAAAGTTCGTGCTGAACAAATTAAAAATGAATATGAAGAATTACTAAAAACTGTGTAATTCTTTTATGGGAGCTTAGTTCAAAGGTAGAATAATGGTCTCCAAAACCACTGATATCTGTTCGACTCGGATAGCTTCTGCCAAATGGAGAATAATATGGAAAAGAAATATAAATCAAACAACAAGAAACGAATGAACAACAATCAAAAACCAACTTCTCTAGAAGATGAAGTAGTTTATAGAACTCGTATTCAAGGACCATTACCATTAGATGACTGGCAGTTAAAATTAAAAGCCATATCTAATTGTTGGGATTTCTGGGGAAAAGAAGAATTTGACAAAAAAGTAGAAGCTCGTTATCAAGAACTTTTACACCGTAAAGGGTAAAACTGAAAGTCCGCTTCAGTTACCGGCAGAAATGCTTAAGTGTAGGTTATAACCGATGTGTTGTATTGTGGAACGGGCGGCCCACAACCCTTTATTTTTGCCCCGATAGGCTAATGGATAAACCTTTGCGCTACGGACGCAATGTTCAAGGTTCGAATCCTTGTCGGGGCGCCAGTAATTAAATTGGAGATAGTATGAAAAAGATAAAAGTAGTTGATTGGTTTAGTTGAAAAGATGTTGAAGAATTATTTCCAGCTTTTGACAAAATGCCAATTTTTAAGCACTGCGATCTATATCATGAAGCACCATATGACGAGGCTCATAAAGAGGCTATTATAAAAGATATTATAAAAAATGATTATATCATTACCGGGGAATCTCATCAATCTAATGATTGCCCTTGTGTCCCTGTTTGTAACGATGGATATATTACACTATCAATGAGAGCATGGGGAGATTTAATGGCACAAGCCATGAATATAAAAGAAAAAACTGATAAATACGATTATCGAGATTTTTATTTACATGGTTTAGGATGCCCATTTGATGAAAAATTACCATACTCACATAAAAATTTTAGTTGACAAATTGAAAAATAATATGATATAATTAATATATAAATTAGGGAAAGGAGAAATATTATGTTTAAGATTTTTAAGCAACAAGACACAAGAAATCTTACTCTTAATGAAAAAGAGGCAATAATTGATAGTTATTTAAGACAAGCAAGAGATGTTTGTGATAATTATACTTATCATTATAATAATTATAAACGTGGTGGCAAAGAACAACTAGATGAACTTATTGCCAAACTAACTTTCATGAGTGAACGAATTGAAAATATAGAAACACTTGAACTAATTGAAGAAAAAACAAAATGAGAAAAACTATTTAATTTAGGTAAATAGTAGGAGGTATAATATGAATAATATTTATGTTATTAGTGATACACATTTTAGTCATAAAAATATTATAGAATATTGTAACCGCCCATTTAAAACTGTAGAATCAATGAATGAGGCATTAATTAATAATTGGAATAGTGTTGTTAAACCAGAAGATACCGTTATTTGTTTGGGTGATTTTGCTCTTGCAACTAAAGATGAAACAGTATCATTGGGTCAAAAATTAAATGGACATAAAATTCTTATTCTTGGAAATCATGATCACTTAACTCGTTCAGCATATAAAGAAGCTGGATTTGAAGATATATTTGGTGAACAGGTTGTTTTCAATTTTGAAAATATAGGAACTATTCAATTTTCCCATCATCGTATTGCAGATGAAGATACTCATTATATTAATTTATATGGTCACCAACACGATAAACCTACTGATGATGAACATCATCGTTGCGTTAGTGTGGAAATGATTAATTATACACCTATTCTATTGGAGGAAGCTATTAAAGGACTAACTCCTCCAGAGGAATAGCCTTAATGGCTCGGTAGCCAAGTTGGTCAAGGCAAATGACTGCAACTCATTGATCGCAAGTTCAAATCTTGCTCGGGCCTCCAATTTTTTTAAAATTTTTTTAAAAAAGACTTGATTTTATGTCAAAAATTTGATATAATATTAAAGTAAAAATTAAATGTTCTTTGAAAATAGAATTGTTTGTTGTTTGAATAAAGATGGTTTCGTCTTAAAAACACGCTTTCACACGATGCCAAAAGCTACGTCAAGAGTCCGGAAGGACGAGGGAAAGTGGTTGTCGAATTAACAAGCATAAGATATCATCGATCTCGAGGGGAAAGATTATGTGAGAGTTTGCGTCTTAAACAAATCGAGGCAACCCCTTAGCGGTTGAAATAAGAGAGCGGTGAGTAGTGGGCATAAATCCGTAGAAGTTTGGAAATGTAAGAACTCTATGTGTTAAGGGTAATCAATCCCTTCTATGCGTTAAAATGAAGCTCCGGCCAGAGTGGAATTGCATAGTAGCTTTATACTTATTCATTATGTTATTGATATACGCTGGAAGAAGTATATCCAACTTAAGTTGTAATCTAATAACAGTGAACGCTGTAGGATGCTGTGACCATAGCCTATGAAAAAAGGAAAAAAGATAGTTTTATCTAAGTGGACAGGCGAAAACATAATGAGCATAGGGAAAGCTGCGTAGCGATTGGTCTATGTCTGAGTATTACCAAGCCGGGAATACGAAAGAAAGTGGAAGATTGTGGTTGAAGCAGGCAAAACTGTGTATAACAATTTGGCACGTGGGCACATAGGAAAGCCACAGAAAAAGATACTGGTAACAAAATCTTAAGCGAAAAGATTTTGTATATAGATACTCCAGTTCATGCCTTACTTACAGGATATCAGTTCCTGTCATAATGTGATCGAATATGCGGTTAATTTGAAAAAGACTTGAGGGTATATAAGAGTCCCTCCAAACAATTCTATTTTCAAGGGACATTTGTCCCTCTGTGAAGTTTTTTACTTTACAGATGGTTTTAATTTATATTATAATATTTATGTAATATAAAAATAAAACCTTTTTATATTATATAATATATGAGAGGAGAAACAATATGGCAAACAAATTAAGAGATGCTTATGTTGTTGTCAAATTAAATGTAGATACGCAAATCACAATGGATACTCCAGTTATCTTCGCAGAAGATAGTGTGATAGCAGAAGGTAAAATAATCGGACGTATCGATGATTATATTAATGATGCGACTGAAGTAGCGCAAGCTATACATCGTCTTCGTCAAGATAATCTAATTGATGTATACGAAGATAAATTTGCCTTTATCAATTCTGTTGATTTAAGTAATCTACAAATAACCGAAGGTTATACCGTTTATTCACATAATGGATTAGCTGTAGTATTTGTTGGAACACTTTCTATTCCAAAAGAATACGATACAATATCACTTTATGAAGTAACAAATGGACTTACTGACGAGTGGCTTAAGTTCACATCAGAATTTGACAAACGACCTTGTACTCCTGAAGAAAGAGAGGAAAATAGTACTATGGATAACTTATTTGGAAATATGGGATTTGGCAAATTATGCGATCCTCGTTTCAAATTATCTATGAATGGTATCGCAGTTAGTCAACCTAACGGACACTATGTTGTTTACAACAAGGATAACAATGAATTTGTAGATGTTTCTAATACTCTATTTGACTTAAAAGATGCGTTATTTTTACTTCCAGCAGTTGAAGTAAATGTTGGTGACACAATTCTTCACGAAAATAAACCTTATTATATTGTTGATACTAACAATGAAATTAAGGCTGTATCATATGAAGATTGCACACAAACTGTTTTAATACCAAAATCAACTATGTTTGGTATTAAATATTTTAACAAAATATTCTCAATGTTTGGAGATAATTTCGCTGCAGCTGGAGATTTATTCTCTAATCCTATGATGCTTATGGCATTAATGAACGGAAAAAGCACTGATTTAAGTCAATTATTATTATTAAACTCTATGAGTAACGGAGATTTAGGTTCAAATCCTATGGCTTTAGCTATGTTATTAAAAGACAATGGAAGTAATGATAGTTTATCTACAATTGCTTTAATGTCTATGTTTGGTAATGGTAATAATCCTTTTATGCCAAAAAAAACTAAAACTAAAACCGAAACTAAATAATAATTAGGGAATATTATTCCCTGAGATTAGGACATTTAACCCTATATTTTCACCTTTCCTTTAAGTGTCCTAATCTCAAGGAACAATATTTTCTTCATTCGTTCCTTGTTTTTGTTTTATTAAACAAACCTATTCGCTTAATTTGATTTTAGTTATATTTTTAATAGAGTGATGACTATTAAATATATAGCGCCCCATCAAGAAAAATTCATATTAAGACGGTTTGTAGTCATTGGTTATTCTTTTACAGGACCTGGGAGATTAGAGGATATATTAATATCCTCTTTTTTTCTTATCAAAAACCAACCGTATAACGATTAATTAGTTTTTTAATATAAATATATTAAAAATATATAAACGAAGCTTAGAGAGGCGTTTCTGTGCGTCTGAGAGGCATATTTTACTATTTAAAAAATAAAAATTAAAAGAGAGGTAAAAAAATGGACTTATTAATGGCAATTAAAGATTATTGTATGAAACTTATAGAGCATGGATGATATCCAAAAGAAAAAGCTCCAAGTATTGGTAAATTAGAAAAAATGGCTGATTTGTGTATGGCGGGTAAATTCCGTAAATTAAGTCGTTATGTCCCTAAGGATGCTAGCAAAGAAATTCAAGAAGAATTTGACACGCTTATGCAAAAAATTAAAGAATTAGTTGAGCGAGATAAAAAAGACATAAATACTTTACAATAGACACAAAATTATAATATAATATTTATATAAAGAAAGGAATATTAAGTATGGAAGATTATACTCCTAGATGGACTGTTTTATTAAAGGCTGCAGATGCTAAAGATTTTGATATGCCAGAATTTAAAGTTGTCAATAGCCACGAAAATATGTTCAGTGATGATTATACAGTATTAGAATTAGAATTAGCAAATAAAACTGACGAATATACTTGCGCAGATATACTAGATCTTACAGATGCTTTAGCAGCACATGAAGAATTTACTAATGCAGTTCTTACAACAGAAGATTCTATTGATACTATTAGTGATGAAATTTATTGCTGGCAAAGTTCTGGTGGTGTTTTTATAGGCGATATGTTAACCGAATTAGAACGCCTTCATTTTTTACAATTATATGTATTTGAACAATATGGAGAAACAGGATTAATTAATGATTTTACCCTTGTTCGTCGTAAAGATGAAGATCCTATATCATTAGAATTAAATTTGCATGTCTTGTTTTCAGATGATATCCATACTATTAAATTTAAAGATCACGAAATCAGTCCTTGGTGGGCAAATATCATTGAAGAGCGCGGTCTTTTTGTTGCGATTCTGACAGATGATTGGGATGAAGACGAAGATTATGAAGAAACTCGTTATCCATTAGTGTCTACACCTTATAGAAATGAAGCGTTACGAGATTATTATGATGAAATATGGGGGGATTATTATGACTCATATGGATGGCGTTAGTTATTTTACTCTATTGGTTACGGAAAGTGATTTTCAATTATTACATCAGATTGTTAATAAATATCAAAATATGATGGAAATTATTCGTAGCTATGAAGTAGGAGTATCTATTACTCCATATTATGTGGTAGAAGTAGGTATGATTTTTACTAATCGCTCAAATATTGACTTATGTAAATATGCAATTAATTATTTACCTTGTATAGCATTACATCAAGAAGGTAGTTCATATATTTTAGTAAATGATAAAGATCAGTTTAAAGAAGCAGTAGTAGATGGTTATGGTACGCAACAGGCTGTTTACTTTCTATATGATATGCTTACGATTGGAGAGCGTTATAAATTATGTTTCATAACCGCCCCTTACTTAAAATTAGCTCCTGAACTTAGATTACATTATACCGAAGGATCTACGCTTTATTCTTTATGTTTTGATGATAATTGTCAATATATATTTACAGAGGAAAATAATATTTGTTTAGAAGATGAAATGACAGGAGAGCTACATGAAGTAGATTTAATAGCCGGATTACAGCAATTAAAATTTCATATCGTAATTTTACAATAAAACTTGAAAAATGGAGCATTTTTAAATTATAATATTTATATAAAATAAGAAAGTGAGTGAGAGTGAATGGTTCAAACATCAAAGTTTCCAGCAAATACAAGTCATACTGTATTAGTTCATGCTGGCTCTTATAAAGATTTTTTGAATAAATTGAATACTAATTATCCACAATTACATATTCGTTTTGCTAAAAAAATAGCAATTCATTATTTTATTGTTCAAATTGAGGATGTTGGCACTAATGATATACCCAAACAAAAAATTTATGAATTACCTATTATGGCTTTAAGAGAAGAATTTAGTAATTATATTTTCTTTAAAAATGTTAAAAGTTATAATAATGTATTAAAACGCATGTGTAATGCATCTGAAGATCCTAATGCCGCATATGTATTATTACAACATATGATGACACCATTAGAAAAGGGTAAATTACTAGATGTTGAAAAAGCTTCACGATTAGAAATAGCTGAAGAAAATGATGAACATAAAATAACATATGTTACTTATTATGTCCAAAAAATGGAAACAATGTCATTATTTAATAAATTATTCCCGGCTTCAGAGGTTAAAATTGATGGAGTAGAAAAGAAATTTGTAGATTTAATTAAAACCCAAAACTGGAAAGTGGGAATTTGTTAATGACACCAAATCTAAGATTTAATCGTAAAGTAAGTAAAATGTTAATTCATGCAATTCCAAAAGACCATGAAAAAACTAATTTACATCATATAGAGTGGAATTTTCAAAATCACACAAATAAAATTTTCGGTTTAGAAAAATTAGGACTTTTTAAATCCAAGTTATTTTTATTACAGCGTTTAGAGAATGGACAATATAGACTAATAGTTCCAAGTGGAACTGGTCCATTATGTAGTTTTTATATAATAGATGACATAGAAAGGTTTATAGATATTATTGGTATTAAAGTGGTATCTGAAGATGGTGATCCGTCATTATTAGCAGCACTTGAAGAAACAAAAATGGTTCCACATACTGGTTTAATCTATATAGAAGGTGAAACAATTTATGTATATGACCACACGAACTACTAAATTACCAAGTATAGGGGATATATGGTTAGTCCATTATCCCTATATTACTCCAGGGAATATGGAAAAAGTAAGACCTGGTATTATAGTTGATTTTGATGGCGAGGATAAAGTAGTAGTTCAAAAATTAACAACTCGTCGCAAAAAAGGTAATAAAGAGTTTATTCATCCAAAGATGAAAAGAAAAACTTATTTATCGCCAGAAAAATTAAGTATAGCTGATTATAATTTAATTAGATATATAGGAAGAGCAAAATAGGAGCGTGAGAATATGATATTAAAGAAAAAAGTGCAAGTTGGTTTATTAGACAGCGGTAGTGGACAATACGGATCTTATATTGTTCGTATAGCATCTCGTGAAAATATGTTACCTATCACGGCGTTTGCATCAGTTGTTACTCATATTAAAAAACTTATTACAGAAAAATATGGTGATCCATTAATTAATAATAGAGCTCAACGTCTGTTAAATGATTGTGATAAATTTGGACAATTGCCTATTGTTTATTCTAAAACAACTGAATATGAAGTAGAAACAGATACAAAACATACAATATATTATAATCAAATTGTTGTAGATATACCAGAAGAACAAGCTGTTAATGGGGTATCAGATCACACGAGCGCTAGCACAAATGAAATAGTTGGAATTCTACAAAGCATGTCTATCAATTACGATGAAGGCTGGTGTTTAATAAATCAACAATTAGATTTCATGTATAGTATCGGTATTGTTCGTCCTAATGTATATCGTGGATTTATAGGAATAACTAATAACGATCCGTTATTTACAACTTTTAGAAGAAAATATTATAACAGTTGTAATAATTTAGCTTTTGTGTATAACATTGAAAATGAAAATAATATACGAAGTCGTAATAGCGTTCTTAAATGTGTATTATTAATAACTGATAATTTACAAAAAGCATTTGAGTTGCGTAATAAACAAACATATCAATTATCTTGTCATGATGGCGAACTTGGCACATTTATGTTTCAAAATTTGCGTACTACTGCAATGGGTAATATCTATTTTTATACTTTTGTTTCTAACAAAATTCATATTGATTGGATAAATCAAATACCAGTATTGTATGATGGTTATAAAGGATATGAAACGGCTAAAGATTATATACATCGTTTAGATCGTTGTAATATTAAACAAATCAATATTTTACAATATGGGGATTTAACTCATTTTGTATGTCAACAAATCCCAGGGGGATTACCATCTTTAACATTACAATATATTAATAAAAACCTTTTGACAACACGTCCAAATAGTGCAAGTGTTACAGAATCAGGATTTAGAGGTAGGGTAGATTATAAAGATTATAAAACTAATCGAATAATGCGTAATGAAGTTAATTTAAGTTATTCTCATAGTGATCCTATTATAAATCATATGGCAGGTTATTTAATTTTACCAATAGTCGATAATCAGCCAGATATGAGGGCATTAGAAGAAATTACTAATATGGCTAACGCTCTTCATGATCGTAACAGTGTATCATTTCGTGAACATTGTTTAAATTATTACAATATGTTAAAAAACGAAATTACAGCCAATCAAGAAGATTTGTTAACTAAGTGGTTTCAATATTGTACAAGAACAAGTAAACATACTGACGATAATATAATACAAGCATACAAAAATATGAAAAGCAAATTAGAAAAAGAATATAAGGAAATTCAAAATTATCTTGATTATTATGACTTTTCTAAGTGCATCCCTGTGCCAACAATTAATATAGATAAAAAAATGCTAAAAAATTATTATAAAACTTTACATATAGAACCACAAAATTATATAATTAAATCAATAAATAATAAAAAAATTCAACAAGATATTGTTGGTCGAAAATCAATGATTACAATTCAAACTATTATTAAGAAAAATGATGTTTATATGACTACATATCCATTACTCGATTTTTATAATCGTCAAAATAATAGTTTAGAATTAAATTATGATGATATGAAAGGAGCGGTTATTCGTGATAAAGTTAAAAATAGGAGATAATTATTTATTAACAACGCATAAAGATCCGTTAGTTTCAACATTTATAACATATATGATGGGATGTTATCATGATCACAACCAATTAGTTTTTGGTTTTGATTTAACTGGACATCCAAATAAATCATATGATGATTATATTAAAGCAATTAAAAATGAACATCCAACAACTTTATATATATTATATAGTTATACAAGTCGCATATATTCAAAATTGCAACTTAATCTTATATCTAATGTTATGCATGATTTTATAATAACTTTAAAGGAACAAATACCAATGTTAAATATTAAGGTTATTCAAATTAACAACGCAATTAATTCAAGAGAATATAAAATTGCACGAGAAATTTATGATACATTAGTTATGGATAAAAAAAGTATTTTATCTCATTTAAAAGAATTAGATGAATACAAAGCATTTGCTGCTCGTTATAAATCAATTCCAGCGGAATTAAAAGTTATTAACAATAATATAAAAAATATGTCTAAAATCAAAAAAGTAAGTGATCGAATAGTAACACTTAAAGATTTAGAGCCATTAAATTTAATAGACGATGCAGAATTAGAAGGAGATTTATTAATTTTAACTTTAAAACCAGTACCAATATATCCTTCTGAACCTTTGGGTAAAAGTTTTATTTTAAATGATTTTAAATATAATCCTTATTTAAGGACAGCTGCAAAATATATATATCAAGGTTGTCATTTTGGAATGGTAGGCACAAGAATACTTATTCATCCTACATTTACTCCAGAGTTTATAGAAACTCTAGATCATCGTTTTGATGATATGTTTGCACATAATAATTGGAGTAACATAGGTTATTTACATTTTGGTAAAGGACATTTATGTGGAGGTGAATTTAATGATGTTATAGCCAGAGCGGCTGAACATGGATTAGATTATTACTTCATGTGCTTTAAACAATATATCACAACAGCAAATATGAGAGATTATGCTGGTAAAAAAGTTTGGTGGTATCCAATATATAATGATAAAGAAGAATTAGTATATTGTGCAGGATTGGCAATTATGAGAGATTATCTACTTAAAAATTGTAAAGATTTATTAGATGATAATATTGCAGAAATGAATTGGATGGAATTCTCTGAATGGTTATATGCACATCGCAAAAATTTTAATTTTGGTAATATATACACAGATTATAAATCTGATAATGTGCACAGCTATTCAGGTTCAAATGATAACTTTTTAGAATATTGTAAAACCGATGATATAGATTTATACAACGAATTAATGAAAGGAGCTAAATAATTATGGCTAAAACGGTAACTTTTTTAGATAATAGATATGAATTATATGTATTACCAGAAGCACGTCAAAAAATGGAAATGTATTGTGATTTATCTGATGGAGAAATTGGGTGGTTAGCATTTGTAGAAAAATTCGATAATGTTGGTTTTTTAATAACAGATTGCGTTTTATTAAAACAAGAAGTGCATTCAGCTACAACTGAAATTGATCCAACAGCTTTACTAGAATTTTGGGATAAAACTCCACCAGAGAAGCAAAGTCAAATTAAATTGTGGGGACATTCTCATGTTAACATGAGTCCAACTCCTTCTGGTCAAGACGACAGCCAAATGGAATATTTTAAAGATGGTAATCCATGGTTTATTCGTTTAATCACAAATAAAAAACGTGAGTATCATATTGATATATATGATTATGAGCATGGATTAAAAATACATATGGATCAAGCAGATTTACTTACATATAATCCAGAAGCTAGTGAATTGCGTAAAAAGATCGAAGCAGAAATTAAAGAGAAGGTTACACAGAAAACATATACTACTTCATCTTCAAAAGACCCAACCCCAACTAAAAAATATGACTATGGTTATAGTTTATATGGGAAATCTAGCACAAAAACTCGTAAACAAACGACAAAACCCATGCTTGAAGATGTTGATGTTAAATATGTTACCTCATTCGATGAAGTATTAAATGATCCCAACTATTGGCAAGACATCCTTGACAAATAATTGGTTAAAAAGACTTCACAAATGAATTAAAAATAATATATAATATATATATAAATAATTTGAAAAAGTTATTTATAAAAGAAGGGAGTGAATCCTTATGGATTTAAGTCGTCATATCAGCGTGTTCTCGCCTGATAATGTAAAATATCCTATTCATATTATTGGAGTAGGTGCAACAGGTTCATTTATTGCGATGGAATTGGCTAGAATGGGTTGCCCAGTATTGAATATATATGATTTTGATGATGTAGAAATACATAATATTCCAAATCAATATTATGACACGGGTGATTTAGGAAAATTAAAAGTTGAGGCTTTGGCCGAAAAACTTAAAGCAATCAATCCAAATATTGTTGTAAATACATTTACGCAAGCAGTTCTACCAGTAAGTGATGCAGAACACCCTGGAATAGATACAATGAAAGGATATGTCTTTTTATTGGTTGATAGTATGAAAGTTCGTAAAGAATTATGGATGGCTATTAAACAAAATAAAGATATAGTTCATTGTTGGGAAAGTCGATTAGGCTCAGATCAAGCAAGAGTTTATTCTCTTGATATGAGTGTAAAAGATTTTAGTAAATATGAGGCAGATTTTTATGATGATGACAATGCAGAAGTATCTGCTTGTGGAACATCTATAACAGTATTGCCAATAGTATTACAAACCGCTTCATTGATGATAGTTCAATTTATTGAACTTGTAATGGAGCGTATGGGAACTTATTATTTCAAAACTATCTTTGATAATCACTATAATAAGTATGAAGAAAGTTTTGATGAGCCCGAAGTATTAAACGAAGTTCCAGTTACACCTGAAGATGATATGTTTTAGTTGTAAAAACTTTCACAAAATACTTCACAAATGGCAATATAATTTGATATAATTATATTGTAAATGATAAAAAAATCATTTAATAATGAATTGCGGAATACGCAGAAAGGAAGGAAATTTTCATATGGAAAACATTTATTCATTAGTAATTACAAAAGTACCAGGAGGAGCTAATCCAGTAATCAGTCACGGAACTGAAACTGTAGCAGAATTATTTGCTCAAGCATTTAACGGAGAAAGTATCAATGGATACCAAATCACTGTTGGCGGAGTAGCAAGAGAAGCTTCTTATGTTCCTCGTCAAGGAGAAAACATCACTGTAGCTCGTATGATTAAAGGTAACCTTTAATTCTGAGTATAGATAATTAGTCGGGGGAATTATTTCCCCCTACTAAATTAAATTAACTTTTGGAGCGACACACATTTTATACTAATCGTATATAACTGACTTCAAAAGGGATATAAGATAATCTTGGTAAATAAGGAGGATAGCTTGATGGCTTATTAAAGCCGTCGCTCCATTCTTTTAATAGTATAGGGAATGTCAGTCATGGCATTCCTCTTTTTTTGCATTATAGTAGATCACCGAAAAAGTAAAATTAGATAGTGTATAACATTAAAAATCTTTTTTTAATATAATATATTGATTAAAATATTTTTAGCACAATACACTAGAAAAATGAGTTAAATTTAAAGAAAAAAACCATAAAAAATTTTTTAAAAAAGTTTTCAAAAAAACTTGCCAAATGGTAAGAAATATGAGATAATCGTATATAGAAAACGAGGAGGAATTTTATGGAAGAGCAAAAAGAAGAACTTCTAGAAGTTGAACATATGGAGGATGTAAAATCGTTAATAGCTGATATTAGTGGTTATATAACAAAATATCCATCACTACAAGAAAAAAACTTTGGACTATTTTACCAACATGGTAGACTAGGTTTTATAGATTTAGATGCATTTGCCAAATCTACAAAAGTGACCACAGAAGAGAATGGCGAAGAAAAAAGTTTAGCAGAATTACAAAATGAACTTGACAAAGAAAAAAAATAGTGATATAATAGTATGTGTTTAATTTAGGAGGAATATTATGGCTAAAGAAGATTTAAAGCAGATGTTAAACAGAGTAACGATTCAAGGAACGTTAATGGATAACTCGCTTGAAAACAAGGTAGATAAAAATGGACGTAAATATCTATCTGGAGAGCTTGAAATTATGACCGATAATGAATATATTATTCCGGTTACAGTTTTCGCTTATGAACTAAAAACGTCTGGTGAAAAAAATACTATATATGAAAGATTAGCTAAATTATTAGATTATCCTTCAGCAAGAACCGTTGGTATCGCCAAAGCACCAAAGGTAGTTGTTAGCAATGCACGTATTGAAGATAATAGTTTTTATTCAGATCGTGATAATAGAATTGTTAATAACTGGAGAATTAGTGGTTCTTTTATAAGAGCTGCAGCAAGTGATGCTATTAATCAAAATAGTTTTGAAGTGCAAGGAGTAATTGCTTCAATTAAAGAGGTTGTTGATAGAGAAGGCAATAATACTGATACATACGATCTTAAATTGCTAAATGTAGGTTTTGGTAATAGAGTTAACGAATTAACCTTAAGATTTGATGATCCAGCAGCCGTTAAATATATTAACGATAATTACAATCCTGGTGATTTAGTTACTTTATGTGGACAAATTGTATATGAACAACATGAAAGAGTAATAGAAAAAGAATTAGGATTTGGAGAACCTTTAAAACAAACTTTTACAAATACTGTTAGATTATTAAGAATCACTGCAGGAACTCCACCAGTAGATGCTGAAGAAAGTGAGTATAAGTTAAAAGATTTACAACAACTTGTTATAAAACAAAACAATGATATAATTGAAAGATTTAACGCAAGAACTCAAATGACAGCAGCTGCAAATAAAGCCGCTGGAGCAGACTTATTATTTTAGGAGGTAAAAAATGGCAGCATTAGATTTATTAACTGTTGAGCCTCATAAAGTAAAAGCCGGGGTTCAAGGTAAAATGTTTTTATTTTATGGTGGAGCTAAAGTAGGTAAAACTACTGTAGCTTGCCAATTTGAAAAACCTTTATTATTAGCATTTGAAGCAGGATTTAATTTAATTGATGGCATTAAGGCAGTACCAATTACTTCTTGGTTAGATTTAAAAAATTATGTAAAACAATTAAAGAAACCAGAAGTACGTGAAGTTTATAGTACCATTATTATTGATACTGTAGATATCATGTGGAGTTTGGTTGAGAAATTTATTAAAGTTCAAGCCGATGTTGAAGATTTAACTGATATGGCTTTTGGAAAAGGTTATAGAAAAGTTAGAGATGAGTTCCAAGAAGTTGTTAATAGTTTAGGACAAATGGGATACACACTAATCTTTATATCTCATGCAGAGAAAAAGGATTATGCTGATATGTTGGGTGTTACTCATAGTGGAATTACTCCAACATTAGATAAACGACCAAAAGAAATTATTACTGGATTGGTTGATGTCATGACATTTATTAACGAAGAAAATGACGGTAATGGTGGAAATAAATCTGTCGCATATTTACGTGGCGGTATCTATGGAGATAAAAATCGTATTGAAATTGAAGCAGGTAGCCGTTATGGAGAGGGCTTACCAATTAAAATTGATTGGAGCTATGATGAACTAATTAAGGCAATTCAAACTGCTGATGAAGCGATGGTTGCATCTGGTATTAAAATTTCAGCAGAAAATAAAACTATTCTAGAAGAAAGTAAACCAGAAGCAAGTAAAAAGAAACAAACTTTTGCAGCTGTGTATAAAGATGTGACTGAAACCATTAACAAATTAAAAGAAAGAATAGTTAATGGTGAAGAAGATTTAGCTGATAAAATGACAACAATTATTGAACAATATTTAGGGGCAGGAAAGAAAATTACAGAAGCTACGCCAGCTCAACAAGATTTAGTTGAAGCTGCATTGGCTGAATTAAAAACACTATAAAATGGCATCCAAACCATTAGTTACCTGTAAATATTGTGGTATAAAATTTGATAGAGATAGCGAGGAGTGGATTAAAATTTCCACTCGCTATGCTCATAAAAAATGCTATGAAAAAGCTCAGGCAGATAAAGCTGCATTAAGAATGGTAACAGATTTAATTCAGAGCTTATATTATCCTGCAAAACCAGATTGATCTCTAATAGGCACACAACTAAAAAAATATCTAAATGATGGTATGACATATATGGGTATGTATTATACTTTAACATATTTCTTTGTCATCCAAAAAAATGATATTCATAACAGTGCTGGCATAGGTATTATCCCTTATGTATATCAAAAAGCTAAAGCATATTATAAAAATGTAAATAATACTTATACGAAAACTGCAGAGGTCACTAGTCGAGACAAGATAGATGTTCAACAAACTGAAGATGTTGTTATTATCACACAGCATAAACCAAATAAAAAGTTGTTAGACTTCAATTATGAAGACTAGAAAGGAGGATTATAGTGTATAATTCTCACGCTATTGAAAAAGTTTTAACTGAATTATATATTAATAACGATTTAATTATATCCACAGAATATCCATTACGAATGGAAGATTTTGTAGAAAAAAAATATCAGGCTATTTATACTGCGTTATATAATTTATATGTATTAGGTAATAATCATATTGATATTAGCGATATTGTTGCTTATTTTAAAGAGCAACAAGGTATGTATGCTAAATTTATTAACGATGGAGGTATGGATAGTTTATATCAAATTTGTGCAGACGACAGTCCTACAAATTTTGATTATAACTATTCTTTGGTCAAAAAGCAAAGTTTATTAAGAGATTTAGTTAAAGTAGGTGTAGATGTTAGTGATATATATGATAAAACACTTGCACCAGATGACTTTGAAAAACAAATGGCAAAATTTAATGCCATGTCGATAGAAGATATATTTAAACATTACGAAAGCAAGATCAATCTTTTACAAAACAAATATCAAAACTTAATAGAAAAAAGTTGTATTAGTGTAGGAGATGGATTGGAGGAGCTGTATAAAGAATTACAAACCGTGCCAGAAGTAGGTCTACCTTTAGAAGGTGAGATTTATAATACAATTACAAGAGGAGCACGTTTAAAAAAGTTATATATAGATTCTGGTTCTTCTGGAACTGGTAAATCTAGACGTATGGCAGGTAATGCAGCTCATTTAGCTATTCCAATGTTTTATAACACAGAAACTGAGGAATGAGAAAATACAGGAATTGAAAATAAAGTATTATATATTACAACAGAGCTAGAACATAGCGAAGTACAAACATTAATTATAGCATATATATCTGGTGTTAATGAGGATAAAATACTAAATAACAAATATACACAAGAAGAGCGAGAACGAGTAGAACTCGCAATTCAATATATAGAACAATATAATAATATAATTATAGAGTTTTTACCAAATCCAAGTATTCCAACAATACAAACAACAATTAAAAAGCACGTATTGCAAGATGATGTAGAATATGTATTTTATGATTATATACATATCACATCTGGTCTTACTGATGGTAGGGATAAAAATACTCGAGATGATGTTATTTTAATGTTAGTAAGTGATACATTAAAGAATTTAGCGAATGAACTTAATGTTCATATTTCAACAGCAACACAATTGAATGGAGATTATGAGGAGAAAGAAGTCAAGAATCAAAATTTAATTAGAGGTTCTAAAGCTATTGCTGATAAAGCAGATATAGGAGCCATTACATTACCGGTAAATACAGCTGAAGAAGAGTTAGGTAGAGCACTGGCATTAAAATTGGGAACTTTTGAACCAAACTTTATAACAGATATATATAAAAATCGTCGTGGTAAATGAACCGGGGTTAGAATATGGCGTTATATAGATTTAGGAACATGTAGAACAACCGATTGTTTTGTCACAGATCGCTCTAATGAACCAATTGATTTTAATAGCACAAAAGTGCAAATTAAACAAGCTGCTAAAGTTGGAGGTTTTGTAGTTGCAAGCGAACAAGAAATGGGAACTCCAATTAGAGTAGAGGATTTTGATGAGTAATAGTGATACATTACTTGCAAAATTAAATACAAGTGATATATTAAGATTGATGGAAAAATTAGGTGTACCAGAAACTATGGTAGTATATCGTAATGATTGTCTAATTTTTCCCACTATATGTCACAATGAGTTGATTTCCAATCCCTCTCATAAACTATATTATTACGAGAATAGTAAACGTTTTTATTGTTATACGCATTGTAAAGCTATGAGTGTATATGAAATGATTATGAACGCCTATCTAGCACGTGGTTCTAAAATATCTTTTTCACAAGCTTATATCTTATTAGATACCATTGTAGAAGATAGAATGAAACACGGATTTGCTATATTATCTGCCCCAGCCAATCATCGACCAGGGACTAAGAAAAATTGGGTTGAAGAATTAACCGTTTACAATCCACATATATTGGAATGTTTTACTCAACAACCCAAATATTTAGCACCCTGGATAGAGGAAGGAATTGACTATGAAGTCCTAAAAGATTTTGGTGTTAGATTTGATATGGTACGAAATCGTATGGTCTTTCCTATTATTGACCATATTGGCAGATTAGTTGGTATTAAAGTAAGGAACTTTAATCAAAAGGAAATAGAGGAGCATAGGAAATATATGCCTCTATGGCATAATAACGAATTATATAGTTATCCAAAAATGATGGTTGCTTATGGTTTTTATCAAAACAAAGCAGTAATTAAGAAAGCTAAAGAGGTCATAGTGTATGAAGCAGAGAAGTCTGTATTAAAGCACGGCTCATGTTTTACTCAAAACAAATCCATAGCTATAGGTGGAAGTTCATTTAGTGAATATCACGGTATCATTTTAAAAGAAGCTGGAGTAACAAAAATAGTATTAGCATTAGATAACGATTGAGATGAAGATGGAGATAAAACTTATGGATTGCAAAAAATGATCCATGAAGGTTATAAAATAGCAGACATGGGTTTTGTAGTAGAACTCATATATGATTGAGATGGAACTTTATTAGATAATAAGGATTCACCAATCGATAAAGGACGTCAAGTTTATTCTAAATTATATAAAGAAAGAAAACCATTAACTGATTTTCCACGTCCAAGAACAGGAGATAGTTATGAAGTACCAGTTACGGACGAAGAATTATAATACAGAAGCTCCAGAACTTTTATTAAATAATTTATTATTGGATAGAGGAATTGAACAACCTGCAGAATGATTACATCCAACAGACAAATATGAATACTCGCCTTTTCAATTATCAAATATGAAAAAGGCGATAGAATTGTTACACGATACTATTAAAATAAAAGATAGTAATATTGCATTAATAGTAGATAGTGATTTAGATGGATATAGCAGTGGAGCTATTATATATAGTTTATTAAGTCAAATAGAAATCGGTCAAAATATTATGTATTTTCTACATCCCGGAAAAGAGCATGGTATTGAATTACAAGATATTCCTGAGGATATAGATTTAGTCATTGTCCCAGATGCTGGTAGTTCACAAAAAGCCGAACATTTAAAACTATTAGAAAATGGAATTAAGATTATTATATTAGACCACCATGAAATTGAAAATGATATGGATTATGGTAAATATCAAAATAATATTGCAATTGTGAGTAGTCAAATAGATTATCCAAATCCGGCTTTGTCTGGAGCTGGAGTAGCATTAAAATTTATACAAGCATATTCACAAACATACGGTATACAATTACCTAAAAGTATGTATTCTTTAGCAGCATGTGGTATCGTCGCCGATGTTATGAATTTAGCATATTTAGAAAATAAGCGTATAGTTGACCAAGGTGTTGAATATATGACAGAGCATGCTTTCTTAATGGGGTTAATTAAACAAGCACATTATAATGTAGAAAATCCTGTTCCAAGTATTAAGGATATAGGATGAGTAATTGGGCCAAACATTAATTCTATTATTCGATTAGGAACACAAAATCAAAAGCATATAATTTTTCAGGCTCTTACTAATCCTAATACATTAGTATTCAGCAGTAAAAAAGGACACGAAGATGAACAAGTTCCTATATATGATGAAGCAATTCGTTTATGTGATAATGCTAAAAAACGACAAACTACTGCAATTAATAAAAGTATTAAAATTATTCAATCTAATTTAATTCCAGATGACCATAATTCAATTATTTACATTGATGAAGATCAAGAATTAACATTTGAATTGTCGGGACTAATTGCAAATAAATTATTAAGTGATACAAATAAACCGGTGATTTTATTAAAACATTATATTGATAACAAAGGGACAGATCAATATAGAGGTAGTGTTAGAGGCAAACCCGTAGAGGGCTTAACAAACCTAAAGGATATAGTTAAAGATGTTACTGGTGTAGCAATGGCTGAAGGGCATGCGTTTGCATTTGGTATTAATATTGAAAAAGATGCATTTCCAACTTTTAGAACACATCTAAACTCTATATTAGATAAAATTAATTTTAATACCAATTTATATATCGTTGATTTAGTAACAGATTATCGTCAACTAAATCCTGAAATAGGTCGTATTATGGCAGCAGACAATATATGATGTCATGGTGTAGATAAACCACAGGCAATTCTACAAAATGTACCAACTGATAAATATGAAATTATGGGTGCGAATGGGCAGCACGTTAAAATTGATTGTGGACAATATGATATAGTTATGTTTAACGTGCCAACATTAGCGGCAGCATTAGAAAGAGGAGAAAAATACAACTTAAATGTAGTCGGAGAATTTGATATAGATAAATCATATCATGTTGGAAGATTACAATTTATAACCAAAGATTATGAAGAAAAGGAACACACTCAAATGACAATTTGGGATTATGCCTTTTAAGGAGGTTAATCTTGGGACGTATTAGAAATAAAATTATTACAGCATTATTAAAAAAAGATAGATTGGTAGCAGTACCGGAACAATGACACAGAGATTATGTGCGCATGGCTGGTGATGAAGTAAAGAGAAATGAAGCAATTGCTACAATTATAACAGAATATAATAAATTACTATCTGACTATTTTCACGAATGTAGTGTAAATTTATTACGTTCTACTTTAGACGATGGAAATGTAAAATATAAAACTTCTATGTCAAAGGATGAATTAGCAGATTTAGCTTATGAAGAGTTTAAAATGACCGTAGAGAAAAATTAGTCATACTAAACTCTTTTTTTATTGACAAATAGTTGAAAAATATGTTATAATATATATGTAAAATTAAAAGGAGGAAATTATGTCAAAGCGAATACACAAGTTTTATCAACCTGGAACTTTGAGTGAAAAAGGTACTAAAATTACATTAAAAACACAACCTTATACTAATGGTGTAGTTTTCAATATGAATGATCCTATTACATCATTTCATTCATTGTTAATGGCAACAAAAGTTATTGTTGATGAATATGAAATGCTACGTAATATCCCTGGTATTAATGCAGCTTTACCAAGCGCACTTAATCTTGAGAATGGACTAACTGGTCGTATTAAATTACTACTTAATTTTTTAAATCAAAGTCCAATAGAAATAACTCTAAAAGAACAAGAAATGACACAAGAAGTGCTTACAGATATAGCAACTTTCGGAGTTATCCATGAGTAATTTAAGAACGCAGTATAATTTTTTATTAGATGAAGGTATAGCTATTACAGATGTATATATTTATCACCTATTAGTAAATGATCCACGTAGCTATAATTATAGTGAAGAAGAGTTAACTGATATGGTTGAAAATATTTTAAACCAGCATTATACCAATGAACGCAGTTTAGAAGAATTAGTAGAAAGTTGTTTAAACGGAGATAATTTAGAAGAGGATGACAACGAATGGTTTTAAAACAATTTAGAATAGAAAACTTTACTACTCAAAAAGAAATATATAGCAAATTAATTAGGGGGCAATTAGCGTTTCGATGCGAAACCAAGCAGGATGAACATGAACATATTACGCATATTAATCTATATCGTGACCATGATAAAACAAAAGCCCTAATTGATAAAGCCGAACAACAAGGATATATTACTAAATCTACTCAAAGTTTTCCAGTAAAGGGTACTTTAAGATTATATTTTAATGACGAGTTTGTAATGTTTCCAGATGGAGGCGAAACAGTTATTACAATTACAGAATTAAATTTTAATCCGAAAGGATTTAAAATTGTTGATTATCCAAAAGGTAAGGTAGCTATATATATACAAATTCATACTACTGAAGCACTTGAAACTTTTAAAAGTAGAGAAGAAATTACAAATTTATTTAAGAAGGAGGATAGCAATGTTAGATAAAGCTCAAATGATTGCACAAAAAGTTCAAACATTAAGTAATTGGATTAATGAAATGAAAACATTATCTGCAAATCCATACGCTAATGGTTTAAATGTAGAACGTATGCTTCGTGATTTAGAAGGATTTACCACAGATTTACGTAATGATATACAAGCATTAACAGATGAAATAGAATCAATTAGTGCACCAGTAGAAGCAGAGGAAGATAAAAAAGCAGAATAAACTAGCGTATAACACTATTTCGTTTTTTTAATATAATTATATTAAAAAATATTTTTTAACAAAATAGACTAGTTAAAAACGCTTATTTTACTACATTTTAAAACTTTTTTAAAAAAATTTTTTTTGACAAAAGAAAAAAACAGTGATATAATTATTATGGAGGTGATAGTTAGTGTCTAATTATTTTAGTATTCATAATCATACTGAGTATAGTAACTTACGTTTATTAGATTGTATTAATAAGGTAGAAGATTTAATTCAGTATGCTTTTGATATTGGATTAGAAGGAATATGTATCACCGATCATGAAACACTTTCAGCACACATTAAAGCGTTGAAGTATTATAAACAACAATGTGCACAAGATCCTAGATGGAAAAATTTTAAACTGGGATTAGGTAATGAAATATATTTATGCCGCAATGGTATGAATGCCGAAAATTTTGAGAAAGGGGAAAAATTTCCCCATTTTATTTTAGTTGCAAAAGATGCCATTGGTCATAAACAATTAAGGGAATTATCAAGTAGAGCGTGGTCTCATTCATTTAATTGATTTATGACAAGAGTTCCTACTTATTATAGCGATATAGAAGAAGTTGTAAAAGCAAATCCGGGACATTTAATAGCATCATCTGCTTGCATAGGTGGATGATTGGGCATTTGTTATAACAACAATTGGCAGAACAAAGCTTTAGAATTTATTAAATGGTGCCAAAATATATTTCAAAACGATTTTTATTTAGAAATACAACCCGCTCGTTACGATGAGCAAATTGGTTATAATAAATGGTTGTTAACTTTAAGCAAAGAATTAAATATTAAAACTATTATTACAACCGACACACATTATTTAAAAGAAGAATTACGAGAGGTTCATTCTTCATTCTTAAACAGCAAAGAGGGTGACAGAGAAACTGGAGAATTTTATCGTTATACATATATGATGTCTCCAGATGAGATACACAGGTTGACGGAAGATTATATATCTCAAGCTACATTAGATGCGTTATTTGCTAACACACATGAAATTAATGAGAAAATTGAAGAATATGATTTAGCTCAACCACAAATAGTTCCACATTTAAGTGATGATAGATATCAACACCCTGAATGGAAAACTATCTATGCCAAAATAAAAATTAGAGATAAATTTGAATATCTTAATAAATATTATCATTCTAATTCAGAAGATGACCGATATTTAATTTATTTGGGTTTAACAAAATTAGCTGCATTAAATTTACCGCCCGAAAAAAAGGAACAATATTTAAAACGACTAGAATTAGAATTAACCGAATGCTGGCTAGTATCTGAAAGATTAGGACAACCGATTAGTTCTTATTTGTTAATGGTTCGTAATATTATTCAAATTATGTGAAATAAAGCTGAAAGCTTAGTAGGAATATCTCGTGGTTCAGCTGGTGTTATGTTAATTAATTATTTAATAGGCGTAACGCAAATGAATCCATTGGAGCAGGGTATTTATCTTCCTCACTGGCGTTTCTTGGAAAGAAATAAAATAGAGCTGCCAGATATAGATGTGGATTCAGAAGGTCGACGTAGACCAATAGTTCTTGAAAAAATTAAAGAAGCGGCAAAGGCAGATGGTGGAGATAGTGCGTGTGTTTGTACTTTTGGTACATTGGGTACTAGATCAGCCATTTTAACAGCAGCTCGTGGTCTTGGAATTGATGTAGATGTTGCTCAGTACTTAGCAACTATGATTCCACAAGAAAGAGGCTTTCTATGACCTTTAAAAGATTGTATTGAAGGCAACAAAGAAAAAGATAGGAAACCAATTAAACAATTAATAGAAGAATTTAAACATTATCCAGGGTTTTTAGAAATGACACAAGCCATTGAAGGTTTGGTATGTCAAATGGGTATACATGCCTGTGGTCTTGTTGTTTTTAATGTACCAGTATATACTTATAACGCGATGATGAAAGCTCCAAATGGAACTGAGGTTACTCAGTTTGATTTAGGAGATACTGAATATATGGGTGGATTAAAGATGGACTGTCTTTCGGTTGAAGCTTTGGATAAAATTCATACAACATTAGATTTATTATTGGAAGATAATTTAATCGAATGACAAGGAGATTTAAAATCTACTTATGATAAATATTTACACCCAGACGTTCTTGAAAGAAATGCAAAAGAAATGTGGGAAAAGATTTGGCGCAATGAAATTATAGATATATTCCAAATGGATTCTACCGTTGGTAAACAAAGTTTATCTTTAGTTAAACCGGTAAGTATTCCACAAATGGCTGCTGTCAATTCTCTAATGAGGTTGATGCCAGAAAAAGGACAAAAAACGCCTACTGAAGAATATGTTATGTATAAGCAACATCCAGAGTTAATTAAAAAAGAAATTGATGACTTAAATGCTACTGACAAAGAAAAAGAAATCTTATATAATTTTATGAAAGATTATACGGGAGTATTGGAAAGTCAAGAAAGTGCTATGCTTGCGGTCATGATACCAGAATTTACGGCTTATGATGTACCGCATGCTAATAAGATTAGAAAAATCATTGCAAAGAAGAAAATGAAAGAAATCAATTCTGCACGTGCCGAGTATTTTCAAATAGGAGCTGAGCGTGGAGTTAGTGAGGATATTTTAAAATATATTTGAGATGTGCAAATTAAACGACAATTAGGTTATTCTTTTAGTATTCCTCATACTACCGCATATTCTTTAATTGCATTGCAAGAAATGAATCTAAATTATCGTTACCATCCGATATATTGAGCAACGGCTTGTTTAACAGTTAATAGTGGAGGAGCCGATGAAGAAACGGGTGGAACAACCAATTATGGTAAATTAAGTGCAGCAATTGGTAGAATTAAAAAACAAGGTATTGATGTTAGTTTACCAGATATTAACAAAGCAAAATTTGGATTCACACCAGATCAAGAAAATAACAGGATTATTTACGGACTAAAAGGAATTAGTGAAGTGGGTGATGATATTATTAATAAAATTATCAGTAATAGACCTTATACTTCTTTTAATGATTTCTTAACAAGAATAGAACCTGGTAAAGTGCAAACAATCGCTTTAATTAAAGCTGGTTGCTTTGATGAATTAGAAAAAGATTTAAGTAGAAAAGAATTATTATATCAATATCTAAATGATTTAATTCCTGCAAAAAATAAATTAACATTAGCAAATGTTAATGGATTAATTAACTATAATATATTACCAAAAAATAAATCTAAATTCATTTACTTATTTAATTTTAATAAATATTTAAAGTTAAATAAGAAAGATGATAAATATTATATAGATGAAAGAGCATATCAATATTTTTCTAAGAATTTTGATATAACAGAATTAGGTACAGACAAAAAAGGAACTTTTATTTATATTAAAACTTGGGATACTTTATACAAAGAGCGTATGATGGAATTAAAAGAATATATTATGAAAAATCAAGATAAATTGATTGAAAAGCTTCATGAAGCAGAGATTGGTGAAGTATGGGAACAATATTGTTCTGGTGGTATGTCGAAATGAGAAATGGACACATTAGGTTTTTATTATCATGAACATCCATTATTAAATGTTCGACATCCAGAGTTCAAGTTTGTTAATTTCTATAAAGAAAGCGATGTACCAATTCCTGTGGAATATAAAGAAGTCAAAGGACATAAAATACCTATCATGGCTTTAAAGCCAATTTGTGGCACAGTATTAGATAAGAACAGTTATAAACATACCGTTGTATTATTAACATGCGATGGAGTGGTCAATGTAAAATGTGTTGCTGAGCAATACAGTAAATATGACCAACAATTATCACAATTAAATCCTGAAACAAAACATAAGGAGGTTATAGAACGATCTTGGTTTAAAAGAGGAACCAATTTAATCGTTCAGGGTTATCGTAAAGGAGATCAGTTTATGGCAAGAGGTCGTCAAAGCGATAATATCTATCCATTCTATAAAATTCTTAATATAGATGATACTGGTAAATTAAATATAACCCGTTATAGAGCTGATGACTAATATAGGATTATTAGATTATGATACTGTTTATATGAAATACTATTATGTACCAAATTATGACGTAGGATTAACTTATGCATATTTATCACAAAATAGAGATAATAGTGTCCATTTAATTACTTCTTTATCCTTGACAAATTTATCAAAATATGATAAAATATATATATTCAAGGTATCAAAAGATTTGCCTCACCCGGTAAGTGTTATACAGAATTATTATAAACTACCAATCGAAGAATATGGACCAGGATTTATCAATAAACCATTACGTCCTTATTTATTAGAAACTCGAGATATGTTACCAGATTGTAGTTGTTATAATAGTATAATTCTCTTTTCATTAAATAGACCAGACCATCGTTTAGCTTGGAAAATAGATAAAAGAGCTCGTGGCGGTAAATATAAACCAATTAGATTGTATGAAGAATTTGATGGGGAAGATTTGAAAAAAGACTATCCAACTTCAACTTTTAATATAATTTATGATGTGCCTCATACCTTATTAAACGATCCAAACAAGTGGTTATATTATAACGAATTGTTAGATCATAAACGCCATTTTATTTTTTCACAACGATTAGATATCAGCCAAATTCACGATACTAATAAATTAGAGCAGGTATTCAAAATGAGAAAATATGCTTCGCTGCGGTACCGTTTGGAGGCTACTGAAATAAATGATAAAGTAGAATGGCTCGTCAATTATAAACTTAATGGAGCGCATAGTGGGACACCGTGTATTCTTTCAGTTAAGTTGCCACCAAATATGAACGGGTATCAATGTTTTAAACTTATTCTCTTATTTATTTATTATTCGCATAAAACAAAATTTGGAGTGAGATTTAGAATACATGGAGATGTGCGATGCCTTCGAGATTTTGAGCCAGCTCTACTTGCTTATAGATATTTGATGGCTAAACCTACACGTATGTCATATTATGAATATGTGGCAAATATCAGTTATTTACGCATAGGCGTCTCAAAAACCTTACTTCATACGGGAGAAGAATCGTATGAATATCTTTTTAAACATTACGGGATGACACCAACACTCTGTTATTTAGAGAAATGGTTAAGATCCAACCCTCAATATGAGGAACATATTTTTATAGGAGGAGATTCAGACTATGGAAAACAAAGAACAACCTACTATGACCAGGGAAGAAGCGGTTTCAACATTAAATCAAGTTTTGAAAACGTTAGCAATTAACTCTGTTCATAATAAAAGATTACTAGAATATGCTGATGATTTAGATAGATACATTGCCTATTTAGATGATCAAGCAAAGAAAGAAGAAGCATCTAAAGAAGAAAATAAAAACGATGCTAAACCAGAAACAGAATAATTTATTAACCTTAGCGGTTAGTAAAGGCGTAGAGATTTTGAATATCGCAGATTATCAAAATAAAAATAGTATACTAACGTGCAGATGCATAAAAGGAAAACATGAATTTCAAGATACAGTAGATGGATTTTTACGCACGGATTTTGAATGTATAAAATGTCTTCAAGAAGAGGTGCGAAATGTTCAAGATCTTACGCCTTTTTTCTTAGCTTTAGATGCAGCATCATACGTAACTGGTGCTTCTATTTTTAATAGACAAGGTCAATTACTAGGACATAAAACTATTAGTTTAGAAAAGAAAAAAGTATTCTTTGACAGGGTCAACGATCTTAAGCAAGAAATAGATAAAATAATAAAGGAACAACATATTCAATGTGTTATTTTAGAGGACATTCAATATCAACAAAATCCTATATTATTTAAAAAATTAGCAATGTTACAAGGTGTGATACGTTATGATGTTATACAAGAACACCATTTACCTTTAATTACAGCCCTAGCTGATGAATGACGTGCTTACAATCATATTTATGGAGTAAAACGCCAAGAGCAAAAACAAGCAGCTATAGAACGTGCACACACAATATTTCAAACTGATATCCCAGAAGACGAAAGCGAATCAATCTTTTTAGGATATTATGGTATTTATTTATTTAATACCGAACAACTAGAGGAAGATTAAATCTGCCTTAACATAATTTAACTAATTAGGAGGATTTATGGAAATTGTAAAAAGAGATGGAAGAATAGTTCCATTTGATAGCAACAAAATTATTGTAGCAGTATTAAAGGCTTTCAACGCTGTAGGGGGATATGATGAAGAATATGCCTATACAAAAGCTCAAAATATTGCTGACTACATTACGGATTTGGCTCAACAACGTGAGCAACCTTTTACAGTAGAAGAAATACAAGATTTAGTTGAAAAAGGTTTAATGAGCCTAAAACAAAAAGAAGTAGCAAAAGCTTATATCTTATATAGAGAGGAGCGCAATAAGGTTCGTCAAGGTAAAACCAATTTAATGAAACTTATTGGAGAAAAACTAAATGCTACAAATATTGAAAATCAGAATGCAAATTTAGACGAGTATTCATTTGGTGGAAGAATGGGAGAAGCTCGTAGTGAACTAATGAAAGATTATGCTCTTAATTATTGCATGAGCAAAAAAACAAGAGATAATCATTTGAATAATGAAGTGTATATTCATGATTTAGATAGCTATGCTGTAGGAGAACATAATTGTTTAACTATACCATTTGATGATTTATTAAAAAATGGTTTTAATACAAGACAAACTGATGTTAGACCAGCTCGTTCAATTAATACTGCATTCCAATTAGTGGCTGTAATATTTCAATTACAATCATTACAACAATTTGGTGGAGTAAGTGCTTCACATTTAGATTGGACAATGGTTCCTTATGTTCGTTTATCATTTTTTAAACATTGGAAAGATGGACATAAGTATATTTTAAACGACAAAGAAGCTGACAATTTAGTATTCTTAGCAGATAAAACCATAGACGACGATTATTACAAAGATGGTGCTTATCAATATGCTATGGATATGACACAAAAAGAATTAACACAAGCAGTACAAGGTATGTATCATAATTTAAATACGCTACAATCAAGAAGTGGAAATCAATTACCTTTCACAAGTATTAATTATGGAACTTGTACATTACCAGAAGGTAGAATGGTTACTAAAGCACTATTAGAAGGTTCTTTAGAAGGAGTTGGAAAAGTAAGAAAAACCCCTATATTCCCTTGTGGTATATTCCAATGCATGAAAGGGGTAAACCGTGCGCCTGGAGATCCGAATTATGACTTATTCCAATTAGCATTAAAAAGCACAGCACAAAGATTATATCCAAATTATGTAAATGTTGATTGGTCTGTTAATGCTGGATATGATAGAAACGATCCTAAAACTTATGTATCAACTATGGGTTGCAGAACTTACAATGGTGCTGATATTAATGCTGATCCTGGTACTAATCCACAAACAAAGGATGGACGTGGTAATATTGCTCCAACAACTATTATTATGCCTACTTTGGCCATGGAAGCAATGGAAAAGGCAAGTGAACAACTTGAAAAAACAGGAGAAGCAGATCCAATAGAGATATTTATGACTTTACTAGATACAAAAATTCATGAGGCTAAAGATAGTTTAGTAGAAAGATACAAACATATAATTAGTCAAGATCCAGCTTCAGCTAAATTTATGTATGAAAATGGCTTAATGTTAGGATATGACGGTAAAACAGTTGAAAGCGCAATGAAACATGGAACTTTAGTTATAGGTCAATTAGGATTAGCAGAAACATTACAAATTTTAATTGGTAGAGACCATACAACACCAGAAGGTATGGAATTAGCCAAACGTATAGAACAATTATTTAAAGACAGATGTGCCGAATTTAAAAAGGAATTACATCTAAACATAGGTGTATATTATACTCCTGCAGAAAATTTATGCTACACAGCTATGAAAAAGTTTAAACAAAGATATGGCGAAATACCGAATGTTAGTGATAGAGATTATTTTACCAACTCTATTCATGTACCTGTATGGAAAAAGATTAGCCCATTTGAAAAAATTGATATAGAAAGTCAATTAACAGGATATAGTAATGCCGGTTGTATTACATATATTGAGTTAGATAGTGGTGCTAAAAATAATTTAAAGGCATTAGAAACATTAGTAAATTATGCAATGGATAAAGATATTCCATATTTTGCTATTAATGTGCCAAATGATACTTGTTTAACTTGCGGTTATACTGACGAATTCAATGACGAATGTCCTATGTGTCATAGTCATAATATACAACAATTACGTCGTGTAACTGGATATTTAACAGGAGATTACAAAACGGCTTTTAATTACGGAAAACAAAAAGAAACAGAAGACCGATATAAACATAGTGAACTTTTAGAGGACTGGAAATAATGAAATACTCCGGTATAATTAAGGATGATGTGAACAATGGAGAGGGTATAGGTTTAACCTTTTTCACTCAAGGATGTCCGCATCATTGTAAGGGGTGTCAAAATCCAGAAACCTGGAATCCAACAGGTGGTTTTGAATATAATGAAACAATATTAAATAAAATTGTTGAATACTTTAAAACAAAAACATACGCCACCAGATTAACATTATCTGGTGGTGATCCTATATGTTCTCCAGATATAGTTTTACCATTATGTAAAGCTGTTAAACAGGTTAGACCTGATGTAGTAATATGATTATATACTGGCTATATCTATGAAGAAATTCAAAACAACCCAATCTTACAATATGTTGATGTATTGATAGATGGACCGTTTATATTGGAAAAAAGAGACATTACATTACCTTTTAGAGGTTCTAACAATCAAAGGATAATTAATGTTCCACTAAGTAAAGAAAAAGGAGTGACAACTTTATATTATCCTTCTTAAGAGGAAAATAACATAATGAAACAAATAACCATTGACATGATACGAGACTACCGTATCAACGAATTAAAATATGATTTTATGGGCTATGTTTTTAGAGACTTACGGGAATTAAGCTTTCATCATCTTATTGTTCCCCGTCGTGATTGCCCAAACAAAAGATTGGGTGATGGTTATTATAAATGAAATGGAGCTATATTAGTTCGTGATACGGCTCATGATTATTTACACCTAATCGAGCATTATGATGAAGAACTTTTTAATTTGCTTACAGCAGAAATGATAGACCAAAATGTTCAAAATAGACTAAATATAGCAAATTTAAAAAGAATAAGAAATATATTGTTAGCGTTTGAACAAGAATACGGCGATGAGACAGATACTCATGGCAAACGTTTAATTAAGCAACGCTATATTACAAATCGTATTCAATTGTAATGGAGGCAAAGGTGAATAAAAAAGAATTGTGTGAAAAACTTTATCATCTTGTACAAAAGAAAAAAGATTTTGCTGTTGTATGTAAGGAGCTGAATCTAGAAGATTATCAGATCATAGGATTAATAGCAATTATGAAAGAAGAAGGATATAATATTGATTATATCAATGGGGAAATTATCTTAATGAAAAACCCATTAAAACAAGAAGACGTGTATACGCTACCATATAATTTAGAACATCTTAAACTCTTATTAATTAGTGATACACATTTAGGTAATAAGCACGATCGTTTAGATATTTTAAGATACTTATATGATAAGGCAGAAGATAGAGGAGTAAAACATATCCTACATGCAGGCGACTTTACTGATGGTCGTTCTAATAGACCAGAACAAGTTTATGAATTAAAAGAACCATCTTATGAAGGCCAAGTACAATATTGCGTGGATAAATATCCGTCATTTAGTGGTAAAACTTATATTATTCAAGGCAATCATGATGATTGATGGTATAAGAACGCTGGTTCTGAAATTGTTAAATCAATTGCAAGTCAAAGAGATGATTTAGTTTATTTAGGACCAGATGTTGCTGATATGAAAATCGGTAATTTAAAAATACGCCTATTTCACGGATATGGTTCTGTAGCTTATGCAAAATCTTATAAAATCCAAAAATATTTAGACACAATACCAATAAAAGAAAAACCAGACATTTTACAAACCGGTCATATACATCAAGCTTTTTATTATAAACAAGATCATACCCATTGTTTTCAAACTGGATGTCTAGAAGACCAAACTCCTTATTGTCGTAGTTTAGGCCTTGCTAGCGATAAATCAGTATGGTGAGCAGATGTTACCTTTGATGATAAAGGTCATATCCACTCAATTACACCAGAATTAGAAACTTTTGGAGATAAGAAATTAACATTAACGAGAAAGAAAAGATAAAAAAATCTTGACTTTCTCTTTCTTTTTATAGTATAATATATATAGAAAGGAAAAAAATATGGAACGTTTTAAAGATCAATGTGATATATGTGGACAATTTAAGTATTGTCACGGTTATAAAAATAAAGTAGTCTGTGAAGACTGCGCAAAGGAGTTAGATACAAATGGACGAACAAATCAAAAAAATACTACAACTCGAAACACAAAGACAAAACAATAATATTGAATTAATAGCAAGTGAAAATTATGCTAGTAAGGCAGTTCGTGAACTACAGGGAAGTATTTTTACCAATAAATATGCTGAAGGCTACCCTTGTAAAAGATATTATGGTGGGTGTCAATATATAGACCAAATAGAACAATTAGCCATTGATTATGCTTGTCAACTATTTGGAGCAGCATATGCAAATGTACAACCACATTGTGGCTCTTCTGCTAATATGGCAGTATATAGAGCACTGCTTAGACCTGGAGACGTTGTTTTGGGTATGGATTTAAGTGCTGGGGGTCATTTAACTCATGGGCATCCTATGAGTTTTAGTGGACAAGATTACGTAGTATACGGCTATGAAGTAAACGAACAAGGTGTATTAGATTATGATAATATAAGAGCGCTTGCCTTAAAAGTAAAACCACGAATGATTATTGCAGGAGCTAGTGCTTATTCAAGACAAATTGACTGAGCTAAATTCAGAGCTATTGCTGATGAAGTAGGTGCTTATCTAATGGTAGATATGGCTCATGTTGCAGGATTGGTAGCAGTTGGATTACATCCAAATCCCGTACCATATGCAGATGTTGTAACTTCTACTACACACAAAACCTTAAGAGGACCTCGTGGTGGTTTAATTTTAACTAACAGTGAAGATATTATTAAACGAATAAATAAAACTATATTCCCTGGTATTCAAGGAGGACCACTAGAACATATAATAGCTGCAAAAGCTCAATGTTTTTATGAAGCATTACAACCAGAATTTAAACAATATCAAGAACAAGTATTAAAGAATATTAAAGCTTTAGCTGATAATTTAACAAATCATGGTATTAAAGTAATTACAGGTGGTACTGATAATCATCTGATTTTAATTGATGTTTATAATTCATTGGGTATTAGCGGAAAAGAAGCAGAAACTCTATTAGATACTATTAATATTACTGTGAATAAAAACACTATTCCTGGGGAAACTCTAAGTCCTATGAAAGCTAGCGGTTTAAGATTGGGTAGTCCGGCTATGACCACTCGCGGTTTAATGGAAGAAGATTTCCAAGAGATAGGAGATATTATTTATGAAGCATTAACTTGCAAAAATAATCAAGAAACTCTTGACAAATTACATCAACGTGTGATACAATTAATTAAGAAATGTAAGGAGGAATAATGACAAGACAAGAGTTAATTAAAGTTTTCAAACAAGCCAAAGATAATAAAACCGATGTTTATATTGCGGTTACTATACCTGGTCAAAATGATGTTGAATATATCATTAATAAATATACCAGCTTAGATAATAAATTAGAATATTATTGTAAAGCATATGATGAAAACGGAGTTCATTGTATGAACGATAAAATTCGTATTGTAAAGGCCGGTATGATAGATTTTTATATAGGAGAAGAAGATGGAAATTAAAATTAAAAAATTATATAAAGATAGTATTATGCCAACTTATGGTAGTATAGCATCTGCTGGGATGGACTTATATGCCCATCTAGAAGAAAATACTCAAATTATCATAATTAAACCACACGAAACGGTTAAAATAGGAACTGGAATAGCGGTAGAACCTCCAGTTGGATATTTTGGAGCAATTTTTGCTCGTAGTGGTATGGCAACAAAACAAGGTTTAAGACCAGCTAATTGTGTAGGAGTATGTGATTGGGATTATCGAGGAGAATATATCGTTGCTATTCATAACGATACCGAGCAAGAACAACAAATACACAATGGAGATAGAATTGCTCAACTAGTATTATTACCATATACAACTTTTAATATCGTGGAAGTGGATGATGTTAGTACTACAGAAAGGGGAGCTGGAGGTTTCGGCTCTACAGGGGCTTAACATGTTTGCAGCACTTATGGGATTGTTTGCAGCTCAAAATAATCTTAGAATGACACAAACAATGTTGGCACATAATCCACCGCATCATAATTCACCCCCACAAAAAAAGGAAGAAGAATACAAACCTAAACATGAAGAAAAATCTTATCAACCAAAGCATACCAAAGAAGACACAATGGAATGCGTTTCTATGTAGGAGGGTATATGAAAATAGCAATTAGTCAGCCAATGTATGGACGTTCTGTAGAACAAATTAAAGCTGAGCGTCAACCATTAATACAAAAATTAGAAGAATTGGGAATGTCTGTCATTGATACTGTAATAGATATCCAAGAAGAAAAAGATCCAATGTATTATCTAGGCGAAAGTATTAAATTATTTGCAGATGCCGATGCAGTCGTTTTTATGCCAGATTGAGAAACAGCACGTGGATGTAAAATAGAATATAAAATTGCTGAAGAATATGGTAAAATTATTATCTTGCTTCCTCGTAACAAGGAGATATAATGACACAAGATTGAACTGGCGACGATCATAGTATATACGCTCGTTTAGGGGCCACAAATCATAGTAGAACTGGCGAACGTGCTGAAAGCGATTATTATGCTACAGATCCAGAAAGTTTACAATTATTCTTATATGCATTAGCAAACGATGATATTACTCTTAATCGAGATATATGAGAATGCGCTGCTGGTAACGGTGTATTATCACAAGTTTTAAAACGCTATGGATATCGTGTAAAATCAAGCGATATTTATAAACGAGGCTATCGTGATAATGAAATTATAGATTTTTTAGAATATGATGGACATTGGAATGGAGACATTTTAACTAATCCGCCCTATAGCTTAGCTCAACCATTCGTTGAAAAAGCCTTAAGTGTTGTTAATGATGGTGCTAAAGTTATCATGTATTTACATTTGCAATTTTTAGAAACAAAAGGGCGTAGAGAATTATTTAATAATAATCCACCAAAATATATATATGTTAATTCAGCTCGTCAAGCTTGCTACAAAAATGGAGATACAACTAGAAAAATGAGTAGTGCAGTTTGTTATTGCTGATTTATTTGAGAAAAAGGTTTTCAAGGAGAACCAACAATTAGGTGGATATAGGAGATAAAATGAATGCTGATTTACATCTTGAACTTATACAACAATTACATGAGTTATATAAAGCCAAAGACCATGATTATGGTTCTTCGGTTCATGACACTTTTAAAAAATATGGCTTGGTTTCATTTTTAGTGCGAATGGACGATAAAATGAATCGTCTACGAGCACTTACTTTAAATGATACAGAACCACATGTTGTTGATGAAAAAATAGAAGATACATTAATGGATTTAGCGAATTATGCGTTATTAGCAATTATTGAGTTACGCAAGGAGAAATAATGGCATCATTATATTTTAGACACGGAGTAATGGGCAGTGGTAAATCTGCCGCTTTATTGCAAGTAGTTCATAATTATACTGAAAAAGGAATGAAATGTTTATTATTACAACCAAGAAAAGGAGATAAAGGACAAGGTAAAGTAAAAAGTCGTATTGGTATTGAGCGTCCTATTGATTATCTTATTACTCCCACCAGTGACATATATAATTTTGTAAAACATCATATGCCAAATGCGGTTGTAGTAGATGAAGCCCAGTTTTTAGAACCAGAACAAGTAGAACAATTATATTTTATTACTAAAAAATTAGATATTCCAGTACTAGCTTATGGGCTGCGCTGTGACTTTCAAATGAAAGGATTCCCTGGAGCAGCTCGGTTATTAGAATTAGCAGATCATATAGAAGAATTACGCACTATTTGTAAATGTGGTAGAAGAGCCACTCAAAATTTGCGTCTATTAAACGGTACTCCAATATTTCAAGGAGTACAAGTTGCTCTAGATAAACAAAATAATATTACATACGAAAGCGTATGTGGTAATTGTTATTTAGACTTGTTAGAAAAATACGGAGGACAATAAAATGTATGTAATAAATTTAGAAACCACTCAAGGACCTGTAACGGTAGAGGTTAACGATTTAGCAGAAATTCCTGCTATTATAGCCTCTTATAAAAACACCTATATAGGTTTTACAGCAAAATTCATGGAAGGAGAAGCTAAACCGATCCCAGCTACACCAACTTTTAATGCGCCACAAGTTAAGATTACTGATTTCAATGTAGATTGGAAAAAGATAAAATCTGCTTGTATGACTACTATATCTAAAGAGGGGGGTACTAAAGAACCTTCTAGCGAATGGAAGCGTAAATTATTATTAGCAGAGCATAGTCCATTGCGTAGAGGTATCGTTAGTTGGAAATGAGAAAATATACCGACTTATGTTAGTACTCATTTTGCTAGACATCATGAAGGTTGTGAAAAATTCGTAGCAACTCAACGTACCGATCGTACTGGCGTGGATAGAAGTGAACGTAGTCAAATTGATCCAGTCATGATGGAAATGGACGCTAATATTCAAGCACTTATTAACATTAGTTTAAAGAGATTGTGCTCAGCGGCCGATCCAACAACACGTAAATATTGGAGAGCTGTATTAGAAGCAATACGTGATTATGATGAAGATATCTTTTGAGCATGTGTACCACAATGTATTAAATGTGGCGGATGCCCAGAATACTCCAACTGTGGTTTCTTTGACGGTCTAACAAAAGATTGGACAAAAGAAGAAATTACTGACATCCGTACTCGTTATAATAAATACAATGAATGACGAGATAAAGCTTGGGGCCCAACTCAAACAAAAATGAAAATTTAAAAAAATTAAAAGCAGAATTCCCTTCAAAAAAGCAAAATTAATAAGCGTATTCTGCTTTTTATATTAAAATAATATATTTATATTAAAAAAGTAAAAAAACGCTGTAAACGGGCTAAAAATGCGTTTTAGGAGGGTATGGTGACATACGATAAAATATGTATTATTATGGCTGATGGGAAAGCCAAACGAATGGGTGGTTTAAGTAAGAAGAAGCAACTCATTGAAATTGATGGGGAACGTATAATTGATAGAACTATTCGTCAATTAAGAGCATTAGGAGTAGAACCAGTAATTGCAACTCATTCAGAAGATTTTGATTATTTGGATGTTGCAAGAATTTTACCAGAAAATAATGACCATGAAATTAAAAAATTTAGTGCAAATAAAAAATATTATTCTAAATATAAGGAAACTTTATTTATTTGAGGAGATACTTATTTTGAAGATTGTGATATAGAAGCAATCGTTAAAACGCCCGTAACTAAGTTTAAATTTTTTGGTACACAATTTGAAATATTCGGTTTTAAAATTAAACAACCATATTATGATTTAATTGATAAAGGTACAGAATATATTATTACCCACCCAGAATTAGATTATGGAAATACTGGTACATGAGGTTTATTAAGACACATTGGAGGTTTTCCTTTATTAAGAGATGAAAGTTATATACCACATACAACCGGTATTACATCAATTCACGAACCAGATAAATATATTGCTGCTGGATTACTATATATTCTACCTGGACAATCCATTGATAATGATGGCCCATGGGATTTAGAAACAATGTATGAACGTTTCCCTAATGTTAAAATAGAAGAATTAACTTATACATATCCAGACGGTAGTGTAAAAACTTTTAAAAACGGTAAATGAGTATAAAAAAAAGAGAGATTGACTTGACAATCTCTTATTTTTTTGTTATAATATATATATAAAAATATGAAAGGAATGATAATATGCATGCTATGTGTGCCGTAGTGGGTAAAACTGTAACTGATATTTATACTTTAATGGAAAGACAATGTGATATAGGACAATGGGATTATGGTAATATAGGTGGAAGATACTTAAATACAATACCCGTTTCTAAAAATTGTCAAAATCACTACCCAGTTGATTTTCCTTTTTTAGATGAGCGACCAGAAACCAATGGATTTATTGGAGATCCTATGACAAATAATTTAAACTGCCAATATGTTAGCATAACACGTGTTCGTAATATAGACAAAGAAGAATGTGAACGACTACATTCATGTAATCATTTAGATATATTACACCCTGCGGCAGCATTGATAAAATATTTAGATAATTCAATTAGTGATTTAGTAGAAGACCCTCACATGTCACATGAAATGTTAATGGATTTAATAAGCAATCCTCGCTATAAAAGTTTTTATATAGCAGTTGTAGATTATCATTACTAATAGGAGAAAAATGAAACAAAATAATTATAAAAGACGACCTTTCAAAAAGAAAGACGAGCCTTTTAATGTAGAACGTTGAATTAAACAACATCAAAATGTTGAATATCCAAAGCGCGGGAAAAAGAATCGCCTAGGAGAAGATAAAAAAAATAAGAGAAAGCATTAGCTTTCTCTTTTTTTTACAATATTATTATCTTCATCAATCACAATGCGATCACCGAAAGTTTGTTTAAAGAAATCAATTCAATTTTGTCGTGTTCATGTACACAGTCTTTCTTTTATTTCATCAATATTCAAACATGTTGGATCATTCAAATCAACGATAGATTGATACCATTGCTTTTTAATTTCAATAAATTCATCAATTGTATATTGTTCTTTATACATATTATTTCTCCTTTATTATACTGTTTTCCATCCTACAAATAAACCTTTTACAAATCATAAAACAGCTTCATCTGTACCAATGGCCCCTCCATCTTTTAATACCTTAATATTAGTGGTTAGTCCTACATGCCATCCATTAAATGAGCCTTCTCCAGGGTTACCATATACAGCAATTGTTCCAGCAGTAGCCGATGCATTGGCAATACGGATAGGAGCACTATAAGAAGTTCCGTTTACAATACATGATCAACCGTCTTCAATATATAACGGTGGACATGATAATGTACCAGTAACAGTTAAACTACCGGTATTAGATGTAACAGAACTTAATGTACTAACACTTAATTTAGATGCAGTAATACTGTTAGCCCCAATACGAGCAGCCGCTATTGTACCGTCAGTTAAATCTCCAGCATTTAAATTACCACGAATAACTGCACCATTACAATACAATTTACCAGTTGTATCAATACCGAATTTATCTTTAAAATATATTAATCAATTATGTCTATTGTTATCATGACTTCAATAATTATATAAACCACTTGGGGACATAAAATAATTAGAAGCGCTACCAGAACCTTCTCCACTATTATTTCATACACCTAAATAATTTGATTTAACATTTCATCCAGCAATTAAACCAGCAGACGCATAAATTGTACCATAAATAATAGCATTACTAGCTTGTAATAATCCTTCACTACTAACAATAAAACCAGTTGTTCCTTCGGCCGGAGTCGAACCAATCCTTCCGTCTTTGGCAACATAAATGGTTAAATCAGGGGTACCACTAATCTTATTATAAGGAATTGTTACATTAGAACCTAATGTTAACGAATTAGCCGTAATATCTCCAGCCACATGTGCCCCTGTTGCATATAATGTACCACCAGTAGTAACACCAAATGTTCCATTCATATAAATGCCCCAATCACTACGTGAACCACTGTTATTAACAGCACCTGTAATTGCTCCTCCCGCAGGACTTAATACTAAACTAGGATTAGCACCATTAGTTAATCCAGTGGAAGATGCGGTTCATCCTCCCACTGTTCCTGTATTTATTTGCGAATTACTATCTGAGATAATAATTTGGCCTCTAATATGAGCATTATTGGCATATAAATTACCACTTGTATCTACACCAAAATTACCATTAGCATAAAAAGCATAATTTTTAGTAGTGTCATTAACTGTTCCAGATATACCAGTAGGACTTAACCATAAATCTTTTGATTGACCATTTAAATGATAAAAGCCCTTATTATCAGTAATCCAATTTGCAATATTACTACCTTCTTCTGCTACTAAAAACCCTTTTGTATAAATTAAAGGATTATTACTAGTATCAACACCTACAAATGATGCTATATTATTAGTAGTACTTCAATCTTTACCATAATTGGCATCTGTTTTTGCTAATGCTTGATCAAATTCTGTTACGTGAGATAATTCAGACGAAACATTTTTCACTGATAAACCATATTGGTCTAATACTACTTTACCATATTGACCAGATAAAATAGTTAATCTGTTTGTATCTATAGAACCGCTACGAATATAATTAGCATTAATACCCTCGTCACTTAAAATACGTTCCCAAATAACAGCTTCGTTTGAATCTGTACTAAAATTATTAGTATAATAAATACCATTACCAGAATATTTCATAGCCTTGTTTGGATTAGTTGAATTAGTAACACGCATTCCAGTACTATCTAACAACATATTACCACTAGTTCCAACAATTGCTATATTATTTGTATTGTTATTTAATGTTTCTGTAATACTATTAGGATCAATTGTACCATCTGAGCGTAAAATGGCTGTACGAGCGTATATATCAGCATTATTTAATACCGTATTAGTTGCAGTAATAATATTACCAACCAATTCTTCTTCGTCAGTATAAGATGTATTCAAATCAATTTTATTATTAATTGGACTATCTAAATATCTTGTAATACCTGTAATAAGAGCTGGAACTCCATACATTCCCATTGGTTCATCATAAACTGTAACATAATCTCCTGCTTTTGGAATGATTTGTCCAACACTATGAAGCGTTTTAACCAAATCATTATAAACATCATGTTCAACTGTAATTATGGTATTACCACAACGTGGACATATTGAAATTTCATCATAGCTGACATAACCACACTCATTACAATGATAACGAGTAATTGTTGGCTCTCTGTATTCTATTAAACCAGAGGAATCAACAACATTTAAACTATAAGTAATTTCTGGAATAGAAAATTTATTAGAAGCTTCCTTGCCTTCATTAAACAATAATCCAACATAAGGTTGTTCATTATTGATATAATTACCTTCAATTAAATAATCTCCAAAATTCTCTTGAATAGTGGCGTTTAATGCATCTATTTGTTCTTTCCAACTATCATATAATTCATCTAATTCTTTGATACGTTGTTGGGCAGTTAAAACTGAGCGTAAGTCATCTAACATTTTACCATAATTACTAATATAATTATCAATATCATCATTTCAATTTTCAATTTTACCACTAGTTGAACGTACATATACATTCTTTAATATATAAGTATAACCATCTGGTAAATTTACCGTATCGTCATCAAATGGAATTTTCTCAATTAAAGAAAACATATTTTCATATGTACCAATATCTAAATTTTGTTTAGTATATGGTCTTGTTGTACTATAAGCAATTTTATCCATAGCGATAACCATAGATAAATAATCACCTTTTAAATGTGGAGAATATGCATAACTTTTTTCATTATATTTAGACATATCGGTCGTATATGGATAGATATCATGATCATATGTAAAATCATAATCAGCAAAAGTTGGAATATAAATAGCTTCATTAGAAACATCGCTACCTCCGCATTTAGGACAAGTAGTTAAATCTGCAGGAGCACTAGAACCATTTGGCTCAAGACCGCGCGTTTCTCCACATTCTGGATTATAACAGTGAAATAGTTTAATGTAATGAGTATTTTTACCTAAATCTCTATTATAAGCTTCATAAGTACCTTGAGGAGGTTTATGAAAAGCATATGTATATCCTTCTGAATATTTTAAATCTACATTATAATATTTATTTTCCATTTTATGTAAAGTAGATTCAAATCCGTCTTGAGCAATATCATATTCATTAATTGCCGTATTGTAAATTTCACGAGCTTCTCTATAATCCTTAATATATTTATCAGCAAACGCTAAGTTTAAATCATTAATTTGTCGTTCATACTGATATAACTCTAATATTTGTTCTTTGGTAATTCAATTATTCTTATAAGACCACCAAAGATTTAAAATATAATTCGTACCATATGGACTACGACCTGTAATATACATATCGTCATTAGGAGTTCATTCTCCCGTTGTACCAGTAATTGGATCTACTATAACAGTATTACCATTAATTGTGAATTCTCATAAACCAGTATCCAATTTTGTAGCAAGATTTCAATTATTACCATCTCAATAATATACTTGACGATTAGGCCCAGCATTTCAATATTCTGGTACTGATAAATCATGTATCTGTTCTATTGACGAATATGTTTTTACAATGGTCATTTTACCGTCTACTTCTTGATAAATATATTCTGGTTTTTTAAGCGCATCATTTGATATGCTATCATCTACAATAGCATAATATCCTTCTATATCTGTTGTAGGTAGAGAATTTACATTATTATAAAATCCTGTAAAATTCTTAGTATAATCTCTAGTTGCAGTACCAATGTTAATGTTAGCATCTCCATCATAATCTTTGCCACCAGTACAATAAAGTTTAGTAATAACACGTTCACCATCATTTTTAATCGTAGTATCTTTAATATTATTACCTAAAGCATATACCAATCCATAATTTTTACCGCTAAATTGACGCAATGCAACTGTTCTATTGATACAATCAAAAACAGGATATACCTGTAATTCTTTACACACAGCTGTAATAGCGTTATAGCAATTACCACTGCTAATATTAATATTGCTTTGCAAATCAACCAATTCAGTAGATTCAACAGAACCTCTTGGATTATGTACAACAGTTTTCACTATATCAACATCTGGTGTACCATCTTGACGCAATGCCACAGATCAATTAGTGCCTTCTAAAATGTGATATAAATAATTAAGTGCATTATTAGGACATAAATAACTATCTACTTGATATAATTGAGTTCAATCTCATGAGTATCTATCAATATATAAATTAGGATCAATACCTACAGTCGTTTGGTCATAAAAATCATATAATTGTAATACTAAATAACCGCCCTCTTTATATAAAATCCCTTTAAAACGAGCTGTTGATGTAATAGGTCAGTAAAAGGCAGATGCTAATAATCCATAAGGTCAAACACTTGCCGTTTGCATTAAAGTTTTAATCTGCTCTTTTCCTAACGGATATTCTACAGCATGTGCTGGATCCCATTCTAATGGAATATCTAATTTACCAGCAGTACGACTTAAATCTTCTGTTCATTGTGTGTATTTAATTGTACCAGGTTTGTCCAATGGTTTGTTTTGAAATATGGTTCATTCATCCCTTGTTAAAGTATTTTGATCAATGGTTAAACCAACTCTTTTTTTACTTAAATTAAAACGTGGATAATCCATTGCTGTAAAAGATGTACTAATTTTTAATACATCTCTTGTTTTATCTATTGGTTGAACTATATAGTCCATAATATAATCTTCAATAATATTATCTGGATATACATTAGAATATGTTCTATCTACATAAGTAGTTGTATCTCCATATCCTTCCGGCTCACGTACTGTAATAGGTTGCTCTCCTACATAATAAACCTGTCTTTCATAGCGCAATTTAACAAGTGGCACTAATAAACTTAATAACGGATTTTTAATTTTCTCTCCATTATTGTTAATAATAGTATTAGGCATCTCAAATTTTAAATCACTATAACCCGTATTAGCCTCTGTAATAGTAATATTATAAGCATATCCTGCTGTCATATGGTCATCACTATTAAAGATTGTTTGTTTAATATTTTCGTTATAGTCTAATACGTGTAAGGTTTCCTTAACATATACTTCCATGTTCTCTCCTCCTTAATAAAATAAAGAGACCTATAGTCTCTCTGTCTCTAATATATAGTATGATTTTGGGTATAAAAATAAAGAGAACTCATCGTTCTCCTATAGACTTGGAATATCTTCGTCTCCATCGTCAATAATGTTATCTATTACTATTTCAACTGTGTGGTCTCTAGTAATTCCTGTATAAGTAATTTTAACTTCTGTGTTGCTCAACACTTCAAATTGTATCCAGGCAGGGTTACCAGTTTTATATTCTTTATCATCTACAATTAGATGGAATGAATCAACCGCATTGTCAAATGTAATTAAAGATGAAACCGTAGCACCTTCTTCAATGTTTTCAATTTTTTCTTTATCTGGTACGTAGTCTTTAATATTTTCATAAGTAATTGTATATAAATTAGGTTCTGGAATTGGTTTTTTACCATAAACTAATTCAATATAATAAGATTTATCATCTACAATTCTTAAATCTTCGTATCCTACTTTACCTAATAATTCTAAAGCCGTAATAGCTGCTTCTTCAGGTGTAAGTACACCATATTCAACTATCTCTCCTCTATCATTAGGAACCATATGAAAAGCAAAAACATTTTCTTTAAAAGTGTGTAGCTTTGTCATTATCTTATACATAATTTCCCTCCTTACAGTTTATTCTCTATATTTATAGTAGCTTTTATGGTTATAAGTTCAAATAAAAAAAGAAGGAGATGTTACTCTCCTTTGTTCATAGGCTCGTCGGTAAGTGGATCTCTGACTTCTCAAGTAATTTCTTCTTTGTTAGTAACACTAACACCAGAAAGTTCAATTACTCCCTCAAGTGCTTTTTTACCTTGAGTAATTACAGAAGCAATTACTACACCAACTACAGCCACAGCAGATAAGGTTTGTAATGTGTCATTAGCAAACAATTCTACTTGGAAAGTATTTGTAATTAAAGCATTAATAAAAGGTAACATTGTAAAAGCTATGCTAGTTAAAACTGCACTAGCATAATATACAAATGCTTTACCCAATCCTTTAAATAAAACTTTCCATGAAAATACTTGACCATCATGAAGATTATGAATAATTCCACAAGTTGTATTAACAATTACTAAAATTGCTAGAACCATTCCTAACCACCCCATAACACCAAGTGTGGATAAAATAGCTTCCCACATAATATCCTCCTAACCTACTAATTCTTAAATAAACTTTTCCAGAACCAGATACAGTTAATTCAATTCTATCAATTCCAATAATAGGAGCTACATAAGCACCTTCACCAGAAATTGAAGTGCTTTTACTAAAATCACTTAAACTAATAATAGCTAAATCGATTTCAGATTCTAACTTACCACTTTGTCCTTTAATTGATACTGAAGGATTTCCTTCTGTTATAATTGATAATACTGAACCTTTTAATCCAGAAAGTTTTAAATCTTTCTCTTGATAATTAGAAAGATCAATTAATCTTGATTGATACATTATTTACCTCCTTTAATATCCTATTGTCCAACCTGCATTTATAAAATCTTGATAGTTTGATAGTGCTTCTATTCTACTTGCTGGATAATATGTAGTATCTAATATTCCTAATGTCTTCAATGTTTTAGTTCCAGGGTAAGATACTGCATTTATACACATTTGCAATATATTATTCAAACTATTATTATCTAAATTATTGCAACTTTTAAATACATCAGAAAAAGCATACTTATTAGTCAAATTACTTGTGTTTAACAAAGGTATTGATGTAAGCCCAGAGCATCCATAAAACATCTTTTCCATTTTAGTGACATGAGATGTATCTAACAAAGGTATTGATGGCAATCTCCAACATCCCATAAACATACAAGACATATCTGTTACTTTGCTTGTGTTTAATAATGGTATTGATGTAAGGCTTCCACAATTTCGAAACATATTCACCATACTTGTTACATTACTTGTATCTAATAGAGGTATTGATGTAATACTTGAACAGTAATCAAAAATACCAGTCATACTTGTTACATTACTTGTATCTAATAGAGGTATTGATGTAATATTTGAACAGTTGTGAAACATATAAACCATACTTGTTACATTACTTGTATCTAATAGAGGTATTGATGTAATATTTGAACATCCATAAAACATATTTTCCATTGTAGTGACATTACTTGTATCTAATAGAGGTATTGATGTAAGTTTAGTACAATTTTGAAACATAGACATCATATTTGTAACACGACTTGTATCTAATAGAGGTATACCATTTGTTTTAATAGGTATAGCAATAATATCACTATTAATTGTTTTATCATTATCAGTCAATACTCGTGGAGTCATTAAATTATATGCATTATAAATTAAAATATTATTATCATTAAATGACATTGATGGATTTACCCCTAAGGTTCCAGATATATAACCATTATTCGTATATGCTTTTTTACTATTAAGTAAATCGTTTGCATTAAGATTAACACCAACATAAGAATAATTCCAATCAGAACCATCATAAGTAAACAACCCATCAAATGTTTTAACCCCTACTTGCATAAAATAACCAATTTCATCAGTCCAATTTCCATCTATATACACATTAAATGGCAAATTAATTGTATCACCATCAACTAAACTATCACCTGTTGACATATCTTCTGCTTCTATTCTTTGTCTTGTATATGTTATTCCATCATTACTATTATATTGAACTCTTACTTGTATATTATCGCCCCAACCATCTAATCTAAAGTCTTGTTCAGATAATTCTATCATACCATCAAAATTTTCACCACTACTTTGGTCGGCTCTTAAATTACCACGAAACCAATCACTAAAAGCATTAGATAACACAACTGTTGCTGGGAATGTTATACTTGAGTTGTTTGTTGTTTCTTCCCAATTACCTATTGAACTAGAAGTAACAACGCACATGTCTCCCTCATGAACGCCCGTTAAAGCATCTCTTTCAGCAATAGATGCAACTTTATAAATATCTGTTGCACCACCACCAGTAGTAATTTCTCCATTTCTTGCCATACGAGCGATAGTACTATAGTTAGTACCCTCTGGTAAATCAAGGGCACTAACTGTTGTATCTAAATCATCCGTAAGAGCTTCTAATAAATGACTAATTGCCATAATTATACACCCCCATTAATAAATGCATTATAAGCATCTAAAAATTCTTGATAAGTACAATCTGCTATATCGGCTGTTTTAATTAAGAAGAACTTAGTATTGGTTGCATCAAAATGAGCTTCGTCAAATCCAAGATAACTTCTAGTCATTGTTAAACTTCCGTCAATTGGCTCGCTTAATGTTCCAAATGTTTGATTGTTTTGATTAATCCATGCAACACGGAAACTTTCTGGTACATCATATGGATCTTCTGAACCACCCGTTCTATCAAATTCTGTTCTAGTAAATCCACCAGTTACATCATTTGAATTATAAGCAGTTGTATGAGCAACAACATCTGTTGTAAATCCTAAATTAGCTAATGGTAAATCTTGTGTGAATGTTGAAGCATCTGAAACTTCACCACTTTCTACTGTAATGTTCTGAGTATCACCATATTTAGCAAGTGATTCTTGATAAGTTGTAGGATCTTGCCAGTAAGAAGTTAATGTAACTGTTTCTCCTGGTTCGATATCGTAAGGTCATAATAATGGTACATGTTTAGCAGGATTTACCCCGTCATCGTAAATTTCATCAAGTATTAAACCTCTTATTGTATTACTACTTGTATTAGTAAAGTTATAATCTAATACATAATAATCTGTATCTATATGATGTTCTTTAGCGATTACTTCATATGTTCCACTATTACCATCAACCGTTATATTCTCAGTGTATAAAGTAGTATTAATTGGTTCAACCGTATCAACTAAATGTGATAATACTTCGGTAATATTACCAATTTGATTGTTAAGATTTGCAATCATAGCATCTACCTCTGATTTTGTATAATAATTAGTTAAATCAACTTCTGTTGAGCCAATTATTTCCCAAGCATTATTAATATACATATATTCATCATATATATTTTGTGTACCTGGAGTTGTTTTAGGTACCATATAAATGGTATCTGTTGCTATATCTTGTGTTGGCAATGTTTGAACTATTTCACGTTTCGTTGTATCTATATTAGAAATTTTATTATCAATATAACTTAAAATCTCTTTTTGTGTCCAATGCGCTGGAGTTCAAGCCTCAGCTACACTTATTGTTGTATTACATTCATATAATACTCCATTATAAATAACATGATCTCCTTCGTTATAAGTTGATGATGTACTATATTGCGGAGCAATATTATTTAAAATAATTTTATCTTGGTCGTCTACATATTTTTTATTAGTAAATTCTGTATCTTGTGTTGGCGCTGTTGTACTATTTTGTTTTGGTATATTATTAAATATTTTTGTACCACTAAAAAACTGTGTATTTTCAGTTATAAATCTTATAGGTGAATTTACATAGCTTAAACTGTTTACAGAAATTACTTCTCCTGATATGTCAGAAGGTTTTTGATAATATAAAACACTATTTGTTAAATAACCATCATATAAACCACTAGAATACTGACTTGTGTCTGGATAAATATGCCATACTCTTCCAATAGCAACTCTTGATGAACTATTTCTAACTTCTTCATATTCTTTTTCAATAATTAAGTATAAACATGCTCCTTTAAAATTAGTAACTGGAGTATAATTTGAACCATTAATTTTAAAACCAAGTCCATCTGGAAGAGTCTGATTAAGATAGTTACTAAAATATAACCCTTTCTTAATACTAGGGTAATCAAAAACTGTTCCCATACCAGATGTCATTGTTCCATTTAAATATCCTATATTTAGACTATTATCTTCTTGTACCTCAACAGGTTCCCAACTATAAGTTGCTGGGTCTTGTCCATCACTTACACATTGATAAAAATATCCTTGTGTATAATCAGCATCTGTTGTTCCAATATATTCTATAATTTGATTTTCGTTAGATGCACTTGCAACAGGCATGGTTGTATATTGTATTGCTGTAGCACTTATTTTATCATCAACATATTTTTTGTTTGTAAGTTGACCGTCTGCTGTTGGAACTGCCGTTGAAATTGGCAAACTACTAAATGTTTTAACACCAGTGATTGTTTGTGTAATGCTGTTTAAAAAATCAAACCCCGTACTAATAGTTCCAGCATTACTAATATAACCGCTGGTTGTTTCTACAATACGTAAACAACATAAAGAACTACCAGAATTATCAATTCCAACAATTAAGGCAATATCTTTTTGTCGTGATGGTGGGGTTGTTGTATAATCATCATACACTATTATATATATTGGATTTACTGTGCTTGTTCAAGTATATGTTGGTGTTGTTTTAATATAAAAAGGTGCCCCTGGTTTTTGATAAATATAAAGTCCTTTTTTGGCTGTTCTAAAATCAAATGGACTACTGCTACTAGATGTTGGCAAATAATAGACTTCTTTTATATTTGATAAAGCACCAAAAACAGCCCTAGCACTTGGATATTGATCATCTGTACTACTACTATCTAAACTTGTTACTTTATGACTAGTAAATTCTAGCTCATCTTTATAAATTGCACAATCTTGATCCCTTACTAATGTATCTGTACTAACTATCATACCGTTCATAATGGTTTCAATATAATATGTTTTATTAGGATCAGCACCAGTTGATTTAACTTCAGCTGGACTAGTAAAATCCATAAAATTAGAATGTACTAATAAATTAAATGATTTATTACTCTCAATACCATCTAATACTTTATTAACATCCGTAGATGTAATTATGTTATTTAAAACATCGGCGTCAATTGTAATTGTAGGTGTATCACTTGCTGCTATAGCATCGTCAACATATTTCTTATTTGTTAATTGACCATCCTGTGTTGGAACAGATGTTGAGACTGGTAGGCTACTAAATGTTTTAACACCTTGCAGTGTTTGATCATTTGGTGATAAAGCAATAAACTTAGGATATTTATTCACTTGTACTGATATATAATCATTGGTATTATGATAAAATCTAATACCAAACAAATATCCTTTGTCGTTACTATAAATACTTCCATAACCCCAGGCTAATGCTACAAGTCTGTTGTTGTCAGGTGGGGAATTACTTATTTTTTCGGGATAAATTAACATAGTTATATAATAAGGTAATAGATTACCTCCTGAATCAGCCCTAGAATAAGCATAACTAGCATCATCACTACCTGTATTTAGATAAATCCCTGCGTCCATAGTAAAGAGATTAACTCTCTTATCACCAGATCGATCAAATTCTTTTTCCTTGATATCTAGATTTAAAAAATTTGCTAAATCCCAAACAGCTTTTGCACTTGGATATTGTTCATCTGTACTTTCACTATTTAAAGTAGTAATCTTATTACTGATGTCTTCTTTTGTAGCATCAATAGCATCTATTTCATCTTTTGTATAATAGTTTTCAAAATTGATTGAAGTAGTCCCAATATTTTCCCACTCATCTTGTAATCATAAATATTCTTTATACCAAGGATTTTCACCAGGTTCGTTTTGTGGAACTAAATATAAAGTATGATCATTACCGCTTTCTGGTAATTCTTCAACGATCTCTGGTTTAAATCCCAATTCAGCCAATTCATTAACTCTTTCTTCTAGACTTTTAATTGCACTATCGTCTAATGCGGCAAGAGCTAATATAATAGCTAATTTACTTTCTTGCATTTTTTTACCTCCCTATTCTTTTATAGTTTTTTCAATGCAGAAGCCTCATAAAAACCAGTTGTATTACCAGTTTTTCCTCCTACTTGATAAGGATAAGGTCTTCCTGTTCATATTTTAAATATATATTGTGTCCATCCAATACCATATGCCGTATTAGAAGTTCCGTAACTTGAACCATTACCAGTTCCAATTATTTTAACTTTATCTCCAACTTTTAATTCTGTTGGTGTAGGTGGTTCTGGTGTAGGTGTAGGAGCTGGAGTGTATTTAGTCAAAGAACTTTCATCACACCATCCTAGATCTCCAGTAGTATTGTAAGGATGTGCACTACCAGGATTTTTTCTAGTTACTTTTGTTTTTTTATTTTTAATAGTATTGGCAGGTTTTGTTGCATTACTATTAACATAAATTGGTCCATTAAGTATTACATCATCTCCGATATTAAACTTATCACAAGGAGTTGGTGTAGGTGTTGGTGGAGTTGGTTGACCACCATCTATTGTTTTTTGTACATCATCTGGTAAATAAATAAAACATCTGAAATAATATAATTGCCCACTTCCCCAGCGTCCATTTTTATTATTTCTTATTTGGTTCCAGAAAATAGCACTTGAGCCCCATCCAGATTCACTTGTGTAAACTGAACCGTCTTTATTAACTTTTTCTACTATTGCAACATGTCCTGCTCCACCAGTTTTACCCCAGCACATAATAGCACCAAGTTTTGGTGTAGAACCTGTTTTAAGTCCAGCTTTTTCTGCTCTTTCTTTGAATTGTCCAGCATTACAATTTAATGTTGGATAAGGACATCCAACGCTATCACGCGCAATATTAATGATTTCATTAAAACGGCCACTTGCATATCCAACGCAATTTGCCAAAGCATTTGCTGGAGCATAAGTTGGATTACCTTTTATACATGTATTCCAACCACCAGACCCTCTTACAATATAATTTTTATCATTATTTGGGCGACTGGTCCTCATAGTAAAACCCTCAGCCCCAATACCTTCCGGATCATCAGCATTAAGATTCTCTACATGAGCTTCGTCCATATTTTCATTTAAGTCTTCTGGTGTAACTGCTTCAAATAAATATTGAACATCTTCGTCAGGAATATCATCTCTAATATAAGCTTTAGCAACCATTACCTGTACTTCAGGTGGAGCTTGCTCAATACGAGAAATACGTTCTTCCCAAGATAATTTTTCTTTTTCTTCCATGGTTTCCTCCTATCACTCCTTCCATTATATAGTATATAAATTATAATTCTCCTTCAAAAACCTTCTCCCATTTATCATAATCACATCGATCTTCATAAACTACATTATTTGGACGTTTGGAAAATATTTTTTCTACGTCTAAATCACTAAGATCCATATTAACTAAATAACCATTTTCTCCTTCTTTCACAATTTTTAATGCTTCTGGGAAACGAGTTAAAATTACAGGCACGCCTCGTTGTAATGCCTCAAATGCACTATAACAAAAGCTTTCCGTATCACTCAATTGTACTAAATAATCACAACCTTTAATTAGTGTTTTATTCATTGTAGAGGGCGGAACTATAATAAATTCAGGAATAGATTTAATGTCATTTAAAATCTTGGCATCTTTAACTTGACTTAAAGAACAACATACAAATCAAATAAAACGTTTATGTGCAGCTTTAAAGCGTTTAGCCATTTCAATCATACGAGTAATACCTTTCTCTTTGGTAGCTCTAGATAATGTTATTAACGCTAAAGTTTCATCTTCTTCTTCCTTATAATCATGATCTAGTATATTATAAATAACCTCAGATTCACATTTAGAAAAAGGCTTTAAACCTTCAGCAGCAGTATCAGATACACAAATAACTTTATCTACCCTAGAATGTTTACTCCATTGTAAATTTTTATAATCGGGATGATGAGCTTTCATACCACTTAAATCAGCATGTATCATTTGATATACTTTATCGGCTTTTGCTCTATTTAAAATTGTGCTACCATCATAATTACCTAAAATTAGTATATCACATTCAAATGGTTTACCATTATCAATTACTATATCAGCATATTTACTTAAATTGGCTAATTGTGCAGGTTCTATCATTCTACACATAATAGTAATATTACGATTACGATATTTTTTTACCCAATTAAATAAAAATGTCTCTATACCACCAATATAATATAAATACCCTTGGTGTATGATTACTTTTTTCCCAATACGCTCTAAATTATCTGGCTTTCTAGATGAAATAAATTCCACATATTTTGTTTTATTACGATTTTCACCCATTAATTCAATTAATCTACCAATGGTATCAATATCATATACATCTCCAACATTTCGTATCACAGATGGCTCTTTTTGACAATCTATAAATTTGCGCACCACTTTAACTGTATACATTTTCTCTCCTCCTCATTTATCCATTCTCCTTAATTATATAGTATTCAAAAATACAAAAAAATAAAGAGAAGACCTTATGCCTTCTTCTTCTTTTTACCTTCTTGCATATTTAATAAACTAGATAAATTATCAGCCATATGACTTAAATATTGATCTATTTTCACTGGATCTTCTTGTGTCTTGTTTTCTACTCTATATAACACAAATACAGTACCAATAATATATCCAGTAAGATTAGTTAATTTATAACAATAAGCTGAACGTACTCCTCTTGCTTTTAATAATTCATATGTTCCAATATCTTTGTTCTTAATTTGCTCAATATCACTAATTAAACAATGTCCAGTACGGTCAATTTCACTAATCGGATATCCAACCATAGATCTGAATTGATTTTGGAAATCACTGATACATGGTTGACACCCATGATTAACTTGTTCATTTGTTACGCTAACTTTTAAGAAAGATATAGAATTCATATCTTTACCACCATTGTGATAACGAGCAACTAAAGCACGGCTAGCCCCCAAATCACTTATGGCTTGTTGTAAATAAGTATTAATAGTCTTATCAATTTCTGCAGCAGTTTGATCTTCTTCTTCTGTTAATACATGACCTCCTGCACATGATTTCATTTGGTCTACTACATTATTAAATATTTTAGTGAAAAATTCATCTTGCTTTTTATTGTTTTTAACAGTTAACCACAAAAAAATAGCCGCAATGATTATTAAAATACCTAATTCACTAATTGCTTTTGCAACCTCTAATCACTCCATACCTTTTCCTCCTTTCTATTGTATAGTAGTATATTTCATTATAAAATAAAAAAAGAAGAGGTTATTCAACCTCTTCAATAATCTCGGCCTCAGAAATCATTTCTTCTTGATTTGTCTCGGCAATTTGAGCATCTAACTTAGCTTTTAATTCATCTTCACGAGCTTCTAACTCTTCTTGAGTAAGTTCTTCATAAAGTTTTAAAGCATCTTCTTTTGTTAGGTTTTTAGCCAAATAAGCTTCGGTAAATAGCTCTGGTAATACATATTTTTGATCTTCGGTATAAGAACCAAAATCATTTATTGATAAAAAACCTTTTCCCTCATCAGCTTGTATTTTATTATATTTTTTTGTATATTTCATATCATTCCCCCTATGTTCTTACTGTTCAACCTTTACTAGTCGCTATAGCGATATCTTCAGAAGTTAATAAATTATACAAAGCAGAAACTAGACGAATAGTACCAGTAAGATTTTTTTCGGTTAAATCATATATACTATTAAAAATATTTAATAATACTTGATGCTTTTGCTCATTTGTACCACTAATACCCTGAATATAAACTAAGCCACCATTTGATGCAAAACTTGCTCCTAAATCTCAATATCCGCCAAACTCAGATGGTAAATTACTAATACGATAACTATTACGCATAGGTAAAGCCGAACAATCAAATCCGTTTTTAATACAAGGAGTTAAAGTTACATTCATTTTATTTGGTCCTAAAATAACATCACTATTACTTGTTGATACATAATCAAAACCTACTAACTTTAAAATACGATCTGATGGAATATCTAAATAAACACAAGTTGATGCACCACTGTATGCGCTACCACAAGTTATTTGTCGTAATTTTGGTGTACTTAAATACATGTCTCTCGGATAATAACCATCCTGATGTACTCAACCATTGGAACTATTAATAACTTCTAAATTTGGAAAACTTTGTGGATTTTCAACAGTGGTATATGATAAATCTAAACTTTGCATATTTCCACTTGTTATAATTGAGCTAGCATCAAACGGATGATTTATAATTAAATTTGGACCAATATTATATAAACTTCGTATTTGTGCATTTAATACTAAAGTATTAAATGTGCCACTAGAACAAAAACTAATATTGTTTGATGCAAATATAATATTGCTATTTGATAAATCTAAATCTCCTGTATAATTACCATACAATGCGCCCGAACCATATAAATTAAGCGTATTAGGTAAAATATAAAATTCTGGTGATTGAAATTTATAACTCCCTGATAAATATATGTTATTATAATCATCAAAATGTAATGGTCAGTAAGGAGCTCGAGCTGGATAAGTTAATCTAGAATAAGGAAAATTATTTCCAGCCACTAAGGCTTGAGATGTATCAAAATAAGTATATAATAAAGAACCACTAATCAATGGCAAGATATTTGTTTTTCCACTAAATACTATTGAATTCAAATTAATAAAATGATAACCACCGTCTGAAGTAGCCCCACTAGCAAATAAATAATAAGGATTTCTAATCATATAAGTGCTGTCCGTTAATTTAACCATATTTAAACATGGGAAATAACCATACATACTACTCACTGGTTGATAGTTATAATATAAATTATATTCTGTATAAAAATCAATATCAAACATACGATATGTACGTGGAATAATTACCCCACCTACTTTTTCACCATCATTTTGATAAGTAACAGATAAAGTAAAACCGGCTACCGGTAACTCAGAAATTGTTTCTGGTAACGTTAAAACTTGTACTGTAGTTAGTAACTTAGGATTAAGTCGTACTCATACATATTCAGCTCATTCAGGAGGTTGCGCCATTGGAGTGTTTGAATTAGTATAACGAGGTACAGTTACAACACGAGTACCTTCTTCCGACGTATAAGTTCTGTAATCAAACAAACCATTACCAAGATAAGTGTATATGCTACTAGCATTAGCATTCTGTTTACCAAAATAAGTAA
>Ga0247608_10000496_pt1 | contig 63214 bp, 25 predicted proteins | sample 176DNAGHGlowgp2_FD_193490 | JGI IMG/M metagenome (GOLD analysis project Ga0247608, IMG submission 193490) | Sheep rumen microbial communities from Palmerston North, Manawatu-Wanganui, New Zealand - 1766 DNA GHGlow gp2 | ecosystem: Host-associated > Mammals > Digestive system > Stomach > Rumen ... | reverse complement strand
ACTGGGAAACCCACAACTTTGACCATATCATCGCGGCAGCTTCCGCTACCTTGTTGAACAAGATGATCGGTGAGGTGAAAAACGCCGAATCCGTGATGCTCAACTACCTCAAGGCTTCCATCAGCGCGGATGACTTCAAGTTCGACAATGTGTCAGGCCGCTCCATCCCGAAATCCCAGATGGTGTTCTCCGGCGACTCTTACGAGGCTGACATTATCGTGGCTGCATACGATAGCAAATCCACTCCGGAGGTTTATTACAAGATGGGTGTGGATACGCTTACCGAAGACGGTCTTGCTGGTGCCACCAAGTTGGAGGGCGAGAATGGTCTTGTGAAACTGAAAATCGGTACTGGTGGTACTGGCGAACAGAGGTACGCTGGTTTGATCAAGATTATGGATCCCAACGGACAACCCAAATATTATGGTTTCAAGGACAAATACACGGTGCTGACCCCGTCTGCAACCATTGCTGCGGATAAGATGAACGTGCTCTATGCCGGTATCGCCAACCCTGTGTCTGTGTCTGGTCCTGTGGCCCCCGACAAGTTGAGCGTTTCGTTCCCTGGTTGTAGCGCTTCCTCCCAAGGAGGCGGCAAGTTCAACGTGAGCGTGCCCGCTTCCTTGATCGGCAAGACGGTGACTGCCACGGTGGCTGCTAAAGTCGGTGAATCCACCAAGACCATGGGTTCCACCACGTTCCGTGTGAAACGTGTCCCGGATCCCCGTGCCGTATTGGGTGCCAATATTCGTGGTGGCAAACGCGCCAAAGCCGAAATTTTGGCTAACCCGGTTATTCGTGCCACAATGGGTGATGACTTTGTGTATGATCTGAAATGGTCCGTCAACTCCTACCGCGTGATCCTTGTGGTCAAGGGTATGGAAGAACCCGCTATCGTTTGTCAGGGCGGTGCATTGAGTGAGAAAGCAAAAGCTGCTATCCAGAAAGCTTCCTCCAACACGGTCATCTATTTCAGCGACATCAAGGTTTCTTCTGAAGCCGGATCTCGTACATTGGATGAGTTCTCCGTTCGTGTAAGATAGTAATCTAAATTTAAATACAATTATGAAAAAGTTCACATTATTTGCAATGATGTTGCTGGCTGTAAGTTTCGCCTTCGCACAAGAAGATGAAACCGAAGGCAGCACCCTGGAACAACCCATCCGCACTCCTGTGGAATTTCCGTGGGAGCAGGTCAATGTCGGTGAGTTCGCCGAACCGATTTCATATCCGCCTGTCCGTCAGGCTGACGTGATGTACTATTGGACCGTTTGGCGCACCATTGATTTGCGCGAGAAAGTCAACCATCCGCTCTATTTCCCCACGGAAGTGCGTGGAACGTGGAGAAGCCTTGGTCAGACTATCTTCGATGCCATTGATATGGCCAACACGGAACGTACAGAAGGTGTTCTGCCGGTTTATTCCGATGAGATGTGCACGTTCCCGTATTCCCGCGATGAGCTGCAAGGCTTGGTTGCCAATGTGCAGACGATCACCAAAATCGACATCGAGTCAGGTGAGGAAATCGGTGAAGAGGAACTTGTCACCCAGTTAGAGCCTAAAGATATCATCTCCTATAATGTGAAGGAGGTTTGGTATTTTGACAAGCAATATTCCACCTTCAGAGTTCAGATTCTTATGCTTCAACCCATCATTGAATATGAGAAGCCCAATAACAATAGCTCTTACTATGATGATGAGAATCAAGATGATGAAGACGTGAAGGCGGTTATGATGAAGAGAAAGCTCGGTTATATCTATTACAATGAACTCCGTCCTTTCCTGGCTAAACAGGAGGTGTTCAATGTAAAGAATAACGCCTCTCGTGTCTCTTTTGACGATCTGCTTACTTGGAAACGTGACTTCTCCAGTCTGATTTACAAGGAGTCAAATGTGTATGATCGTCAAATAGATGATTATATTGCGAACTCGAGAGACCAACGTATCGAATCTGAAAGAATCACGGAGAATCTTCGGAAATTCGAGAGCGATCTTTGGGAGTTCTAATCAGAAACAACTTTTTCATAATTTCAGAAAAACGGACACATTGTTGTCCGTTTTTTTTTATTTTTGCGCCAATACATATTTTATGATTATTGTATTTGGCTCGGATGGTTTTCTGGGAGATCGTATGGTCTCGAAATTGCAGGATGCCTGCAATGCGGATTCGTCTTGTGGAGGTGGCTCGGATGCTGAAAACGGTATGCCTCTCTGTAATTCTGAGGTGGTCCCGTTTGCAGACAAGAATGACTTTTTTCGTTTTCTTCCCGATCATTACCGAGAGGTGAAATGGGTGGTCTATTGTGATAAGCGAGTTCCAAATACGACGTTGTCGGTGTTTCGGATGGAGTTTGTGCAAAAGTTATGGTCTTTGGCCGCCAGCTATTCCATACCGTTGCTTTACGCGTTTCACCAACCCACAGAATCCCCTGTGTCAGATTTCCAGCCCGATACTTTTGTCCAGTGGACTAAAAAGCAGTATCGGAAACCGCCGTTCTGGTACATTTTCAGGGTAGGCGAGGTTTATGGCTCACGTGAGGATCTGTTCGGGGAATTCACTTCCCGTGTGTACCTGTTTTACCGGCAGATTGTAGAGAAAGGCGAAGTTGTTCTTCCAACGGAGGAGCCTGGTGCCGATAGCGAAGGTGTCCTGCGGGATTATCTGTTTGTGCAGGATGCCGTGCGCGTGTTCTATTGGTTCATGCTGCACCGTCCCGCAAACGGGGTTTATGATCTCGGCAGCGGTTTTGAACGTTCGGATTTGGCGGTGGCGAATGCGATTTTCCGCGCCCTGAAGCGGCCTCCTCGAATCAGGTATTCGCGGACCGCCGCCAAGGATGCCGACAGTCAGTCTCTCATTTTCCGTCCCGATTTGCAAGAATTGAGAAAGTCAGGCTATAAGAAACCATTTTTCTCTGTTGAAAAGGGAGTTAAATCATCCCTGAGGAAGCCGCATTGAGCGGAATTCGTTGCGTTGAAAAAAAATATTTTTATTATTTTTTTTTTGTGTCCATTCATATCAAATATTTTATATCTTTGTACTTAAATTTGTTGAAGATAAAAAACATCAATTTTTGTTGAATTATATATTATTCTTTCATGAAGAGAATTACGGATAAAGCTATCTATCAGACATTGAAAACGGTTTTCGGGTTTGACACGTTCAAAGGCGACCAGCTGAAGATCATCAAGACGTTGCTGAAAGGGAAGGACTGTTTCGTGATAATGCCTACCGGTGGTGGTAAGTCCATGTGCTACCAGCTTCCGGCTCTGATGAGCGACGGTACCGCCATCGTCATCTCTCCGTTGATTGCGCTGATGAAAAACCAGGTGGATGCCATCCGAACTTTCGGCACCGACCGAGGAATCGCGCATTTCCTGAACTCGTCATTAAACAAAGCCGAAATCGCAGAGGTGAAGAAGGATCTCATATCCGGCAAGACCAAACTGCTTTATGTTGCTCCGGAGTCCTTGACCAAGGAGGAGAATGTGAATTTCTTCCAGGACATTAACATATCTTTCTACGCCATTGATGAAGCCCATTGTATTTCGGAGTGGGGCCATGATTTCCGTCCCGAATACCGCAACATTCGGAAAATCATCCAACAGATCGGGAAGAATGTGCCCGTTATCGCCCTGACCGCTACTGCTACGCCGAAAGTGCAGAGCGATATACAGAAGAATCTCGGAATGGACAAGGCGGAGGTGTTCATCTCGTCCTTCAATCGTCCTAACCTCTATTATGAGATCCGTGAAAAAACAAAAGATGTTGACAAAGAAGTTGTAAAATTCATAAAGAACCACCCGGGGAAGTCGGGTATCATCTATTGTCTCAGCCGTAAGAAAGTGGAAGAGCTGGCGGTGCTGTTACAGGAAAACGGTATCCGTGCCCTTCCGTATCATGCAGGTCTGGATTCCAAAACCCGTGTGCAGAATCAGGACGATTTCCTGATGGAGAAGGCCGACATTATAGTGGCGACCATCGCCTTTGGCATGGGCATTGACAAGCCGGACGTGCGTTTTGTGATTCACTACGACATGCCCAAAAGTCTGGAAGGCTACTATCAGGAGACGGGGCGCGCGGGACGTGATGACGGCGAGGGCCTCTGCATCGCTTTCTATGACCAGAAAGACCTTAACAAGCTGGAGAAGTTCTCCGCCAAGAAGTCTGTCTCCGAGCAGGAGATCGTGAAGCAACTTCTTGCCGAGACCGCTTCATACGCGGAGTCCACCAACTGCCGCCGGAAGCACCTGCTGCACTATTTCGGCGAGAACTACAATGAGGAGAATTGCCACAATTGCGACAATTGCAACCACCCGAAACCGAAAATGGACGCTTCTGAACAGATTCAGCTGATGTTGGAGGTGATTCAGGCTGTCAAACAGCAGTTCAAGGAGGATCAGATTGTGGACATTATCTGTGGCAATAAAACCACTTCCATCCTGAAATTCCACCACGAAAAGCTCAAACAGTTCGGTGAGGGAATGGACTACGATGCGAAATTCTGGTCCAATATCATCCGTGTCTCCATTTTCGACAATCTGATTGCCAAAGACATAGAAAACTATGGTCTGCTGAAAATCACGGACAAGGGTGTGAAATACATGACGAATCCGTATCCGATTATGGCCATCAAGCCAGTGTCGGCTGAAGATGAGGACGAAGAAGATGCGGTAGATGCTGTGTCTGGCAATGTGGAAGAGGCCTTTGACACTGTTCTGTTCAGCTTGCTGAAAGACCTGCGCAAGACCATTTCCAAAGAGGAAAACCTGCCTCCGTTCATCATTTTCCAGGATCCCTCATTGGAGGACATGTGTATCCAATACCCGATCACTATGGAGGAGATGACCCGCGTGGTTGGCGTAGGTCCGGGCAAAGCGCAAAAGTACGGCCGTCGTTTCATCGAGCTCATCAAACAATATGTCGAGGAGAATGAAATTGACCGTCCTCAAGATTTCGTGTTGAAGACCGTGGCGAAGAAGTCCGCCAACAAACTCTTTATCATCCAAGGCATTGACCATAAAATCAGTTTTGAGGACATTGCTATAGCCAAGGGTTTGGACATGGACGAGCTGCTGACAGAAATCGAACATATTGTGGCCTCTGGCGCCAAAATCGATATCTCCTACTATATTGATGAAGAAATCGAGCCGTATCATCAGGAGGAAATTATAGACTATTTCGCCAATGCCGACACCGATTCGGCGGAGGAGGCTCTGCGCGCGCTGGGTGAGGACGAATACACGATGGAAGAGGTGAGAATTATGAGAATCAAGTACTTGTCGGATGTGGGGAATTAAAAATGAGGCGATGATACGATGAAACGATGAACTTAATTTGACAATAGAAAATAAATAATATGGAAGAAATTTTTGAAGAGAAGAACGAGGAAATGAAAAACGAGGTTGTGGAAAATACGACAACCGTTGTGGATGAGAAAGGTTTTGTGGTGGAAAACAAACCAGAGGCGTTGACAGAAAAAGAAGAAGTCAAGCCCTCGTGTAAAAAGGATTCCTCTTTGTGCCATTGGATTATAGAAGGTGTGCTGTTGGCGGCGGTGGTAGCACTGTTCATCTTGCATTTTGCGGATAAGGGCAATAAAGCCGCCGTGGTCCAGAAACCGGTCGAAGTGGGTACCGGTGAGGTGGTGTACATCAATATCGACTCTGTGAACGAGAAATACGAGATGGTGAAAATACTGAAAGACACGTTAGAGGCCGAGCAGCAGAAACAGGAGTTGGTGTTCAACAACCGTCAGAAAGCGTTGGAGAACAAGGCTGCCAATTTCGAGAAGAATTACAGTTCCGGTTCTCTGACCCCGCAGCAGGCGCAATATGCCCAGCAGTCACTTCAGGATGAGAGCACTCGCCTGCAACGTGACTACAGCAGCTATATGGAAGATTTCCAGGCCCGTTATGCGGCGGCGTTGGATCAGATGGCGGATTCTTTGAATGCTGCTGCGAAACGTGTAAATGCTTCATACAATGCTTCCTATATCTTCACATACCAGGATGGCGGGCAGCTTCTATATGCAGATCCCGCTCATGATATCACCAATGAGGTGATTGAGGAACTGAACCGTTCTTTCAAAAAGAAAAAATAATCAGACGGGAAGGTGAAAATGGAGAAGAAAACAGATGAAATGAGCGGACGGCCTTTTGGCGGAACACATATCGTATTGCTTTGTGTCGCTTTCGTATTGCTGGGAGTGGCCTTGGCGTATTTGGCCATCTCGAATCACAACAAACAAAAGCAGGCCGCTGATGCTGAGCAGGCGTTCATGGACAGCTTGCACGTCTTCCCGCCGGTGGAGTTCGCAGATTCCCTGTACAACCGGGTAGTGTTGAACAGATACGAGGACGACAATCCTAAGGTGGTGGTCTATTATGTTCCGGACAGTGCTGGCAACCCTACTACCGAGTTGGCACATGAAACCCATTATTACGAGAATCAGCAAAAGTATATCGACGGCAATGTCCATGCAAACAACAGGGACGGCTTGTGGTACGCTTATTATCCTGACGGCACAGTCCAGACGAAGGCCTATTATGTTGACGGGAAGGAAGAGGGACGTTACACCGTCTATTATTCCAACGGCAATGTTCGTTACACAGGCGAATACTTGCATGGCCGCCAGACAGGTGAATGGCGTTTCTATTCTGAAGATGGGACTTTGGAACGCACGGAAGTGTATTAGCTATTGGCTATTGGCTGTTGGCTGTTGGCTGTTGGCTGTTGGCTGTTGGCGAAACATTCTTGAAGATGTGAAATAAAATCTTATATAATAAACTCTAGTAATATAAATAATTATAAATTAATAACTTAATAAATAGAATTTATGGAATTACCATTTGCAGAAGCGTGGAAAATCAAGATGGTGGAACCCATTAAGAAATCCACAAGAGAAGAAAGAGAAAAATGGCTTGAAGAAGCCCACCAGAACATTTTCATGCTGAAGAGCGATTATGTTTACATTGACCTGTTGACGGATTCCGGTACGGGTGCTATGAGCGACCGCCAGTGGAGCGCCATGATGATGGGCGATGAGAGCTACGGCGGTGCACGCTCCTTCTATCATATGAAGGACACGATTACGGAACTGACTGGTTTCGAGTTTGTTATCCCGACTCACCAAGGTCGTGCCGCGGAGAACGTGTTGTTCAGCTATCTGGTGAAACCCGGCCAGGTGATTCCTGGTAACGCCCACTTCGACACTACGAAGGGTCACATCGAGAGCCGCAAGGCTTTCGCTATCGATGTCACCGTCCCCGAGGCGTATGACACTCAACTGGAAGTTCCTTTCAAGGGAAATGTCAGTCTGGAGAAGTTGGAAAAGGTGCTGCAAGAGAATAAAGGCAACGTTCCGTTCATGGTGCTCACGGTCACGAACAACACCGTTGGCGGTCAGCCGGTCAGCATGAAGAACATTCGTGAGACCTGCGAGCTCTGCCACAAGTACGGCGTGCCCGTCAACATTGACAGCGCCCGTTTCATCGAGAACGCTTACTTCATCAAGACCCGCGAGGAAGGTTATGCCAACAAGACCCTCCGCGAGATTTGTAAGGAGATGTTCAGCTATGCCGACAGCATGACCATGAGTGCCAAGAAGGACGGTTTGGTCAATATGGGCGGCTTCATTGCCACCAACAAGAAGGAGTGGTATGAGGGCGCGAAACTCTTCTGCATCCCGTTCGAAGGCTTCCTGACCTATGGCGGTATGAACGGCCGTGATATGGACGCTTTGGCCGTCGGATTAAAGGAAAATATCGAGTTTGATATGGTGGAAACCCGTATCAAACAAGTGCAGTATCTGGCTGACAAGTTGGATGAATACGGTATCCCTTATCAGCGTCCTGCCGGTGGTCATGCCATCTTCGTGGATGCCGACAAGGTGCTCACCAATATTCCGAAGGAGGAGTTCCCGGCACAAACGCTTACTTGCGAACTCTATCTTGAAGCCGGTATCCGTGCTTGTGAGATTGGTTATGTCTTGGCTGACCGCGATCCCGTGACTCGCGAGAACCGCTTCGGAGGCAATGACTTCGTCCGCTTGTGCATCCCGCGCCGCGTCTATACGAACAACCACATGGACGTGATCGCCGCCGCACTCAAGAATGTCTATGACCGTCGCAACGAAATCAAACGCGGTTTGGAGATCACTTGGGAGGCTGAACTGATGCGTCACTTCACCTGTCAGTTCAAACGTCTCGGATAATCCTTGGATACGATGCTGATAGTAGGGAATGTCCTCGTCTCAGAAGAACTGATCGACAAGTGTTTCTGCTGTGACATTGAGCAATGCAAGGGCATTTGTTGTGTGGAGGGAGACAGCGGGGCCCCGGTGGCTCCCGATGAAGTGGCTGATTTGGAGGAACATTATCCGATTTTCAAAAAGTATATGACCGAAGAAGGTGTCGCCGTCGTCGAAGATGGCGGCACTTTCGTTTTCAATGGCGGAGACTCCTTTGACACACCGTTGATGGAGAGTAACGATGCCTGCGCGTTTGCCTATTTTGAGGACGGGGTAGCAAAGTGCGCCATCGAAAAGTGCTTCTTGAAGCATGAAATCCCCTTCAGAAAGCCGATCTCCTGCTATCTTTATCCGATACGGGTCAGCAAGGTGGGGGATTACGAGGCTCTGAACTATAACCATTGGTCCATTTGCAAAACAGCGGTGGAGAATGGCGATAAACTTAAACTGCCTGTTTATAAATTCCTCAGAGAACCGCTCATCGCCAAATATGGGGAAGCGTGGTACGCCGAGTTGGAGGAGATGGTCAGGTTGCGTAATGAGAATGCCCCGTCATTGTAGAGACGCTATGCTTTGTGTCTCTACGGGAAATTTCTTTGTTTGTATATGTCTATATTTTTGTATCTTTGCAGTTTGAAATAAAAATAAAAAAATATGAAATTCATCGTATCAAGCGACTTGTTATATCGCAATTTAAATGCCATCAGCGGCGTGATGGGGACGAATAGCACCATGCCCATCTTAGACAATTTTTTAGTGACGATTGAGGGTAGCCAGTTGAGACTCACTGCTTCAGACTTGGAATCCACGATGACATCTGTAATTGAGTTGGACAATGTGGAGGGCGAAGGTTCTGTGGCGGTGCCCGCAAAGATCCTGCTTGAAACCTTGAAACTGATGCCGGACATGCCGCTTGTGTTTGCCATTGATGTGGAGAACAATATCTTGAAATTCACCTCCTCCAATGGTGAATACGGGGCTCCTTGTTTCCCGAGCGATGAATATCCGACGGTCAAGCCGATTCAGAATCCGAAAAGTTTCGACATTCGGGCGTCGGTTCTCCAGCGTGCCATCAGCAAAACGATTTTCGCGACAGGCAATGATGAGCTTCGTCCGAATATGATGGGCGTACTTTGCGAATTGTCTTCTGATCATGTCACTTTTGTGGCTACAGATGCGCACAAGCTTGTCCGCTACTGCAATTCTGAAGTGAAGACGGACGATTTCTCGTCGTTCATCCTCCCTAAAAAGCCGATAGCACACCTTAAGAACATTCTTTCCAACATCAATGACACTGTTCATGTTAATTACTCTGACGAGACACACCATATCCGTTTCTCCTTCGGTAATTTTGAGCTTTATTCCTCTTTGAAGGAGGGTAAATATCCTAATTACGAGTCTGTGATACCCAAAGAGAACCCGAATGTGCTGACCATTGGTCGTGACGAGTTCTTGAAATCCATCCGTCGTTTGGGCAACTATTCCAGCCAGTCCACATTCCAGGTCCGTCTTTCTCTTACGGAAACAGGGCTTAATATGACGGCTGAGGATATGGACTTCTCCTATAAAGGAGCGGAGAACATCCAATGTGAGTATAACGGTGATGTGATGGAGATCGGATTCAACTCTCGTTTCTTGCGCGAAATGATTGAGAATCTTGATGCCGACACCATTCAGATGTCTTTCTCGAATCCTTCACGTGCCGCTCTCATCGCGCCCACGGTGCAGCATGACGAGAATGAAGATGTTCTGATGCTGATTATGCCAGTGATGCTGAATTATTAGGCAATAGGCAAAAGGCAAAAGGCAAAAGGCAAAAGGCAATAGGCAATAGGCAAAAGGCAATAGGCAAAAGGCAATAGGCAAAAGGCAATAGGCAAAAGGCAATAGGCAAAAGGCAATAGGCAAAAGGCAATAGGGCCAAGTCAAAAAGGAAAACCGAGTTGTCGCGGCCGGAAGGCTGAGGAAAGTCCGGGCAACACAGAGCACCATACTTCCTAACGGGAAGGCGCGCGTAAGCGTGACAGACAGTGCCACAGAAACGATACCGCCCGTTTTCGGGTAAGGGTGAAATCGTGAGGTAAGAGCTCACGCCGCCGTCAGTGATGCCGGCGGGGGTAAACCTTATGGGTTGAAAGACCAAATAAACCGGGGCTTGAGGGCTGCTCGTCCGACCCGGAGGGTAGGTTGATAGAGGCATGCGGCGACGCATGTTCGAGATAAATGACAACATAGAACAGAACCCGGCTTACGGGTTTTCCTTTTTTTACCACTTGGGCTTAAAAGCGTTCTCAATATGGTTTACTTCCTGTAACTCAGGGCTGTTAATGACGGAGATGATGTCGAAGCGGATTTCTTTCGTCACATTTTTGAATTTCGCGTAACACATGGCGGCACGTATGAGGTGCCGCTGTTTTTGTATGTCTACGAATATTTCCGGGGTCCCGAATGTCGTGCTTTTCCGGGTTTTCACTTCCACGATGACGAGATAATCGTCATTCTCGGCTATTATGTCCACTTCCAAATGTCCGCATCGCCAGTTGCGTTCTAAAATCCTATAACCTTTTTGTAATAAGAGACTTGTGGCCATGTCCTCGCCGGCTAGCCCCTGTAGTTGTTTTTCTGTTTTCATTTCCTTTCTTTTATATTAGTGAAGATAATTATAATACGCTGCAAAGATATATAAAATTTTTGTATCTTTGCGTCATGAAAATAATTTTGGTGTTCGCACCTTGAAACTATGAAAATATAAAACTATGAAAGAAGATTTCTTGCACTATGTGTGGCAACATCGCCACTACGATTATCTGAACTTAAGAACAACTGACGGATCTCAACTGAATGTTGTATTCCCAGGCTATCATAACCATGATGCGGGACCTGATTTTCTGCAGGCTGTGGTGGTGATTGACGAGATGCGTTGGGTAGGCAGCGTGGAGATCCACTGTCGAAGCTCAGATTGGTATAGGCACCATCATCAGCATGATGAAAAGTACAATTCTGTGATTCTTCATGTTGTGTATGAGCATGATACGGAAATCACTATAATGGACGGCGAAAACATTCCGACTTTGGAGCTAAAGGGAAAAATACCCCAGGAAATGTTCACACGGTATGAAAAGCTGATGAGCATCCCGGATATGTTGCTTTGCCGCCGCTGCTTGTCGATGGTGGATTCTGTTGTCATTCAAAATCAGTTGTCCGTGTCGTTGACAGAGCGTATGCAACATCGCCAAGAGGTATTCCAAACTATGCTGAAAAGTTGTCGCCAAGATTGGAACGAGTTGATATACAGAGTGATGGCGATTGGATTTGGATGTAAGAAAAACGGTGCGGCCTTCGAACTTTTGTCACAAAGTCTTCCGTTGCGCGTCCTCAGGGCACATTTGTCGTCGCGGTTGCAGATTTACGCGCTTGTGTTCGGGCAGTCGGGTCTACTCGAGACGTGTGAATCGGATGACTATGTGGAGAAACTTCGCTATGAGTATGATTATCTGCGTTACAAGTACCAGCTGTCGCCAATCGGAGTGCATCAGTGGAACTGGCTACGGTTGCGTCCTCAGAATTTCCCCACGTTGAGGCTCGCGCAATTTGCACAGATGCTGTTTGAAATGGGCGATACTTTGTCGGACAATGTGTTGAGGTCTGCGGTGAAAACGTTGCAATGCAGGTTATCCGTTGTGCCTGATGAGTATTGGGAAACCCATTACCAGCTTGGGAAAATCAGTCCGCGACATGTTGCAGGCATGGGAGCATCCATTGTTAACTCGCTTATTATCAATGTTGTGGTTCCGGTCAGATTCGCTTTCGCCAGGTTCTCCGGTGATGTTGAATTGCAAGAAAACGCTTTGTCCTTGCTGGAATCCCTTGAATATGAGGATAATGTTACGACCAGAATTTTTGCGGACAGTCTCTTTCCGCGAAGGAGTGCGTATGATTCTCAGGCGCAGTTGGAGCTGGTTGCCAGCCGTTGTTTCAGGAAGCGGTGTTTGGACTGCAGCATTGGGGAGAAGATTGTGCGTGGAATGGGTGTGCGCCCCCTGAATACCGTGTAGGGGCGAATAATTATTCGCCCTACGGTTTATCCATACTATTCCTCCGTCAGTGTTTCCAAAAATGCCTTCAAATCGGCAATCTCGTTTGGCGTGAGGCGAACTCCGCCATCGTTGACGTGGTGCATTAACGGACTGATGGTCGGAGAGTTTTGCACTCCGGAATTGTAGAACTCCAGCACTTCGTCCAGGGTCTTGAAACGGCCGTCGTGCATATAGGGCGCGGATTTGGTGACGTTGCGCAACGAAGGGGCACGGTAGGCACCGCGATCGCGAGGGTCGCCCGTGACGCTGGCGCGGTCGTGCTCGTCTGCTGGTTGCGCATCCAACCCGTTGTTGTAGAAGAGGTTGGTGGTGAACATCGGGCTGCCGCCACTTCCGTGGCAGTGGAAGCAGTCGGCACCCTCCTCGGTGGTGAAGAGGACGTAGCCATGCAGTTCCTGCGGGGTGAGCTGCTCCTCGCCGCGCAGGTAGCGGTCAAATTTGGAATTTCCAGCGACTAAAGAGCGCACGTACTGCGCGATGGCCTTCTGGATGCGTTCCATCGTGATATCCTCAGTGCCAAAAGCTTTTTTGAACAGCGGCGGATACTTCTTGTCGGCTTTGATGGCGGTCACGGTGCTCGTCTCCGTTCCGCACATCTCGTCGTCCGCGGTGATGGCCATCAATACGATGTCCTCGATGGTTTGTTGTTTGGGATTCGGGTTGTCGTTGGAAATCAGCCCGTTCCAGAAGTAGCCTTCGTGGTTGAAGACGAGGTTCATGAGCGGCATGACGTTGTGAATGGTGGGCTTCCCGGTGGTGCGCCCGCGCGGCTTCCCGTCAGGGAAGCGCGGGTTGTCGGTGCCGAGGTCGTAGTTGCATTCGCGACGGTGGCAGGTGGCGCACGACATCAGCGAGTCGGGCTCCGTGCCGGTGTAGCCGCAAAGGTGCGGGTCGTGGAAGAGCAGTCGCCCGAGTTCCACGCCCTCCACCGTCATCGGGTTGTCGGCGGGGATGTTCAACACTGTGGGGAACCCTTTCGGAATCGGTATGTCGTACGGGGTAGGCGGTTCGACGCGTTCACGACAAGAGGTGAAAAATAGAACAAGGGCGAAGAGTGCAATATGTATGGTATATCCTTTCATTGAATTATTGTTGAGACGTCGCCAACGGCGCGTCTCTTTTCCGAAACAGCACTGTTGGGGTTATTCCCGTTGTGGAGACGCGCCGTTGGCGCTGTCTGTTATGGAGACACGCCGTTGGCGCTGTCTGTTATGGAGACACGCCGTTGGCGCTGTCTGTTGTGGAGACACGCCGTTGGCGCTGTCTGTACAAATATTAATCAAACAACCCTAATTGTGTGCCGGGTGCATCGTTTTCGGGAAAAAGGTCCGATTTGTCGGCGGAGATGGTGTTGAAAACCTCCTTGGCGATTTCCTCGTCCATGGAAACGACAGGCTCCACCTCATCGGGCATTTCGGGTTCGGGTTCTTCTTCTGGCTCCTCGTATGGCAGCGGCTCGATGAATTTTACGGACTTGATGTCGTTGAAACTGATGCGTTTGCCTTTGGCACGGGCGGTGGTCATTTCTACGAATTCGGCGCATGGGATTATCGTGGTGGTGTCTTCCGTGTCGGACTTCTTCGCGTGATAAACCACCTTGATCTGCGGCAGGTAGTCGATGGAGTAGGCGACCAACTTGGCGGTGCCGTCGGTGGGGTAGAAATCGACCTTTTTCATCAACACATCAGGTTGGAAACGCTTGATGAAGTACTTCTTGTCCTTCTTGAGCTGATAGATGGCGGTGATGATCATCGAGGGCTTCCACTTGCGGATGATGTCGAGGTCGTCTTCGAAGTGGAGCGAGGTTTCGTAACCGGTGATTCTGTAATTTCCGGATTTATAAACGGTTATGATCTTGTCGTCTTCGTGGAAGGATCCGATTAACTCGCCGCGGCCGTCGTTGTTGAGACGCATCACAGCGGACTCGAAATAGACGTCGATGGCGCTGAGTGTGGAGATGCCCTTCTGTGCCAGCGTGATACTGGCCACAGGGTAGCGGGTGACGATGTTGCCCAACGCGGCGCGGTTTTTCACGGCTAAGGAGCCAAAGTCGAAGTCGAATTCGCGTTTTTTGAGCTTGGGCTTGGGTTTGAGTTTCACATGCACCACCTCGGCCTCGCCGTTCGGGTTGGAGGTGAAATAGAGCACCTTGGCGTTCTTGCTGCCCTTCACGAGGTCATATTTCTTGTCGCGGGTGACACCGCCCACATTGAAGCGTTTCGCATAGACGGGGCCGTTCACGCCGGCGGAGTAGATCATGTTGTAGATCTGCCGGTCGTCGCCGCGACGGAACACCTCCGCGTGGATGATGTGCTTGCCCACGAAGTGCTTGTCGGCCACCTTGCTGATGGAACATTCGCCGTTCTCGTGGAAGACGATGATGTCGTCCAAGTCGGAGCAAAGGCAGGCGAACTCCACATCGTCGTCCTTCTTGAGGTTGGTGCCGATGAAGCCCTCCTTCTTGTTGACGTATAACTTTTGGTTGGCCACGGCCACGGTGACTGCATTGATGTTGTCGAAGCTCTTGATTTCAGTGAGACGTTTGTGGTCGGCACCGTATTTTTTCTTCAGTTGCAGGAAGTAGTTGATGGCGTAATCGACGAGGTGGTCCAAGTGGTTCTGCACTTCGTCCATGTTGAGCTCGATTTCGGCGAGCTTGTCCATCGCGGCCTTGATGTCGAATTTGGAAATCTTGCGGACAGGCTTTTCGCAGAGCGCGAGCACGTCGTCGCGGGTGATCTCTTGCCGGAAAAGCGGGCGGTAGGGGTCGAAGGCGCGTTCGATGCGGTCGATCTGTGCATCCCAGGATTCGGCATCCTTCTCCAACTCCTTATAGATGCGTTTTTCGAAGAAGATTTTCTCCAAGGAAACCTTGTGCCATTGTTGGCGCAGCTCGTCAAGCTCGATTTCCAACTCTTTGCGCAGCAGGTTGAGGGTGTTCTCGGTGTTGATGCGCAGGATGTCCTTGACGTTGGTGAAGACGGGCTTGCCGTTCCATATTACGCAGGCATTGGTAGAGTAGGTGATTTCGCAGTCGGTGAAGGCGTAGAGCGCGTCGATAGTCTGGTCGGGGGAGACGCCAGGCATCAGGTGGAGGTAGATTTCCGCCTGTGCCGCCGTGTTGTCGTCTATCTTCTTGATTTTCAGTTTTCCGCTATCGATGGCCTTGGTGATGGAGTTGGTGGATTCGGAGATAAGGTCTTCGGTAGTGGTGCCGTAAGGAATCTCGTTGATTACCAGAGTCTTGTTATCGACGATACTAATTTTGGCGCGGTTGCGGATCTTGCCGCCCTGTGCGCCGTCGTTGTAGCGGCTCACGTCGATGGTGCCGCCGGTCGGGAAGTCGGGGTAGATCTCGAAATCCTCGCCGCGCAGGATATGTACGGAGGCGTCAATCAGCTCGTTGAAGTTGTGGGGCAGGATGAGGGTGGACATGCCCACGCCGATGCCCTTCACGCCTTGGGCGAGCAGCAGCGGGAACTTGACGGGCAGTGCGATGGGCTCGCGGTTACGGCCGTCGTAGGAGACCTGCCACTCGGTGGTCTTGTGGTTGAAGACCACCTCCTTGGCGAACGGGGTGAGACGCGCCTCGATGTAACGGGGAGCCGCCGCATCGTCGCCAGTGAGAATGTTACCCCAGTTACCCTGCGTGTCGATGAGCAGGTGCTTTTGGCCCATCTGCACCAACGCTGCCCCGATGGACTGGTCGCCGTGCGGGTGGTACTTCATGGTGTTACCCACAATGTTGGCCACCTTGTTGAAGCGGCCGTCTTCCAGCTCGTCCATGGAGTGGAGGATGCGGCGTTGCACGGGTTTGAGACCGTCATAGACATCGGGGAAAGCACGGTCAAGGATGACGTAGGAGGCGTAGTCCAAGTACCATTCGCGGTACATAGACTGCGCGAAAATCACCTTGTGCAATCCCGACTCGTCCTGTGTGCTCTCGTCTGTATCTTCCTGTGGTATAATGACATCCGAAGAATTCTCGTCCAGTTCTTCGTTCAGTTCTTCATCTTCAAAATCTTCAGCCATAGGGTTTTGGTTTTAAGCCGCGAAGATACGAAATTTTTTGCTTTTAGTGTTTGGCGACTGGGAAGATTTTCTGACGATTCGTGGCGGATAAAGGCGGAAATTAGGAGACGGTGGGTAATCGAATAATGACAGTTTTTTATTTATTTTTCAACCAAAAGTATAAGAAGTAATCGTAGATGAAGTACTTGCCGTTACTATTTGTGACAATGTCCTTTTCTTGCAGGGCGGACATACTTCTCTGAACTGCGCTGGCGGAAGTGAGATGGAATTTTCGGATGAAATCTCCGCTGGTCGGTTGCACATCTTTTTCGGAATGTGCCAAAGCCAAGAGCAATGCTTTTTGTCTGGAAGAAAGTCTTGTCATCAAATCTTGGTAGGTGTCTTCCTTATCTTCCACGGCATTACAGATGGCAGTGTCCACATCAGCTATTCCACAAGGAATGCCTGGCTCAGCCATAGCAAACAATTCATTGCAGATTTTTTGAATGTACCATGTGGTGCCTTCGAATTTCTCGTACATGTATCGGATGGCCTCTGGTTCTATTTTATATTTGTTTTGTTCGAAATGTTGTGTGATAAAAGAGGTGTATTCTTCAAGCGGAATAGGTTTTAACGACAGTGTTGATGCACTTTGGTAGAAAGGTCTTGCTGGAGATGAGAACATTTCACCCATCATGTGTCGTTTGGATCCCGAAAATACAAACCACGCGTTGTTGCATTTTTGGATGTGAGTTCGCAAAAGGGCTTCTACGTTCTGCTCAGGGTAGTCGATAATAGTTTGGAACTCATCAATCGCCACAATGCAAGGTTTATCAGCCGTACTTAGGTATTGGAAGATCTCGTCAAGAGAAGTCTTGGGCGTTTGCACATCACCCAACTCAAGGTTCCAACAGGGCTGTCCGAAAGCATCGAGGGTGATGCCGGTTCGCAAAGAACCAACGATTTGGATGAAACGCTCCCATGCTTTCCGCTCTTTTGACTTCAGCACTGAAAGAATGGTTCTTCCCAATTCGTAAGTCAGTTCTGCCAGTGACTTCGTGGCATATATATCTACGAGGAACAAATAGTACTCATTGTATAATTCCTGTTGGGCAAAGCAATGGCGGATTAACCCCGTTTTGCCCATTCTCCTTGGTGACATCAAGGCGACATGATTGCCGTTTTGCAGCAATGTGGTCAGGCGTTTGGTCTCGTTTTTCCTGTCGCAAAAGTACTCGGGACCATTATATCCGTATGTGAGAAATGGATTTTTCATAACCGTAATCCAATTAAATTGTTTTGGCTGCAAAGATAGCAAAAATCTTGATTATACAATTTTGCGTAACGCATTTTTGTATAACCGTATGGCGGTTTTGTAGAGGTGCGGCTTCATTCTCATACAGGATGCCCGACATTGTCTTTTCCGTTTCCTGCAATTTTGCACGTGCTTTTACAAATTTATCATTTTGCTGACATCAGCAAAATGATCCTGTAGAGACTGCCCAGCATAGTGCTGAAATTGCAGGAAATCGACCAATGAGGTGACAAAATGATGAAAAGACAGTCGAAACGGTTCTTCGTGGTACTATCCCCGCCTCAGCACCACCGCCGTTCTCGAAGGCAGATAGAGTAGCAGACGGGACTTGCTTTCGAGGGTGGAGGTGTGGTAGGTTACTCCCGCGTCGATGTTGCCAAAACCGTGGTATTGCGGGTCGTCCGTGTTGAGGATGATGCGGTAGCTGCCGGACGGGCATTCGATGGCGTAGTCGGAATAGGATCTCTCAGGGTGGAAGTTGAAGACAACCAGACAGTCGCCGCGTTGGAACGCCAATACCTTGTCGCCCTCGTTCTGGCAGAGGGCAACCGGCTGAGTGTCGAGCAAACGATTTTCTGTGACGCAGTGGATCATGTCGCGGTCGAAACGGTTCAGCCCGCTGTATTTCAACAATTCATCATCGGCCAGATTCCATTGGCGGCGGGCATGGTAGAAGGACCAGCCGTTGTCCTGCCTCGGGAAATCGATCCACTCGGGATGACCGAACTCGTTGCCCATGAAGTTGAGGTAGCCGCCGGAGCATAACGTCAAGGTCACCAAACGGATCATTTTGTGCAACGCGATGCCCCGATCCACAATCAAACTGGGTGTGAGAACGGACATGTGGTCGTACATCTCCTTGTCTATCATTCTGAATATGAGAGTTTTGTCGCCAACCAAGGCCTGGTCGTGGCACTCCACATAGCTGATGGTTTCTTCCTCGGCCCGTTTGTCGGTCATCTTAAAGAAGATTTCGCCCATGCTCCAGTCGTTGTCGGATTGGGTCTTGAGGGTCTTGATCCAGTAGTCGGCGATGCCCATGGACATGCGGTAGTCGAAGCCGATGCCGCCTTTTTCCACGGGGAAGGCCATGCCGGGCATTCCGCTCACATCCTCGGCGATGGTCAGTGCGTCGGGTTTCACCTCGCGCACGAGTTTGTTGGCCAACGTGAGGTAGGTGATGGCGTCTTCATCCACGTTTTCGTCGAAATACTGGGCGTATTCGATGAAATCCACGCCGAGTCCGTGGTCGTGGTAGCACATGCTCGTCACGCCGTCGAAGCGGAAACCGTCGAAATGGAACTTCTGCAGCCAATATTTCAGGTTGGAGAGCAGAAAGAGGATGGTTTCCTGCTTCCCGTAGTCGAAACAGCGGGAATCCCACACCTTGTGCAGCCCTTTTTCGCCGTGGTGGAAGTAGAGGTGGTCGCTGCCGTCCAGGTAGCCGATGCCCTCTTTGGCGTTTTTCACCGCATGCGAGTGGATGACGTCAAGGATGACGGAAATGCCCATCCCGTGGGCGGTGTCGATGAGCTCCATCAGCTCTTCGGGGGTGCCGAAGCGGAACGACGGGGCGAAGAAGTTTGACACCTGGTAGCCAAAGGAGCCGTAGTAGGGGTGCTCCTGGATGGCCATCAGCTGTATGGTGTTGTAACCCAAGTCTTTGATACGCGGCAGAACCGTCTCTTGGAACTCTTTGTAGGAGGAGGTTTTGGGCTCCTGCGACGACATCCCGATGTGTGCTTCGTAGATGAGCGGGTGACCGGGTTTAGGCGGGATAGTGTTTTTCCACTTGTAAGCCGTTGGTTCCCAAACCTGAGCGCAGAAAACCTTGGTGTTTTCGTCTTGTACCACCCGTTGACAGTAGGCGGGCAGGCGTTCGTCGGCACCGGACGGCCACACCATCCAGAGCTTGTAGAGCATCTCGTTCTGCAGGGCGAAATCGGGCAGTTCGATCTCCCAATCGCCGTTGCCGAGAGGTGTGAGCGCAAAAGAGGGGAGGATTTTCCACTGGGAGAAGTCGCCGTAGAGATAGACAGCGGTGGCGTTGGGTGCTTTCTCGCGGAACACCCAGCCGTTTTCCGTCTTGTGTAATCCATAGTAAAGATGGCCGTTGGCGATGTCTTGCAGCGTGCGGCCGCCGTCAGTGAGTTGCAGCTCATGGATATACGCCCGTTCCATCCGTTTCTGCAAAGCGGTGCGGAACGGCTTCAGATAGGGGTCTTGCGCGACTAATTGCGATTTATGTATCATTCTTTTATGGATATATCAGGTTAGTGAGTTTGTTGTCAAATGGTTTTTGGGTTAAGGGTGAGCTTCGGGCGGGCGGCTTTTCTTACGAATTCGAAGTCCATGCCTACGGAGCGCGCCCCCTCGCCGTCGGTGTCTTCGCGGTCACCAACCATCAGACACTCTTCGGGTTGCAGTTGCAGGATGTGCGCGATTCTCTCAAAGGATTCCACACAGGGCTTGAGTCCGCCCAGGGAAGGGGCATCGAAGAGGTGGTCCGCCCAGGAGAGGTTGAAGCCGATGGCCTCCAGTTTTTCGCGCACGCAGCCGTAGTCGGAGAAGATAGCCACTTTCTGGCCATGGGTGCGCAACTCTAACATAGTAGCCTCCACCCACGGCGCTATCCGATAGTGTTTGCGCAATATCGCCACCATGTCGGGCATATATTCCTCGAAATACCAGTTCCGGGCGAGCTCGGGTCTGTTAAATCGGGCGAAAAAGGCGTCATAGAAGGCCTCCTCGCTCTCAAAGTGTTTGCCGCGCAGCTCTTTGCGCACCTTGCGCTCCCGTTTCAGCAGCGCCAGCCGACCCCGCCGCAGCTGGTTCCACACCAGCCGTCGCGCAAGACAGGATTTGTCATAGAGGGTGCCGTCGAGGTCGAAGATGATAGCCTTTTTCATGACGAAAATTTTGGCAAAGATAGTATTTTTTGGTGATCAGAGATTAGTGATTGGTGAAGAGTGAATAGAGAAGGGTGAACTGTGATCAGGATTGTGTAAAAAAAAATCCGATGTAACAAAATGAACGTGATGTGCGACACAGCGAATATGATGGGAAGAAATTTTGGGCTGGGAGTACTTTTGATAAATATAAAACCTTATGAAAAAGATAGTTGTGTTTTTGACGATGACGGTTTTGATTGTCATGGCGGGGGTGGCGACGGCGGGTCCTGTTGACAAATCGAAGGCGGCGCAGGTGGCGCAAAATTTCTGGAACAGCCGCTCCGGCACCGATATGTCAAAAGGGAAAGGAGCAATAGAAGAGATAGTCCTGTCGTGGGATGCCTTCTATGTGTTCAGGAACCGCGACAGCAAAGGTTTTGTCATTGTCTCGGCTGACGACTGTGTGGAGCCTGTGCTGGGCTACTCGTTCACCAATGACTTCTGTAAAGCCGAAGATATGAGTCCCGAGTTGCGTTTCTGGCTTGACGGGTATCAGCGAGAAATCGACTACCGTCGCGCAACGGGAGCCACAGCCAGCGAACAAATGCTCCGTGAATGGCAGAGTCTTATGGAAGGTGACGCTATAGTCCCTGTCAGAGCCAAAAGCACTTCGGTCGGACCGCTGCTGACCACGAATTGGGGTCAAAGTGCCCCGTACAATGCGTACTGTCCCGTGGCCGACGATTCTCTCGGCTACCATGTCCAGACAGGGTGCGTTGCGACAGCGATGGCCATGATAATGAAATACTACAATCATCCCTACCGCGGTACCGGTTACCACGCTTATTATCCTGAGGGCTTTGGATTGTGCGAGGCGAATTTCGGCAATACAGTTTACGACTACGACAATATGCCCGACAGTATTGGCAGCTATTCCGATTCGGTTCAGATAGATGCAGTGGCAAAGCTCATGTATCATTGTGGGATAGCGGTGGAGATGATGTATGGTTTATATGGTAGTGAAGCCTATTTCTCACCGATGCTACCCTATCACGCAAATGCACTCAACGCAATGATTGATTATTTTGGCTATTCCTTCAATGCTAGGCACTTATATCGTGATAATTATTCCGATTCTGAGTGGGTTGACATCTTGAAGTCGCAACTCAATGTTTCTCGTCCTATTATTTACGTGGGAAGTAACATTACTTGGAACAGTGCTCATTGTTTTGTATGCGACGGCTACGATGAACAGGATTTTTTCCACATCAACTGGGGCTGGAACGGGTCGTCAAACGGATTCTTTTCTCTTGACAATTTGCCCTTTTATGGTTATCATCAGGAAATCATCTTTGATCTTGTGCCGCACGGTGAAGACGACTCTCTGTCCATCATACGACATTGTCCCTATACGATGGATTTCGAGTATGCGCCAACCGGATGGTCCGCCACCGACGAAAGGAACGATAATCACTCTTGGGAGATTAGAAATCTCTCAGCTTACGGATGGGGAAATAACAATGTGGCCGTTATTTATGCCAAAAATTATCTGAATTATAATCCTAATCTTGTTGACACGGTGTCAGAGTTTCTGTACTCACCCGCCATCGTTGCTTCCGGCCATTACACTGTCAGCTGGCAAGACAGAACGAGGAAACCCTCCACAATGGAACATTACACACTGTCGGCCAATGGCACGCTGATTGCAGATCGTTCAGACGCTGACACCGTCTGGACGAATCTTCAGGCATCTATTGAAGTCCAAGAAGGTGACACGGTGCGTCTTGCTTTCTTTTATTCCGGCACATCAGACGTGTCTGACGGTATAATAATTGACAATGTCGTTATTTCTCGTCAGGGCAGTGTCGGTGTTGAGTCTCTCAAAACGGATGACCTTCGTCTATATCCGAATCCGACCACCGGCATAGTAACGCTGCAAGACGACGCGAGGGTGGAACGGATAGACATCGTGGATATATCGGGAAGAGTGCTGCGAAGTATAAACACACCCTCAACTCAATTCGACATCAGCGGCCTCCCGCAAGGTGTCTATTTCGTCAAAATCACCACGTTGGAAGGGATTTGTGTCAGGAAGGTGGTGAAACGGTGATTCTGTTGGAGCTCAACCATCAGGGAATGTGTCGGACTGAACGCCTTAATAAAAAAAAAGGGTGTGTCAAAAGTCCAAAAAACGGTATTTTTTGATTTGTAACTATTTGATAATCAAATAGCGATTTTCGTCAAAACTGACTTTTGACACACCCTCCTATACATTCTCTTATTGTCTTATCGTTTCATCGCCTCATCGCCTCATCGTTACAAACGACTAACTTCTAACCACTAACTGTTTGAACTTCTCGTGCCGTCCTTCGTCCTGCATGAGCAGCTGGAGCTTGAACTGGCCGTCGCGGGCGCCCTCGGCGATGCAGCGGGCCTTGAAGGTCTCGAAGGATTCGGGGATCAGCCGGTAGGTTTCGGGGATTTTCAGGCGCAGGGAGTCACGTTTGGTCTTGTATTCCACATTGATGCGCATCAGGATGCGGTCCACCGCTTCGGTGAACTTTTCGGCCTGCTCCTGCGTGACACTTTGGTCGGCGAACTCGTAGTAGAACTTGTATCCTACGATGCTCAAGTCGGCAAACCCGATGAAGAAACGGGTCTTGAGTCCAGTCTCCTCTTCCGCTTCGCGCACCGCTTCGATGAACTGACGTTCGTGCAGCTTCTCTCCGGTGATGGTCACGATGCCGTTGACCTTCTGGATGAGATGCACGGTCGGGGTGTTCTGGAAGTTCGGACCCACCTCCAACAGATCGTTCATGTTGTAACGGTAGAGTCCGGCGAAGGTGGTGACATACGGGCAATAGCGTTTGCCCTGTTTCAGCTCGTGCAGTTGAAGGAATTTCGGGTTCGGGTTCTCCAGATCGGCTTCGTCGATGAACTCGTAGTAGTGGAAATGCGGGAACAGCACCGTGTTCACGGTGTCGTCCAAAACCAACCCGAAACGGCACTCGGAGGCGAAATAGCCGAACTCCTGATGCAGCATGGTTGGCGGGAAGGAGTCTTTGAACTTATCGAGATAGACCTTCGTGTTGCCGCATTTCCAGGTGTTAAGAAGCTGCATGTTAGGCCAGTAGTGCTTGGGGAGAACAGTGCCGTACTTGGCCTTGAGCTCCCGCAGCTCGGCGGCGCGTTTGGGATTCGGCTTTAGACAGGCCTCCAATTCGGAGCGTATTTCGGGGTCGATGTTGAGATCCTTGTTTAACGTGCCGTTCTCAATGTCGGTGACATAGTCGTCGTAGAACTTGTTGACGTTGTTCTGCAGCTCCACGATGGTGGAGGGGTTGGCGGTCACGATGAGGGTGACGTCCTGTTCGATGCCCATGCGCATCAACACGTAGTAGCGGGCGTTGTAGTCGGCGATGCCATAAACGCACTGCGGGTTGGAGTAGAGCACCTTCACGAAGTTGGGACAGTCGCGCTGGGTGACACCCGACACGGATCCGAACACCGTACCGTCGGGCGCATAGCCTTCAATAACTTTGCCCACAATCGACAAAATCTTGCCGCTGAACACTTTGGGCTTGTTCTGGATGAAATTGTAAAGCCACACCTTGGTCATTTTGCCGTAGATGTTGCTCAGATATTCTTGAGTGATGGGAATCCATTTCGGCTCGGAGGTGGTGCCGGAGGTGGTGGCGTAGAGGATCGGCTTTCCGGGGAAGAGAATATCCGGTTCGCCGTGTTTGTGCCGTTCCACGTAAGGCCGCAACGCCTCGTAGTCGTTCACGCTCACTTTCTCTTGATAACGTTTGTAAAGCTCCACATCATTGGGGGCTTGGAGAATGTAGGCGAAGTCGTGCTCCTTGCCGTAAACTGTGTCCTTGGCGTATTCCAAGATGTTGCGGAGGGTCTGTTCGCTGGATTTCCGCGGGTCTTTCGCCGCTTTCTTCAACTGGCGGTATTGGATGCCGCCCGCCATCCCGAGGAGGGAGTTGGCCACTAACATGCGTTTTAATTCCATGTTTCCTTATTTTTGATTTCTCTGTTTGAGGCCGCAAAGATAGGAAAATATTCGTCAAGTTGTTAAAAAATGTGAATAGGCGGTGAATGACGATGAAAAAAAGAGCAAACATCGCGATGTCTGCTCTTTTTTGTGGGACGTACTGGACTCGAACCAGTGACCTCTGCCGTGTGAAGGCAGCGCTCTAAACCGACTGGGCTAACGTCCCTCATTTGCGGCGGCAAAAATACACTTTTTTTGATATGGTGCGCCAAATTTTTTTTCTTTTTTTTAAAGGTCGAAAAAATTGGCATTTAGCTATTGGCTATTTGCTGTTGGAAACGTTTCCCACATATTGAAAAAAGGCCGTCCGAGATTCAGACGGCCTTGGTTTGTCGGTGCTGTAGAGACGTTTCAGGAAACGTCTCTACAGGGGCGTATGCGATACGCCCCTACGACTATTTCTTGACGAACGTCTTCGTCACCGTTCCTTCGTCTGTGGTCACGCGCACGAAATACATGCCGTTGGCGAGACCCCTGACGCTGATGAGGGCCGGATTGTCTGTCACATTCACCGTGTTAATCACCTTACCATACACATCGATCACTTCAATGGATTGAACCTTGACCTTGGAACTTTGAACCGTGATGTAATCGTTGGCGGGGTTAGGGTATAGGAAGATGTTTCTCTGCAAGTAAGTTGCAACATGGTCTTCTATGGTGTCGGTGTCGTCGGGTAACGTGATGAAATATAATTCGTTACCGTAAATAGTGGAATCATTCGGCACGACAACGTATGCTTTGGCGCCATATTCCGTTGCTGGAGTCAGGCTGGTGACATCATAGCCATAGAAAATGCCGTCAACATCTACATTAAATATGGTCTGGTCGCCGGTAGCGACATTTGTCACCACAAACCCTTTCTCATGGATAGTGATATTGTCAGGATTGGAAATAATGGCGCTCAGCGAGGCAGAGGTCTGCGTGATCTGGGAGACTTGTACCATCTCTGGTGTGGGCCATACGACCGGATTGGCGGTGGTGAAACTATATGGCTGATAATGTGGGAAGTAGAGGGAAACGTCGCCGTTGTCGCATACAGCCTGCACTCGCGCATGATAGGTCGTTGACGGGGTCAATCCCGACAGGGTGTATTGCGGGGCAGTGAGGGGTATGATGGTCCATACAGAATCAGATGCCTTCTTGTACTCCAAATTCCAGGCATTCTCCGTTCCGGATGGAATCACCCCGATTATGGCGGATGTGGAAGTGACAGGACCGCTTCCTATTCCATCAGGCATGTAACAAAAGTAAGGAGTGACGGAAACGTTTGAGATGATGGCTCCCGGTTGAGTGCCGCCGAAGAAATCGTTACGCCAGAGGAACACCAGATTGGCGACACTGGAGTCCGTGGCGTACATTTCGTATAGATTGAAAAACAGGATTTCCACATGAACGGTGTTCCCTCCTGTCTGATTGAAATAGTATTGATTAGCTTGACCAATGTCGGGAGTCATATCGTAGATGAGTCCCGAGGCATCCATTGAGTAGTTGGCGGCGGCATAATCTACGTTGAAAGTGGTTGTCGAGGCGGGATATTCCATCTCCTCGTTCGTGAAGAACACTTTGATGAAATCGTACTGGCTTTCTCCCCCGATGTTCATATCGAAGGAGACCAGAATGTCCCGGGTAGTGCCGATTATCACCTTTTTCATGGCAGAGACCACCGAGGAGGAAGTCACGGAATACTGTGGGGTTTGTAAGATTGAGTCACAGGTGATGTACATTGCGGAGGTGGAATCGGAGATATTGCCTATCGTCCATCTATTCACGCACTTGCCATTGTAAAACCGCCAGTTGCGATCGGCGGTGTCGCTGAAGTCGGTGCTGTAGGGCAGCGGGACAGGTGCCAGAAGTGTGGTGAATCTGCCCCGCACACTTTCGGATTGGTTTGTATTGCTACAGTTGGCCGTTACATAAAAATCGTAGGTGGCGTTGTCCTGTAGATTGTTGATATTGACAGATGGAGTGCTGAAGACGGTGACGGAGGTGCCTGTTCCGGGCGTGAACTGCTTCGGACCGTACTCCACGGTCCATTCGGTGGCGGAACCGTTCTCGGACCAGCTGAGGTGGGCCGAGTTGGTGGTAATGTTTGTCGCTTTCGGCAGTGTCGGGGGCATACATGACGGGGTGTCTCGGATAAGCACATTGTCGATATGGAGGTCATTGTTGCCGTTGGCAATCGTGGACTGCCCGTAGAAAGCAATACGGATGGTTTGACCGGAATAATCCGACAAGGGGATTACGATGGTCTGGCCTGTGTTGGGGATAAATCGATACGGGTGGTCGTGACTGCTTCCGTAGCCCCAGCTGATGGAATTCTCGGCACTCCAGGTGGCACCGCTGTCAATGGAAAACAGCACCATGAATTGGTCGTCTTGTTGTCCGTAGGGGTCAAAGATGGAGCCGTCGTCGTTATGGTAGGTTAGCGCAAGGTCAAACATAAGGAGCGGTGAGGAGATCCCTCCCAGATCGATGTTGGGGGTCACTAACCAGTAATTACAGCTTGTGCCTTGGATGTTGAGGGTGGCATGGTTCTCCCCGAATGCGTGGTTGTTGGAGAATTCCCAGCCGGCGGTGCTGCTCGTCAGCGGGGTGCCGTTGAAAACATCGCTGGCCAAACCGGAGTACATCTCCCAGCAGTCCGGAATCGCGGCGGCTGTGTTGAAAGTCTCGTTGAAAGGAGCAACGTAAGTCCCGCAATCTGTTTTGAAAGAGGAGGTTGTCAAGCTCTCCATTGTCGTGGCATCGTCGCAAACGGTTACCACATACCATTGATAGTTGGTGTTAGGAAGGAGATTGGAAAGGGTGAATCCATTCAGCGAGTCCAATGTCGCATTCTCCACCATCATCCAACTGGCATCTGAGATGGTTTTGTAATATACAATGTAGGAGTTGGGGCTTCCCATCCAACTTAGGTTGGCGCTGCTTTCCGTCACGTCGTTCACGGTCAGGTCATACGGAGCTATGCAGTCTGGAATCTCCTCCACGGTGACATCGTCCACATACCAATACCAAGCAGAGGAGGTCGTATACTTGAAAGTGATGAAATAGGAGGTGCCGGAGACGGTGGTGACATTGTTGAAGGGCACATTGCAGAAATGGTAATTGTTGTCGCCAAGCTGGGCGGCGGAGAAAGAGGCTATCGGCACGAAGGATCCCATGTTGTTAAGATCGGTCATATACCCCACGGAGAGGGTGCCGGAAGAGGCTCCTTCGCGACGGGTCCAGAACGAGATCTGCAGTCCGGAAAGGTCGGTGTCTGTGGGTGGCAACACCGCGTAGACGCCGTCGTTGGAGGATGAGTAACACCGGAATTCCAGCGACTTACCGCTGTGCGAATGACTAGTGGTCACCTTGGGGAAACCGTTGTAGGGGTTGATTTGCGTCCAACAGGATGGGAGTTCGTTGACGGCAACATTGTCGAAATCCTGCGTGTAGGGCAAGGAGACGGCATCGCAAGGGGTTGTGAAACTGCTGACGGCGGAGTATAAGGTGTCGTTGTCGCAGACAACACTGAGCATCCAGGTGTATTGGCTGCCTGGGTTTAGACCCCAGAGCGTGTAAATACCGTCGGTCAGCGACACGTTTTCCATGACATTGGGTAGGGTGTCATCATCCGATGCATAATAGAGGGTGATGTCCAGATTGTCGGAAACCTGATACCAGGAAAGATCCGCCGAAAAGGATGTGACAGCGCTTGCGGTCAGGTTTATGGGAGCGGTGCAGGAAGAGACCTCCTCCACCACGAAATTGTCAATGAAAAGGGCAATTCCATCAGAATGGTGGATGGCAATGTATATGGCGTCTCCCGGGATTGTCAAGTTCAGGTAATGATTCCAAGGAACTTCTACGGCAGGTGATTGTACGGTTTCTACCCATGTGAAGTCAGCGATGTCGCTTGTCGTGGTGGAATAACCCACCATAAACGTTTCGGTGAACCAGTAGCCACGGTGGTCGAAGGAAAGTGTTTTTGTACTTGAGACCGGCAATTCCGGAGTGATCAAATAGAGGTCATAGTTGTTGCTGTAGATGGGGAGAAGCATCAGTGAATTCAGTCCGTCGGAAGAAGCCTCGTTGGTGACCCCGTATTGCGGTAGCGAATTGTTGGTGTCGGCGAGAATCACCGTCCAGCAAGGACTCAAAACCGAGTCGTTTTCGAAACTGTCGGTGAAGGGCAGTGTGATGTTGCAATCCTGGTCTTGGGCTGCGGCCGCGAAAACGGCTATAATTACGGCAAAGAAGAGTATTGTTTTTTTCATATTGTTGAATGATCGTTTTATAATCTTTTTATGCCGCAAAGATACATTTTTATCTCACATATTGAAAAAAAAGGCCGTCCGAATTTCGGACGGCCTTGGTTTGTAGGTGCTGTAGAGACGTTTCAGGAAACGTCTCTGCAAAGGGCGTATGCGATAGTGGCGTATGCGATACGGGCGTATGCGATACGGGCGTATGCGATACGCCCCTACGGGATTATTTCTTGATGAAGGTCTTCGTTGTCACGCCCTCGTCGGTGGCCACGCGCACGAAATACATGCCGTTGGTCAGACCGCTGACGTTGATGCGGATGGGCATGGGCGAATAATTATTCGCCCCTACAACGGTGCGGACAACCTTTCCATAAACGTCAATTACTTCGACACTCTCCAATTGTACATTGTTCATTGTACATTGTACATTGACAACGTCGTTGGCAGGGTTCGGGAACAACGTGATGCTGTTCTCCAGGTAGTTCACGATACCCACATCGGTGGTCTGTGCCGTGATGGAGGCGCTCCAGTCGCTGAGGTTGCCGTCACCGCAGTTGGCCTGTACCTGGATCTCATAGTTGGTCTTGCCGGTGAGATTGGCGATGGTGTAGCTGTTGGTGTTGACGGTCACCTGGGTCCACTGACCGCCCGCTGCCGGACGATATTGGACGTTCCAGCTGTTCACGTTGGCGTTGGCGTCCCAAGCAATGGAGATGGTCTCGTTCTGGATGTCGGTGGTGTGCAGGTTGGTAGGCACATCACACGGTTCGGGGGTGTCTTCGGGCAGCGTGGTGAAGGTCATCGGTTCACCGTATTGCGTGCCGTTGGTCGTGGTCACGTAAGCTCTGAATGTGTAGCCCGTGTTGGCCGTCAGGTCGGCAAGCGTTGCGGAGAAGGTGTTGCCCGCAGCGGTTCCGGCGAGATTTTCGTAAGCGGCAGCCGTGGAGAGTTTCCATTCGAAGCCGCGGACGATGATGGTCTGGTTACCCATATCGGTGATGGTGGCGTTCAACGTCGCCGTGGTCGTCGTGATGTCGGTCGCGGCGGATGTTTCCACAGTGGGTTCGATGATCACGATGGAGGATTCTGTGGTGAAAGTGACGGGAGTGGACCATGCGCTTTCATTTTCGTCATCGCAAAGGGTTTTCACGCGCACATCATAGTTGGTGGCGGGAACGAGGTTGATCAGGTTGAATGTGGGGGCGATGCAATCCTCTTCCGTTGACCACATAGTGACGTTAGAAGCTTTGTATTGCAGCTTCCATGCCGAAGCGCCCAAGTCAGCGGTCCAAGAGACCGTGGCTGACGAGGTGGTGATGTTGGAAACGGTGACATCGGAGGGAGCTGCGCAGTTGGGCGCAAGTTCCACGACAAAGTCGTCGAGATTCCAGGAGGAGTAGGAGGAGAAGTTGTTGGTGTAGCGCAGGGCGATTCTGCCGTTGGTGGCCGTCACGCCGCTGAAGTCGAACGGGCCCATGTAGTTGCCGTTGCCTGTGGAATCGGTGCCGCGCGGTCCAGGGGTTCCGGCAGTGCCTACAAGCTCAAAGCTGCTGGGATCTGTGATGTTAGGGATAACACCGATTTCCAGCATGCCGGAGCTCGGATCAGTGGAAGTAGCCCAGAAGGAGAGGCGCAGCTCGTGAATATCGTTGCTGAACAACGGCAGTACCAGCATCTCGCTGCTACCCTTCATCTCGGCGGAGTTTGCACCGGAGTGGCAGGACGGTTCCCAACCGCAATAGACAAACGGAGCGTCATAGATGTCGTCCACCACCGGTCTCGACCAGCATTGGAACGGTTGGTTGCCGCTTCCCTCGTAACTTTCGAAATCTTCTGTCCATGGGTTGGTGGCCGTGATGGTGATGGCGTTACATGGTGTGGTGAAAGTGAAGGCCGGGGAGAGCAGGGAGGAATCGCTGCCGCAGAGAGAGCGTACTTGTATGTTGTAGGTGGAGTTGCTGCTTAGATTGTTGAGGTTGAGGAAGTTATAAGAAGTGGTAAAATAGCCGGTGGCATCTCCCGAGAGATACACCGCGTATTGGTCTGCATTTCCTTCCCAAGAAATAGTAGCGGAAGTGGGGTTCAACTCTTCAGTGGTGATGTTGGACGGCGGAGTGCAGGAGGCGCAAGCCACATTCAGCAAGAAGCCGGCACCCGCGTTATATGAGGAGGTGAAACGCACCGTGATGGGACCAGAAGAGGCCACGGCAATGTTGTTGTTTACGCCAGTGTAATTGGCAATCAACGCACCGTCAGTGCCCTCCCCTTCGTAGAAGTAGAGGTGGGATTCGCCATAACCGTAGGAACCTTCGCTCAGGTCGCATGTGCCGGTGATTTGCAGACCGCTGCCTTCCGTGGCGGGATTGACCACCACAAAGTAGTCGCAGTAGGTGCTATAGTCGCCGTTTACGCCGCCATTATCGCTGATGATGGCTTCACAAGTGGTCAGAGTGTCACTGCCGGTGATGCCCATGTTGATGACGCCCGTGGTGATGAACAGAGGTCCTGTCCACTCGCTTTGGGTGTCGCCACAGTTGGATTGTACATAGAAATCGTAAGAGGTCAGGTTGTCAAGTCCTGTCACCGTGAAAGTGGTGGCGTTGGCACTGACTGTGTGGCTGCCTTGTCCGGCGGTGAAGCCCACCGTGTCGTACTGGATGTTCCAAGCGGTGGCGTTTCCAAGCTCGTCCCATGTCAAGGTCGCGCTTTCATTGGTCACGTTCGCGGCACTGAGGTTCAAAGGCTTCATACAGGCAGGGCGCAGCTCTAACGTGATATCGTCAATGTAGTAGCCGCAACCATCACTGTTGGAAACACGGAAAGCGATGTATTTGCCATTTCCGCTGTAGTTGATCAGGGAGATTATCTGCTGTGCGTAAGTATAAACATCGAGTTCGGAAATGTTGATGGTGTCGATTACCACGAAAGAGGAGGTGTCATCAGGGTTGGTCATCACGCCAATCTCCAGGGTGCCGAGGGTGTTGTATCCGTAGTTGGTGTGACATGCATAGAATGAGACCAACAGGTCGCTGGCGTCGATTTCCTCGCCCAATTCCGGCATGATGGCGATATCGAAGCAGTTCGGGGTGTAATGGAAGTCCAGGAAATGGGCACCGCCATGGGCGTTCCAGGAGGCGTCGCCAATGTAGGCGTAATGGTCGTTGTTGGAGGTGAGACGGCTCCAGCAGGAGATGAAGGTGCCTTGGCTGGTACTGTACAGGCCGGTCTCGAAGTTCTCGGTGAAAGGCAGTTCGGTGATAGGACCGCAACCGGTGTGGAAGGTGGCGATAGTTGACGGGTTGGATTGTGTGGCACCGCAGTTGGCCACCACGTAGAACTCGTATTCCGTGTTGGAGCTCAGTCCATTGATCGTGACGGTAGGAGTGCCGTTCACGGTCACCTCGTTGTATTCGCCGGCATCACCCACGGCGCGGTAATAGACTATCCAGCTGGAGGCACTGCCAAAGTCGTTCCAGCTCAAGGTGGCGCCATCGGTGGCGATGTTGGAGGCAGAGAGGTTGTCGGGTTGTCCGCAGTCGTTGGAGTAGATGGAGATGTTGTCCACGGCGGCGGCCAGATGGCTGTCTCCATACAGATTCCATCCGTTGTTGTACCAGTAGAGGACAATCTGTTTGGATGAACCGGCCACATTGTTCAGGATTACGTCAAAGTGCGTCCAGTCAGGCACGTTGGCGACCTCGCCCAGATTGTGCAGCAGGGCGGTGCCGGAAGGCTCTCCGTTCATGGGGACCGTCGCGCCGGCATCCAGCATGTAAACCTTGAAGTAGTCGTATTCCATCCAATCGCTGGCTTCGCCTTCCACCCGGTAGTCAAAGGCGAGGTGGTATTCGACTTCCGCGTCAGGAAATGCCACGTTGAAAATGGCGTAAGCGTCAGAAACGCTGTTGGTATAGACGTTAGTAGCGCCACTGTCGGGGGAGACGTAGAGGGAATGCATGCCAGCACCGGGCTCGGCATCAGGATCGGTCATGCCGGCGGCAGTGCCATAGACCCATTGGTTGATGCCCGTACCTTGGAAGATGAACGATTCCAGAGCAGTGGTCCCCTCTCCTTCGAAATCCTCAAAATAGGGTATAGAAACGGATTGTATCGGAGTGGAGAAGTCGACAGAATCAGCGGAGCTTTCCTGACCGTCAACGCAGACAGCCGTCACAAAGGCGCGGTAGTCGGTGGAGTAGGAGAGTCCGGAGAACGTGTAAAAGGTGTCATAAGTGGAAATATAATTCTCGGATTCGTCATTGAGGTTGACGAGTCTTACATTGTACATGTTGGCGCCGCCCAGCGCGTTAGGTTGCCATTTGATGGTGACGTCTGCATCGAAAATATTGTCCACCGTTAGGTTCAGCACTGGCGAACAGGTGGAGGCGATGTCCAGGGTGATGTCATCAAAGACGATGCTGCCGAAAACGCCAGGGGTGTTGGCAAATTTGATGGCGATATAGCGTCCGGTTCCGGAATAGTCCGAGAAATAGACTGTGTATTTCACGTAAGTGTCAGAGGCAGAGGATTGTATTGTCTGCACGGCGGTGAAAGTGGACATGTCGGTGGGCGAGTCCATCACACCCACCACAAAATAGGGACTTGCATTCCAAACGGTTTGCGCCCAGAATTCCAGCACCATGTCGGACATGGCGTACGTTTCCTCGATAGGAGGCAACATGAGGGTGGGCACTTGTGCTGCAGTGTCCGTGTAATTGTTGTTGAATACTCTCAGCGCGTTAGTTCCGGAATGAGGCAGGTACGTCCCCATTTCCGGATAAAGGATGTTGTTGACTTGGTAAACACCCAGCGGGTTACGGTTGTAGCAGTTGGGTATGCCAGTTGGGGTGGTCTCGAAGTCCTCCGTGTAAGGGAATGTCCCAATGGCGCACGGGTCATACTGCGCGTGTGCCTGAGGGATGATCCCGAATGCCATAAACAGGCATAAGATGTTGAAAATGAAGATTTTTTTCATGTAAAAAGGGTTTTATTTATAATAAGATTGAATGCTGTAATTCATGGCGCGAAGATACGATTTTTCCGTAGATTACATAATAATTTTTTTTATTGTGTATAATAAAAGGCCGTCCGGCATTCGGACGGCCTTGGTTTTGTCGGTGCTGTAGAGACGTTTCAGGAAACGTCTCTACAAATGGGGTATGAGATAGGGGCGTATGCGATACGGGCGTATGAGATACGGGCGTATGCGATAGGGGCGTATGCGATACGGGCGTATGCGATACGCCCCTACGGGATTATTTCTTGATGAAGGTCTTCGTCACCACGCCCTCGTCGGTGGTCACGCGCACGAAATACATGCCGTTGGCGAGACCGCTGACGTTGATGCGGATGTGCATGGGCGAATAATTATTCGCCCCTACAACGCTGCGGACAACCTTTCCATAAACGTCAATTACTTCGACATCCTCCAATTGTACATTGTTCATTGTACATTGTACATTGACAACGTCGTTGGCAGGGTTCGGGAACAACGTGATGCTGTTCTCCAGGTAGTTCACGATACCCACATCGGTGGTCTGCGTCGTGATGGAGGCACTCCAGTCGCTGAGGTTGCCGTCACCGCAGTTAGCCTGCACCTGGATCTCGTAGTTGGTCTTGCCGGTGAGATTGGTGATGGTGTAGCTATTGGTGTTGACGGTCACCTGGGTCCACTGACCGCCCGCTGCCGGACGATACTGGACGTTCCAGCTGTTCACGCTTGCATTGGCGTCCCAAGCAATGGAGATGGCCTCGTTCTGGATGTCGGTGGTGTGCAGGTTGGTAGGAACGTTACAAGGTTGCACGTCCTCGGGCAACGTGTTGAAGGTCATCTCGCTGCCATAGACGGTGGTGCCGTTGAAGGTGATGAACGCCTTGTAGGTGTAACCGGTGTTGGCGGTGAGGCCGCTGAGGTTGGCCGAGAAGTTGTTGCCGGTGCCGGTACCTGCAATCGAGGTGTAAGTGCCGCCAGCAGTGGCCTTCCATTCGAAGCCCTTGGCTGTGATGGTCACGTTGTCGGGGTTCGTGATGGTGGCGTTCAGCGTGGCAGTCGTCTGCTCAATAGCAGAAGCGGCAACTGTGGCTACGGTAGGATCGGTAATCACAGGGCCGGAACCGCAATCGGTGGTGAAGGTGAACAGAGCGCTGGGAATCTCCTCCTCCTCGCTTATGGTGAACAATTGCGTGCCATCGGGATCCAACAATGTGATGGATACCTCATCATCGTACATGCCTGAATGCCATACAAGAGAAGTGACGATGTTGTCGCAAAGCATCACATAGACTGTCTCGGTGCTCGGTTCATCATAATTGTCTGTGGCTTCGATGGTGGCTACAGTCACACCGTTCTGCTCAACGGTCAGATAGCCGTCATTCCAACCATCGCCATAATCATCACCGATGACGAACGTGTACTGACATTGTTGAGAAATTTCACATCCAGAGGTGCTGAATGAGGTTGCCGTGTAGTCGGAAACATCGCCTTCACCACAGTCCGCCTGCACTCGAACATCATAGTTGGTGGAAGCGGTCAGGTTGTTCAACGTGTAAGAAGTTGTGGTTACAGGAATCACAGTCCACGTTGAATCGGTGCTGACTTTGTATTCCAAATTCCAAGCTGTTTCAGTGCCTGCGGGCGTCCAGCTCACCACTGCAGAAGTGGCGCCAATATTGGAAACCGTGATGTTGGTGGGTTTCAGGCAGGTGGGAATGGTGCAGCTGGTCGTGAAGGTGAAGGTGGAATAGCTGTACATACCTGTGATGGTGTACAGTGTTGTGCCGTTGGGATCAACGAGGGAGAATCCAACTTCGTCCGCGTAGCTTCCAGGTATCCAAATCAGAGAGGTGGAGGTATTATCACATAAATTAACCGTCTCTGTACCGGAAGTGCCGTTGGACAAGCTCACAGTAGCAACAGAGATGCCGTTTTGCTGAATGTCCAGATATCCGTTGTTCCATCCGTCACCGTAAGAGTCGGTGAGGTTGAATGTGTAGGCACACTGGTCAGAAGCGGGGCAGAGAGCGGTGTTGAATGTGAGGGCTCCCGTCCAGTTGCTGTTTTCGCCTGTGCCGCAGTTGGCCTGCACTTGCACGGAATAGGAGGTGGCAGCGGTCAAACCAGTGAGAGTGAATGGATTAGATGTGGCGACGACAGTCGTTTCATTTTCGCCGTCCGTGTACTTGATATTCCAAGAGGTGGCGTCGCCGTTTTCTGTCCAGGAGATGGTGGCTGAGGTCATGTCCGTAGCCGTGACGGTAACACCGGAAGGTGTCGGACAAGAAGGAATACTTTCCAAAGTGACATCATCCAGATAAAGGGAAACGTAGGAATTACCGTTGGTTTGGTTCTTGATGGCGATGTAAGCACCATTGCCCGTATAGTTGGCGAAGCTGGCAACAAATGGGTCTGCCGGATACGTGTTAGGTAAGATGAAGGATTGCACTTCCGTGAATGTGGAGGCATTTGTAGGATCCGTCATCACACCCACCACGAATGAAACATTGTTGTTGTTGCCCGATTGGCTGGCGTAGAAACTGAGTTGCAAATCTTGAATGCTCAGCTCTTCAGTGTCAATGGCAGGCAGGATAGCATAGCAATTGGAGTAAGATGCATCGTAGTACAATGAATAGGTGCCATTGTGAGCGTTACCATAGTTATCAGCGTAAGGATATTCACTGTAGGAAGACTGAGGATTGTTGATACGGTTCCAGCACACCGGCATCGGATAGTTTTCCGAACCGGCAATCAAGTCGGTTTCGAAGCCCCAGGTTTGAGGCACTGTATTGATAAGCAGACATTCGGAGAGGAATGAAATCGGCAAAGACCAGACACTGGTGTCGCCGCCGTCACAAATGGTGCGGACATAAATCTCGTATGGAGTTCCGGGAGTAAGGTTTGAGAGCTCGACAACGGCATCGAGGGTGGTGAAGACAGAGTCGTTCAGTGACACCTCCCAAGCCCCGTCGGATTCAGAGGCAGGGGTGATGGTGAGGGTAGCCGTCGTGGTGCCGATGTAGGTCATATCTATAGAGGCGGGTCTAGCACATTCCACCTCGGAAATGACAATGTTGTCGATAGCTCCGGAGTATCCGGAACCATCCGAATAGTTGTTATACCAGAGGAAATAGAGACGTTGTACAGTGTTGGCGTATAGGGTTCCGTCCAACGTAAAAGTAGCGGTGTTCCAAGTGCTGTCACCAGCGAATGTGCCTAATTCTGTCAGAGAAGAAGGAATGGTAATGTAGGAACCGGAAGTGACATTTGTGGGAATGCCGATAAACACTTGTATGTAGTCGTATGGGCTATAGTAACCGCTCTCGCCCAAGCAACGCCAATCAAAGGAGAAATTGAACTCAGCAGCATCGCTGAACAGGATGTCGCGGTAAGCCCACACATAGGTGCTGCCGTTGGTATTGTAGGAGACAGTGGCACCGCTGTCAGCGGAGACATAGAGACTGTATTGGCCGTCAGTGGTGTTGTTGGCGGCAGTGTCTATATACCATTTGTTGGCCAAAAAGCCGTTTACAAATGACCAGCTTGCGTTCTCCAGTGTGTCTTCGAAGTCGCAGGTGTAAGGTACCAGAGCAGGCATGGAGTTCAGAGTGGTGAACGAATAAACATTGGACCAGTCGGAATAATCGTCTCCGCAATTCGTTCTCACATACACTTGGTAATAGGTGCCCGGAGTCAGGTCTTCAAAGAGATAAGTGTTGTCACTCACGTCTTCAGGCGTCAGGGTGGAAGGATCGGCGTAGTTGTTGGTAATTACAATCTGCCAAGCATTGGCGTTTTCATCAGCGGTCCAATTTACAGTGGCCTCTGTGTTCGTGAAGACCACATTCGTGATCGTAGGACGTTGGCAGTCAGGAAGATGGTCTAACGTGACATTGTCAATATAGATATCGGAATATTGGGGAGTGTAGAAGGCAACCATATTACCATTGCCCTGATAGTTGGTAAAAGGAACCTCATATAAGACGTATGAGGAGGTCAGCACAATGTCATTGCCCACTTGGACGAATGTGTTCGTGTTGTACGGGTCGCTCATGACACCCACCTTGAGGATTTGGCCATCAGAATACGCTTTCGCATAAAAAGAGACCTGCAGATCCGAGAAGAGAACCTCGGTGGTGTCGATTGGCGGCATGGCAGCAGTGTTGGCATAATAAGAATAGAGTACGTTATTGCCTTGGTAGCTGCCGTAATTATTGACATACGGGTAAGTTTCGTCGGCTGAACCGCGGCTCCAACACTGTGGTAACTGTTGGCCTTCGTCGCCTACAAGGTTATCTTCAAAGCCGCAGAAATACGGCAGGGTGGTGAGACCTATGCATGGCAGAGAGGTGGAGATTGCGAGTGAAGGGGCTTCGGTTCCATCTGAGCAGATAGCTGACACAAAGAAGTGGTAATCCGTGCCGGGAGTCAGGTCTTCTACGGTGTAAGTGTTGTCGTTAATGGGGCTGTCGTTTGCAGCCACATAGCCAGACATGCCATTTGCCTTGTAATACACTGTGAAAGCATCCTCTTCAGATGTCCAGGTCAGCGTTGCCGAGGTGGGTGTCATGCCGGTGACGGTGACATCCTCCGGACGCGGACAAGTGGCCTGTTCCGCCAAGGTCAGGTCATCGATGTATAGATTGTCAGAATAACTGCCATAACTAGTGTTGTATAAGCCACAGGTGATACGCAAGGCCAATTGATGGTCAGAGCCCTCGTATGAGGATAAATCCATGATGATTTCAGTGTAGATGCCTGAATTAAAAGGAACAGAGTCAATCATGGTGAATGTGGAGACATCAGTCGGGTCGCTCATCGTACCCACCTCAATCAAGCAGTCGGTGCCGTAGTAGCTTGTGGCCCAGAAAGAGAGTTGCAGGTTGCTGATGTCGATTTCCTCGTCCAATTCTGGAAGTATTGCGTAAACTGGGGAGGTGGAACAGGAGTAGAGGCAGTGGGAACCGCTGTGGGAGTAATAACTGTAGTTGTAAACGTAAGGATAAGTGTAGTATCCGGGTTTGCTCCAGCAGGCCGGAAGATCACCGTCGGCACCGATGTTGTTGGTTTCGAAGTCAACCGTGTAAGGCAGGGTGGCGAGGGGTACGCAATCGGTGCTGAAGTCCACCATAGTGCTGGCAGGGATAACGGAGCCGTCGTCACAAACAGCCGCGACATACCATTGGTAGGAACTACCGGGTAACAAGTCGTTAAGCACATACTGACTGTCGGCGTCTAAGATGACATCCGTGACCACAGTGAAGGAATCAGCATTGGCAAGCTTGTAGTACAGAATGTAGCTGTTAGCGTCGGAAGTCCAGTTCAGCACGGCAAAATCCGTACCCACAGAGTCTGTGCTCTGATCGAAAGGTCTTTGACAGCTTGGAATCTCCGACACCGTCACATTGTCAAGACAGAGGTAGTAGCCGTCGTTAGGCATATATCTTCTCACGAAGGCGATATAACGGTTGCCGGAATAGCCAGTCAAGGGGATCTCGTACAGGTTGAAAGGACCTTGAGGAATCATGGTTTGGAAAATTTGCGTGAAACCGGGCAACGGAAGCGTGTCCAAGCCCAGAGAGTCATAGGCGGGTGCTGTCAGGGTGATGTCTGCATCGGAAATCCAGATGGAAATTTCATCGGGTTCAGTCGTGGAGTTGCTGGAACGTTGAGCCCAGAAGGAAACCATCATGTTTTCGGGGAGGTTCATTAACGGGGAGATCAACCAGTCGTTGTGCGGGTTTCCGGCATAGTCGGTGTAGCATACGGCGGAGTGGTTGCCCTCATACACGTGAGAAGTGAACACATTGGGTCTCCAACGGTAGTCATAGGCAGTGCCGGATGAGCTGGTAGTGGTACCGCCGTTATAGACAGACCAGCAGAGCGGGGCTTGGTTGTTTTGGCCGAAGGTGTTGTAGTCGATCCAGCTGTCCTCAAAGCCCTCGAAATACGGATAAACGTTCATGGCCTCGCAAGCTGTGTAGAACAAGATGCTAGCGTTATTGCTGATTTCAGAACCGCAATCAGTGTAAACGTATGCAACATGCCCATTGCCAGGAGTAAGACCATTGAAGGTGTAGAAGGTATCCGTAACGGCCGTCCAGTTCAGATTTTCGGGGTCGGCGCCGAGAAGGTCAACAGCTACGTAGGTAGTACCAGATGAACGGGGATGCCAGGAAAAGGTGGCGGAAGTAGTGGTGATGTCGGAAATTTGAAGCTCGTTGGGCTTTGGGCAATCCGATGCTGTGTTGTAACCGAAGGTGGTCTTCGGGATGAAATATTGCGGAGATCCGCCGAACGTGTACTGATAAATACTGGGGGTGTTTGCCGCGCTGACGCCGTAAAATTCAGCGTTCTCCCAAGAACTGGTAGGTGTCGTAGTGATGTCGAACAACAGGTTGTCTCCTGAATAAACGAAGGGGTCGTTAAACACAAACGTCAATCTGTTGTTGTTGTCGAAGTCCACGTGACCCGTGTACACGAGTTCCACAGGGTCTGTGAGTAAATTCGACGAAATGCTACTGGTTGTGGTGGTGCCAATGCTAACCGAGTAGCCAATGGAACCCCAGCTTGGCATTGAGCTGGCATAAAAGGTAATGGAGGTGATGGCCTGCCCGACCATATCGGTCAACATGCTGGCAGGATAGATGATCTGGTTGTGCTGCTGGGCGTCGGCGTAAGTGCCATACAACGGTATGTAGGAGTTCGTCTCCGATCCGTTCGCCACAGTCAAGGTGTTGTCCTGCGCCGACAGTGTCAGACTGCCAAGCCCGATCATCACTGTCAGCAGAAAGAATAAGATTTTTTTCATACGACTGATTTTTGTGAATATTAATTAATTGATGTTTTATTTTCTTTCGTTAAGAACGATATATTAAACTGCAAAACTACATTATATTTTCTGTTAAAAGATGATTGTTGATAACTTGTTAAAAAAAGGCCGCCCGGAATCCGGATGGCCTTGGTTTTGTCGGTGCTGTAGAGACGTTTCCTGAAACGTCTCTACAAAGGGGGTATGCGATACGGGGCGTATGCGATACGCCCCTACGGGATTATTTCTTGATGAAGGTCTTCGTTGCCACGCCCTCGTCGGTGGTCACGCGCACGAAGTACATGCCGTTGGCGAGACCTGTCACATTAATGCGGGTCGGATTCTCAATGACGCTCAAGTTGTTGATCAGTTTGCCATAAACGTCATAGACCTCCATTTTAGTCACGTTTACATCGCCGTCAATGCGGATGTCAACGTATTGACGAGCCGGGTTCGGGAAGAGAACCACGTTTTTCTCGGTGAAGACCTCGACGCCAACGTTGAGGGTGTGGACGTTGAGTGTGGAGCTCCAGTCGCTGAGATTGCCGTCTCCGCAGTTGGCCTGCACTTGAATCTCATAATCGGTATCGCCGTTGAGATTGCTGATGGTGTAGCTGTTCGTGTTGGAGGCAGCGGAAGTCCAGCTGGTGGCGTTAGCCTCGCGGTATTGGACATTCCAGTTGTTCACACCTGTCTGAGCGTCCCAAGCGATGGTGATGGCGTGGTTTTCAACAGCAGTAGTGTGGAGACCGGTGGGTACTGCGCAAGGCTCGACAGGATCCGCTTCAAAGGTGGCGGTGAGGGTGGTGTTCGCGTTCACGGCGAAGGTGTACGGGTTGGCCGTGCTTACCTGCGTGGTGCCGCTCATCCAAGCCACAAAGTGGTAACCGGCATTGGCGGTTGCCGTAGCCGTGAAGGAAGCACCCTCGTTGACGGTGGTTGTGCCGGCAGGAGAGACCGTGCCCATGTTGGCATCAGCTGTATTCAAAGTTACCGTGTATTGAGTGGGAGGCGTGGAGCCGGCTTCAAAGACGGCTGTGATGGTAAGCGTGTAGCCGCTGTCGGCGAAACTCTGCGGCAGGGTGCCGAAGTTCATCGGGTTGGCAAAGTCTTCGTCATCGTAGTATAAGGTGTCCACACTCAAGGCTGCACCTGTACTGCTGTAGATGCCGAAAATCCAAGCATTCAACTGGTAGCCGGTGTTAGGCGTTGCGGTGGCAATAACGTTGTTGCCAACATAAATGGTATAGGTGCCAGGAGCGGGCGTGATGGTGCCCATGGTGGCATCGTTGACAGTGTAGGTGACCGTAGTGCTGTCCGGGTTGCCAGCCTCAAAGAGGGCGGTCAACGTTAGATTGCCATAAGACATGAACGTATTGGCGAGGAAATAAACGGAAACATAGTTGCTTGCCAACGTGTCGCTGACGCCACCGGCGGTCATCACCCAGTTGGTGAAGTGGTAGCCGGGGTTGGCCACGGGGCTGAAGCTCACGGTGTCCCCCGTGATATATTGGTAGGTGCCGGGTGCCGGTACTGTGGTGCCCATGGTGGCATCATTGACGGCAAAGGTCACCGTCAGGGTGTCAGGGGCAGGCGGCACGAAACCACCCAGAGACAGGGTGATGTCGTCAATTAACAGATAGTTTGCGTCGTAATCCACGTGGTGGAATGCGATGTAAATATTCTGACCCGCGTATGCACTCAAGTCAACGGACTGGATAGTCCATTCACCAGCAGCTGCAGCATAAGGATGAACAACGGTGGTGAAGGCGGCCGTGTCGTTTGTGGTGGTAGAGACAGACACGCTGTAGTGATCAGGATAGTTGGCGTTAGTTGATTCCCACCAAGTGAACGTGAGGCCTTCGGTTGTGTTCGGGAGGACAAACTTCGGCGAAATCAACCAGGCGTTGGCATGCAAGGGGTTGCCGCTCTTCCAGCTCCAAGAGGAAGCCACATAGTTTCCACTGTGTGGATTAACGGATGATAAACCTGCACAATCGTAAGCACTCCACGGTTCTCCGCTGCTGCTGCCGTTGATGGTGCTCCAGCAACCGAGGCCGGCTTCAAAGCCCTCATTGTAAGGCAACGTGGTGATGTCAGCGCACTCGGTCATGACGGTGATGGTGGCCATCAGAGAAACATCGTCATCGGTGCAGTTGGCCACCACTCCAAAAGTATAGGCTGAGGAGGTGGAGAGACCGGTGAAAGTGTATGTGTTGGCACCGATGCCGGTGGCAACAACGGTGGAGCCGTTATAGACATCGAAGCTCGTGGCACTGCTGGTCCAGCTGATGGTGGCCGTGGTCTCAGTCACGTTGTCAAGGGTGACCACAGGCATGATGCAACTCGGACAAGGATCCTGCAGGGTGAAGAATACGGCGCCGCTGGTGTAGCCCGTCACATCGTCAGTGGTGAAGACCGTGTTGCTCCCGCCATCAAGAATGGTGAAAGCCACATCCTCGTCATAGTCGCCGCCGCCATTAACCCATGCGAAGGTCACAGGCTCGCCACTACAGACATTGAAAGTGAAAGTCTGGTTGCTACCGTTATATGGGATGGTGAGATTGGCAATGGAAGCCCCGTTTTGCATCACGTTGATGTAGGAAGCGTCCCAACCGTCGCCGTAAGCATCGGAGGCGTTAATGGTTAGGGTGCAGGTGTTGGTGCAAGCAGTATGGGCGGTGATGATAACGGTGTCGGAAATTGATGTGCCGCAGTCAGTTACCACACCGAAAGTGTAGGAGGTGGATTCAGTGAGCCCCTCAATGGTGACGCTATTCTCGGTAGAGGTAGCCACAACACTGCCGTCTGCCATATCTATCACAAAGAAATTGTTGGCCTCGCTGTTCCATGTCAGACTGACACTTGTAGCACTGACATTGTTGGTTGTCAAGGCCGTGACGGGAGCACAGTAGTCGCCCTCCATCTCGGTGACGATAACGCTGTCAATCCAGCCGTAGTAAGCATAGTTGCCGTAATAGTGGACAGCCAACTGGGTAGCGGTGGGGGGAATAACGAAAGTCAAGCTCTGCCAGTTGTTGTCGCCAGTGGTGTTGTACTGGGTGGCGTCCCAAACGGTATCGGTTTCGGTAACGTATCCGAAGTTCAGGTGGTCGTTGGGGCCATAGGTGGCATAAACGACTTTCACCATAAGATTGGTGGCTTCACTGTTGACAGTCATCAACGGGGAGTATCCGTATTGATTGTAATCGCTGGCCGAGCTGTAGGAGCTGAAGCGCAGCACCTCACGGTTACTAACGGTAACAAACCCCATTCCATTAGTGCCTCCAATATTGGCTGTGTTGTTGCTGACCAAGTTCCAGCATTCGCGTGTGGCACTGGTGGCGGTGAAGGTTTCGGTGTAAGGCAATTCAACGCTGCTGCATGCGGTGCTGAAGGTCACGGTGCGGATTTCGCTCTCGCTACCGCCGCAGACAGCTCGCACACCGTAAGTGTACTGTGTCATGGCTGAGAGCCCGGTCAGGGTTATAGTGGCATCGTATGCAGTCTGTTCAAGGATGGTGTCAGTGCCGTTAATGGCATAAATGTTGTAGCTGTCAGCTTCCCCGTTCCACGTCAGAGTAGCTTCGTCAGCGGTGATGTTGCTAACTGTCAGGCCACTCACGGGTAAGCAAGCGGGCTCTTCGCCGGGAGTGAAGGAGATAGTGGTCTTGGGAAGGAAGTTGCGTTGGCTGATGGAAGTGCCATAGCCACCCATAGAGGCGCCCGTCACGTTTACGCCATACCAGCTGCAACTACTATAAGAGCCGGAAACGGTCTGCAAGAAGCCAACCATCAGGTTTCCGCCTGTGTACAAGTACGGGGTGTTGAAAGTGACTTCCATCACGTTGTTGGAAATGGAAAGGCTGCCGGCATAGACTTGGGTCATTGTGGAATAGTCGGCCAAGCTGTTAATGGAGGTTTCATTGGTTTCGCTCAGATAGACCTCGAATGAGGCAGAACCCCAGTTCTTGTTGGCATCACTGGAATAGAAAGTCAGCTTGTTGATATTACCGTATAGGATGCCAGAGAGCAAGTTTGCGGGGATAATGAACTGACTCTTGGTAATGTCGTCAACCCAAAGGCCGTAAATAGGTACGTAACTGTTGGAGTTTGTTCCATCGTTCACGGTGAGGATATAGGCATCTGTTGGGGTGAAGCTCACCACACCGCTCCAAGCGCTCATGTCGTCCATATCGCAGATAGCTCGTACCTTGGCGGTGTGGGCCTGTTCAGGAGTGAGGCCGGAAAGGTCGTAGGTATTGTCGGTAACATCGATGAGGTTGTTCGTGTCATTGTTGAGGCAAATCTGCCATGCAGTCTCTTCGCCGCCAGCAGTCCACGTCAGAGTGGCCACGCTGCCGTCACCAGGAGTGAGGATGGCTGTCAGGTCTGTTGGGGCTGGACAGGAAATCTGTGTGGTGAAGCTGACAGTGCGGAAGTCACTTTCATTGCTGCCGCAGTTTGCGGTCACACCGAAGGTATAAGAGGTTTCGGAAGTGAGGGCGTAAATAACAACAGTGGTGTCGGAGGCATAGTCATAGACAGTGGTGTCGTTCATGTCATAAATGGTGTAGCCATCGGCGTTGCCTGACCAAGTCAGGGTGGCGGTATGGGCTGTGATGTCGCTCACGGCAAGCCCAACCACGGGCAAGCAGTCGGGTGTCTCGATCACGCTCACATTGTCGATAGCGATACGGTTGTCATGAGGGCTGGTGCCGCTGATGCTGCCGCCGTAGATGGCGAAGCGCAAGGTCTGGCCGTTGTAGCCGCTGACAGGGGCTATGAGGGTGGTGTAGGTGTTGCCGAGGGCGTTGAGTTGGTCGCCGTTATACACCAGCAAGTTGGAGAAAGTGACACCATCGTCGGTACTGACGGCGAGAGCCAGTGTGTCGTTGTCGTCATAGTTGGGTGTGGCGTTACTCCATGCTGCAACAGCTACATCGACACTCAAAATGGCATCGTCACTCGTGATGACAACAGGCGGGGTGACGGCCCAGTATTTGTTGGAACTGTAAAGGTTCATCGTCAAAGCCTTGCCACTGATGGCTATGTAGGAACCGTATGTGGAATTGAGGGTCCAAGCTGAGGTGCTGGGGGTAGGGGTGCCGGTACTGAGTTGGCCGCTCATGAAAGACCAGCAAGGAGATTTGACTGACCAGGTGTCGAAGTTCTCGATCCAGGGCATCGTCACGGTGCCACAGTCGGTGAGACCACTGACGAGTTCCATCAGAGACATGTCACCGCCGCCGCAGTTGGCAGCAACGCCGAAAACGTAGGTGGTGTTGGCATTAAGGTCGGATACCGTGTATTCAGTGTTTGACACGTTGTCGATCAAAATGGTGTCAGAAGGGGTGATGGCGTAGATATCGTAGCTGGCACCATCGTTGTTGGCGTCAGTCCAAGCAAGGGTAATGCTGCTGCTGGTGGTAGCGTTCACGGTCAGATTGCTGATTTCCACGCAGGAAGGCAACACCTCCAAGGTCAGATCATCCATATATAAAGAACCGCTGCCTTTCAGCACGGCCAACACAACGTAAGCGTCGGCATCGTTGGCGGCGGTAAGGGCAACGCTATATTTGGTATAATCAGCAGTATTGACAAGGATTGTGTCAACTAACGTGAGGGTGGTCAGGTCGTTGGGGTCGCTCATGGTGCAGACATATACGGTCTTGCTGTAGCTGCTGCCACTCATGCGGGCCCAGAAGGTGATACGGTTGGCATTCATAGGGTAGTTGGTTATGTCCACCTGAGGAAGCACTAAAGCCATGGTGTCGGGATAGCTGGCATCGGTAGTGCCGTAGAAATAAAGGCAGCGACTGCCGTTATGCAAGTAACTGCTGCTGGCACTGTAACTGTAAGGGTAATACGGGCTTGAAACATTCGAGACGAAACGTTGGCTGCACCAGGGCAGTGCTGTCGCTTGGGCAGTGCTCTGAATTTCACTGGTTTCGAATCCGCAAGTCCAAGGAAGAGCCATAGCATCGCATGCTGTGCGGCCGCCGACAAGAGCTATTTGTGAAAGATCACCGCCGCCGCAGTTGGCAGCAACGCCGAAAATGTATGCAGTGTTGGCATTAAGGTCGTATGCGGTGTAGTCCATGGTTGACACATTGTCAACTAAGGTTGTGTCAGTGGGGGTGATGGCGTAGATGTCATAGCTGGCGCCAGTGTTGTTGGCATCGCTCCAGCTCAGGGACAGACTGCTGCTTGTGGTCAGCTCGGCGTTGATGGCCAAGTTGGTCACAGGAAAACAGGTGGGAGGGGTGGCGAAGGTGGTCTTCGGTAGGAATTGGGTGTAATTAGGTGAAGACATACTTGAGTAGGTCGATCCGATATTGTCCTCTCCGAAACAACCTTGGCTAGAACTTCCGAAATAGTTGCCAGTGGTGCCCGTGGTAGTGATTTCAACAATCAGATTGCCTCCGTTGTAGGTGTAGGGCATCGTGAAGTCGAAAGTGAACACACCGTTGGTTACTTGGAGATTACCAGCATAGACGGTGTCAAGCACCACGGTGCTGAAACCAGCCGAGAGATCTTCCTCTGTGGTTTCACCCATCAGAATGTACCACGTGGAGGCACTCACTGTCTTAGTGGCTGCCGTGTTTTGGTGGTAGAAGGTGACAGAACCGATGGTGGCACCCGACATGTCGCTCAACAGTGATGCCGGATAGAGCATCTGCGCACGATGAGTGTTGCTACCATCAGTGTTGTAGAAATCCAATGGAACACTAGCATGGGTGGTAGTGCCATCCGCTACGGTCCAGGAGTTCTGAGCCTGCAATGCAAACGGTAGGAAAAGTACCGCAAGCATAAAAATTCGTAGGAACTTTTGCATAATTTTTTTGATTTTTTTTGTGAATGAAATTGTAAAAATATCTAATAGTTTACTGCTATTGCCGGAAAAAAAACAGCCGCGAAATTACATTTTTATATAGAAGTTTTGAATCTTTGATTTCGGTATTTTTTCAACATTTTATCAACAATGTTAATGACGCGGTGTGAAAAAGTGTCAAGATAATCTGAAAGACACATTAAAAAAGGCTGTCTCCAATTCCAGAAACAGCCCTTTTCTTAATTCAATAGAGACATTTCCTGAAACGTCTCTACAGCTGGCGTATACGATACGCCCCTGCGGGATTACTTCTTGATGAAGGTCTTCGTCGCCACACCCTCGTCCGTGGTCACGCGCACGAAATACATGCCGTTGGCGAGACCGCTGACGTTGATACGGGTGGGCATGGGCGAATAATTATTCGCCCCTACAACGGTGCGGACTACCTTTCCATAAACGTCAATTACTTCTATACTCTCCAATTGTACATTGTTCATTGTACATTGTACATTGACAACGTCGTTGGCGGGGTTCGGGAACAAGGAGATGCTGTTCTCCAGGTAGTTCACGATACCCACATCGGTGGTCTGTGCCGTGATGGAGGCACTCCAGTCGCTGAGGTTGCCGTCACCGCAGTTGGCCTGCACCTGGATCTCGTAGTTGGTCTTGCCGGTGAGATTGGTGATGGTGTAGCTGTTGGTGTTGACGGTCACCTGCGTCCACTGACCGCCCGCTGCCGGACGATACTGGACGTTCCAGCTGTTCACGTTAGCGTTGGCGTCCCAAGCAATGGAGATGGCCTCATTCTGGACGTCCGTGGTGTGCAGATTGGTGGGCACATCACACGGTTCAGGAATCTCTTCCAGGGTGGTGAAAGTCACGTCGCTGCCATAGTGCGTGCCGTTGGCCGTGGTTACGAACGCACGGTAAGTGTAGTTCGTGTTGGCGGTCAAGTTGTTGAGCGTGGAGCTCATGGTGGAGCCGGTAGCGTTCAGCACGGTGTAATTAGCAGCGGAAGCGGCTTTCCATTCGAAACCTTGTGCCGTGATGGTCACGTTGTCAGGATTGGTGATGGCGCCGTTCAGCGTGGCAGTCGTTTGGGTCACGTTGGTGGCCGGGTTGGTCGTGGCGGAAGGCTCCGTCAGCTGGCCTTGCTCCAGCGTGGTGAAGGTGACCTCGTCGCCATAGACGGTGTTGCCGTTGAAGGTGATGAACGCCTTGTAGGTGTAACCGGTGTTGGCGGTGAGGTTGGTGAGATCGTAGGTGAGGTTGTTGCCCGTCACCGTCACAGGAGTATAGGTGCCGCCTGCAGTGGCTTTCCACTCGAAGCCCATAGCCGTGATGGTCACGTTGTCAGGGTTGTTGATGGAGCCGTTCAGCGTGGCAGTGGTCTGCGCGATATTGGAGGCTGCGCTGGTGGTCACGGTCGGGTCGATGATGCTAGGACCGGTACCGTTACAGTCGGTGGTGAAGGTGGTCAGCGTGCCAGAATAGACGCCGGGTGCGCTGTATACTTCAGAGCCGTCAGGACCAGCCACGGTAAAGCTAACTTCTGAATCATAGCTGCCGGAGTTCCACACAAGGGAGGTCTGGAGACCATCGCAGAGGAGTACGGTCTCCGTTGCGGAAGATCCGCTAGACAATCCGATGTTGGCGACAGAGATGCCGTTTTGCAGAACATCTATATAACCGCCGTTCCAGCCGTCACCGTAGCTGTCGGTGAGGTTGAAGGTGTAGGTGCACTGGTCGGCAGCCTCGCACATCGTGGTGTGGAAGGAGGCGAAAGCATACTGGGATGCATTACCGCTGCCGCAGTCAGCCTGCACACGCACATCGTAGCTGGTGGCTGCTGTCAGACCGGTGAGCTGGTAGTTGGGTGAATAAGCCGTGACCGTAGTCCAAGAGGTTTCGGAGGCTTCTTTGTACTCCACATTCCAAGAGGTTTCATCTCCACCAGGCGTCCAAGTCAGGTCGGCGGTGCTCATTCCGATGTTCGACACAATCAGGTTGGATGGTTTAGGACAAGTAAGGGCTGAAAGGGACACGTTGTAGATGATGGCGCCAGGTTGCGTACCTTGGCTGTGGTCATTCTTCCAAACGAAAACGAGTTTTGCGGTAGAGGAAGCGTCAGGAGCCACATTGGGGTTAGGCATGGAAACTTCCACATGAAACGTGTTTCCGCTAGTCAGATTCAATTTGTAAGGATAGGAAGTGTTGCCGGTCTGGGAGAGGTAGTCGGAGAAGTCCACTGCATTGGTGGAGTAGCTGTATGATGCGAAATCGGGAGCAGAGGTGGCTGCGGGGAATTCGCTGGTGGCCGGTGCCAGGAACACTTTCAGATAGTCATAAGGAGTGGAAGTACCCTCGCCTCCTACTTGCACATCGAAGCTGAGGCCAAACTCCGTAGAATTACCAATTGTAAACAATTTCTCGGCAGACACAATAGAGGTGGAACTGATGGTGTAACTAGGTGTAGTGCCATTATCCGTGACGAACAATGCACTGGTGGTGTCCGTAGTGCCAAGGACCCAGTAGTTCGTGCATGAACCGTTGTTCAGAATCCATTCGTTGGCAACAGAGAAATCCGTAGAGAAAGGAAGCTCGGCAGGAATCTGCGTGGTAGTGAAAGTGAACGAAACTGTGGAGGACACACCGTCGTCGTTGTCACTGCAGTCGCTGTTCAGTAAGAAGGTGTAGCTTGTGCTCGGGGTAAGGTTCGTCATGGTGTAGGACTCGGTATAAGCTACATCAATGGTGCCTTCGCCCGGTGTGAAGCCGGTTTCGCCATATTCCACATTGTAGCTGCTGGCGGTGCCGTTCCAGGTGATGGTGGCCTCGTTAGTGGAGACGCTGGCCAGTGTCAGGCCGGTAGGAGCCGGGCAAGCGATAGTGGTGGTGAAGTGGATCGTGTGGGTGGCATCCGGATTGTCTTCGGTGGTGCCGCAGTTGGTGATCACATACACATCGTAGGCGGTCTGCGGATCAAGACCCGTGAGGGTGACCGTGGTGTCGGTGGCCGGCATCGTGCTCCATTCGCTTTCAGAGGTCTTCTTGTAGAAAACAGTCCAAGCGTTGTGCGTGTCATCGTTGTCAACCCAAGTGATGGTGGCAACATGGCCGCCGATGTTGGAAGCCGTCACACTGGTCTTCACAGGAGAAACACAGTTGGGGATGATTTCCACGGTAAAGTCATCGAGGTTCCATGACTGGTTGCCGCTGGCACCCGGGTTGCCGCTGGCCGTGATGTCTGTGTAGAGCAGCGCGATGCGGCCAGATGTGGCCAGTGCGTTGTTGAAATAGAACGGTCCCATGTAGTTGCCGTTGCCGCCAGAGGAAGAGCCGCGTGGACCGGGTGTGCCGGCATCAGCTACAGCCTCGAAAGACGCGGTGTCATTCAGGTCGGTGAGCACACCCACCTGGATGTTGCCGGTGGAAGTGCTGGTGGCTGTGGCCCAGAAAGAGAGGCGCAGCTCTTGGATGGAGTTGGTGAACTCGGGCAGCACCAGCAACAACTGCGGTCCTTTCAGCTCGGTGGAGTTTCCGCCGGAATGGCAAGACTGTCCATAGTTGCGGTACACCATCGGGAAAGTGCCGTTGTCGGCCGTATAGGTGACTGGAGTCTCCCAGCAGATGAGGTCGCTGGTGGCATAACTCTCGAAGTTCTCCACCCACGGGTTGTCAGCCGTGATGGTAATCGCATTGCAGGCGGTGGCAAACGTGGAGGCTTGGGAAAGCATGGAGGTGTCGCCGTCGCAGATAGCGGCAACCTGAACGCTGTAAACGCTGCTGCTGTTAAGTCCTGTGAAGGTGTAGGTCGTGTCGTAGGCGTCATATCCGGTGGTCATGTCGCCGTTGAGGAAAAGGACGTAGCTGTCGCCGTTGCCGTGCCATGTCACGGTGGCACCGTCTATAGTTGGGTTGGAGGCGGTGACGTTGACAGGCGGATAGCAGGTCACGCAAGAAGCCATAATGGCGAAACCGTCATACACATTAGAGCCGTCGGAATGGAAGAGAACGGTGAGGGGACCGGACTGTGAAATGACGTTCACGGTTTGGTTCAGGCCGTTGACGTATGCTAATTGTGTGCCGGAAGTACCCACGCCGTCATAAATCCGGAGGTAGTCCCAGTTGTTACCTTCAGTACTGCTCGTGCCGTTGAGTGCCATCATAGCGCTCGGGTTCTCGGGATAGAGCACCAGAACGAATTCGCTACTGTTGGTATAATTGCCGTTGGGACCGCCATTGTCGTAAAGCACTGACCCACAAGTTGTGAGCGTATCACTGCCAGTGGTACCGAAGATGTATTGGCCAGGTGTGGCGGAAACCGGCCCAACGGGATCGGACAGGTTGCCGTTACAATCGGAATACACATAGAAATCGTAAGTGGTGGCCGGGGTCAGGTCTTCAATCGTGAAGGGGTTCTCGTATGCCGTGACCAAGGTGCCTTCGCCCAGAGTGAAGCCGGCAGGACCATATTCAATAGCCCATGTGGAGGCGTTACCCACCTCAGTCCAAGAAAGCGTGACCGTGGTGCTGGTGAAAGCATCTACTGACAGATTGCTGGGGTGTATACAGTTGGGGATATAGTCGATAGTGAAGTCATCGAAGATATAGGAGGTGGAAGTACCATCGATTTCAAGGAAAGCAATGTAATTGTTGCTGCCGGTGTAGTTCTCGAAGCTGATCATCACATTCTCCCATGTGCTGGGTGAGCTCAGACGTACAGTGTCGTAGAACTCGTAGGTCGAAAAATCATTGGGGTCACTCATCGTGCCCACTTCCATCCAACCTTGGCCAAGACTGCTGTAAGCCCAGAAGTCAAGCATCAACGTGTTCAGCGGGATGCTGGGGTCAATCATCGGGGTGACAGCTGCCGTGGTACAGGAAGGAGAGTAGTTGAAGTCGAGGGCGTATGAGCCGCTGTGGGTGGCACTGCCGTAGCAACGCACCACGCGGTCGGGGTTGGTGGTGTAACGGCTCCAGCAGGTGACGAAAGCGGTGCCGTTGTCGGAAATCACTTCGTCGAAATTGTTGAAATAAGGCAGACTGACGACGGGTCCGCATTCGGTTCTGGCAGTGGAGACTGACCAGTCGCTCACTTCACCACCGCAGTTGGAACGGACACGGAAGTGGTATCTGGTGTCAACGTTAAGGTTGCTAACCTCGTAAGGATGCGTATTGGCGGTACCAGCAATTTCCCAAGTGCTGTTGTCCACAGAATATTCAACCTCCCAGGTACTCTCGCCGTTGCCCGGAGCCCAGTCCAAAGTAACGCTTGAAGGGCTGGTTTCTGTCACGTACACGTTCGGTCTCACACAAGTGACATCTTCGTTGCAGTCAACGCCAAATATGACGTTGCAGCGTTCGGCAGTGGCACCACTGGAATAACCGCTTGTCGGGATGCTGTTGATACTATAAGGATCAGTGTCCTGATATTGGCATTGGGCAAGTGTGGCACTTGCGGTGTGGCAGTTGTAGTAGTTGGAGCAGCTGTAGGAGCCAGTGGCGTCAACCATAATCAGCGCCAGATTGTCCGTGCCGTTGTATTGGAACGGGGCGGTGAAAGTGATCGTGTTCCATCCTAAAACAAGATTGAAGTTGCCGGTATAGACCAGCTGCGCGGTAGTGGCGGGAAGCCAGTCGCTGGAAGCCGCCGTGGTGTGCATCATGTAAATGCTGATATTACGGGGAGTGGAGGTGACGGTGGTGACATCGAAAGCAATCGAGTTGATGTTTGCAGCTCCATTCATTTCGCTGGCGAGGAAAATCTGTTGCGTGTAACTGTAGTTGTAGCAACTGTTGGTGGGGAATAAGTTAGTGGTGTTGGTGCCTTCGCCGATTTGCAGGTCGCCTCCCACCAAGCAGTGGCGGGTGATAAAGCTTTTCTGTATAGTATCCGCAGTGCCAAGGTCGCAGATGCTGTAAACCATCACATTGTAGGTGGAGTCGGGTTCAAGATCTGTCAGCATGAGCTGAGTGCCGTCAACAGGTGTCACGGTCCAGTTCTCTTCGCTGGCCAAGGAGTATTCAACAACATAGCTGGTGGCGCCAAAAACAGCGGGCTGCCAGGTTACCAGTGCGGAATTGGCAGTGATCTGGCTGACCGTGACATTCAACGGAGAAGAGCAATGCGGGAGAGTGGTGAAAGTGGCAGGGGTTGACCAATAGCTGTGGTCGCCGCCACCGCAGTCGGTACGCACATACACTTTGTATTGGGTGTTGTCTTCCAATTCGGTAAGCGTATAGGGATGAGCGCTGGTCTGCTCGATTGTTCCGCTTTCAGGAATTTCGTTGGCGGGAACCACCACGACTTCCCATGCGTAATCGTCTTCACCGACCGCCCAGTTCACATCCGCCGTGGTGGCCGTGATGTTGCTCACCGTGACGGCGCTGGGTACGTTGACACAGGTGGCTTCTGTGGTGAAAGGCACCTGGCGGGGATTGCTGACTTCTGCATCGCAAACGCTGCGCACATAAGCCGTGTAGTTGGTGGCGGGAGTCAAACTCGTAAAGGTGTAGAAAGTGTCGGTGACAGGAGTCCAGGAAACTTGCTCCAGGTCGACAACACCGGTGCCGCAGTAAACCTCCCAAGAACTTTGGCCTTCGCGGGGCGTCCATGACAAGGTGGCTTCGTAAGCGGTAACGTCAGAGACGGCGGGAGCGAGGGGAGCGTAACAAGTGCTGCCAGAGGGTATGATTTCCAATTGGATGTTGTTGCGGTAGGATTGCGTATATACGGTTCCGCTGTAGGATCCCAAATTGTAAGGATCGGGATTGGCGTTGTCGCTATGGAATGAAATCAACGCATTAGGGGTGGAGGTGTAATAGAAATACTGAGTGGAGTACCCACTGGTGTATTCGTGTACGGCAATCATAAGGTTGCTGACACCATCATAGTCGAACGGGGTGTCCAGGGTGATGGTGCTCCAACCGCTGGAGAAAGTGTGGGATCCAGTGTAAACCACGTCGGCGGCTGTCACCGTCTCGTAGTCGGAGCTGGACGAAAAGGAAGTCCTGTTCACAAGCTTCATGTAAACCGTGATGTTGTTGGTCTGACCGCTACTCGAGTTGTTGAAACTGATGGATGTTATACTGCCGGCCATGTCAATTTCTTCGGCAGTATAAATCTGTTCCACAAAAGAGTAGCCCCATAGAGAATTGTAAGGGCCATAGTACGTGGTACCTGTACCGGTTCCAATCTCTACAGTTTGCTGCGCTGACAGATTCAGGGTGCAGAATCCCATTATTAATGTCAGCATAAAAACGAAAAATTTTTTCATACTGTTTTGATTTTGTGAATATTATAGTTTATTAATAATAGAATTTCCAGCTTTAAAAGCAAACAACAAAGTTACGATTAATTTTTATTAAAACCCGATTGTTGATAAATTGTTGAAAATTTGCAAGAATAAAAGGCCGCCCGGAATTCGGACGGCCTTGGTTTTGTCGGTGCTGTAGAGACGTTTCAGGAAACGTCTCTACAAAGGGGGTATGCGATACACCCATGTCACAAGGTGTATGCGATACGGGTGTATGCGATAGGGCCTATGCGATACGCCCCTACGGGATTATTTCTTGATGAAGGTCTTCGTTGCCGTACCCTCGTCGGTGGTCACGCGCACGAAATACATGCCGTTGGCGAGACCGCTGATGTTGATGCGGATGGGCATGGGCGAATAATTATTCGCCCCTACAACGGTGCGGACAACCTTTCCATAAACGTCAATTACTTCGACATCCTCCAATTGTACATTGTTCATTGTACATTGTACATTGACAACGTCGTTGGCAGGGTTCGGGAACAAGGAGATGCTGTTCTCCAGGTAGTTCACGATACCCACATCGGTGGTCTGCACCGTGATGGAGGCGCTCCAGTCGCTGAGGTTGCCGTCACCGCAGTTGGCCTGCACCTGGATCTCGTAGTCTGTCTTGCCGGTGAGATTGGTGATGGTGTGGCTGTTGGTGTTGACGGTCACCTGGGTCCATTGTCCGTTTTCAGCCGGACGGTATTGGACGTTCCAGCTGTTCACGTTGGCGTTGGCATCCCAAGCAATGGAGATGGCCTCGTTCTGGATGTCGGTGGTGTGCAGGTTGGTGGGCACATCGCACGGTTCGGGAGTATCTTCCAGGGTGGTGAAGGTCACGTTGCTGCCATAATGCGTGCCGTTGGCGGTGGTCACGAACGCACGGTAAGTGTAGTTCGTGTTGGCTGTCAAGTTGTTGAGCGTGGAGCTCATGGTGGAGCCAGTAGCGTTCAGCACGGTGTAGGAGGAGGCGGAAGCGGCTTTCCATTCGAAACCTTGTGCCGTGATGGTCACGTTGTCAGGATTGGTGATGGCGCCGTTCAGCGTGGCAGTCGTTTGGGTCACGTTGGTGGCCGGGTTGGTCGTGGCGGAAGGCTCCGTCAGCTGGCCTTGCTCCAGCGTGGTGAAGGTGACCTCGTCGCCATAGACGGTGTTGCCGTTGAAGGTGATGAACGCCTTGTAGGTGTAACCGGTGTTGGCGGTGAGGTTGGTGAGGTCGTAGGTGAGGTTGTTGCCCGTCACGGTCACCGGCGTGTAGGTGCCGCCTGCAGTAGCCTTCCACTCGAAGCCCTTGGCCGTGATGGTCACGTTGTCAGGGTTGTTGATGGTGCCGTTCAGCGTAGCGGTCGTCTGCGCGATGTTGGTGGCAGCCCCAGTGGTCACGGTCGGGTCGGTGATAACAGGACCAGAGCCACCGCAGTCGGTGGTGAAGGTGTAGGTGGTGTAGCTACTCATGTCATCCACCGTGTACAGCTCAGTGCCATCAGGGCCTAAGAGGGTGAATCCAACTTCATCAGCAAAGCTGCCTGCTGACCATACAAGGGAAGTGGACACATTGTCGCAAAGATTCACTGTTTCGGTTGCGGAAGAACCAGAGGACAATCCGATGGTGGCAACGGAGATACCGTTCTGTTGGACGTCAAGACTGCCGCCATTCCAACCGTCGCCGTAGCCATCCGTCAAGAGAAAGGTGAATGTGCACTGGTCTGCTAATTCGCAGTTCGAGGTGTTGAAACTTGTTGAAGCAGGTTGGGAAGAACCGTCAGTGCCGCAGTTAGCCGTGACCACAACCGTATAGGAGGTGGAAGAAGTAAGACCCGTGATGGTGGCGGTGTTTTCTGTGGCCGTGGTCGTGAAGTCACCGCACACAACGGTATAGCTGTCGGCCGTGCCATTCCAAGTGACGATAGCTTCGGTCATGCCAGCGGATACGTTGAGGTTTGTCGGAGCTGGGCAAGCCACTGTAGTGGTGAACTGGATGGTGTTCGTGGCGTCAGCTACTTCATCAGGAACTGCGCAGTTGGTGATGACATACACATCGTAGGTCGTCTCTGGATCAAGACTGTTCAAGTCCACCGTGGTGGTGCTTGTGACAACCGACATCCAAGGATCGTCAGCAGTAGCGTTGTGCTCTCTGTAGTAAACCGTCCAGGAACTGTGGTCGGGATCGTTGTCGGTGAAGGAGATGGTGGCGTTGTGACCATCGATGTTGGTGGCCGTCACGCTGGTCTTCACAGGAGAAGGACATCCGGGAACGAGTTCGACCGTGAAGTCATCCAAGTTCCAGGAGAGACCGGAATAGCCAGTGAACTTGATGGCGATACGCCCTGAAGTGGCTTGCACTCCGTTGAAGTCGAACGGACCCATGAAGTTGCCGTTGCCGGAATTGGAGCCGCCGCGCGGACCGGGTGTGCCGGCAGGACCTAACAACTCAAAAGAGTTGGGATCAAAGACATTCGTGACGACGCCGATCTCAACCGTACCATAGTTGGAAGTGTTGGTGGTCGTTGCCCAGAAGGAGAGACGCAAATCATGGATGTCGTTGGAAAATTCAGGTAAAACGACCATGTTGCTCGTGCCTTTCAACTCGGCAGAGTTGGCACCGGAATGGCATGACGGGCTGTGACCGCAATAGACGAACGGAGATGTTCCGTTGTCAACCACTTCGGTGATTGGAGTTTCCCAACAGACGAACGGCTGTGCGCCACTGCCAGTGTAACCCTCAAAGTCTTCGAACCACGGGGTTTCAGCCGTGATGGTGATGGCACCGCAGGAGGTGTTGAAACTCACGGAAGGAGAAAGCAGGGAGGAATCGCTGCCACAGAGGGCGCGAATCTGTACACTGTAAGAGGAACTACTCACCAAGTCGGTTAGTTCGAAGGTGGTGTCCGAGGTGATGAAGTATCCGGAGGTCGGACCGCTCAAAACCACGGCATATTGGTCGGCGTTGCCGCTCCAGGAAATAGAGGCTTCAGTCATGGAGGCATCCGTAATGCTCACATTGGTTGGAGGCGTACAGTCGGAACAGATGGCCGTGAGCTCGAAACCGGATGCGCTAAAATAGCTGGAGGTGAAATGGATCGTGATAGGGCCGGAAGAGGCAACGGCGATATTCACGTTGTTGCCTGAATAAGAAGCTAATTGGTTGCCACCCGTGCCAACACCTTCATAGAATGTGAGGGAGGAACCGCCATAAGTGCTGCTATATATATTACCAGTACCGCCAATTTGAAGGCCGCTGCCTTCCGTAGCAGGATACACCACCAACGTGTAGTCGCAATAGGTGCTGTAGTTTTCATTAGGACCACCATTGTCGTAGATGATGGATCCGCAGGTGGTCAGTGTGTCGCTGCCCGTCACGCCCATCGTGTAAATACCCGTGGTGATTGTCAACGGACCAGTCCATGGGCTGTTCATTCCGCCGCAGTCCGCTTGCACGTAAAAATCATACGTGGTGATGTTCTGCAGGTCGGTGATGGTGAATGGGTTGGCATCTGCCATGATCGTGCTGCCTTCCGTCTCGGGATCAAACCCTGTCACATCGTACAAGATGTTCCATGACGTGGCACTCCCCGTTTCGGTCCATGTCAGCGTGACTTCCTCGTTGGAAACGTTGACAGTATGGAAGTTGGTAGGATACAAACAAATCGGACGTTCCTCAACAAGCACATCGTCCACATAGAAACCACAACTCACCGCATTGGAGACACGGAAAGCAATGTAAGAGCCGCTTTCGCTGTAGTTCTCGAAAGATACTTGTTGGAGCCCATATTCGTACGTGTTATAAGAGGACAGGTCGATGGTGTCCACCGCCACAAAAGTGGTGGGATCCGTCTTGTCTGTCATCACACCTACTTCCAAGGTGCCGGAAGAACCGCTTCTGCAAGCATAAAATGAAACCATTAAGTCGCTGATGTTCAAAGAAGCATCAAGCGCAGGCATAATGGCAATGTTGAAACAGCCGTTTGTATGATGGAAGTCAAGGAAATGTGTGCCACTGTGAGCGTAAGTGTTACTCGGCACATAGACATAGTGGGAAGGGTTAGACGCATAGCGATCCCAGCAAAGGATGTAATTGTCTTGGTTTGTGTTGTAAATGGCAGATCCGTCTTCAAAATCTTCAGAGAAAGGAAGCGCGGAAATGCTGGAGCATTCTGTACGGAAACTGGTCACGTCACTCCAGGCACTGATGTCCGTGGAGCTGCATAGTGCACGAACACGGACTTGGTAAAGGGTGTTGCCTTCCAAACCGTTCAAGTTGAAACTCGTGGTACTGGCGGTACCGGCAGAAGTCCATTCCGTGTCTGAAGCTGCCTTGTATTCTACCTCCCAATTGGATTCTGAACCGGCAGAAACCCATTCGATGTCGGCGGAAAATTCTGTGATATTAGATGCAGTCAAGGTGTTCGGACGGATACAGTCGCTTTCATCGCAGTAGCTGAAAAGGAAAGTGTTCACTACGTTCAGCAAGGTACCGGTGACATTCGGGTTGGAGACATCGTAGGGTGTGTTATCACGGTATGCATAACGAGCCATAGCGTTGGTGTTGGAGTTGCCAATCACATCATAAGTGTGGGAAGAGGTATAAGAGTTGGTGTGGTCGTTGAAAACCACCAACACATTGTCTGTGCCGTTATATGGGAAAACGGTGTCGAAATCAATCTTCACCCAGCTGCCCGAGCCGAACTGCACATCACCTGAAAAGACTTGTGTGAAATAGAAGTCGTTTGCAGGGTCGGGTAAAATCCATCCATTAGACAATGTTGTGTCGGCGGGCACGTGAGCCAAATAGATGTCGCAGGAGCGGACTGTCGTGGAGTTCGTGTTGTCTTTGAGAGAAATGCTGGCAAAGTCATTGGGCGTGGACTCGAAAACGTCAGCTGTCACGATTTGTTGTGAGTAAGTGTTTCCGTAGTATATGTAAGTGGGCAGGTAGCTGTTGGTGGTGGTGGCTTCGCCTACGGAATAGCTCACGGGATTGTTGCAAGGGGTCATGAAGTTGACGAAAGCGGTGTCACTGGTCTGACCGTTGTCACACGTCACATAAACCCCAATCTTATAAGGTGTGAGCTCGGAAAGTCCCGAGACTAAGTAGGAGGTCTCTGTGGTGGAGTATTCTGACTCGATTTCATTCACGATGTCTAATACATATATATTGTATTCGGATGCTTCTCCTACAGCGTTAGGCTCCCACGTCAACGTGGCGTTAGTTCCGAAAATGTTGTCGGCCTGCAAGTTGGTGACAGGGGAACATTGCGGGGCGAAATCCACGGAGATGTCGTCGATGCTGGAATTGGTATAGCTTGATCCGCAGTCGAAGCGAATGGCGATATATTCGTTGCCATAGCCGGCGTTGCCGATATAGCAAGTGTATTCCGCATAGGTGGTGGAAGTGGGAACAAAAGAGGTCACAGGGGTGAAAGTGCCAATGTTTGTCGGGTCAGACATCACGCCAACCGTGAAAGAGTTGGAGGTGCTGCTTGTCCTGCCCCAGAAAGAGACTTTCAAATCACTGAGAGGATATGTTATCGTGTCGATGACTTTGGGCAGCACCAGGATGTAGTCATACGTGGTGCCGTACATGTAGGCGTAAATTGATTTGCTTCCACTGTGAGCGTTGGAGGCAGAATTTTGGACGTTCGGGAAACTGCCGTATTGGAAAGCCTCATAGCAGTCGGGTACCGTGCTTGACGCTGCACCTTCGAAATCTTCAAAAAAAGGCAGTGCGGCAATGCCACAGCTATCGACGTAGGTGACCACGATGGAGTGGTTCTCGTGGATGTCGATGAAATCGTAGGAGTAGATCACCCCTTGGGAGGCACCGTCAATTTCGGCATTGGTCAATGCATAGCGGGCGGTGTTGTTGAAGTTGAACGTCTGGTCGCTGCCGGCAGTGACCGTCACGACACCGTTGTCTCCGTAAGGCTGTACCAGGGCGGGAATGTGGAGTGTGTCACCAGTGTCTTGCAGTTCCACAATGGAGATGGTGTATTCATTGGAGAGGAAAACTTTCACGGTGCCCAGCGTACCGTTGGGGTTCACCGTCAAAGTCACTTGGCCTTCGCCAAACTCGTCGCCGTAAATTTGCGCGCCGTTCAGAGTGACGCGGCAGACGCGGTAGTTGGCGTCCGGAGTGACAGTGAAGGTCACGTTGTCGGAGCTGAGACAAGCTACCGTTGCACTTTCAGGAGATATTGTACCGTGGGTCTGGCCGTCTGCACTGGCTGCCACCTCAGCGGTGACCACTGCTTGCGGGAACACGGTGATGGTGGAAGTGTGTGTGGCAGTGATTCCGTTCAAGGTGCCGGTAACCGTGTAGGTTGTGCTGGATGTGGGCGATACGGTGATACTCTCCGAAGTCGAGCCGTTGCTCCACACGTAGGAGTCATACCCAAAAGCTGTAATTGTGATGCTCTCACCCTGACAGATTTCTGCAGCGATGGGATCCACACCGGCCATGTAAGACATGATAGGGTAGCCGTTGTTCACGCCGTTGTCCATCTTGAAGGCGTCGCCAAGGTTGGTGATCATCTCTTCGGATTGCATGACGTCTTGAGTCACAGAGGTGCCGCTAGTACCGCCAGAAACGGAAGTGCTGACATAGGAGTAGCAGTTGTTTATCGTTCCAGAATAGGCAGCGATACCGCCAGAGGGGGAGCCGTTGATGGAACCTGCAAAATAGCAGTTGGTGAAGGTCTCGTACTGGCTGTTGCCGCCCATACCGCCGACATAGTTGCCCGTTATGGTACCCGTGGCGCCGCAATTCTGTATCTGAGTGCCGGAAGAGTTCGGGTAGTTGGCACCCACCATGAAACCGATGTTGTTTCCGCTGCCGCCTTGCAGACGACCATTGATAACCAGACAGTAACGAATGTAGATAGTGCCGCCGCTGCGGGTCATACCTGTGATGGCGCCCATCATACCCTGGGATTTGACGACGGGATTCATCATCACCAAAGAATCAATTGTGCAAGGATTCTGGATACAGCCGAAAAGACCGGCGTGGAAATAGCTGCTTTTTTCGCAGTAGAGGTTGTAAATCGAATGGCCGTGGGCATTGAACACGCCTCTGAAAGCATTTCCAGAGGACTGTTCCTCGCCTGTTGCCGTCGCGCTGCCGCCGATAGGAGTCCAGTTGTTGGTGGAGTCGTTGTCGGCATTCAGCCAAAGGTCATTCATGAGGTGCAAAGTCGCCCCGTTGAAAGTGGTGGTCCCGCTGTTCACCAGCTGTGCCACACCCGCCAGCTGCTCCGGCGTGGAGATGTCGAACGATGTCTCGGAAGCGTCGTACCACGAGATGTCCGCGGTACCGTCCCAAATGGTCTGCGCCGACACCGGTGCGGCAGCAAAGCCGAGCGTCATCAGTGTCAGCATCAATAATAAAACTTTTTTCATACTGAAGAATTTTAGTGAGTAACTATTTTTGCCTTTTAATATACTATTTTTTTTTAAGATAATTTGCCGCAAAAGTACAAAACTTTACTTGTGAAAAGTCGGTTGTTGATAACTTGTTGAAAAAAAGGCCGCCCGAAATCCGGACGGCCTTGGTTGGTCAGTGCCGTAGAGACGTTTCCTGAAACGTCTCTCAACAAAGGGGGTATGCGATAGGGGCGTATGCGATAGGGGCGTATGCGATAGGGGCGTATGCGATAGGGGCGTATGCGATACGGGCGTATGCGATACGCCCCTACGGGATTATTTCTTGATGAAGGTCTTCGTTGCCGTACCCTCGTCGGTGGTCACGCGCACGAAATACATGCCGTTGGCGAGACCGCTGACGTTGATGCGGATGGGCATGGGCGAATAATTATTCGCCCCTACAACGGTGCGGACGACCTTTCCATAAACGTCAATTACTTCTATACCCTCCAATTGTACATTGTTCATTGTACATTGTACATTGACAACGTCGTTGGCAGGGTTCGGGAACAAGGAGATGCTGTTCTCCAGGTAGTTCACGATACCCACATCGGTGGTCTGCACCGTGATGGAGGCGCTCCACTCGCTGAGGTTGCCGTCGCCGCAGTTGGCCTGCACCTGGATCTCGTAGTCGGTCTTGCCGGTGAGGTTGGTGATGGTGTAGCTGTTGGTGCTGACGGTCACCTGGGTCCACTGACCGCCCGCTGCCGGACGATACTGGACGTTCCAGCTGTTCACGTTAGCGTTGGCATCCCATGCGATGGAGATGGCCTCGTTCTGGATGTCGGTGGTGTGCAGGTTGGTGGGCACGTCACACGGTTCCACCTCTTCGGGCAGCGTGGTGAAGGTCATCTCGCTGCCATAGACGGTGTTGCCGTTGAAGGTGATGAACGCCTTGTAGGTGTAGCCCGTGTTGGCGGTCAGACCGGTGAGGTTGTAGGTGAGGTTGTTGCCCGTCACCGTCACAGGAGCG
>Ga0247608_10000495_pt1 | contig 63217 bp, 54 predicted proteins | sample 176DNAGHGlowgp2_FD_193490 | JGI IMG/M metagenome (GOLD analysis project Ga0247608, IMG submission 193490) | Sheep rumen microbial communities from Palmerston North, Manawatu-Wanganui, New Zealand - 1766 DNA GHGlow gp2 | ecosystem: Host-associated > Mammals > Digestive system > Stomach > Rumen ... | reverse complement strand
CCAGCGCCGCAAAAGGAGCTGCTGCAGGAACCTGTCCGATCGCAACAAAGAGTGCTGCCACATCGATCATCTGTTCTCTGCCGTCAGCCATGTCCGTAAGGCTGATCGCCGTAAGCTTATCCTCACCCTTGAGACCTGTTACGATCTTAGGCGTGATGATCTCGATCTTATCATTGGCTCTCGCCTGCTCGACCAGAGCATTCTCGGCTCTGAACTCATTACGTCTGTGGATCAGGAACACCTTATTGCACATATTGGCAAGATAAAGTGCATCTTCAACTGCGGTATTGCCGCCGCCGAACACTGCAACATCCTGCCCCTTGAAGAAGGCACCATCGCATGTGGCGCAGTATGATATGCCGTGACCTGTAAGACGCTCTTCACCATCGATCCCCATCTGCCTGTTCTTGGCACCTGTAGCGATGATGACAGCCTTGGCATCTTCTGATGAATACTCGCTCCTGACCTTAAAGCCGTTAGCAGCATCGCCCTCGATCGCCACGACCGGTTCCATCCTGAGTTCGGCACCGAGGTTAGTCATCTGATCATAAAGGTTCGTCGCGAAATCAAATCCGGATATCTTCTGTATCGCAGGATAGTTCTCAACCTCAGGCGTATTGACGATCTGACCGCCGTACATACTTGCTTCGTATACGACGGTACTCATCCCCGCCCTTCTCGCATATATTGCTGCGGACATTCCCGCAGGACCTGCTCCGATTATAACTATGTCTGCCATTATTATCCTTCCTCCTTAACGCATGCTTCTTCCAGGATCCTGTGACCTTCAGGTGATACCTTCCTGATCGATATTACCCTGCCTTCCGGGTTGATGAAGCAGTGTTTGCTCTTGCCCGTGCACCTTAACTCACCTGTTGCCTTGTCGGTTACCTCATATCTCAGGGTGGCACGCACACCGGTATAGTCGACGATCCATACCTTGATCAGAAGATCATCGTAGAACCTGCTCATACTCTTATAGTTTGCCTCTACCGAAACAACGGGACTAATTATCCCCTTCTCCTCAGACTCCTTATAGCCGATCCCAAGCTCATCGAAAAGCTTGATCCTGGCTTCTTCGAACCACCTGATGTAATTTGAATGATGGGCGATCGCCATCTGGTCAGTCTCATAGTACTGGACCTTGTGTTCATGAACTGTAATGTGTGACATGGTATTCATCTCCGTAATTTTCTACCCGATCTATTTTATAGTATCGCGATTAAAAAATCTCGTTAATTTTGTGGATTTGTCATAACGGAGCTGATGTGGGCAGACCGGCCATCTGAGTATGCAAAAAAACGGCCGCCCGCAGGCGGCCGATATCATGTTTACTTCTTGATCAGCAGTGACTCACCGGTCATCTCCTTGGGCTGAGGCAGTCCCATTATCTGGAGCAGCGTAGGTGCTATGTCGCACAGTCTGCCGCCCTCGCGGAGAGTGTATGAAGGATCATAGTTGTAGAGGATGAACGGAACAGGATTTGTGGTATGAGCCGTGTGAGGCTCTCCTGTCTCGTAGTTGATCATCTGTTCTGCATTACCGTGGTCGGCACAGATGAAGAGTACGCCATCCATCTGCTTGACTGCATCGACTGCAGCGCCTACGCACTGGTCGATCCTCTCAACTGCTGCGATAGCTGCTTCGAGAACACCTGTGTGGCCTACCATGTCAGGGTTGGCGAAGTTGATGATGATGACATCATACTTACCGGATGTGATGGCAGCGTCGAGCTTCTCGGATACTTCGGGAGCGCTCATCTCAGGCTGGAGATCATAAGTTGCAACCTTGGGTGAGTTAACGAGTGTACGGTCCTCATCCTTATTGGGTTCCTCGATACCTCCGTTGAAGAAGAATGTAACGTGTGCATACTTCTCTGTCTCGGCTATACGGAGCTGCTTGAGTCCGTTGTTTGCAAGATATTCACCAAGAGTATTAACGATCTCTTCCTTCTTGAATGCAACGAACTTGTTAGGGATAGTCTCGTCATAGTCCTTGAAGCATACATATGTGAGGGGCATGAAGCCGTTATGTCTCTTCAGGAACTTGATGCACTTCGGATCTGCCGCATCACCGGGCTGAGCCTCAATGTCGGAATCTGCAAAACAGAATGCCTTTGTTATCTCACGTGCACGGTCGGGACGGAAGTTGAAGAAGATGATGGAATCATCAGGCTTAACAAGTGATACGGGTGATCCGTCCTCGTTAACGATTACAGTAGGAAGAACGAACTCGTCTGTTACTCCTGCATCGTATGATTTCTGCATTGCTGCAACAGGATCTGTATCCTTGACACCCTCGCCGATGACGAGTGAATCATATGCCTTCTGGATACGGTCCCAGTTGTTGTCCCTGTCCATTGCATAGTAACGGCCGGACATGGATGCCACCTTACCGCAGCCGATCTCATTCATCTTATCGATGAGCTGCTGCAGATAATCCTTGCCGGATGCCGGAGGTGTATCACGTCCGTCGAAGAAAGGATGAACATAAACGCGGTCGAGGCCATTCCTCTTGCACATCTCGATCAGAGCATAGAGGCGTGTGTTGTGGCTGTGAACGCCGCCGTCTGACAGGAGACCCCAGATGTGAAGGTCAGAGCCCTTCTCCTTGCAGTTATTGATGGCGCGGAGGAGTTCCTCGTTCTCAAAGAAAACGCCGTCCTCGATGTATTTCGTAATGAGAGTGAGATCCTGATAGATGATCCTTCCTGAACCGATGTTCATGTGACCTACCTCAGAGTTGCCCATCTGGCCGTCGGGAAGTCCGACTGCAAGGCCTGATGCGAAGCCCTTCACATAGGGGCACTCGGAACGGAGCTTGTCCATTACCGGTGTATTTGCCATAGCAACTGCGTTTGCCTCGGGGTTCTCCGAGATCCCGTAACCGTCAAGAACCATCAAAACTACTGGTTTCTGTCTCATATAAAGTCCTCCAAAATAATAATCCGTACCTATTATAATATGCTTTCGCGAAAAAAACAGAGCTTTTGCTCATTTCCGCCGCCGTATATGTTAGCACAGACTAACAAGAAAATAAAGATGCATCAGATGAATCTGTTCTGCTGTGCATCGTAAGAGTAACCGATGGCTTCAAGTCTCGAAGAGATCTCTTCGGCGTCAACCCCCATGGATGAAGACAGTTCATCCAGCGAGGAGTAATTGTCGCGAAGCATCGTGTTGATATAGCTTAAGAGCATTACCGGGTCGTTAGGCATGTTCATGATCATACTCTCCTTTGTCATTGTCTCTACCTATATTAGCAAAAAATGTTATAAAATAGTTTTGTAAAACAGCTTTGATGATCGGAGACAGATATGCCGGAGAACAGTACACGCTATGTCTCAAAGCAGGTAATGAAGAAGCTTGGTCAGGAGTATAAGAGTCTTGCCAGGCTTAACATCATGGTCCTTGGCAAGACCGGTGTCGGCAAGAGTACCCTGATCAATTCCATCTTTGAAGACAAACTGGCAGAGACCGGGACGGGGCTTCCCGTAACAAACGATATATCGATGATCACTCAGGATGATGTCCCCCTCGTCCTGTATGACACGCCCGGACTGGAACTTACGGGAGAGAATGACTACGATTCCCTTCTGTCACAGGTAACAAAGCTCATCAAGGACAATTTCGAGGATAACATCCCGGGCAACGAGATCCACATGATCCTGTACTGCGTGAGCTGTGCCTCACATAGATTTGAGGAGGCCGAGGCCGATTTTCTCAGGAAAGTCACAGACGCCGTGAAGGCATATAAGGTGCCCATCATCGTTGTTCTCACGCAGGCTTTCTCCAGGGAAGATGCTGCAAGGCTCAGACAGGAGATCGAAGAGGAGGGCCTCCCCATAGCAGGCATCGTGCCGATACTGGCGGAAGAGTACGAATTTGATGAGGATCTTACGGTAAAGCCGTATGGCATGGATGATCTTGCAGACATGATGGATGAAGTCCTTCCGGAAGCGGTGAGGAATACTTTCGTGGCGCTCGAGACATCCAATATAGGGTTGAAGATCAAGAAGGCCAGAGTGGTAACGAATTCATTTACGGCTGTTGCTGCTGCAGCTGCGGGACTGTCACCGATACCATTTGTTGATGCGGCTGCACTGATGCCCAAGCAGATAGGAATGCTCGTAGGCATAACCATGGCTTTCGGATTTCCCGTGGATAACACGACTGTTCCGACACTCATAAACGGAACGTGGAATGCGATCGGCAAGGAGGCATGGGGCAAATCATGGAAGAGCAGTCTCTTCAAGTTCGTTCCCGGCCCCGGCAATGTGGTCACAGGCGCTGTTGCAGGCATCATAACCGAGGCTGTCGGCAAGACATATACAAACGTTCTTGCAGATGTATGCCGCGGTGAAGTAAAGCTTGAAGACGTTAACTCAGAAGGATACAAAGACAAGATACATGATATGTTCATGGAACTGGTGAACAGATCGCTCTCAAAACGGAAGGAGACACAAAATGGCTGATTACCTGACATCGGATGTCGTAGACAAGATCCTGAACTCAGTAAAGGAAGAATATGAGAAGCTGCCGAAGCTGAACATCATGATCCTCGGTAAGACCGGAGTCGGCAAGAGTACGCTTATAAACAGCATCTTTGGCGATTCGCTTGTAAGAACGGGCATTGGCAGACCCGTCACCTCTGATATCGTCAAAGTTGAGAAGAAAGACTTTCCTCTCGCGCTCTACGATACCCCCGGCCTGGAACTCACAGGCGACAACGCTTATGATTCATTGTCCAAACAGGTTATCGATGTCATCAGGGAAGGCTTCGAGAGCAGCGTAAACGGCAGCGGCAACGAGATCCACTGTCTCCTCTACTGCGTAAGTTCAGCCTCACACAGATTCGAACCATCTGAGGCTGCTTTTCTCAAGAAGATCGCAGATAAGGTCAAGGGATACAATGTTCCCGTGATCATCGTCCTCACACAGTCATTCTCCAAGCGCGATGCAGCAGAACTCCGGGGCGTGATCGAAGCGGAGAACCTTCCAATCTCATCCATAGTTCCCGTACTTGCACAGGACTATGAGATCGATGTCGACATGGTCAAGAAAGCATATGGGATCGATGACCTTGCAGAGATCATCGCGGAGATACTTCCGGAGGCCATCCAGAATACATTCATAGCACTTGAGAAAGCGAACCTCAAGCTCAAGATCAAGCGTGCCAGAGGCGTAGTCGCAACGGCTGCTGCAGGTGCTCTTGCAACGGGAGCCATACCCCTCCCCATCGCCGACGCAGCAGTTCTTGTCCCCGATCAGATCGCAATGCTCGCAGGCATAACATCAGCCTTCGGATTCCCGGTAGACAAAGGAGCACTGATGACCGTCATATCCGGCACGATCGGGTCAGCCGGCGCGACAGTACTCGGCCGCAATGTGGTATCAGGGCTCCTGAAGCTCATACCCGGTGCGGGAACCGTAGCAGGTGCGGTCGTATCAGGCGCCACTGCAGCGGCAATAACGTATGCGCTCGGTGAAGCATACGTTCAGGTCCTCACCGCAGTAAGCCGTGGCGAAATGAAGATGAGCGACATCAACACTGAGATAGGCCGGGAAGAGATCAACCGCATGTTCCTTGAGAAGCTCAAGATGAGAAGACTCCCGTCCGGAGAAGCGGAGGAAGAGAGTGAAGTCTTCAAGGATATCGGAGACGATTCAGAGGAGAGATGAATATAAAGCAAATTGGGTTTGAACGAACTGTAAATATGCTGTAAAAACAGGTATCTGCCGCATGTCAGCCTATTGAATGACCCCGGCATGTGATTGTATCATCAAAACATATTTACATTTGCGAGGTGCTTCTTATGATGCAAAAGACAGTTAGAAGGATTACAACGACCGTACTGGCATGGGCCTTTATCTTTATCATTCCGTTATCTGTCCCCGTCCGGACATTTGCTTATGACCGTCCATCTGCAACAACTGTTGCAGAGGCATCTTACAATTCTCTCCAGCCCGGCAAAAATGCCATAAGGATCGTCAAGGCGAAGAAGACCAAAAAGAAATATGTCTACATTCCCAGAACCGGCAAGTGCTACCATAAGAGATCCAAGTGCGGCAACATGCGGAAGCCATCCAAGGTTACCCTGAAGTATGCCAAGAGTCACGGATACAGAGCCTGCAAGAAGTGCAGACCTCCGAAGAAGTGACAGACTGAGCAGGTGGGCAGGTTATGAGCATCCTCTTTGCTGCATTGGCAGCATTTGCAATACATGAGGCTTTCAAAGATGATACCCCTAAAAGGAAAGAGGTTCCTGATAAGCCGCTCAAAATGGATTCCGGCAGATGCAGATCCGTCCTGAACGACATGTATGCAAAACTTGCTGTCTGCAGCTATATCGCATGGGCAGACGGTTCTCTGGCCAAGGAAGAAAAAAAGGATCTGGACTATATCTATAACGATCTGTACGACAGGTTCATGGACAAGGAATACGACGACTATGAGGACTTTGAGGATGAGATCTGCGAGACCCTGGATGAGATCCACGATACGCAGAATTTCAACTTCATAAAACTCGAGAAATACCTTCAGAATGCTTCCACTGAATCGATAGCCTCATTTCTGAGGCTTGCTGACGAGATCGCAGAGAGCGACGGACAGGTATCACAGGAGGAGAGGCAGTGCATCTATAAGATCCGCAAATATCTGTCCGACAGGACCGGAAAAGACTATACCGGGAGCCGGGAAGCCAGTAATTTTGATATGAGGTGCCCCGGATGTTATGCCACGATGGAATATGATCAGTACAATAACAAAGCTGTCTGTCCGTATTGCGGATATACCAGGGTGTTTGGACTCAGTACGCCCGATACATCGGGTGCTGCCGGGAAGCAGACCGGGACCAAACTGGTATTTGAATGTCCCTCCTGTCATTCCAAACTGACGGTACCATCCGGTACGAGCACATGTATGTGCGGAAAATGCGGTCAGAAGATCTCCTTGAATGTCAATACATAGAAGAGAACACAGCCTAATTGTCTGCATGGTGCAGACCATTGCAAACCCTTTATGTGATAAAAGATAATTACTAATTATCTTTATTACTGGAGGGGTTATGCTTGGTCTTATTCTTGCTGCTTCAGTAGCCAGAGCTGCAACACACGCTGCCGGCGATATAATCGGCAACGTAGTCTCCGAGAAGATCGCCGCAAATAATCAGGCAGCGATCGAGAGTCAGAGACTTCAGGAACAGATGCGACAGCAAATGCTGCAGCGCGACACTGTTATCCGTGAAAACACATTGAAAGAACTATACGCAAAGATGGCGATCTGCTGCTATATTTCCTGGGCAGACGGAGTCATCACTCCCGAAGAGAGACATAACATGAATGCTGTCTTTATGGAGATCTGCAATCAATTCGCAAATGACAAGAGAGTGGAACAGGAACTGACCAGGATATACGGTACACCTAACTTCAGTTTTATCAATCTTGAGAAATACTTGCGCAACACTACTCCCGAAGCTATAGCTTCCTTTCTTCAGGTCGCTGATGAGATCTCTGCAAGTGATGGCGATTCATCGGAAGAAGAGAGGCTTTGCATCTATAAGATCCGTAAATACCTGACAGACCGTACCGGGCAAAACTATATGGGACACAGCTTATCAGCAGCTGCGAATGTCGATCTAAGGTGTCCGGGATGTGCAGCAACAATGGAGTATCAGCCCCACTACAACCGTGCCGTCTGTCCTTTTTGCGGCAATGTAAAACTGCTCGGCGGTCAGGATTATTCACCGGTGCAGGTTACCGATCAGTTTACATTCCGGTGTCCTGTTTGCAGTTCATTGCTTTCTGCCACCAGAGGAACAACAAGGTGCATATGTGGAAAATGCAAGAGCGGAATAACACTGAACGGAGAGCAGCCATCCCTGTGGTAACGATCAGAAATGAGATGTCTCATAATGGATTCTGCACCGTGCAGAATTGTCTGCATGGTGCAGACCATCGGTATCTTTAAGTGTGCTATAAGTTAATCATGATTTGTTTGCTATTAAATAGCTTAAGCAAATAAAGGAGGTCAGATCTATGAGATGTATTAATTGCGGTTCAGATAACCCTGATGGTACAAAGTTCTGTGGTAATTGCGGTTCACTGCTGACCGGTATGAACATGGCAGAAACGGTTCAGCCCATAACCCCCATACAGCCTTCAGGCAATGTACAGCCTGTCACCGCACGTGCTGACGATCCGAATAACAGATCAATGAAGCACTCCGATGTGAACAAGAATATCGAATCATTGTGGATAATAGGTGCAATACTCGGTATACTTGCCATCTTTATAAGGCTCAAAGCAATGTCAGGAATACTCGGTCTTTTCAGTATCATCTTTCTGCTTATTCCGGGCCTGTACCTGCTTAACAAAAAAAAGGTTAAAGCAATAGTCATTCTCTCTATTGCAGGAGTGATCTTCTTTATAGTAGGAATAGGAATGCTTATTCCCGGCAAAAAGGATCCTGAACCGGCAGCTGCACCTGCAGTAACAGAACAGCAGCCTACAACTCAGACCACGATCCCGACTACAATAGCAACTACGACCACTACAACCGAAGCTACAGAGGAAACTGATGAACCTGAGGAAACAGAAGAGACTTCTGAAGAGGGTTCTTCTGATGATGATATCAGGAAGAAAGTTGAAGATGGAGACTATTCCCTCGTATCCAAGAAGTTTAAGAAGACCATGGATTCATATCTCAAGTTCATCGACAAATATGTTAAGTTCATGAAGAAGTATTCTTCCGGCAAGGGAAATCCTACAAAGATGCTCAAAGAGTATACTAAGATCTTAGGGCAGTATGAAGATTGGATAAACAAGATGGATAAGATCGATCCTGATGAACTCGGACCGGCTGACGCTGCATACTATGTCTTGATCATGGCAAAAGCCGAAGCAAAACTCCTTAAGATATTGTGACAATCATCCGGTAAACAAAAAATAGGAGTCTGTTCCACAGATAACAGACTCCTATTTTAAACCCGGTTTATCTTCACCCCAACTCCGCTTCCTCGTACTTGACCAGGAGCCTGTTGCACTCACCTACCGACAGCTTGTTATTCAAGCAGTAGATGATGATCGCATCACGTCTGTTCTTGGGGTATAGGATCGCATTGCTGCTCAGCTTTAAGAGCCTGTTCGTATCATCGATCGGGAGTTCTAAGGCAAGCGCGATGCTGAGTGCTTTGTCACGGCCGGGATTCCTTGTTCCGTCCATGATCTGATAGATATATGTTCGTGCTACGCATGATTTGCGCTGGAGGTCTGCTATGGAAATATCCCTCTCAAGGAGAATCGAATTTACCACTGATTTGAAGTCGGTCCTGACGCCTTCAAGGTCGGTCACATATGTGTCCAGAATCTGCGTATCATCAGCGTTCTTGAGGATCTTCATCAGTTCATCCGTATTGGCGTTATTAGTCATGTGGCAGCTCCTTAAAAATGGTAAAATACAATTATGTTAGACAAGAGTATCTACAAGGAATTATATCACTACGACGACAAGCATAGTCTTGTAATGAACGAGATAACGCACGATGTATGCTTCATGAAGACATTAGTGCATTATGATATTTCCGTATACCAATATATCAAGAATAATCCCAACAAATTCATACCGAGGATCTTTGATATCTTCGAGGAGAACAATACTCTTTATGTTGTGGAGGAATACATTCAGGGATCGTCATTCGACAGTGTGATATATGGAGGAAGGGTAACGGATCAGGTTAAGCTCAACTACTTCATAAATCTCTGTTACGGCATCAAGTATCTGCACGATGCTCCCAACCACATCATTCACCGTGACATCAAGCTAAGCAACATCATAATCGCCGAGGACGGTGATCTTAAGATCATCGATTACGATGCAGCGAAGGTCTATAAGCCCGGAGCGAAGAGAGATACGGTCCTCATAGGAACCGAGGGCATGGCGGCGCCTGAACAGTATGGCTTCAGGCAGTCTGATGAGCGCACTGACATATATGCGATCGGTATGCTGCTTAAGGAGGCTTTCCCCGGCAACAAAAGGCTCCAGGCAATCGCAGACAAGGCCTCTGCCTTTGAGCCGAATGACAGGTATCAGAACATAAGTGAACTTATAAATGATCTTAAGTCCGGACGCTGGCCGAAGACGGAAAAGAAGAAAAAAGGATTCTGGCCCATGCCGGGATTCAGGTCCGGCAAGACTTACAAGAAAGTAATATCGATCACATTCTGGGTGATCATGTCATTATTGTCGACTGTCTTTAACCTGTACAGGGGTGATGGGATCTATAGCTTTGTCGTGTATGCGGTATTTGTAATGTCGAGCGCATTTCTCGTGGTCGATCTCGTATTCGACTGGACCGGAGGGAAGTTCATCACGGCGCCGGGAACAGATTCGGACGGCCCGGCCAAGTATATCCTGCGCATATTATATGCGTTCGTCATCGTCTTCATCATGTTCATCCTGTTAGGGCTGGTAATAACCTTCCCGGGCATCATCAGACAGGCATTACAGTGATCCGTATCACAAAGCCTTTGTTATGGCATCCAGCAATTCATCGAACTCTTCGTACGCAGGAAGATCGGGGTTGTCATTCTTGATCTGCTCCGTGCTCTTGAAGAGGAATCCTGCTTTGGAAGCCTTGATCATGCCGAGGTCATTGTAGCTGTCGCCTGCAGCGATCGTATCAAACCCGATGGACTGCAGTCCCCTGACCGTCGTCAGCTTGGAGTTCTCGATCCTCATCTTAAAGCCTGTGATCTCACCGTCCTCTGCAACCTCAAGGCTGTTGCAGAACAGCGAAGGATAACCGAGCTTCTTCATAAGGGGCATTGCAAACTCCTCGAAAGTATCGCTCAGGATTATCACCTGCGTCCTCTCACGGAGCGCATCCAGGAATTCCCTTGCACCGGGCAGAGGTTCGATCCTCGATATGACTTCCTGTATCTGCGGAAGACCAAGGCCGTGCTCCTTCAGGATGCCTATTCTCCACCTCATCAGCTTATCGTAATCAGGCTCGTCCCTCGTGGTCCTCTTAAGTTCGGGAATGCCGGATTCCTGTGAGAAAGCGATCCATATCTCGGGAACGAGAACACCTTCCATGTCAAGACATACTATATTCATATCAAAAACCTCCACCTAAGGATCATATACTTGCGTAGATGAACGAGCTCGCATTATATCCGAGACCGTACATACCAAATACTAACACAACAGATATCAGCCCGACAATGATGAGCCATGTAAGCCACGGCCTGTTCTCTGTAAGGGCAATGACCGATCTGGGCTCGTCCGTGTCTTTCGCGCGGAACTTGTAGAGATCTACTGCCGTGAGAATGAGAACAGATACACCCAGGACTATGTAGTTGGCAAGCGTCAGTTCGATCGCTGCCTCACCTGCCGGTGCCCTGAACATTGCTGCGAACATATCGAGCGCGTCAGGGACATCAGCCGCTCTGAAAAATACAAATCCGAGAAGTACGAGCACGAACGTACGGCATACCTGGAACAGCTTATAGGGAAGCTTATCACTCTTCAGTACGGGACGGATCTTCTCAAAGAGGGGCTCTGCGATCATGCCGGACACGATGTACAGGCAGTGCAAAAGACCTGAACCGATGATGTATTTCCATACGCCGCCGTGCCAGTAACCGATGGCTGTCCAGAGGATCACCATGGCTACGTAGATCGGAACCTTCTTGCCTCTCTTCTTGCCAAAAGCCTTCTTCGATATATCACCTATCTTGATGAGCGGTGCGCTCTTGAGGAGCGGATAGTAAAGATAATCTGCAAGGTAGTCACCCAGGGTGATGTGCCAGCGCCTCCAGTACTCCCTGATGCTCTTTGCGAAGTACGGGGAATTGAAGTTCTCCGGCATGTTGATATCGAGCAGTCTGGACACGCCTATAACGACATCCATGCAGCCTGAGAAATCGGCATAGAGCTGTATTGCAAAAGCAAATACACCCAGGATCACATATCCGCCGGTATACACCGTATGGTCACCATATACGGCGCCTACGATGACTCCTGCCCTCTCAGCTATCACGAGCTTTTTGAAAAAGCCCCAGCAGATCCTGATGATGCCGGTCTTAAGGTTATCCAAAGACAACCTGTGCTCGCGGTCGATCTCCGCTGACAGATCTGAGTAGCGGTTCATCGGACCTGACGTGAGATACGGGAAATAAGAACCGAATATGAAATACCTGATGAAGTTCTTCTCAGGCTCTATCTTGCCCCACAGGCAGTCTAATACATATCCGATGAGCTGCAATGTGTAAAAAGACATTCCGAGCGGTACGGCAAATTCCAGCCATGATCCTGATGAAGCTCCGAGAAGTGCATTGAGGCTGTCCTTCACAAGATCCATCACGCCGTAGAACTTGACGGCACAGAGGAGTCCGAGATTAAGGATTATCACGACGGCAGCAGCCAGATCCTTAGATGCTGTTCCCGCATTCTTCCTGCCTGCAAGAAGGCCTCCAATGAATGTGGTTACGACTGACAGTAATACAAATGCCAGCGTATAGACTCCTGCAAAACAGCAGAAAACGATATTGGCTGGTATCAGCACATACTTGCGGATCTTGACGGGACACACATAATAGACGATGACCGCCGCCAGAACAAATACCAGGAAATTAAAGGATACAAGACTCACTTACCGGCTTCCTCCACCAATTCGATTATCCCTATATCCGCACTCACCATGAATACCACATTCCTGCCATCCAATGCAGGTGCCACCTGCGTATCCTGGATCACCATAAAACCGTCATTCTCAAGTTTCCTCTTCGAAGCTTCAAGGTCTTCAACGGTATAACAGATATGGTAAGGTGAATTCTTGTAGTTCTTAAGAAGCGGATATAAAGGCGATGTCTTACCCGCGGGCTCGATAAGCTCGACCCTGTATTCACCGCTCTTCATGAAGGAGATATTAACATCCCGCACATGATCGTAGCAGACTTCCCTCTCCACGGTATAACCCAAACGGGCAAAAGCCTCTTCGGAGCGCTTGAGCCTTTTTACAAGATATCCGATATGATGGACCTGCATCAGATCAGATACGCTCCGCTATGATATCCACCATGGCACCGACATTCTTCATTGATGTGGTCTCACCCATGGTAAACTTCATTCCGAAAGCTCTCTCCACAGCCACGATAAGATTGATGTGCTCCAGTGAGTCCCAATCCTCGATATCATCAGCTGTCGTCTCATCATTTACGACGATATCCTCATCGTCAAAAACATCCTGAAAGACTTCATTGAGCTTTGTGTAGATCTCTTCTCTTGACATATCATTCTCCTCCCTTTAGGGGTTAACCTTTATGTATCTGTTCGTGTTCTCATACCCGCCCGATATATCGAGCTCGTACAGCCTGTTGCCTTCTTCTGTTTCCTCCACGAGAGTAAACCCTCTGTCGGAGAAGAAGTCCTTTACCATCTTGTTCTTGGCAGTCGGATAGTAATGGCCGACCACAGTGGTAACGCCGCGCTCCAAGCAGAGCCTGACGAACTCATCCATCATAGCACATTCCATGTCACGTTTTAAGACCCTGCAGCTCATAAGCCACAGATCGATGTCGCATATCTTCCCTTCAACATGCCCGAAAGCAACCGATACGACGCCATTATCACCGAACTTGTCAACGAGCTTGCCATAGAGCGTGATATGATCCTTATCTGATGCGATCTGTTCGATCTCCGCCAGTGAACACCGTCTCGTCGTCAGGTTGAACTGATTGCTCTTGTTCGTAAGCTCAGCGATCCTTGCCATGTACATCGGCGCGAAAGGCTTGATCTCACCTGTCATCTCAAGAGACTTCAGATACTCGCCGTAATCAGTGAAGCTGTCCTGTACGTGCTGACGCTCCAGGTTAGCCTTATACATCTCATTGCGCTTTAAGTCCTCATCGGATATTCCCGTAACCTCGAAGAATCCGTTGGAATCTATGACATCGATATATGTCTCAGGCGCACCGACCTCGGGAACGGTGGAACCCTCCACGCTTCCCCTGACGATCGCCCTCTCCGCCGGATTATCATCGATGAATACGAGAGAATCGACACCGATATTGATCTCCTTGGCTGTTGCAACGAGGTTGCGGTCCTTGTTCTCCCAGTTAGCCTTGATCACAAGGAAGTCATCAGGCTTCAGGACCGAATCGGGTCTTGATAATCCCGCGATGGCATTCTCCTCATCATTCTTGGAGTTGACCGTAAGAAGGATGCCGAGATCCTTATGCGCCTTAACATACTCCTGGAACTCGCTGTAGAGTTCTGACACGGCATCTTCCTGGCCGATCTTGATGTTTTCCGGTCCGTCATCACCGACAACGCCGCCCCACAGGGTATTATCAAGGTCGAGGGTAAGAGCCTTCTTGTTCTTGCCGTAGATAGCCTTGATGATGTGTGACAGACTGAACGCGAAGTCAGGTATGGCAGATACAGCCATGGCGTACTTATATCTGTACCAGTCGGCAAGATCTGCCCACCTCTTAACACCATAGCAGGATGCCTGGTAGTTGATGTCGTGGATATGGAATGTCTCGCAGCTCCTGGAATAACCGTAGAAGAGCTCGTTGATCCTGTTGACATAGTTGATCCTGCCATGGATATCAGATACATCGGAATTGCCCATGAGACGGTAGAAGGGCTGCTCGAAATTGTTCTGGATCACGACGCAGTGATACCTGCTGCTGACTGCTTCCCATGCCTGTCTGAACCTTGCAAATTCGGCTTCCGCCATATCCCTGATCTGCTCTTCGGAATCCCTGACCGTAGGCCATGTCCTGATGTTGCGGGATGATGTGTGGAAGAATACCAGGTCCGGGGCGAACTCATCGAGTTCGGGATTGCCGAATACAGCATCCTCCCAGAACTTGTTGTACTCTGATTCGTAGAACTCTGCCTTGATGCCGTTATCGAGCAGGAAGAGTTCCAGGAGCAGTACGATATCTGAGGTTGTGGAACCTCCGAGCACTGCGATCTTCTTGGTCACATATGATATATTCTCTCTGGCAAGAAGCTGCCTTTTGATCGATTTCTTCTTACGGAGTATATAGTCCGCATCGAAAGGATATTGAAGTTCAAGCATAATAACTCCTGATCTTGTTTTTGGTCAGTCTCTAATATATCACAAAACCCGCTAAGGTAGTACCTCATTCACGTATCTTTCGAGATATGGATCAGTATTATCTATGAGCTTTTGCTCCCTCATCATGGAGGTGATCCGGGAAGCGATCTCCTCAGCTATAACGATGCTCCTGTCATTCAAGTTGAGATGATCGGCGTTATATGGTCTTCCCACCCAGGCAGAAGAGTCCGTGCCAATGTCGGACAGTTCAGAGATGAGCCCTGCGATGGCAGTGCTTCCTTCCATAGAACTCATTTTCCTGAATGTCCACTTGTAGTACGGCGGGTATTCCCTCTTCATCAGGAAAAACAGCTGCATTGCGGATTTCACACCTTGAAGCCTGCACAGATTTGCCGCAACGGTATCTCCCCTTGTCATCGACCTGGCATAGTTGACCTGCATGGCAGCAGAGAATCTGTGAAGTTCCTCGGCTATGCGTATTCTCCATATCCTGTCAGGATAATAATCCAGAAGGAGCCTCCTGAACGCACTGAATGCTCCCAGGTCATCTCTGAAGACTTCTCCGTTGACTGCAGTCGCCAGACATGCGTGATCAAGTCTCATCCAGTCATCATCACTGAGCCTTACATTGTCTGTATCACAATCGATCCGCAGGATATTTGAATAAAACGAGTGGACCGTCATGACACCCCTTCTCTCCTGAAGACGCTCGGACAGATCAAAGCCGGGCTGCCTCTGCGCCAATTCGTTATATGCAATGGACAGGAGATTGCCGAACTTCCTCATATCCTCATCAGTAAGCCACAGACATACACCCGTCCCGAAATCATGATCCCTGGACATATAGTCATCATATCCGAAGCAGTCAGATCCTTCACCCGCCAACCCGACAGCGATCTGGTTCTCATATTCAGGAAAGCGTGATCTTATAAGATCAGCAACCTGCTCTTCGTAGAATCTCCGGCTAAAGTCGATCACAATACTTTCACAGTAAATGTTACTGTTGTAGTTGCGGATTTGTAGTTCGAATTACCGGCCGCATTGACTTTTACCTTTACCTTGTAAGAACCCTTTGCCAGACCCTTTTTGACCTTCAGCTTACCTGCTGAACTAAGAGTGAACTTGCTCTTGAATGACTCACCGCTCTTCTTGACAGACGACAGTGAATACTTAAGTTTACCCTGTCCTTTCTTGCTGATCTTGAACAGCTTAGTATTAGTAAATGCCTGGTTCGCTTTCTTAAGTTTGCTGTATTTGACTTTTATGGTTGAACTCTTCTTCGATACTTTCAGCGGATTCTTAGCCTTATCGATCTTAAATGTCTTCTTGACCGATCCGGTGTAATCGCCTGTTCCCGTGATCGTAACCGTGGCTTTGCCGGCGTTTGTATTGTTCTTATAGGACAACTTATAATCAGTGCCGGACTTCAACGTAACACCACCAAGCTTTACAACAGGTTTCTGTGTAATAGCTTTGCCGGTATATGTTTTGCCAGAGATACCCGTAACAATAGCTTTGGCAATGCTTACAGGGGGATAATTGTCATGAACATCAGCATTATCCTTATTAGTTACTGAATCATCACCGGTAAGAGCAGCTGCCTTAAGATGATTGTCTGTGACTGTAGATTTGGTATTGTTTGCGTCAACAGTATATTCATGTGTTGTCTCTACATGGTTGCCTTCGATCATAGATGCTCCCTGAACAGAGATGCCAAGTCCTGTTGAGGTTATCTGATTGCCTGTAACAGATGCGAGATCAGTAATTATTCCGCAAGATGCAGTATCAGAACCAGGAGTGTTGATCTCGTTGCCGCTTATAACGGAATCAGCCGTCGTATAGAGAAGGCTTACGCCGTAAAGCTTGCTTCCTTCGGCCTTCAGTTTATTATCCTTGACCGTAAAACAGTTGTGCTTCCCTTCACTCCATGCGTAGTAATAGATACATGTACACTTCTCTGATGACAGCTCTATCTCGTTGCTGCTGATGGTAACACTATACGGCTCACCGGCATTAATGTCTTCCCCAACATATATCCCGTGGCCCTCACTGGCCGCTTCGACCGAGACTTTATTTGAACTTATGATCTCAGATGTGGCTGGTCCGGTTAACTGGAATGCAGATCCGTAGTGATCTGAAGTAACATTTACGGTATTGCCGGAGCAATCCAATAGATCTGAAGCGGCATCGAATCCGTACACATAATCCGAACCTGTAATGCTGATCGTGTTATCCTTGACGGTGAGCCCCGTTGAAGTAATGGAAACTGCACACGCAGTAGGATAATAACCGCTTTTACCGGCAGAAGTTACAGTAGCATTATTATTGATGAGATCCACTCCCTTACAGTCATTAAGAGAGATCCCCACAGACATATACACCATGGCAAAGTCTTCCGTATAATTGACATCTGCGGAAGGGATCGAAGCTTCGATCGTATTATCCTTTATCGTGATATCAGAACCGCCGTCGATCCATATCGGTCTGTTGAAGTTAGAACTGTCAGTATCTCCCGTATACCGGATCGTGCAGTCGGAAATGGACAACTTGTCGGAATTACATGCATGGATACAGCTGCCGTCGTTTCCGTCTTCCTTTGCAAATTCAACAGTACAATCCGATATCTTAATGTCCTCACCACCCTCGATATAGACCGCTGCAGGACTGTTCTTCTTATCATTATCAATGATCTTGATCCCATCGATCGAGACTTCCCCCGACACGACATAAAAACTGACATTCTTGAAGACAGCATTATCAGAGGTAATAGCAACAGGTCTTCCTATGACTATGTTATCAAGATCAAGGCCTGAGAAATCACCTTTGAAAGTGAGTTCGTCCCCTGCGGTCTCCAGCAATTCCCCGTAGTCATTGAAAAACTCAAAGAAGTTATCTGCCGTAACCACGGTATCAAGATCCACCGGGATCATCTCTGTCTCATCCTGATCCGGATCTGCCGGGTCTTCGTAAACCGGCACGACGGCCTCAGCTATTTCCTCGGAAGGCTCAGTCTCTTCAGGTTCCCCGTCTGCTTCAGGTTCAACTGCCTCTGTTTCCTCCGTTTCTTCCGCTTCAGGAACCTCTTCTTCCGTATCAACGACCTGAACATCAGTATCAGTGTTATTCTCTTCTTCCTCTGCAAAAACGCTCACTGGCACAGTGCCTAACAGCAATGCCATGGCTACAAGTATGGAAATCAGTCTCTTTTTCATGTTAAACCTCCTGCATGTGGCGGATCTTATTCAGTTATTATAACATGTCGCCCTTTGTTAAGCATTCATGATATAATGACCTCGCCTGCACTAATAAGCATAAAATGATCAAGGGGACAGACGGCAGCTATGGCAGAGATCAGAGGAAATACCAGGTTTTGGCATGATGTCGCCGTGCGTTCAGTGAAACTGCTGAACATTATCCTGATATGTCTCCCCGTCGCATATATCTGGCTTACGTATTACTCTGAGCAGATCTACGGTGGTTCCTTCGGACTGGTAGGTACGTACGGCATCGTAGCGGCATACATTATCATGTACAGCGTCTTCGTCAGGATATATGATGCTTTTCAGATCAGTCAGACGAGCGCTTCGGAACTGTTCATCAGCCAACTGATAGCGATCGCCCTTACGGATGCGGTATTCTTCTTCCTGCTTATCGCTCTCCTGAGAGACATGCCTGAGATGTTAAGGCTCGTGATCTGTGCTCTCATCCAGATCATCATATCGCTTAGCTGGTCCCTGATAGTCTCATGGTGGTATTTCAAGGCGTTCAAGAAGAGGAAGGCCGTGATCATCTACGACAGCATCCACAATCTCAACGAGATAGCAAAGCACAGTCAGTTCAACCGCTGCTTTGACCTCATCGGTGCATATGACATAGATGAGATCGAATCAGCCACTGATGAAGAGAAGAACAAGTGGCTCATCAGCAAGATCAAGGAAGCACAGGCTGTATTCATAATGGAGACTCACAGTCACGAACGCAATATCATAGTCAAGTATTGTGTGGAACATGATATCAGCTGCTATAACGAACCGAAGATAGGCGACATACTTCTCATGAGTTCCAAGCAGTTCAACATGTATAACCTCCCGATGGGACTTGTGGAGAGATACAGCCCCACACCGGAATACATGCTGTTCAAGCGAATGAGCGACATAGTTCTGGCCGGCATCACGCTCATCATCATGTCACCCGTTATGGCCATATCGGCTCTGGTGATCAGGATAAGTGACGGAGGTCCCGTGATCTACAAGCAGAAGCGCCTGACAAGGAACGGACGCGTTTTCGACATTTACAAGTTCAGGAGCATGAAGACTGATGCCGAAGTTAATACCGGAGCGGTCATTTCGTCAGGACAGGGCGACCCGCGTGTTACAGGATTCGGCAGGTTTATGAGAAAGGTAAGGATAGATGAACTGCCACAGCTTGTTAATATCATCAAGGGGGATATGTCGCTGGTAGGTCCGAGACCGGAGAGACCCGAGATCGCCGAACGCTATACAAAAGAACTCCACGAATTCGATCTGAGACTTCAGATGAGAGCCGGTCTTACGGGATATGCCCAGGTCTACGGGCGTTATGATTCTGATCCGTACGACAAGCTCTGCATGGATCTGTACTACATCTCGCATGCAGGTTTTACGGAAGATCTGAGGATCCTGCTTGCTACGGTCAAGAGGATCCTCGTGAAGGAACCTATTGGCACCCCGGAGGATGAAGATGAGTGATCATGCCGGGCAAGAACTGATAAGTGTCATCCTTCCTGTCTACAATGGTGAGAACTCGATAGAGACTTCCGTTTCCTCTGTCCTGGCGCAGACATATGGGAACATTAAACTGATCATCGTAGATGATGCATCTAACGATAATACGCATGATATCTGCAGTCATATGAGCAGGATGGATAACAGGATAAGGATCATTACAAACCCCGGCAACTGCGGAGTCCTGAAGGCCAGGACAAAGGGGGTTGAGTCTGCCGGGAGCGGGTGGGTCGCCTTTATAGATGCAGATGACTCTTGGCAGCCTGAGAAGCTGGAGAAGCAGCTCAAACTCCGCGATACGGCGGGATGCGATCTGGTGTATACGGGTTCTGCATTTTCCGGCGAGAACGGCAAGGAGTATGACTGGATCATGCATGTTCCGGAACGTGTAGGGTTCAAGAGACTTCTTAAGCAGAATATCATTTCAAACTCCTCCGTCCTGATGAAGAAGGAGGACTACCTGAAGTATGCCCCGTCCGGTTCCGCTGCCAACGAAATGCATGAGGATTTTGCATGCTGGCTTGCCATGTTGAGAGACGGTCATACCGCCTGCGGAATAGACGAACCACTGATCACCTACAGGATATCTAGAGGGGCAAAGACCGGCAACAAGTTCAAGGCATCAACAATGAACATGAACACATATAAATATATCGGACTCGGTTTTTGGAGCAGGATCTTCTATCAGACCTGTTATGCATTTAACGGATTACTTAAGCACAGGCATTTCAGATGAACAGCGTAACTTTGAACAGGATGGTCTCGGAAGATGTATTCTATAAAGCCGTTATGGGGCTGATCATCGGCATGCCTGTCCTGGAGCTTGTCACGGAGATAATGTTCAGGGTAACAGGCAATGTCATACCATCAAGTCTTCAGCCCCTGATGCTCGCCCTGTTCGGAGTGGCAGGTACAATTCTTACGCTCTTATACTTTGTCTTATCGGTCCATCATAAGAGGAAGTTCAGGGCAGCTGACATCTTCTATCTTACACTGGTCTTCTTCATGATCATATCTGCGGTCTTCTCACTTGACCCCGGAGTATTCTCAGGAGGCGACTTCAACCGCTGTGAACACCCGCTTCACTTTCTTGCGTATTATTGGCTGTTCTTTGCAGGATCGCTCATCGATGATCATAAGTACAGGAGGAACATACTCTTCGGGTTCCTTACCGTGGCAGTTCTCGAGGGAGTATTTGCATTCCTTCAGACATTCAACATTGAACTGGCTTACAGTTATCTCTACAGGGCTGACCGTTCTGCATATGGCCTGACACAGAACAGCAACTACTATGGCGGACTGTGCGTAATGCTCCTTGCATGCGTCTCAGGCATTTACATCTTCTTCGATTCGGTCGCATCTTCCAAAGCATTCAGATATATCCTGCCATTCATCGCGGCATTCCTGTTCTACACAATGATCGGAAGCCGTGCAAGGCTTGCCTGGGTCGGATATGCAGCTCTTGTGTTGTTCTATGTGATCTCGTTTTGCATCATGTGCAGGAAGGCAAAGGACAAGGCCGTTATCCGGTCGGCAGTTAAGCGTTCGCTCATCCTGACGGGTGCATTTTGTGCAGTTTTCCTGATCGCATTTTTCTTCACTGACTACATCAGGGAAGTGTCAGAGAGATCATATTGGGAAGTTGCAAACGGCAATGCTGAGATGATGGGTTCCAGGCGCACCTACCTCTGGAAAGCCGGGCTTGAGAGCGTGCCCCAAAACTGGCTTACCGGTGTTGGTCTTGATAACTTCGAACATGTATTTACTTCCTCCCCTGACTTCACAGAAGGAATGTACATGAAGGATAAGGCTCACAGCGAGTATATCCAGATCCTCGTAACACAGGGTATCCCCGCGCTGATCAATTATCTTGCACTGCTGACATATACGTGTGCAGGTGCCGTCAGGAATGTCATAAGGGAAACTTCACCTGAAAAGCGCGCGGTCACATGGATCCTTCTCGGCATGTTCACCGCTTACATCGCTCAGGCATTGTTCAACAACAGCATCACGTATGTCGCAATGAACTTCTGGCTTGTAACGGGACTTCTTATACCACGGGAAAATAAGATCAAAGATATTCAATAGCAAGTGCGGTGCGGTCTGTCTTGCCATTGTCGTTAAGAGGGATACTGTCTCTCCTTATGTACTGACCAGGCATCATGTAATCCTGGAGATGGTCTGCCATCATCAATGCTAACTCTTCCTTCGTAATGTCACCTGTGTACACAAGGATTATTTTCTCGTTCTCCTTATCGAACAGACAGCAGGTTTTTAAGACCCTGTCTACTGATAGGGCGGCCGACTCTATCTCCCCTAATTCAACCCTGTATCCGCGGATCTTAACCTGGTGGTCCTTCCTGCAGACATAGACCAGTTCGCCCCGTTCATTATACTTGACTATGTCACCTGTCTTATAGATGAGTTCCGGGTAATGATCATTCAAAGGATTTTGGACAAAGACTTCATGCGTCCTTTCCATATCGCCATAATAACCGCTGCTCAGACACGTGCCACGGATGCAGAGTTCCCCGCAGATCCCGGCTTCTGATACGGCATTGCCATCCCCGTCCAGGATCACCGCATCACAGTTGTCACACGGCCGGCCTATGGGCAGCACCTCATCATCGCCGAATGCCCTGTCAATAGTGTAATAAGTACATGCTTCCGTACATTCAGTCGGCCCGTAAAGATTTGCATATACCACATCCGGATAGTTCCTTATCCAGTAGTTGAGCTTCTTTACCGGCATGACTTCGCCACAGAACAGGACAGTCCTAAGAGGAACTCTCTCCACATGCGCCAGCACATCAAGATCCGCAAAAAGACTGAGCATTGACGGGATCCAGACCAAGGTATTAACACCGCGCTCCAGGATCGTTTTCCAGACTCTTACGGGGGACGCATAAAGCCGGTTCGGGATAAGGACCGTTGTGGATCCGTTTCGCAGAGGGGCATAGACATCCTGAATGGACAGATCGAAATAAAGCTGCGCCTGATTGCCGAACACCGTCGTCTCATCGAAATGATAGCAGTCCGAGATCCACTCCGTAAGATCGATCACAGCCCTGTGGTCTATCGTAACTCCTTTGGGAGTACCGGTGGAACCGGATGTGAACAGGACATAGAGGATATCCGTATCTATGATCTTCCTTCTCACACTCCTGACCCTGTCTTCGCCGGCGCCAGGCTTCATAAGTTCCTCAAAGACCAGGATCTCACGGTCTGCAAAAAGACCTTCAGCCTGAGCTTCGTGCTCCATGTCAGTTATTACCACTGCGGGATCAAGTGTCTGCACTATCTTGCTGATACGTTCGCCGGGCATCTTCGTATCGATCGGCGAATAGAAATTACCCGAGTAAGCAGTACCGGTAAAACAGCTTATCAATGAGACGCACTTGTCCATAAAAAGGAGCACGGGGGACTTGAACAGATCCCTGCTGATAAGGGCATCAGCAACATGAACGGCTTCATCATAAAGCTCAGTGAAAGTGACTTCTCTAACCTGATCTGCAAAGGCCGTTTTGTCCGGGAACTTCTCCCTCGTCTTATCGAGATAATCAGTAACTGCCTGGATCATGTCTTTACAATGTTATACAGATCTTCAACGAAGACCGCCTCAGCAACGGCAAAAGGCCTGGCATCGATACCATATTTCTCACGGATCATCGCCAGGAAAGCGACCGCACTGTAAGAATCCCAGCCGTCGATCTCAAGCAGGTCCGTATCCATCGTTATTTCCTCTGCTGCAGACAGCAACTCCCTGAGGTCATTAAGGAACTGATCGCGTGATACCATTACTCCTCCGTTCTATCCTAAGATCCTGCGCTTTATCGGCCTTAAGGCGTCCTTGACCTTGCGCATCTTATCCTTCTTTACAGATCCGGAACCATACCGCCTGGCTGATCTGATCTGTTCCTTCGTCAATCCTTCTATATATTCTACCACCTGAGGGTCACAGCCGCGCTTAATGAGTTCTTCCTTATTGTTGATGAGCAGCAGATCCGAGAGCAGACCATACTCCTCATTTTCTTTGCGGTTTTCCCTCAGGTAGGTTACCGTACTTAGCAGTGCTTCCTCAAGATCAGCATGAAGATCCACATCAGGACATACGCTCTTTATTTTCGTATTATCAAGTGTAAATTCAGGGTTCTTGTCGTAGATCATGTCTTCGTAGATACCGGTGTCGTATTTCCTGAGGACTTCTGCATCCAGATAAGCAAATACCGGCTTCCTCCCGGTTATACGTCCGAGCACATCAAAGATCTCATCATATGTATAGCTAACGTCATCAGAGATGTGATAGAGATTACCGTAAGACTTCTCATTAAGGAACAGTCCCGTAACTGCTCTTCCAAAAACGGACACATGACAAAGCGCATGCCGGGTATGATCATCAAACCTCAATACAGGCCATCCGTTCTCAATCCTGCTGATGAGATCATATGTGCCTCTCTTCGAAGCAAAACCGACGGGGATCCTCGTATCACCGAATGTTATCACAGGTCTTATCACGGTCCAGTCAAGACCTGATCCACCGCCATGCTCTTGCAGGTACAGTTCAGCCTTCCTCTTGCCTATCCCGTACTCCCAATGTATGTCATCCAAAATAATGTCCTTATCTTCACTGAGATCCGAAGCGGGACGTGCATATACGGAATCCGTCGAGATGTATATCAGCTGCCTGCAATGGCCGTCAGCGATCAGGACTGACCGTGCCATCTGTTCTTCGTTGAAGATCAGGGTATCTATGATGACATCAAAGCCATAATCAACGACTTCCGAAGCAACCAAGTCATCATACCAGTCTCCGCGGACATATCTTGCTGAGATATCTTTCCACTTGCCTGAAGGCTCACTTCTCGTCAGCACGGTAACTTCATGACCTGCCATAACGGAAGCCTCCGTTATGGCTCCTCCGATTATTCCCGTGCCTCCGATTACAAGGACCTTCATATGCTGCCTCCGCTCAGATCTTGAACAGGACGTTCTCCTGCACGACTGCTGCAGGATTACCTGATACCATGGCATGATCCGGGACTGACTTCGTTACGACAGAGCAGGCGCCGACGATCGCTCCTCTTCCTATCTTGACACCCGGCATCACCGTGCATGATCCGCACAGCCACGCTTTCTCGCCGACCGTCACGGGCCGCGAAGTTCTGTAGCCTGCAGTATTAATATAGTGTTCTCCGTTGGTGTCACGTATCGTAACGTTCCTTCCGATCCCGACATCAGCCATCAGTTCGATCTTCTGACCGCATATGATCGTAAGGCCTGTATTGGCATCGCTGTAACCGTTTTTGGCACCATGGATAACAAGTTCCGCCCCGTCAAAGATCTCGATGTCATTTCCAGCATCTGCCTCGAAATCCCCAAGGACCTTAAGAGATCCGCCCTTGCCGATATAAAGCCTTGACATGTCACGGCTCCCGGGGAACATATTCTTACGGCCTAAGATCATGAGACCTTCGAACCCGAGCTTTGCAGTCTTATCTATCCTGATGTGACTGTTAGTACCGAAGATGATCCCTCTGCCCTTATTAAGATTACTAATACCGCTGTATCTTATGGTCCGGAACAGAGCCGCAGGATGCATGCGCGTGATCCTTGCGATCTTCTTCCACATGCCAAGCGTACTCCTTACTCCGCTCCTGCCCTTGCTGTCAGGACTGTATCTGCTGACCACTTCATTAAACGGCATCTTATCAAGATCAGCAAAGAACTCATCGCGCTTATCAGACAACCTTTCCATCGGCTTCACGAGAGAAGGATTTCCGGGAAGTGCCCATTCCAGCGGAACCTCCTCGCAATTAATGCGGGTCTTGATCTTATCGAAAAACTCTCCGCCTTTCTTTGAGTTGACGAGCACCAGCGAAGTGCCCATATCAGAGTCATACTTGCTGCTGTGATCCTCTATCCCCCAGAAATCCCCGATCGTGATGTCCGCTGCTCTCGGGAAGCCCTTGAACCTGCACTCATAGCATGAAGGCCTCAGATACAGATGTGAACCTACATACCCCTTGATGAACGGACTTGTCTTGACTGTATCGAAGTACTCTTCACCGTTATCGAACACAAACTTCTGGGTAAGATTATGCCAGCCGTACTCCTTGGATTTGTTCTCGGTATATACGATCTTTGAACCCGCCATTTCTTCTATGTGATCAAGGTATCTGCGCCAAACTTTGGGTGAATTGACTCCTGCACAGACAAGATCGACCGTGATCAGGTTCTGATAGTCCTTTTGAAGATAGTTCAGAAGACCTGCGGTCTGGCACGGGAGTCCTGCTGCGAGGACTCTGCTGCCGCCGTCAAGGATATCCTTCACTTTTTTATAGTAACCTTCTGCGTTGCTCTGGAGATCTTTGGATCTTCTGAGCCTTGCAAGGTCATTCCTGTCATTCGAGATAAAATGCGATACTGAGAAGTCCTCGTTATGTACCGCGCCGCCAACATAACCATCCTGACCGTACATGGCATCCGCGAGGGCAGAGAACATGCCTCCTGAGGTACTGGCAAATACTACGGCAATGCTCTTGTGTTCCGCGGCATAGCAGACCGGGGTCTTATCGTTCTCCGTCAATGACCAGCTCTTGCTGATCATGGGACAGACACTGTCGCATCTGCCGCAGCCGGTACATATGGAAGGATCTGCTGAAGGGTACCAAAAGCCTTCATCGTCAGACACAAAAGTAATGGCGTTAACGGGACATATATCCCCGCACGCATTGCAGCCGCAACAGTCTTCTTTATGTTTGATCCCGATCATTACCGTTCTTCATCTCCCGTGTGCTTGCCGCTCACCCACCGGATCAGCATTCCTCTCATCTGTCTGTCGATCCCTATCACCCAGACGGTCAGGCCGGTGGATAACAGAGATGCCATCAGTACTATTATAAACCCGATCACGGTAGATACATCAAGGAAGTATGCAGATATGCCCGGCAGTATAACCGCTATGGCTGTTACGAGAATACAGCGCATGATGATCATCATGATCTCCCTGTAACTGTATCCGACGACCTTGTGCACGATCAACGGTTTTATGATCACACCGAGGATGGCATATGCGGCAGCGCTGACATATGCCAATACGACAGGCGGATGACCCAGCATGAACAGCACAAATACGACCGGCAGCTGAACAAAATCGAAGAGCGGACTTATGATCGCATTCTCCCTGATCTGACCTTTGGCATATATCGGTACATAAAGCGAAGTATCAAGTGACTGGAACAATCCCTGGATCAGAGCGAGCCGGACAAATGCATTCAATCCGTCAGGCACCTCGCCCAGCCATAATTCCAGTGCCGGGTCGACTAAGAGGAACAAAGGCACGACTATGAACAGCATAAGGTAATATGTGTACTTCGTTGATGCCAGTGCCAGTTTCCTTGAACCATCCAGGTCTCCGGATGCATATTTCTTGACGATCTGGGGATTTACCGCCGTCCTGAAATTACCGGTGAACTGATTAAGTATGCCGTTTATCTTAAGAGCCAATGACCTGACTGTTACGACTGCCGGAGCAAAGAACATGTTCGTAACGAGGGTAACGCCCTGGTCTGCCAGGGAAGCTGCCGAATTGGACAGAAGATTCCACCCCGAGAACACTGCAACTTCCTTGAAGATGCCTTTGTCAAAAGACAACTTGGACCGCGTCTCCGCGAAAGTCCTCCTGCAGTAGATCCTGTAAGCGAGAGTAACAAGAACAGTAACTGCACACATCAGCACGGAGTACACTTCAAGCTTGTCAAATGACGTAACGAGCAGAGCATAGACGATCACCAGCTTAAGACCTGCTTCGAGGATGCTTATGTATGCGTAGATATCCATCTTCTCATGTGCGATTATGCATGCGTTATAAGGCACCTGCGTGATCTGGAAGAAAGTAGCAGCCATCGATAAGTGGAAAGCAAATACAGCTGCAGAGAGCCTGTCCGGCGGGATCACGAGCCGGTTATTAAGGAACCACAGTCCGATCGCTTCTCCTGCTATGACTATGATAAACCCGAGGATGATGTGGGCAACGCGGACCGTGGCAAACAATGTTTCCGTCCTGGGCTTATCCTTGCCCATCTCAAAAGTGATAAAACGCGAGGTTCCCGTTCCGAGGGCATTGCTCAAAAACGCAAGGAATGTTACTGCTCCTCCAACGGTCTGATAGATACCAAAATCATCAACACCGAGGATCTGAAGAGTGACTCTGGAAGTATACAGCGTCACTGCCATGATCAGCATCATCCGGAAGTAAAGAAACAGTGTATTCTTAGCTATTCTCTTGTTGTTGTCGCCCATAATTGCTATCTATTATCAGACAAGTCTATGGCAAGGTCAATGATTTAGTTTATAATCCCATTATGAAGATTTGCTTTATTAGATCAGACAAAGGATATCCCGATTCCAGGGTTGAGAAGGAGATGTACGCCTTGTCCTCAGAACATGAGGTATTTCTGCTCGGATGGAACCGTGAGGGTTCCGGCAGCAGCATTATCCAAGAGAAACACCGGATCCATGACAGGGAGTTTGATTACTACTTGATCCCCGAACCTGCCCTGTATGGCGGCGGGATGAAGCGCATGGCAGGTCCCATGAAGAGATTCTGGGGAAGGGCATTGGAGTTCCTCTCAGAGAACCGTGACAAGTATGATGTGATCCATGCGGTCAATTTTGATACTGCAAGGCCAGCATTTCAAGCAGCCAAAAAGTTTGGCAAGAAGGTAGTCTACGATATCTTCGACTACTATGCGGATTCATACAATGCTCCTGGCGTCGTAAAGAGCATGATCAGGAAGATGGAGAACGGTTACATCGATCAGGCAGACATGACTGTCATCTGCAGTGAGGAACGCATAAGTCAGATCGAAGGGTCTTCTCCCAACAGACTGATCATCGTTGAGAATTCACCGGAAGACATCGCGGTCAGGGATGACTTTGAACTGGACAGCAGATCCGTTCCGGGCAGACCCAGAGCAGTATACGCAGGCATGCTCGTATTCGACAGATATCTCCGCCAGATGTGTGAGGTAATGATGAACAGGACTGACATCGAATGGCACGTTGCAGGATACGGAGTGCTCAGGTCCTACATCGAAGAATGCGCAGCATCTCATGACAATATCTTCTATTACGGACCACTCCCCTACGATGACATCCTTGCTCTTGAGAATAAGTGTGACATCATGACGGCACTCCAGGACCCGTCTGTTCCCAACAACAGATATTCAGCACCAAACAAGTTTTACGAAGCACTTTTGCTCGGCAAACCGCTTATCATGGTGAAGAACGGATCGCTCTACAAGGAGATACTAAATGGCGGATTCGGCGAGGTCATTGATGTGTCAGGAGGTAATGTCGAAGCGAAGATCTCTGATGCGCTTGACGTGATCATCAGAAGGCAGGATGAATGGGATGAGATGGGAAGGTCTGCCAGGAGACTCTACGATGAGAAATATCCCTGGAGCAAGTCTGCAAAAGCTCTTCTTGACGGCTACAGATCACTTATGTAACGATCTGTAAAACCTCATGGCCAGTTTGGGACTGATGCGCGCCACTTTATAGAAATCCTTGGCAGACCTGCTGCCGGGTCCATCAAGAAAGTCTTTGCCGTATTCTTTATATAACGGCCTTATCCTGTCAACACATTCCTTATCGTATGTGTCAGAATCCGCCATCTTCACGAGACAGCGGTTTGCCGCATAGACTACGAGAGAATTCGCATACGGAACAAGCGACGGATGATGATCTTCAATGAACTGCCTCTGGAGCATCATCGCATCTATGATATCCGTCTGCGCCCTCGAGAAAGGTTCACTCACAAAACTCTCCGGCCGGATCAGATAATGGTATTTCTGAAGATACCCTACCGTTATGCAGCGGCACCTGTCGATAAGCCTGAACAATACAAAGTTATCTTCAAATCTCCTGCCTTCAGGAAACCTTATCCCGTCGAAGATCTCCCTCCTGTATATCTTGCCCCAGACAGAAGCAAATATCTCGTTTGAGGTCAGATACACCCTGAGGCACTCTTCAGAACCTTCGATAAGACGCGGAGGATCTTCACGGATAGTGTCATCATGACCGCAGCATGCAATGTCAGACCCGTTCAGTTCGAGAAGGCCGGTAAGATACTCCACATAATCCTCTTCAACAACATCATCACTGTCGATGAAAGTGATCAGTTCTCCTGCTGCAGCATCAAGGCCTTTATTCCTTGCTGCCGACACGCCGCCGTTCTCCTGATCTATCAGTCTGATCCTCGCATCCTTGCCGGCGTATGCCCTGCATATCTCCCCCGTGCTGTCAGAAGATCCGTCATTTATGAGTATGATCTCGATATCTTCATGCGTCTGTCTGACAGCTGAATCAATACACCTGCCTAAATAGTCTTCACAGTTATAACATGGTATAATAATGCTTACTTTCATGTAACTATTATACATCCAAAACAAGGGATTTATTGTAATGCCTACGACCGTATCGATCATCCTTCCAGTCAGAGATTCAGGTGCTTATCTTAAGAGATGCATTGACAGTGTCATCGGACAGGATACTGATGACTGGGAACTCCTGATCATAAATGATGGTTCTTCAGATGACACATGTGACATTGCAGGATCATATGCTGACAAAGATCACAGGATCTCTTTACACGACTCTCCCGGCAAAGGTGTCTCAGCCGCCCGTAACCACGGATTGGGACTGTCCCGCGGAGGCTATGTGTGCTTTATCGATTCCGATGACTATATCGATCCCGGATTCTTATCAGAGCTTACCGGGATCATGGAGAAGAATGATGCTGACATGGCTCAGTGTTCATTCTTCTATGCACATGATGACGGTACACTGATCCCTGATGGCGAAGCTGTATCAGCTGTGTATGATAACCGTGAAGAGATCCTCAAAGCTTATCTTTCCGGCATGATAGGACACATAAACCTCGCATGCTGGGGCAAACTGTACGATGGTGAACTTGCAAGATCCGTCATGTTTGATGAGACCCTGACCATTCAGGAGGACGCGTTCTTCACATTCAGCTGCTGCATGAAGGCTTCAAAGATCGCCTGCAGCAACAGGCCTCTGTACTACTATTATCAGAACCCCGGATCTGTCATGAACCGTGCTTTTGACGGCAGCAAGATGCAGTATTTTACAGTCCTCGACAGGGAACTTGATCTCTGCAGGGATGATGAAGACTTAACCTGTATGATCCTTAACCGGAAGATGATCACTGCGCTCGATCTTACATCAACAGTTATACGGGACGGGGATGGGAAGGAGTACCTTGGAGAACTGAGGAACATCGCTCTCGATACATCTGATATGATAAAGAAGCGGATCGATACCGGATCTCGTACGAGGAACAAACTGTTCCTTCTTAAGCACTTTCCATCCGTCTATTACGGATTATTGAGGAACAAACATAGATGAGATCAGCTGCAGAACGTTCAAAACAGATCAGAAATGCCGTGACAGCTTCTGTTTTATCCCTGATACCTGCAGGAATGGCAGCCGCGGTATCAGTATGCCTTAAGCTTGACACGCTGCCGGTGCTGCTGATATCAGCCGGAACTTTTGCCATTGTGCTGGCAGTTATGATCCTGCTATGGAAGAAGACCGACCTGATCAGGAGATTTTTGTATTGTGTTTACAAGATCAAGAATCCATCCGGGACAAGGAAGTATTTCTGTCCATGCTGCAGCAGGTCGCTGGCGGGATTTACAGACATGAGATATTACGATGATGATGAGCGGTTCGATCCTGCAAGGTTTAGGAAGATGAGGCAGGATGTGATCTGTCCGTTCTGCTACTCTGCTCCAAGGCAGAGGATCCTGGCTTGCTGGGCAGATGATAATGCTGATCTTCTGAGAAGATCTGGTATACTTTATTTCGCGCCGGAATATTCGATGATGAAGTGGTTTGGGCGCAATAAGATCAAGGTCACAACGGCTGATCTCTATGCCGTGAACGTTGACCTCAAGCTTGATATTACAAAGATCGCCCTGCCTGATGCCTCATATGACATGGTCATCGCAAACCACGTATTGGAGCACGTATCAAGCTACGCAGATGCCCTGTCTGAACTTCACCGTATCCTCAAGCCTGACGGTATGATGATCATCAGTTTTCCGATCGATCCCGATCTTGATACCGTTGTGGAACAGGAAGCCGGAACAGCTGAAGAGAGGATACGTTTATTCGGGCAGAACGATCATGTCAGGATGTTCGGAAAAGACAGCGCCGGGCTTATCGGCTCATTTGGCTTTACCGTAAGCGTGATCGGTGATACCGGGTTACCGGAATCTGTAATGCCCGTTACGGGACCTGCGGATTACGACAGCAACCTGATCTTTTTGTGCAGGAGAACAGGATCGTGAAGATAGGGATAATCACATATTGGAAGAGTTCAGATAATTACGGGGAACAGCTCCAGAATTATGCCCTGCAGGAATACTTAAGGGGGCTTGGGCATGAACCTTTCCTCATCAGGTATGATTACGACAACGATACGATCTACGGAAGCAGGCCGCTCCATATAAGGCTCTTGAGGGCCTGTAATCCCGCAAGGCTCATAAAGCATTTCAAGGTCAAAAGATATAACAAAAAGCTCAGGATGGACCGCACTTTACACCCGCGTGGATTTGAGACCTTCAGAGAACAGTACCTGACCATGAGCATAGTCTACCCTTCCATCAACGACCTCCGCAAAGATCCTCCGGAAGCAGATATCTATGTCACTGGCTCCGATCAGGTGTGGAACACCTATGCGGGCGGGCTTACCGAGATGAGGAACAGGCTTAGCGCATTCTTCCTGGATTTTGGCAATAAGGATGTCAGGAGAGTGTCATATGCTGCAAGCTGGGGGAGGGATATGGTACCTGAAGATGAGCAGGTCTTTATACGGCCCCTGCTTGCAAGGTTTGACAGGATATCTGTAAGGGAGAGTTCGGGCATAGATCTCTGCTGCCAGATGGGGCGGGAAGATGCTGTCCCGGCGTTGGATCCCGTTCTGCTCCATGATGCCCAAAAGTACCGTGATCTGTACCCCGGCAAGGCGTGTGCGCCGGATAAGAAGTATCTGCTGTTCTATTATCTCAATAATGATGGAAGTTATAATATCAGGGTCGTATTTGATTGGGCAGCTTCGATGGACCTTCAGGTCGTATATGTTACCGATGACTGGCACGATGATCATAAAAGGTCTTTTCCGGGGGTTACGGAATGGGTCGGACTTGTCGATAATGCCGAATATGTTGTGACCAATTCATACCACTGCTGCCTTTTCGCTCTGATCTTCGGGAAAAGGTTCGGGATCATAAGAAGAAAAGGTGAATATCAGGGAATGAACACCAGGATGGATTCACTGTTTAAGACCCTCGGAATAACGCCAAGGTACATAGAAGGAGATGACTTGGGGATACTGGAACGTCCTGCCGAAGTGTTAGATCCTAAGAAAGCACGTGGCATGTATCCTCCTGAGGACATCATCGTTCCAGGAGCGTAACGACCTCTACATCATCTGTCCAGGGGAACATATCTACAGGGATTGCCCTGACAGGTCTGTAGCCTTCACTGATGAAGCACTTAAGGTCACGGGCAAGAGTCTCCGGATTACAGGAAACATAGATCACTCTGGACGGCGAGATCCCTGCCAGTGAATTTATGAACCTGGCTGTTGAACCTGCCCTCGGAGGGTCCATGATCACTACATCATACTTCTCCCCGCCTGACAGCCTGAGGTCCTCCATATAAGCCGTTGCATCCTCATTGATGAACTTAACATTCCTGACTTTGTTCCTTCGGGCATTAGCTCTCGCATCGGTGACTGCAGCAGGATTAATCTCCACACCCACAGCCTCACTGCACAGAGCTGCCGTACACAAAGTTATCGTTCCCGTGCCGCAGTAGCAGTCGAGCACTCTGTCATCAGTGGTTATCCCTGCGAGACTGACAGCGGTCGAATATAACACTTCCGCCTGCTCCGTGTTGACCTGGAAGAAAGAATCCGGCGATATCCTGAATGTCTTGCCAAGGATCACATCTTCGATATAACCCTTGCCGTATTCGGTCTTGGATATATTACCGAGTATCATGGAATCATGTCTTGAATTGATGTTGCTTACGATCGTCGTGATCTCAGGATGCTTATCGAGGAGTTCTGCGATAAAGGCATTCTTGCCGGTAAAATACCTGCTGCCGATTACCAGGACGACCATTATCTGTCCCGTCGCCTCCGATACCCTCACCAGGACTCTGCGCAGAAGCCCCTTGCCGACACGCTCATCATAGATAGACATCTTGTGCCTTGCAGCGATCACCCCTATCGTGTTGATGATCTCCTGCGCCTTTCTGTTCTCGATCATGCATCTGTCATGTTCCACGATCCTGTGAGAACCTTCAGCATACGTTCCGTGGATTATCTTGCCGCCCCTTCCCTTCTTGAAAGCGGAATGGACCTTATTGCGGTAATAGTACGGGGAATCGCAGGCTACTATGTTGCCGACTTCACATATCCCGTCAAGGATCCCTGACACATGCTTCTGTTTGAGTCCCAGCTGGTACTCATAAGGCCTGCCGATGTATTCGCAGCCGCCGCAGATGTCCTTAACGCTGCAATTAGCCATTCAGGGTTCTTTTTGCACCTTCGACTGTGTAGGACAACAGTATTGATGTCGTAACTGCTCCGACACCGCCGGGGACAGGCGTTATCATATCTGCCTTGGGAGCAACTGCAGCATAATCGACATCGCCTGACATCTTGCCTTCATCATCAGTATCTACACCGACATCGATGATGATCTGTCCTTCTCCGACCATATCGGCCTTGATCATCTTGGCTGCCCCTGCTGCAGATACTATTATGTCCGCACGTTTGAGCTCTGATGCGAGGTCTTGTGTCTTTGTGTGACATACCGTAACGGTAGCGTTGGCATTTGTGAGCATCAGTGCTACGGGTTTGCCGATAACGAGGCTTCTGCCTACGACTGTAACTCTCTTGCCCGTAAGCGGGATATCATAGAACTTGATGAGTTCCATTACTGCCTTAGCCGTGCAGGGAGCATATGCAGAAGGATCGCCGGCATAAAGTGATGCCTGGTTAAGCGTACCCATTGCATCTATGTCCTTGTCAGGATCTATCGTCTTCCTCATGTGCTCATCCGAAAGGTTCTTGGGAAGAGGTCTGAATACGAGTATTCCGTGAATATCCTTATCACTGTTGCACCTGTCGAAAACATCGTCCAATTCCTTCTGTGAACACGCTATATCCAGTTCAAAGACCTCATGGTCGCAGCCTGCATCGCCGAACCTCTTAAGGATACCGCGCTCATATGCAAGATCGTCAGGCTTCTTGCCTACTCTGATAACAGCAAGTTTGGGTGATACACCCTTCTGCTTAAGTTCTTTGATACTCTCTGATGCTGCAGCCGTAATACTCTCAGCAACTGCCTTACCACGCAGTTCCATCATTCTTCTTCACCTCTGTATTCAGATATTGTCCGCCTTATGAGTGGGTGCCTCCAAGGTTCTCATTTATTATGTCATAAACTTCGTCACAACACGATGTGATATCGGTCACAAGATTATAAGTCTTATCATTCAAACTGTCAGCATATTCACGGTCTTCCATGAGTTTCGTGTTGATGTAGATGTTCATGGCCGCGCCTTTCGCTGCGGCAGAGATGAGCGCAGCTGCACATCCCACGTCGCTTATTGCCAGTCTCGATCCCTTAGTGCAGAGCTCATACACGATACCTGAGCATTCCGACAGTGTCTCAAGGATCTCAAAAGGAGCCTTGCTCGCTCCCTTCAGCGCATCTTCTATTATTATGTTCCTGCCCGGATTATCCTTGGATATCCCGTATGCCTTAGCAAGGGGTTCGAACGCCTCGGCATCCTTATCGATAAGCCCGAGGAGTCTGATACGCAGTTCCTCACACTTCTCCAGGATCGCTTCTATGTCACTCTGATACTCCACATACTTCTTCTTACCTGATGTAAGATTAGCAACCATGCTGCACAATGCAACGCCTGTGGCGCCTGCAAGACTCGATGCACCGCCGCCGCCCGGCGTAGGTGCAGAACTTGCCAGATCGGCAAGGAAACCGTTCAAATCGTTATTCATGATCTCTTCCCTCCTATATGGATATTGTAAATAGGAAGGTGACAAAATGCAAACTGCAGGATGCATAATAAAAAGGGATCCGTATTCATCGTACGGATCCCTGATCAGTTTATCTTATCAATCGCTTGATCCTTCGGATCGGCAGGATATCAAGTCTTGCGTACAATACCCTTCCCTTAGACATGGAAGCGTGGATGACCTGTCCGCCGCCGGCATAGATGGCACAGTGTCCGCAGTGATCACCATAATCGTAGCAAACGACATCTCCGAGCTTGATATTGCTCCTGGATACGCTCACGCCGCTATGGTTACAGATGGCGTTGGCACCATGAGGAACGTTGATGCGGACCTGGGCATAACAGTACTTAACGAGACCTGAGCAGTCAATGCCTTTCCTGGACAATCCGCCGTACTTGTACCTGACACCGAGCATGGATGCTGCAATGCTTACGATACTCTCGCCGTTCTTACCGGTGATCTTAGGCAGCTTGCTGACATTACCCTGAGTGTTATTGGAGTTGTTCCTCTTACTGGAATTGTTGCTGCTGTTATTACGGCTGTTATTGTTGTTCCTGTTGCTGCTTGCGGCAGTAGGTCTGGGTGTGTTGGTCGGCCTGGGAGTAGGAGTAGGCGTAGGTGTCGGCGGAGGTGTCTTCGTAGTGAAAGACTTATATACGTAACCCTTCGTTCCGTCACGTGTTACGAACTTGTACCACTTATCCGCATATGCAACGACATGGAGCCTGTCTTCATCATGGAGGGTCGTGAGGAGTTCGCTCCTGGTGGAAGGCTGCTTACGGAGGACCAGGCTGTCTGTATCGACCCACACATAGAGGTCGGTGTTGACCCATACCATCTCATCCGTGATAAGTGATGAGATAATGAATCCTTCCCTTCCGTCCGCTGTCTGGATCTTGGACCATGTATCTCCGACACCGATCCTCTTGACTCCTTCACCCATGCTGAGCTTACCGAGAGTCTTCTTGGACATGTCGGGATATATCTTCAGGGCAACATTACCCTTCTTAACATAGAACTGGGTATTATCCGCTGCGAAATACTGCGGATCGAGAAGTTCTATAGGCTGATTCGATTGTGGATCAAAATCCTGATATACGGTGTATTTGGGAACATCAGAATATGCGCCCGGCTTCTCCTCCGGGGTATCTTCAGGATCTTCGGGATCTTCTTCCACTTCTCCGTCATCTTCCATCTTGGTGCTGTCGATCATTTCTTCATCATCGCCAAGAGCCCAATCCTCGAGTTCAACTTCCTCGTCACCTGACAGGAATTCACTGTATTCCTCACTGACGCCGTAAGTGACCTGATAAGCATCAGACACAGCAAGAGCAGGTCTTATGCCTGACCTTACCCCGATAGGGAAAACGAGCACGGGGGCAGCGACTGCGATCCCCACGCTGATAGCTAAGATATACTGTTGTCTGTTCTGTTTAAATATCATGATCTCCTAATCCTGACTAAATGGATATTGTTGGATTATACTATAACTTTGCTCACCACAGCCCTGATAAATAAGGCAATTGTGTAAGTTATCTTATAAGCCTCTTTATCCTTCTGATCGGCATCATGTCGAGTCTTCCGTACAAAACCCTGCCCCTTGACATGGACGCGTGGATGACCTGGCCGCCTCCCGCATAGATGGCACAGTGTCCGCAATGATTGCCATAATCGTAGCAGACGACGTCACCAAGCTTGATATCACTTCTTGCCACTCCTACGCCATAGCTGTTGCAGATCTTGTTTGCACCGTGATATACATAGATGCCGAGCTGGGCATAACAATACTTAACGAGTCCGGAGCAGTCGATACCTCTCCTTGAACAACCGCCGTACACATATCTGACACCGAGCATTGATGCTGCTATGTTAACGATACTCTGGCCGTTCTTGCCCGTGATCTTCGGAAGCTTGCTGACATTGCCGGTCCTGCTGTTGGAACCGCCCCTGCTGCTGTTTGCAGGCCTCTTCGTAGCAGTAGGCCTCGGAGTAGGAGTAGGTGTAGGCGTCGGGGGAGGTGTTCGCGTCGTGAATGACTTATATACATATCCCTTGGTCCCGTCACGGGTTACAACCTTGTACCACTTATCTGCATATGCAACGACGTGAAGCCTGTCTTCGTCATGGAGTGTAGTAAGGAGCTGGCTCTTGGTCGAAGCCTCCTTACGGAGGACAAGACTGTCCGTATCGACCCATACATAAAGATCGGTGTTGACCCATACCATCTCATCAGTGATGAGGGATGACAGGATATAGCCTTCCCTGTCATCGGAAGTCCTTATCTTGGACCATGTGTCACCGATACCGATCCTTCTGACTCCCTCACCCATGCTGAGCTTGCCGAGAGTCTTCTTGGACATATCAGGGAATTCCTTCAGTGCAACATTGCCCTTCTTAACATAATACTGTGCATCATCTGCAGCGAAATACTGCGGATCGAGAAGCTCGATCGGCTGATTGGAATTCGAATCGAAATCCTGATATACGGTATATTTGGGAACGTCTGAATATGAACCGGACTTATCTTCAGGGATGCTGCCGGGATCACTGTCCTGTCCCTCATCCTTATCTCCGGCATCGGGATCTGTCTCAGCATCAGGTTCGCCCTGATCATCTTCCTCCCCAATGCCGTCGACCATTCCTTCGTCACCGATGAGAGCCCAGTCCTCGATCTCGACATCATCATCACCGGACAGGAATTCGTTATATTCTTCGCTGACGCCATAAGCTACTTTGTGGGCATTCGATACGGCAAGCGCAGGCCTTACACCTGCTCTCACGCCGATAGGAAAGGTCAGAACGGGAACCGCAACTGCGGCACCCACGATAATGACCAGTATATGCTGTTTCCCGTTATGTCTAAATATCATAAGCCCTCTTTGTAGCCATACTACTCAAATTACCTGTATTTTACTATATAAACAACCTTATGTCGCACCTCTAAATGGGGCAATTATGTGACAACCCCATTGTTTTTGAATTACATGATTGATGTATAATTGGTCTATGATACTTGTTTATTATTTCGTGATCATGAACATCCTGGCCTTCATTACATATGGCATCGATAAGGCGCGTGCCAGGAAGGGTCAGTGGCGCATATCCGAGGCCATGCTCATCCTGCTGGCTTTCTTTGGCGGGGCTTTGGGAGCTTCTCTCGGGATGCTCATCTTCCACCACAAGACCAGGAAGCGCAAGTTTTTCATTACGGTGCCTCTGCTCCTTGCACTGCAGTTGGCTTTCTGTATCTTCGCCTTATATCAGAATTACCATCTTACTGTGTCTTCCCACGAAGTGGATCTTGGACTTAGCCGGGAACTGAAGATCGTTCAGGTATCAGATCTTCATAACCAGTTCTTTGGTCTTCATCAGGAGAGACTGCTGAAGATGATAGAGGAGCAGTCACCTGACATGATCTTCGTTACGGGAGATCTCATAGATTCCTCAACTCATACCTCATACAGCCTGGCCATGGAATTTATAAGAGGTGCCGTTAAGATCGCTCCCGTATATTATGTGACCGGCAATCACGAAGTGCGGCTCGAGGGGGATAAGCTCCGTTCGTGCTTCGCAGAGATGGAATCTCTCGGAGTCAACATGATGGACGACAGATTCATTGAATATGATGAGTATATCATCGCGGGGATCGCGGATATCTCGCTCATGACTTTCGATAAGTATGAACCTTTTGATGACAGTAAGCCTGTCATCATGCTGGCGCATGAACCGCAGTATACCGGGCTCTATAAGAGGCTTGGAGCAGATCTGGTATTTACCGGTCACTATCACGGCGGTCAGATCATAATTCCCGGCGTGGGCGCTCTGATAACACCTGAGTTTGAGTTCTTTCCCGCCATCTATCAGGGGCTTAACGACTATGAGGGAATGAAGTATGTCATAAGCCGCGGACTCGGGAACAGTGCAGTTCCGGTCAGGGTTAATGATTATCCCGAGATCGTTACGGTAACTGTTAAGTAAGCTGTCTCTAGACAATAAAAAGCCGTCCCAAGATCAACTTGAGACGGCATTTTATCAGCTATGATCTGTTAAGCTTCTGTCTCAGCCCTCAGCTAATGCGCCATCCTTTGAATCGAGCAGTTCATTCTGAGCGTTGACCTCTGCGAGGTACTCATTCTCGAACATTGCCGCATTCTCAGATGAAGGATCGTAATCCTCACCTGTGATGAGCTTGGCATTTGCAGGGATAACAGGAACTGCCGTGATGTCACGGTGAACCTTGAGACCTGTACCTGCAGGGATGAGTGAACCGATGATAACGTTCTCCTTAAGACCGATGAGAGGATCGACCTTACCCTTGACTGCAGCATCTGTAAGGACTCTTGCAGTCTCCTGGAATGATGCAGCTGACAGGAAGGAGTCTGTAGCAAGAGCAGCCTTTGTAACACCGAGGAGCTGGCGCTTGCCGACTGCGGGTGCCTTGCCCTCTGCTTCGCACTTCTTGTTTGCTGCGAGGAAATCGAACCAGTCAACAGTTGTACCTGTCATGAAGCCTGTATCGCCGGGGTTCTCGATCTTAACACGTCTCATCATCTGTCTTGTGATGATCTCGATGTGCTTATCGTTGATGTTAACACCACCGTTCTTATAAACCTTGGATACTTCGCTGACGATGTACTTCTGAACACCACGGATATCCTTGATCTTCAGGATCTTGCCGGGGTTAACGTTACCGTCTGTGAGAGCCTGGCCTGCCTCAACGTGCTGGCCTTCTCCTACAGTGATCGTTGAGTGGAGAGGGATTGCGTAGCGGACTTCCGTCATAGGCTCACCCTTCTCGTTTGTCCTGATCTCATCAGCCTCTTCGCCTGTGAGAACAGCACGTACAACGATGTCTCTCTTACCCTTCTCACCTGTCTCGATGGATACGACACCGTCGATCTGTGAGATAACAGCTTCTCCCTTAGGAGTACGTGCCTCGAACAACTCTTCGACACGGGGGAGACCCTGTGTGATATCATCGCCTGAAGCGATACCACCGGAGTGGAACGTTCTCATCGTAAGCTGTGTACCGGGCTCACCGATGGACTGTGCAGCCATGATACCGACTGCCTCACCTGCAGAAGCAGGAGCTGCCGTAGCAAGGTTGATACCGTAGCACTTGGCACATACGCCATGTCTTGACTGACAATCGAATACTGATCTGATCTTGATCTTGCCGATAGCCTCGATCTCAGATACGCTCTTACCCTCTTCTGCAGCCTTAGCCTGTGCTTCCTTGACAGCAGCCTCGATCTTGGCAGCCATTGAAGATGAGATGAGCTCATTGCCCTTGACCATGACTTCGCCCGTGACAGGGTTGATGATATCGCAGCCTGCTGCAGCATATCTGCCGTAGAGACGGTCCTTAAGGGACTTAACGACATCCTTCTTGTTGTTAGCGATCGTAGCGATCTCCCTGACCCATGTGAAGTCTGTTGTACCGCAGTCATCTTCTGTGATGACAACTTCCTGGGATACGTCAACAAGTCTTCTCGTGAGGTAACCGGAGTCAGCTGTCTTGATAGCCGTATCTGACAGAGCCTTACGTGCACCGTGTGAAGAGATGAAGAAGTCGATAACGTTCATACCTTCACGGAGGTTAGACTTGATAGGGATCTCGATGATGTTACCTGATGTATCGTTCATGAGACCACGCATACCTGCGAGCTGCTTGATCTGGTTAGCATTACCACGGGCACCGGAGTCTGACATCATCTTGATAGGGTTGTATGCATCAAGGTTAGCCATGAGAGCCTTGGTGATATCATCAGTTGTCTTCTCCCATACCTTGATAACTTCTCTGTGACGGTCAGATTCCTTGAGGAAACCTTTCTGGTAACCGACAGCGATCTTGTCGACCTTTGCATCTGCTTCCTTGATCATCTTCTCCTTGATATCAGGGATGATCATGTCTTCGATACCGATCGAGATACCGCTTATTGTTGAATACTTATAGCCTAAGCCCTTAGCATCGTCGAGGAAGATAGTCGTTCTCTCTGTCCCGTGAACAGCGATGCAGCGTGAGATGATATCCTCGAGCTGCTTCTTGCCTACGAGGAAATCGCACTCGAGAACGAGGTCGTTACCCTCTGCCGTTCTGTCAACATATCCAAGATCCTGAGGAACGATCTCATTGAAGATGAATCTTCCGAGTGTGGACTCTACAAGGCCTGTCTTTGTCTCACCGTTAACGTCTCTTGTGACACGGATCCTGATCTTTGCATGGAGATCGAGCTGGTGCTCGCCATATGCCATGAAAGCTTCTTCAAGTGATGAGAAGATCATTCCCTCGCCCTTGACGCCGTCACGCTGCATGGTGAGATAGTAGCAGCCGAGGATCATATCCTGTGTAGGAACCGTAACAGGCTTACCGTCCTGAGGCTTCAGGAGGTTGTTTGTTGAGAGCATGAGGAACCTTGCCTCAGCCTGTGCCTCTGCGGACAGAGGTACGTGTACAGCCATCTGGTCACCGTCGAAGTCAGCGTTGAAAGCTGTACATACGAGGGGGTGGAGCTTGATGGCACGGCCTTCTACAAGGATAGGCTCGAATGCCTGGATACCGAGTCTGTGAAGCGTAGGAGCACGGTTCAGGAGAACGGGGTGATCCTTGATGATGTCTTCAAGGATATCCCAGACCTTAGGGTCCGCACGGTCAACGAGCTTACGTGCTGTCTTGATATTGAGCTTGTCGTTGAGCTCAACGAGCTTCTTGATGACGAAGGGCTTGAAGAGCTCCAATGCCATCTCCTTAGGAAGACCGCACTGATGCATCTTGAGCTCAGGTCCAACGATGATAACTGAACGTCCTGAGTAGTCAACACGCTTACCGAGGAGGTTCTGTCTGAAACGTCCCTGCTTACCCTTGAGCATGTCTGTAAGGGACTTGAGCTGTCTGTTGCTCGTAGCAGATGTGGAACCTGTTACCGCACGGCCTCTTCTGCCGTTATCGATAAGTGAGTCAACAGCTTCCTGGAGCATTCTCTTCTCGTTCCTTACGATGATGTCAGGAGCGCCGAGCTCGAGGAGCTTTCTCAGACGGTTATTTCTGTTGATGACTCTTCTGTAAAGGTCATTAAGGTCAGATGTGGCATATCTGCCGCCATCCAAAGGTACCATGGGACGGAGTTCCGGAGGAAGTACGGGAAGTACATCGAGGATCATCCACTCGGGCTTGTTGCCAGATGTCTTAAAAGCCTCTACGACCTCAAGTCTCTTGATGATCTTTGCCTTCTTCTGAACGCTTCCGGATACGAGCTCACGCTCTTCGTTGAGCTGCTCTGAGAGTGCATCAAGGTCAACTTCCCTGAGCATTACCTTAACAGCCTCTGCACCCATCCTCGCATCGAAATTGCTCTTGCCGTATCTGGAGCAGAGATCACGGTACTGAACTTCGTCGATGATATCGCCGCGGCTGATCTCATCAGATGCAGCACCTGCATCGAGTACGAGATATGCAGCGTAGTAGAGTACCTTCTCAAGCTTCTTGGGCGGGATGTCCAGGAGGATGCTCATCCTGCTGGGGATACCCTTGAAGTACCACAGATGTGATACGGGTGTTGCCAGCTCGATATGACCCATTCTCTCACGACGTACAGTGTTCTTTGTTACTTCGACACCGCACTTGTCGCAGACCATGCCCTTGAACCTGATCTTCTTATACTTACCGCAGTGGCACTCCCAGGACTTTGTGGGTCCGAAGATCTTCTCACAGAAGAGACCGTCTGTCTCAGGCTTCTGTGTACGGTAGTTGATCGTCTCAGGCTTCTTGACCTCACCGTGTGACCATCCCTTGATGACCTCGGGAGAAGCGAGTCTGATGCTTATTTGAGTTAAATGATTTGTTTCATTCATATATGAAGTCTCCTTCCAAGCTTTACCGACAGTTCCTTAAGGATGATCAATCCTCGAAATCTCCGTCGGATGCTGTTCCCTGCATATCTTCTTCAAGAATCGATCCTGTCTCATCAACTTCAACGAAGCCGTTGCTCAGGAGGTCTTCTGAAGGCGAATACTCGCCGTCCCACTCATTTCTTCTCTCATCATCAACTTCGACCAGAGTCTCACTGCCGTAAGACTTGTTCTTGATGCCCTCGCCTGTCTCAGGATCGGGGAATACTCTGATGTCGAGTGCAAGAGCCATAAGCTCTCTCTTGAGGACGTTGAATGATTCGGGGATTCCCGGATCGGGAACGTTCTTGCCTCTGATGATCGCATCGTATGTCTTGGATCTTCCTTCGATATCGTCGGACTTGACCGTGAGGATCTCGGAAAGTGTATGAGCCGCACCATATGCCTCGAGGGCCCAGACTTCCATCTCACCGAATCTCTGTCCGCCGAACTGCGCTTTACCTCCGAGAGGCTGCTGTGTAACGAGGGAGTAAGGTCCTGTGGATCTTGCGTGCATCTTATCATCAACGAGGTGATGGAGCTTCAGGTAGTACATGACACCGACAGTAACACGGTTCTCAAAAGGCTCACCTGTTCTGCCGTCGTAAAGTACTGTCTTACCGTCACTGTCAATGCCGGCCTTCTCGAAAGCTTCCATGATATCTTTCTCGTTTGCACCGTCAAATACCGGTGTAGCGATCTTCCAGTTGAGTGCCCTTGCAGCTCTTCCGAGGTGGACCTCAAGTAGCTGACCGATGTTCATACGTGAAGGAACGCCCAAAGGATTGAGTACGATATCGAGCGTTGTACCATCAGGGAGGAAAGGCATATCCTCTTCAGGGAGGATCCTGGAAACGACACCCTTGTTGCCGTGACGGCCGGCCATCTTATCACCGACTGACAGCTTCCTCTTCTGTGCAACGTAAACACGTACTCTCATGTTAACGCCGTTCTTAAGGTTCCTGTTTGTCTCTCTCGTGGATACGACAACGTCAACAACGACACCTGAACCACCGTGAGGAACACGCTTTGAAGTATCCTTAACTTCTCTTGCCTTCTCACCGAAGATCGCCTTGTAGAGTCTCTCTTCTGCGGTCTGGTCCGTCTCACCCTTAGGGGAGACCTTACCGACGAGGATGTCGCCGTCCTTAACCTCGGCACCGACCATGATGATACCGCGCTCATCGAGCTTGGAAAGTGCATCGTCACCAACGTTAGGAACTTCTCTTGTGATCTGCTCTGAACCGAGCTTTGCTGTCTCTCTTGCTTCACACTCATGCTCTTCGATATGGATCGATGTGTAGACATCGTCTCTTACGATCCTCTCGTTTACGAGAACGGCGTCCTCGTAGTTATAACCTTCCCATGTCGTGAATCCGATGAGAACGTTGCGTCCTAATGCGAGCTCACCCTTATCGGTCGAAGGACCGTCAGCGATAACGTCGCCGGCCTTGACCTTCTCACCGAGCTCTACGATAGGTCTCTGGTTGATACATGTGCTCTGGTTGGATCTCTTGTACTTTGAGAGCGTATATGTCTCGACTGATCCGTCCTTGGATGTGATCTCGATCTTATTGGAAGATACGAATGATACTACACCGTCCTTCCTTGCAACAGCACATACGCCTGAGTCCTTGGCTGCACGGTACTCCATACCTGTACCGATGATAGGTGCTTCAGGCTTGATAAGAGGTACAGCCTGACGCTGCATGTTGGAGCCCATGAGGGCACGGTTAGCATCGTCGTTGCCGAGGAACGGGATGAGTGATGTCGATACGGATACGAGCTGCTTAGGAGATACGTCCATGTAGTCGACATCCTTGTGTTCGAGCTGGAGGAACTGGTCGAGATGACGGCACACGATCCTGGAGTTCTGGAAGTGACCGTTGTCATCAAGAGGCTCGTTAGCCTGAGCGATATTGTAATTATCTTCCTCATCGGCTGTCATGTATCTTACTTCGTCTGTAACGATACCCTTCTCCTTATCATAACGTCTGTAAGGAGTCTCGATAAAGCCATACTCATTTACACGTGCATATGTTGCAAGAGACGTGATAAGACCGATGTTCTGACCTTCCGGTGTCTCGATAGGACACATTCTTCCGTAGTGTGTAGGGTTGATATCACGGACTTCGAATGAAGCTCTGTCTCTGGAGATACCGCCGGGACCCAGAGCTGACAGTCTTCTCTTATGAGTAAGCTCTGCCAGAGGGTTCTGCTGGTCACCAAAAGCAGACAGCTGTGATGAACCGAAGAACTCACGGAATGAAGCTGTAAGAGGTCTTGTATTAACGAGCTGGATCGCTGTTACCTTGTCATCATCGTTAGGGTTGATAGCACCGATCCTCTCACGGATGTTCTTCTCAACTCTTGCCATACCCTGACGCATCTGGTTCTGGAGGAGCTCGCCTACGGAACGGATACGTCTGTTGCCAAGGTGGTCGATGTTATCAAGACTTCCTACACCGTGTCTCAGACCGATGTAGTAGGAAATAAATGCATAGATATCATCGACTACGAGATGTCTGGGCATGAGTTCGCCCTTCTTCTCTTCGAGAGCATAAACAAGTTCCTCTGCATACTCGGACTTCTTGTGATTTGCTCTGATATCCTCGATGATCTCGCGGAGAACATCAGCTCTTACTCTCTCGTTTATAGTTGTCTTCGCAATGTCAAATCCCTTAAGGTCCTTAGCGGCAAAACTTGCACGGATAAACTTGTCACAGTCAACACGTCCGTTGCCGATTACCTTGTGGGGAACCTCGGAGATCGTGACTGTGTCACCGACCTTGCTGATAGGATAGATGAGGCAGCTTGTGATACCTGCTTCCTCGATCTCAACAGCCTTCTCAGAGGAGATGATCTCACCTTCAGCGATGATGACCTCACCGTCGGGTGTTACGACGTTCTCGGCAGCCTTGTGGCCGACAACTCTTGCTGACAGAGCAAGCTTCTTATTGATCTTGTAGATACCGACCTTAGCGAGGTCATATCTCCTGGGATCGAAGAAAAGGTTGTTCAGGTGCGTTGTAGCGGCCTCGCTGCTGACAGGCTCACCCGGACGTACCTTACGGTAGAATTCTTCAAGAGCCGCATTCTTTGTGGAGATGTCGTCCTTCTCGAAAGTCCTTTCGAGGGGCTCCTCATTACCGAATGTGGCAACGATATCTTCATTGGTCTCAAGGCCCAAAGCTCTGAGGATGACTGTAAGAGGGAACTTACGTGAACGGTCTACCTTAACATAGACAACGCCCTGCTCATCTTCCTCGAGTTCGAACCATGCACCTCTGTTAGGGATGATCTGTGATGTGAAAAGCCTCTCGCCGAGCTTACCCTTTGTCTGGCTGAAATAAGCTCCGGGAGATCTGACGATCTGGCTGATAACGACTCTCTCGGCACCGTTGATGATGAACGTGCCGTGCTCGGTCATGATCGGGAAATCGCCGGCATAAGCATCCTGATCCTGGATCGTACCTTTCTCTTTGTTGCGGAAACGAAGTGTGAAGTACAAAGGAGCAGCATAGTTGCTGTCATTCTTCTTGCACTTGTCAATGATGTCCTCCGGTGACAGATCAGAGATCTCACCTGCCTTCTTGTCTGTTGCAGGCTTCTCCGGGTCTGTTGCCTGAGCCGGATCAAATTTCTTGCCAAGGAAATAAATCTCATAAATACCTTGTGAATCGGTTACGGGAGATATCTCGTCAAGAATCTGCTGCATGCCCTCATTGATGAACCATTCGTATGAATTCCTCTGGATGTCAATGAGATTGGGTACCTCGATTACCTCGTTGATACGAGAATAAGACTGTCTCTCAGTCTTGCCCTGTTTGATGGGATGAACCATTATCAAATCACCTCTCATGATGCTTCGAGACCATAAGTCTCTTGCGGCTTAATTCTCAAAATGGCTTTATGACATACCACAAAAAGCCAGCATCGTCAAGTGCGATGGGCATAGTACCCCTACACACAATACGACGCAATAAAAAATTATAGGCATCTAATCAACTTTTGTCAATATTAATTTTATTTGACACTTCCGGAGCGCCCGCATGACCGGGAATACCACTGCATAAAGAAGACCGCACCATGTGATGCGGTCCTCATTTACATATCTGATCATCAGTAAAGAAGGAACTTGCAGAGTCCGTCGCTGATCTCGTAACCGGGTGTTCCGGACTTCATCTCTGACTGCCATCCTTCGATGAGAGTATCGACGATGCTATCAGATACCGTTGACTTCCATGCGGGAACTGAGCTCTGGAAGTAGTAGATCGTTACCTTGGAACCGTCATCAGCATTGACGATCAGAGTATCTCCCTGCTTCCTTGAAGCATCGAAGAGCCATGTGTTAAGCTCCTTGTCTGCTGCGGAAGGCTCCTCACCCTCTTCTTCCTCATCGGGATCTGAATCAGTTGCCGAATTGGTCTCACCGGATACATAGCCTGCGCTGACGATCTCGTTGCCATCCGTGGAATTCTTCCTTACAAGATCAGCAAATGCTGCAGGATCCATAGTTGCGCCAGAGACGAGCTGCTCAGCCTGTGCACGTACTGCAGAAAGGTCAGCAGCAGGTGCCTTTGTACCCTCTTCCTCACTGTCGTCATCAGTTGATGCATTGGAGTAGTTAGGGTTATCGATCGTAAGTGTCCTGTATGTTACAGTAGGTGTCTCATCAGCTTCGAGCTTATTGGGAAGTACTGCGTATGTGCCGTTATCTGCATCAACGACAACAGCCTTTCCCATCGCAACGTCAGCACCGTAGATCGCATTGATCACTGCTTCGCTGAACCTGTTCTCAGCTGACTCCTTGCTGTAGCCCGTAATCACCGTAGGGTCTACGTTCTCATCGCTGAAAGATACGAGAGCGCTCTCGTTCTTTGTCTTATCCTTCTCGAGATTTGTCTTGACTGCATCCTTGAAAGAAGCACCGCCGTTGACCGCATCAACTACTTCCTTTGCAGCAGCCTTGGTCTCCTCGAGGTTCTTCATGTTGCCTGCATCATCCATCTCAGCAGCGAAGAAATAGTAATTGAAATCCGCTGACTGATAAGCATGGGGATCATTATCAAAAGCCTTCTGGATGTCTTCATCAGAAGGAGCGAACTTGAACTGCTTGAGGTAGTTCTCATACTCTCTTGCGAGGATCTCGTTCTTGATGATCTTCTTATAGTCGAATGTATTGAATCCCGTACCATACATAGCCTGCAGATACTGGTTGAATGACGTGTACTTGTAGTTTGTTGCCTGCTGCTTCATCTCTTCGATCTGGAGTTCTGCATATCTGTCTGCACCAAATTCAGGTTTTGTCGTATCAGCATCCATTGATCTGAGCTTGAGTGCGATATCCTGCAGATCATCTGCAGCTGCCTTATAGAGGTACTGACGCCATGTCTCTTCCGAAGACTCCTCAACCTTGTTGTCGAGAGTCTGATCGCTGATCATGCCGTACATCCTGTACATGCTGAAAACTTCATTGAAATGATAGTTAGTCTCCTGAACGCTGAAGTTCCTGACAGTAGTCAGAGAACCGTCAGCAGCCGTCTCGGTGATCTTAACACCTGTCATACATCTCTGCAGTACACCGGACATAAAGATAAAATATCCGGCAACACAAACGATGATGACCCCGATAACGATGCCGACAATTGCGCCACCCTTGGACTTCTTAGCCGACTTCTTCTTAACCTTACCTGATGCCATAATAAACCTGCCTTATTATTCGTTATTTGATACTCTGGGCATAATACCCGAACATTATAATTGACGATAATTAAATATGCAAGGATTACAAGAGTTCATCCAAGCTTTTTATTATTTTCGGGGTGCCGAACTGTTTGAACTCTTCCTTGTCCATCTTCGTCCAGTCAACAAGGGCAAAGTCCATTCCGGCATCCATGGCGCTCCTGTAATCGACTACTGCATCACCGACATAGATCATGGAGGATAAGTCTTCTATCCCCATCTTCTCCGCACTGTAGATGAGCGGGGCTCCGGATGGCTTGTGTTCTTCTGTATCCTCACAGACGGTGAGCTGTTCGAACAGATACTCCATCTTCTTGACCTTGAGCGTTGTCATAAGGGAACCTCGCCTCTTGGAAGTCACTATTCCCTGCCTTACTCCCGCATTGTGGAGCCTTATGAGCGAATCCATGATTCCGTCGAACAGAGGGAGCTTATCTTCCTGAAGCATCTTCTCATTGACCCTGAGATACGAATCGAAGAGCTTTTGGGCAGTATCACTGTCATGCACATCGGCAAAGGTTGTCATAAGGGGCTTGCCGATATATGACATCAGGTCTTCATCAGTCCTCGGGACTTCGCCGAGCACATCGAGGTATGCCAGATGGAAACAGTGCATTATGAGTGGAATGGAGTCTGTCAGAGTACCGTCAAGATCATAGAGGACCGCGCTGTACTTATTACTCATCCGTCTCCTCCGCGCCTTCTTCTTCAGTCCTGGGCGGAAGGATGTGTATCATGACCTTGGATATCCACCTGTCTTCTACATGAAGGACTTTAATATTAATATTTTTATAAGTGACCACAGGATGTTCCTTCTCTTCGGGAACCCTGTCGAGCAGCTGGATGACAAGACCTGCGATCGTATCATATTCCTCAGCATCGAGTTCCATGTCAAGGATATCCTCAAGATCAGACAGCGTCGTATCTCCTGCCACGATGTAATCGCCGTTGGAGAGTTTGATGAGGTTCTGTTCCTCGTCGTCGAACTCATCGGTGATGTTGCCGACGATCTCCTCGAGCATATCCTCGATCGTACAGATGCCCATCGTTCCACCGTACTCGTCAACGATCACGGCCATCTGCATCCCGCACGTCTTCATCTCCGCAAACAGCGAGGAGATCTTCCTCGTCTCATGGACCACAAGAGGCTCCCTGATGAGCTTCTTCAGCTCGAAAGGCTCTTCCTCCGTAGGCGCCTTGATTCCGATAAGGTCCTTGATGTGGAGTATCCCTTCGATATCATCGATATTCTCGTTATATACCGGGATCCTCGTATATCTCTCTTCTCTGGCGATTCTCATGACCTCTTCGAAAGGAGCGTCGATCGGCAGTGATACGATCTTCTTCCTGTGAGTCATGATTTCGGATACTTCCTTGTCATTGAACTCAAAGATATTCTCGATCATCTCTTTCTCGGAATCTTCGATATTGCCTGTCTCAGATCCTACATCGACCATCATCCTGATCTCTTCTTCCGTTACTTCCTTATCGATCTCGTCAGGATCGATCCTGAACAGTCTGAGGATGGCGTTCGTGGATACAGTGAGGAATACAACAAAAGGCTTGGCCACTATTCCGAAGAACCTAACGAGGCCCGCTGACAGGAAAGCCCATTTCTCAGGGTATTTCTGGGCGATGCGCTTGGGAACGAGTTCGCCGAATACGAGCGAGAAATAGGACAGTATCAAAGTGATACCGACAGTACATACGGTAGGAAGCCATTTGTACTCCATCGTCGGATCGATCCACAGAGCGATCTTATCGGCAAAACTGCTCGCCGCAAAAGCGGACGACAGGAAGCCCGCGAATGTAACGCCGACCTGGATGGTCGCAAGGAAATTGGAAGGACTGTCAATGAACTTCAGGACGAGCTTGGCCCTCTTGTGGCCATCCTCAGCCATCTTGCGTATCTTGGCATCGTTCAGGGTGATGACCGCCATCTCCGTACCGGAGAAGAACGCATTGATGAGGATCAGTATTATGACGACCAATAGGCTTATAAAAGTCTGCATGATTCTTGTGCTGTTACCTCATCTCATCAAGTAGCTTCTGGAGGGTTGCTCTGACAGCCTGGGGATCTGCCTTACCCTTGAGGGATCTCATCGACTGACCGACCAGGAACTGAAAGTTCTTCTCGGAACCTGCAAGGTACTCTCCCACTGCCTTCTCATTGTTTGCAAGGACTTCCCTGATAACGGGTTCGATCGCTGACAGGTCAGATACCTGTGCAAGGCCGTTCTCCTCAACATACTTTGCCGGGTCAACATTCTCCGTAAATACCCTGGCAAATACTTCCCTGCCCGTCTTACGGTTGATCTTGCCGTCGTTTACCATCTTGATGATCTCGCCCAGGGATTCATGTCTGAAGTCGATCTCCTCAGGCGTAATGTGGTTATCGTTACAGAGCTTTAAGAGGTCTGTCATTACCCAGTTGGACGCATCCTTAGGAGCTCCGCAGATGTCACATGTCGTCTCGAACACCTTAACGAGAGTTGTGGAACCCGTGATGATCTCCGCATCATATTCGGGGAGACCGAGCTCTTCAACATATCTTGTTCTCTTGGCATCAGCAAGTTCGGGAAGTGCTTCCTTTATCTGCCTGATGTACTCTTCGCTGATCTCTATGGGCATAAGGTCGGGATCGGGGAAATACTTATAATCCTGAGCATCCTCCTTGGACCTCATTGCATATGTGTATTCTTTCTCGTCGTCCCATCTTCTCGTCTCCTGAACGACCTTGTCGCCCGCTTCTATGACGTCGATCTGACGCTCACACTCGTATTCGATCGCACGCGCGATGGCCTTGAGTGATGCGATATTCTTCATCTCCGTTCTCGTGCCGAATTCAGCCTGGCCTCTCGGTCTTACTGAGAGGTTTACGTCTGCTCTCATGGAGCCCTCCTGCATCTTGCAGTCTGATACTCCGAGGTACTGCAGGGTATCCCTGAGCTTCTCCAGGTATGCTATGACTTCCTCTGCAGACCTGAAATCAGGCTCAGATACGATCTCGATAAGAGGCACACCGCAGCGGTTGAAGTCAACCATCGTCTTGCCTGAGAGAGGATCGTGAACGAGCTTGCCGGCATCTTCCTCCATATGGATCTCATGGATGCCGATGGACTTGGATCCCGCAGAAGTCTTTATGTCAACGTGACCGTTGCGGCAGATCGGATAGTACAGCTGTGATATCTGATATGCCTTGGGAAGGTCAGGATAGAAGTAGTTCTTACGGTCGAATTTATTGCGTCTCGTGATATCACAATTCAGCGCCAGACCGGCCTTGACTGCATATTCCACAACCTGTCTGTTAAGGGTAGGCAGAGTGCCCGGCATACCGGAACATACTTCACAGACATGGGTATTGGGAGCTCCTCCGAACTTTGTGGAGCAGGAGCAGAAGATCTTGGATGCCGTTGATAATTCACAGTGAACCTCAAGGCCTATTACCATCTCATAATCTGTCATCTTCTCATACTCCTCTCTGGTAGTTAGCTGCAAATCCGAGGATCGTCTGCTCATCATAGTGCTTGCCTATGATCTGCATTCCTACAGGCATGCCGTCCCTGTCATTGCCGCACGGAACTGATATCGCGGGAAGACCGATGATGTTGATCAGTACCGTGCAGATATCACCAAGATACATCTTGAGAGGATCTGACAGGCTCTCTCCTGCCTTGAGGGCAGTCGTGGGAGCAACGGGTCCGATGACGACATCATACTTCTCAAATGCCTCGTCGAAAGCCTTCTTGATCAGCGCTTTCGCCTGGAGGGCCTTGTTGTAGTAAGCATCATAATATCCGGATGACAGAACGAAGTTACCGAGCATGATCCTTCTCTTAACTTCCATGCCGAAGCCCTCACTTCTGGACCTGATGTACAGATCCATGAGATTATCGACACCTTCGGGCCTGAAGCCATACTTGACGCCGTCATACCTGGACAGGTTGGAACAGGCCTCGGCACATGCGATGATATAGTAAGTCGGGATAGCGTACTCGATAATGGGCATCTTAAACTTCTCAACTGAAGCACCCTGATCCTCGTAGAACTTCACGGCCTCCATGACTCTTGCCTTGACATCCTCGTCGATACCCTCACCGAAATACTCCTCCGGGATACCGATCTTCCTGCCGGACACGTCAAATGAAGCGACGGCTTTGGTATCCACCTTTTGAGACACGGTTGAAGACTGGTCGCGCTCATCGACACCGCTGATGACATTGTAAAGTTCAGCACAGTCCAGAGCCGTCTTGCCTATAGGGCCGATCTGGTCAAGTGATGATGCAAATGCAACGAGACCATATCTGGATACCGTTCCGTATGTAGGCTTAAGACCTGTTACGCCGCAGAACGATGCAGGCTGCCTGATCGATCCGCCGGTATCAGAACCGAGTGATACGGGAGCAAGATCTGCTGCAACGGATGCAGCGGAACCGCCTGATGAACCGCCGGGAACCCTGCCGGTACCGCGCGGGTTGACCGTGGGGCCGTAAAAAGATGTCTCTGTCGTTGAGCCCATGGCGAACTCGTCCATGTTTGTCTTGCCTAGGATGACCATGCCCTCTGCCTTAAGCTTTTTAACGACAGTGGCATCATAAGGCGGGATGAAATTGCTGAGCATCTTCGATGCACATGAAGTGAGCATCCCCTTTGTGCAGATGTTGTCCTTAACTGCGACGGGAACACCTGCAAGAGGACCTGTCAGTTCCCCCGCCATGATCTTATCATCGATCTGACGTGCCTCGCTCACGGCATCTTCAGACACCGTGATGTATGAATTGTACTTGCCATCTTCTGCCTTGACCGCACTGATAAATGTCTCTGTCACCTGCTCGGACGTAAGATCGCCGGACTTGATGAGCTTTCCGAGTGTCAAAGCATCAGCTCTTAAAATCTCTTCTCTGGTCATATCATTCCACCGTCTTCGGAACGAGTATCGCTCCGTCCTTCGTCTCTGCAGCATTGGACAGGATCAGATCCTGCATATCGTCATTTGTGACAACGTCTTCCCTGACGACATTGGTCCTTCCGAAAGCGTGGCTCAGGGGTTCGACTCCCGCCGTATCGAGTTCACCGAGCTTGTCGATGTAACCTAATATGCTTCCGAGTTCCTTAAGCGTTCTATCTTCCTCCTCGGGGGACAGCTTTATCCTTCCGAGCTTCTCGAGATACTCTATAAGATCAAGCGTTATTTCCATAGATCACTCCTCAGTCTTGTCTTCGTCACTGTCAAGAGCGTCATGATCGTCATGCTCGTCATCCAGTGAGATATCATCATCTCCGTCACTGATCATCTTTCCGGCCTTCTTTGCCTTGGGAGCATTGATCTTCCTGATGAGGTAGACAGTAAGGATGATGATGACAGCGATGAGAGCCACACCGCCGACGATCGCACAGATGATGATGATGATCGTCTTTACCGTTGACTTCTGTTCCACCTGCTGCTGTTCAGGGGGATCGAAGGGTGATGTTCCCTCCTTGTCATAACCTGTGCCCTCTGATGTGGGAACGGGCTTTGCAGGCTCATAAGCCTGGTCTGTACCGAACTGGTACTTGCCGCTCTCGATCTCTTCATTGATCTCATTTGAGAGCTGTGTAACGAGGACGTTCTCAAGTGATGCCTGATCCATTTCGGTCTTGCCGATGTAAGCTACTGCAAAGTAACCGTATTCAGGAGCATAGATGACATCCATGTCGTTATCCTTGCGTGCTGCATCATATGCCCAGTTCTCAAACGCTGCAACGGTCTTGCCCTTGCTTACGGCAATGTCGCTGGACTCCTTGCAGTGTCCGTCGCTGGCACTCTTGTCGGCAACAGTCTTGAAAGTCTCGATATTGCCGGCTGCCTGTGTGATTATGTCTTTGGCAAGTTTCTCTGCTGAGGTCTTTGTTGCCTCATCAGCTGACTGGTCAGCTTCGAAGAGGGCATAACGGATATAGGGAACCATCTTGATATCATCAGTAACGTGGGTCTCACAATACTTTGATGTGTAGAGGTCCGCCATGTAGTAATTGGCGAGAACTGCCCTGAATGAAGCCTCATCGCATGTATCACCGTAGTAGAGCTTGAGGTACTGGTCAAGTGAGACCTTGGACTTAGTTGCAGTATCCTTAAGGCCGGAGATCATCTTGTCGATGTTTGCCTGGGTCTCTGCCGAGAGCGTCACTCCTTCAGCTTCCGCCCTTGAGCAGATGATGCAGCTGCTCTCCAGTGTCCTCTCAGAGTATGCTACGAGGAAGTCTCCGAATGTCGCATACTTGGAGGGTTCGAGATATGCCGCTGACAGATCCACGAACCCCTCTGATGTTCCGTAGTAACCTGCATAGTACTGTGACAGCTCCACGAAAGCATTGATCAGATAGAAGTTCGACTCAGCCATGGGAATATCCTTGCCCTGGAACTTGTACTGATGGTTAATGTATGCGGGAAGCTGCGATCCGTAGATCTTATCGAAAGTATATCCCGACAGATCAATCGCGGTCGTCTCAGACGTCTGCTGAGTTGCCTGTGTTGCCTGTGTTGCCTGCGTTTCCGAAGCCGTCTCATCCGTGCTCTCCGTCGCGATAAGGGCAGGGGTAGTCTCCGCAGTCGTCTCGTCTGCCATAATGACTCCAGTGAAGGAGGCAATGGTCATTCCTGCAGCCAGGATAAGTGTTGTGATTCGCTTAGTTCTTTTCATCTTTGTTGTTCTCCATTATTTTTTGCCGCCAAGGATTATAGCGTAATCCTCCATAGCGGAAGCTATCGTGTCATCCATGTCGTAATACTTGTACTTGCCGAGTCTTCCTCCGAAGAAGACGCCCTCGCTTGCAGCAAGCTTACGGTATTCTTCATAAAGAGCATTGTTCCTGTCGTTATTGAGGGGGTAATAAGGTTCGTCACCGATCTTCCAGTCAGCAGGGTATTCCCTCGTTACGACCGTTCCCTCACCCTTGCCGAACTCAAAGTGCTTATGCTCGATGATCCTTGTGTAGGGAGTCTTGGCATCAGTGTAGTTAACTACTGCATTGCCCTGGTAATCTTCCGTACCTGAAATGTACTCCGTCTCGAACCTGAGGCTCCTGTACTCAAGATTGCCGAGCTTATATCCGTAGTACTCGTCGATCATGCCGGTATAGACGATCATGTCTGCGATGCCCTCATACTCGCCCCTGCGCTCAAGATAATCGACTCCCGTCCTGACCTCGATGCCTTCGAGCATGTTGGCGATCCACTTCGTGTAGCCGCCTATAGGGATACCCTGGTACTTGTCGTTGAAGTAATTGTTGTTGTATGTAAGCCTTACGGGGAGTCTCTTGATGATGAATCCGGGAAGCTCCGTTGCAGGTCTTCCCCACTGCTTCTCCGTATATCCCTTGACGAGCTTCATGTATATGTCCCTGCCGATGAGGGACATTGCCTGTTCCTCAAGATTCCGGGGATCATCCGTCCTGCACTCAGCTCTCTGCTCGTCGAGCTTCTTCTTCGCTTCCTCGGGCGTTATGACACCCCACATCTTGTTGAATGTGTACATGTTGAACGGGAGAGAATAGATCTCACCGTTGTAGTTGGCGATTACCGTATTCGTATACCTGTTGAATTCCGCGAATCTCTGCGCGAAAGCCCAGACATCGTCATTATCAGTATGGAAGATATGTGCTCCGTACTTATGCACATTGATGCCGTGAACCTCTTCAGTGTAGACATTACCGGCGATATTATCACGTCTGTCGATCACCAGGCACTTCTTGCCGTCATCAGCAGCCAGCCTCGCGAAAGCAGCTCCATAGAGTCCTGCGCCAACAATAAGAAAATCGTATTTGCTCATTCCAACCTCCGATCGAGCATAGTATGCGATATTAAAACAAGCATATATTATAATACTTGAATACAAGATAAGCAAATAGCAGCTTCGGATACGCTTTGCTCGCTCCAGTCCACAAAATTGTGCTCGGCACAATTTCTGCGGAAGTGCGCTCGCAAAGGTATCCTTCGCTATCGTGGAGCGAATGAAGTGTGTTATCGACCCGTGGGACAGTGGGGACACGTTCGATATCAACTCACTCCAATCATTATTGCGATTTACTCCAATCTCAGATTGGAGTAAATTGCGTTTTTGTTGTGACTCCAATCAATATCGACGTTTACTCCAATCCGAGATTGGAGTAAACGTCGGTTTTGCTATGAGTAGATAAACCAAGCCACCAGGGACACTAAAAAGCCGCCTCGGATGAGGCGGCTCCGCTGTCATACTTGATCCTGATCACTTCCCGGCAGCCTTGCGCTTACCATTCCTTATGTAACTGTCCACGGCATCCGGATCCATACCAAGTGCCACGGCAAACTCGGAATTGATGCGCCTTAGAGCCTCACTCAGGATACGCTCATCCTGTGCGTTGAGTTTCTTGCCTTCCCCGGCAAGCTTGCTCCGGTGGCTCTCGATCAGGGATATCATACTGACTATCTCCTCGCGGCTTCCCGTATTAACGATGTTGTTGAACGCTTCCTTGCGCTCATTCCTGTCCTCGATCCACTTGGCACCCTTGATCGGGATCTTGCTGATTATCGCCATGGCCTCTTCCTTCGAGATCACGGGATGGATCTTGGATACCTGTTCCTGATTCGCAAATGGAACATAGACTACTGATGCCTGCGTGGCAAACATAGGCTTCAGCACATAGTACTTCTGGGGACGCTCACGATAGAAGCTGATGTCCCTGATGTCTTCGATCTCACAAACTCCGCTGCCGCCATATACAATGGCATCACCAATAGCAAATCCCATCATCATGTCCTCGCAAAAAGGTATTGCATTATTTTGTCAATGGTATAAACTTATCATTTACATTCTAGCACGGCAGACATCAATGGTCCTATGGACATTTTTTACAAAAAAGGCTTTGAAAGGCCTTTTTTTATTGACATTTCGAGGGTTCGGCACGCATCGGGGAAAGACTCCTGCAATTATTCCAAGATATTTGTAATCACATTGATATTTAAAATCCCCGTGCAAAAATCAAAAATATTTTTAAAGTGTGGGTTTTACACAAAAAAGATCGGTACAAGGAGAGGTCATTGATGGTATCCAGATTGGAAGAATTGCGCAGATCTCACAATATGACGCAGCAGAAACTCGGTGATATCTTAGGACTCTCACAACAGTCGATCCATCAATATGAGAAGCTGACGGTCGAACCCGATATTTACATGCTCAAGAAGATGGCTGACCTGTTCCTCGTTCCGGTGGATTATCTGATCTGTCACGATTGTCCTGATATGCACATACAGGTAAGCCCGGAGGAACTGGAGTTCATCGACAGCATACGCAGGTTAAGCGACAGTGAACGCTCATTCCTTTACAGGGTAACGGGCATGATCGCCAGACGGTCCTTATCATCGGCAGACCGGTGATCAGTCCTTCAGCTTGAATTCCTCAAGGAAAGCAAATGGTTCCTTATCGCTGATAAAATGCATCATCTGATACTGGCAGATAACGGCAACCTTCTCCTCCCTCAGGATCCTCCTGCACTCTTCCTTGTCAGCAAGGACAACCTCTATCTCTTCGCAGAGTTCCTCATACTGGTCGGTTACTTCCCCGGTAGCATAACCATATACCGTAGCCGTAGCTTCATCCGTCATTCCAACGGATGTGTAGCATGCTTTCTCGATCATGTTGTCGACCCTGATGACTTCAAGGTCAAGACCGGTCTCTTCCTTCATCTCCCTGATGGCAGTATCATGGAAGTCTTCACCCTTCTCTACAAGGCCTGCGGGAAGCTCGTAGATCCACCCGTCGATCGGATACCTGTACTGCCTTACAAGGACCATCTTGCCTTCGCACAGAGCATATACCGCGACAGCATCAGGTCTGTCGACATGCGTCGACATCTTGAGGTCCTTGATATTGTCAGTCCTCGAAGCAAGGAGATAATGTGATTCGTACCCCTTGGAATTGACTCCGTCAGCCTGGTAGAGATTGACGTATTTCTCATCTGTAAGCTTTGTGATCCTGTTAATGTCAGCCATCATTATCCTCCCTTGTTGACCGGTAATACGGGCAGATGTTCTTATATGTGCCATCCGGCATCCTGAAGCCGTTCCTTATCGTGCCGAGACTTATGAATCCGAGCCTCTCGTACAGATGCCGTGCGTGGATGTTGTCTTCAACTACAGCATTGAACTGGAGTATCCCAAAACCGTGTTCTGCGGCCTTATCGAGGCAGTCCCTGACAAGCGCCTCACCGATGTGAAGACCCCTTGAACTGCTCCTCACGGCATAGCTCGCATTAGCTATGTGACCGCACCTTCCGACATTGTTCGGATGGAGTATATAAAGCCCCTTGATCCCATCTCCGGTATCTGCAACTCCGCAATATGTCTGGGAATCGAAAAACTCCCTCGCGGTAATCTCAGTGAGCAGTTCTTCCTGCGGAAAAGCATTGCCTTCCATGACTACTTCATTCCAGATATCCATCATATCCCGAATGTCATCCGGACCGTATGAACGTATCATTAGCTGCCTCCTTTAAGCCCTGACACCGTCCAGGAGTATCTCTGCAACGAGGTCGAGTCCCTCACGGTATGTAAGTCCTGACCTCTTGAGGATATCACTCGCAAAGAAAGATGCAAGTGAACTGTCCATCATCGTCTTGAATATGACAAGATTTGCATCCTTCCTGATGATGCCCTCTTCCTTGCCCTGTTCGAGGAGTGCGATCGCCGGATCCCAGCCGGAATCGAAGCGCATTCTGACCTTCTCATAAATATGAGGGAACCTGTCCCTCAAAACGAATAATTCGGCGAACTTTATGTTCGAGTACTCATCAGGCATCGCTATGAGATAAGCTTTGATCTTATCCCTAAGCGACATCTGACGATCCTCTAATATTGCCCTTTTGGAAACAGCTACATTGTCGAAGAGATAATCGACCATATCGAGCATCATCTCTTCCTTGCTCCTGTAAACGGTATATATGGTCTTCTTGCTGATCTTCATATGAGAAGCGATATCATCCATGGTAAACCGCATTCCGTGAGTGTTAAAGACTTCGATGGTAGAAAGGAGAATCTTGAGCCTCAATTCGTCAGTAAATCCGGTTCCCATGGTGATACGCCTCATTAGGTGGGTTTGGGTTGGTTGGCTAATTCAGGGTGTGGAAACTCAAAAATGATTTTGCGTTTCCACACGGTTATGATACCACGCCCGCATATGGGGGTGTGGAAACTGATTGAACAAAAATCGTTTCCTCTCATTGTGCTAAATACACAAAAACCGCTTCCCGGTTTGTCGCATTTGCAAAACCTTCAAACGATGTATATACTATGCACAATTTATAAGAACGGGGATAGAAGACAATGTCAGAGAACAGACCTGCCGGAAAAAATGGCTTTATCAGGGTCTTCAAGATAGTCAGTGTCATACTGATCATAGCTGTCGTGTGCCTTGTCGGATATATCTGCTACAGGTTCATGTCGGACCCGGAGCAGTTCTCCGCCTGGATCAAGAGCCATGGCATCTGGGGATATGTCGTATATGTCGGGATAACGATCCTGCAGATAATAATAACCATAATCCCGGGAGGTCCGCTCGAACTCGCCGGAGGCTATGCTTTCGGAGCTTTCTGGGGAACATTCCTGTTCGTAATCGGCGCATTCATCGGAAGCCTCATAGCGTTCGGTCTGGTACGCAAGTTCGGGCGCGATTTTGTTGAATCACAGTTCTCCAAGAAGCAGATCAAGAAGCTTTCTTTCCTCGAGGATGAGGCTAAGCTCAACTTCATATTCATGATCCTCTTCATCATCCCGGGATGCCCTAAGGACCTGCTCTGTTACGTCGCAGGGCTGACCAAGATGAAGCTGTCGGCATTCTGCGTCATTGCCACACTGGGACGTCTTCCGGCCGTTATCGGAACGGCTGTCGGCGGGCAGGCAATAGAGGCAGGTAATTATACAATGGCGGTCATCGCTTTCGCAGTGACCGCCGCAGTAAGCATCATTGGAATGCTGATCTATTCCGCAATAGTAAAGAAGAAGAACAGCAACAGGCCCGAACCTGAGCCTGAAGCTGAAGCCTGATCAGACCCTTGGCAGGGTGGAACCGCCGTAAGGCATGACGAGTACCTTGCCGTCAGGGATCGCTTCCATCGCATGATCTATCGCTCCCTGGATATCGCCGTAAGGCTCCAGGAACATGCTCCTGACAAAGTCAGGTTCAAATCCGGATACTAGTATTATCCTTGCCCTCTCCAGAACGAGCGCTATCGCAGCCGCCTTGTGGCCTCCGAGGATGAAGTCCTTCTTGATGTGCGTTATCATGTCAGACGGCTTCTCATGCCCTGTCATCCATTGCTCGAAATGCTTCTCCCCCAACCCTTCGGAGCACTCTGCGATCCAGACAATGATACCTCCGTCCTTTACAGCGTGCTTTGCGTTATCAAGTGCCTTCTGGGCCTGATACATGTTGATGTCCTTGGGAAATCCTCCGGCTGATACGACTACGATGTCAGCCTTCTGCGGGAGCTTGATCGCGTAGAAGGAATCGAGGAACTTGCAGCCCTCCCTGTGAGCCTTAATGCTGTCACCGGAGAAGCACTTGATGATCTCCTTCTTCTCGTTGAGGACCACATTTACTATGAAATCAATGCCGACGATGGCGCCCGATTCTTCGATATCCTCGCGGACCGGATTGCCCGTAAGACGCCCTGCGCATGCCTCGGGCTGGACCATCCTGCTGTGGTTGTTCTGGATCGCATCCCTCGTGGATACGCCCGGCATGAGAGCCTTGGCACCGCCTGAATACCCTGCGAAATAGTGGTACTCGATATTGCCGAGACAGATGACCCTGTCGGCCTCTGCGACGGGAGTAAATATGTCAACAGGCGTCCCCCTTGATGTGACACCCATCCTCTTTACGTCGTTCATGTCGGAATCGATGCATTTCACCCTGTCATATACGGCGTCACCCACAAGAGACCTCTTACGCTCCTCAGAATGGCCACCATGGCTTCCCAGAGCGAAGACAACGGTAATGTCATCATCCGATACTCCTGCCTTTGTAAGCTCGTCTAAAACGGGCGGCAGGACCTTGTAGCTCGGTATGGGCCTGGTGACATCAGATGTCACGATAACGATCTTCTCACCGGGCTTTACTATCTCGGAGAGCCTGGGACTTCCGATGGGTTCCTGAAGGGATCTTATGACCTCATCCATGCCCGTGAGACCTATCTCGACCTCATTCGGGACCAGTGTTCCCATATATCTGTCATCAGGTATGTTTATCTCAACCTTGCCCTTGCCGTAGCCTACAAGTGTCTTCACTTTTTGATCCTCCGCGGGGTTATATTTGGTTTATAATTATACAACAGAACTGAACAGACGAGGGACATAAAATGAGAATAATACTGGCAAGTGCTTCACCGAGACGGAAAGAGCTGATGAGCCTCATCGTGAATGACTTTGACATCGAGACGGCAGATGTCGACGAACGGGGGATCGAAGAGTCCCTTATTGGCAGTAATGCCCTCAAAGTATCCGAGGCACTTGCCCTGGCAAAGGCAGAGGCTGTATTCGCTTCACATAAGGACGAAGATGTTATAGTCATAGGATGT